>Ga0272448_1000621_pt1 | contig 53482 bp, 48 predicted proteins | sample YNPCB0191_FD_202220 | JGI IMG/M metagenome (GOLD analysis project Ga0272448, IMG submission 202220) | Hot spring sediment microbial communities from Yellowstone National Park, WY, United States - YNP-CB-019-1 | ecosystem: Environmental > Aquatic > Thermal springs > Hot (42-90C) > Sediment... | reverse complement strand
AGACGCCTCGCTCGGGGCTTCGCCCCTCGCTTCGGCGGGCATTTCGGCAAGATAATTCCACGGCTTTTTGGAATCAATCGCCAATTTTCCCGCCGCAAGGCGGCGGTTCGAGCCGATTTTTTTGAGATAATTTTTCATCTCCGAAAAATTATCTTGCAAAGCGAGATTTTTGGCCTATGACTTCCTTGATATAATTCGCCTCGGTATAAAAACATTCCATAATAAAAGGGATTAGTTAGAATCCCTTGAATTGTTGAAAGTGCAAAGGTTTTCCGTCTTTGCCAACCAAGCCAAGAGAAAACATTTTGCTTTGAATTTTTGTTAAAGTATATTCGCCAGTGGCAAAAGCCTCCAAACATTGTTTTACTTTTTTAAATGTTTTGGGGTCAGGTTCAATAGTTCTTAATCTTGGTTCGTTAAAATATCCAAGCGGTGCTTTTGCCGGCAATTCTCCTCGTCTTAATTTTTGCCGTATTCCTCGCAAAATGTTTTCTCTTAAATTGTCGGTGTAATATTTTGCCTGCCCGAAAGCGACAGAAAGCATAAATTTTCCTTGAGGCGTTGGTTCAAACCAAAAAGTCAGGAATTTTAGCGAGGTGATTTTGCCGGTATCTACGAGATAAATAATTCTTCCGCCATCAATACTATTTCTCGCGAGGCGGTCGGGATTCCACGCTAAAATTCCATTTGCTTCTCCTTTTTCAATTTGGCTCAACATTTCATTAAAAATCGGTCGTCCCGGCTCTTTGGCAGTTTGACTTTCGGTAAATTCTTTCACCACAAAAAGATTATTTTGTTTTGCGTATTCTCTCAATTCCGTCAATTGCGCCTCAATAGACAAAATTTGTCTTTCTTCTTCCTCGGTGGATTTTCTACAATAGATGAAATATTTAATCATATTTTTTACACCGACAATTTAAAAAATTTCGTTTTGCCTTTTCGCCTTCGGCGAAAATATTTTCTGCCCGCCGAAGCCCGAGCCCCGAGCGAAGCGAGGGCGAAAGAAATCGTCTATGGTGGAGTTTATTAGATAAAGTCCGAACCTACTTTGAACAAAACCCCGACGACTTCTGACTTGTGCGTCGCCTTCGGCAACCGCACACCCACTACTCAAAACGAGCGGGCGGGCAAAAATTCCTTCCCCTAAAACCCCTTCCTTTTTGCCCGCCCGCTTTTGCCCGCTTCGCGGGCGAACCGTTGCTTCTAATAGGTGCAGGGACTTGCCCCAACCCTCCCGTGCGCGGGCATTTGAAATTAAACTACCCAAAATTCTCTTTACATTATCAAAATAATTTTGTATCATAATTATAGATTGGGATTACTCTATAGATACATACTATTATTTAATATACAATGACAAGAGAGATTTCGCCAATAGGCAAAAATATAAAGAAGTTAAGAAAGCAAAAGGGCTTGTCGTAAGACCGGCTTTCTAAATTGGCTGATATCTCCTATAACACGGTGATAAAGTTGGAGTCGGGCGGTATCACCAACCCTTCAATTGACACGTTTCAAAAATTAGCCAAAGCCCTTGATGTTTCCGTTGATGATTTATTAAAGTAAAACTATGAACCTTCATGAACGCTTAAAAATAGAAGTCTCTAACTGGAAAAAGAAAGGTTATGTTTCCAGTTATTCTGCTATTGCTGAAATCCTTGAATGGCAAATCTTAAACGGCAAAAACGGATCTTCGACGCTCAGATATTTGAGAAAACCTCAACTTGAAGCTCTTGAAACCTATTGGTATTTACGGCTCGAAAAAGGCACGCCGCATATTTTTGATCTCTACAAAAATCTTATTCCAGATCCTTTTGATCTTCTTTTCGCATTCGGTGTTCCGGTTACCCACGAAAAAATAGCACGGCTTTTAGCGCAAGGCAGTGCTGAGTCAGTTATTGAAAAAATAAGAACCGATGATGAATTTGTGCGTCAATTCCGTTTGAACGCAGTTAGAGAAACGCTTACGCTTGCCTATCCAAGCTATATTCTGGCTCTGGCGATGGGCGCTGGCAAAACCGTTCTTATCGGCTCCATTATTGCTACGGAATTTGCGATGGCGCTTGAATATCCGGATGGACCATTTGTGAAAAATGCCCTCGTGTTTGCCCCAGGTAAGACGATTCTCGGCGCGCTGAAAGAACTATCCGATGTTCCGTATGAAAAACTACTGCCACCACGATTGTATAAACAATTTATCTCCACCCTCAAAATTACTTATACAAGAGATGGACAAAAAAATATCCCCATTATTCCCGGAAGCGCCTTTAATCTCATTGTCACCAACACAGAAAAAATACGAATTACAAAACAATCAATTACCAAAGGACTTCTGGGCGGATTGTTTCCGGCAGACAAGGAAGAAGAAGTCAAAGAAGATGTGGCGAACCAGCGTCTTAAAACAATCGCATCGCTTCCCAATCTTGCAATTTTTTCTGACGAAGCTCATCACACCTATGGCCAAGCGCTTGATACCGAATTAAAACAAGTTCGCAAAACCGTTGACTATCTTGCCCAGAACACCGATGTCAAAGTTGTGGTGAATACTACTGGCACGCCATACTACAGGCGGCAAATTCTTAAAGATGTTGTCTATTGGTATGGCCTGTCGCAAGGTATTCGCGACGGTATTCTCAAAGAAGTACGAGGCAATATTATGGCTTTCCCTAAAATTGAAACGCATCAGCTCGTCAGTCAAATTCTTAAAGATTTTTTTGAACATTATGGCGAAGTGAAAATTCACGGCAATATTCCGGCAAAAATCGCCCTCTATTTTCCCCAAACAAGCGACATTGATGAAATAAAACCGGTCGTAGAGCGAACGCTTATTTCATTGAATCGCGATCCATCCATTGCGCTTGCGGTTACGAATGAATCAGACGAAAAAATCAAAGACCTTTTTAATAATCGGGTAAATGACCCCGCGTTGCCTTATCGCGTTTTCCTTTTAGTAAATATGGGCACCGAGGGCTGGAATGTACCGTCACTTTTTTCAACTGCCTTGGTTAGGGAAATTCGCTCCAGCAACAATTTTGTGCTGCAGGCCGCCTCGCGCTGTCTGCGTCAAGTGCCGGATAATCCATACAAGGCAAAAATATATCTTGCTCAAGAGAACGTGGCTATTTTAGATAGTGAATTGCAGGAAACATTTGGCGAAACGCTGGCGGAATTGAATGCTGTCCAGCCGGAAATGGAAAAAGCGCGTCTTGTAATCCGTAAACTTGAAATTCCCCCTGTTCTTATGCATAAGCGCATCAAACGAGTGGTACCGATTGAAAAATCAGAAGAATTACAAAAACTTGACCTTGTTAAACCAAACATTGCGTCAAGGACTGCCGAGGCAACGCTTTATGGCGCGCAAGACCGAGGCCCAAGAAAAAGAATTTTGGAAGAAATCGGCACAAAAACGATTGTGCTTGAAGAAGAAACCACTGACGCCCGCGAATTTGCTGCGGAATTAACAAACGTGTACCGCTTTCCTTATGCCGCGCTTTATGAAAAACTTGCCGCTCTCTTTGGAGAAAACGATATTACAGAATCGGAGGCAAAACACTTACGCGAACAAGTAGAGCAGCAGGCAAGAAAATACAAAATTACGCAGGAAGAAATAGAAATGGCGCTAGCGCTTGTAAGAAGAGAGGGGTTTGACGAGACGCAAGAAGATAACAAAAAGCTTTTTGTAACGGAAATTCAATACAGAAAAGACAGGGAAAATTTGCTTCTGCAATATGAAGTATGGAGAAGCAGACAGCCGCACCAAGGACAACTGGATTTTGGATTTCACTATACGCCCTATAATTTTGACTCTAATCCGGAGCAGGACTTTTTTGTGCGGATGTTGGAGGCAATAGAAGAAAATCCCGCGGATGTGGAAGATATCTATTTTACCGGCGCGATGGATGACCCGAACAAAACCGATTTTCTTTTTGAGTATCAAGACAAAGACGGCAAGTGGCACAATTACGCGCCCGACTTCTTAATTCGCAAAAAAGACGGTAAAATGCTTATTGTGGAAGTGAAAGCTGAAGACCGGCTCTCAGCCGATAAAACTCTGCGTAAAGAAAAAGCGATGCGCGAAATTGAAGGGTTGAACCCAGATACAGTACGCTATGAAATCATAGAAACAGAGCGCGACGCTATAAAATTTACTGACCTTGATAAAATTAAAAAACTTGTCTATGCTAAAGAAAATGGAAAGTAAAACTAACGAATTAAAAATCAAAATTGAACCGCCTAAAGGCAGGCCGATGCTCTATTGGGTAGGCAAAAAGCCGCTTGAATATGTCAAAGGATTTCCGGCGCGGCTTACAGAGGTTTTTGATCCGTTAAATACAGGACTTCGCCACGAGCCGCCGATTTTCAAAAACTTGGAGCGCGATTGGCAAAATCTTTTATTCCACGGCGACAATAAAGAAGTTTTGGCAACGCTTTTAGAAAACGGCTTTCGCGGTAAGGTGGATTTAATTTATATTGACCCGCCGTTTAATACCGGCGTTGATTATGTGCGCCGCATAACATTGAGGGGGTTCAAAAGCCAAAAGTTAGAGGGGGAGGGATATAGCGCACAAGAACAGACAATGTACTTTAACAATTTTGCAGATGACGCCTATTTGCAGTGGATGTATGAACGGCTACAGTTATTAAAAGAAATTTTAGCAGAAACGGGCAGTATTTTCGTGCGAATGGATTACCACTTCGGACACTACATAAAGGCAATAATGGATGAAATTTTTGGTAAGGAAAATTTCAAAGATGAAATTGTTATTAATAGAACGCAAGAGTTTTTTAAATCATCGAGAGGACTAAAAAAACTTATGGTAGATACTGATTCTTTATTCCTCTATACAAAAGGAGATAACTATACTTTTCATGAGTTGAGAGTTAAGAGAGAAACTGAGAAGTGGTGGGAAATTACTTTGCCTGGAAATAATAAAGGTGATGATACGCGAATTATATTCGGAAAGAAATTCAAACTACCCGAGGGCAGAATATGGGGCTTAAAACAAGAGCAAATAGAAGAATATCAAAAATTAGGAAGATTAAAAGTGGAAAAAAGTAAAGTTCTTTATGCTCCTGATACTAAAACTTTGAAATCAAATTGGACGGATATAGCAGGCTATGCTCGTACTACCGATTATCCAACAGAAAATGCTGAGATTTTATTGAATAGGGTTATCGAGATGTCTTCGAATCACGGTGATTTAGTTTTAGATTGCTTCATCGGCTCCGGCACTACTGCCGCGGTGGCGCAGAAATTAGGCAGGCGATGGATTGGCTGTGACATTAACAAGGGCGCGATTCAGACAACGAGCAAGCGATTGCAGAAAATTATTCTGGAGCAAATTAAAGAAAAGAAAGAAGCGCCGGCGTATTCTTTTGGCGTTTATCAGGTAAATGACTATGACTTAAAAATCCTACGCACCGAGGCAATTGAGCTTGCGGTTGAGCATATTGGTATTGAGCGCAGAAAAACCGACAGCTTTTTTGACGGCACCCTTGGTAAAGAATTGGTGAAAATCATTGACTTTAATCATCCGTTAACGCTTTTGGATTTACAGCTTTTGGAAGACGAGTTAAAGAAACGGCCCGATGAGGAACGCAATATCGTGCTTGTCTGTCTTGGCAAAGAATTAGTCGTTGACCCCTGGATTGATGATTGGAACAAAAAGCATCCGGTAAATAAAATCCGTGCGATAGAGCTTCGCACCGACAAAAAGTACGGCAAATTCCTTGTGCATCAGCCGGCAATAGCAAAAGTAAAAATTGAACGAAAGGGCGACAAAGCGATTATTGATATTCTTGACTTTGTTTCACCGACCATTATTGAACGATTAAATGACCCGCAAAGCGTCTTCAAAGTTAAAATTCCCGACTTCCGAGCAATGATTGATGTTGCGCTTATTGATACCGATTACGATGGTAAAACATTCCACATTGTTTATTCCGATGTCCCGGAGAAAAAATCCGATTATGTGAGCGGACACTATGAGTTAGACATTCCCAAAAAGAAAACCACCATCGCTGTCAAAATCATAGACATGCTCGGCGAGGAAGTTTCGTCTGTAATCGCGGTTCCGCCGCATCGATAAAAACTGCCAACAAACCTGAAAACAAATCGGCTCGAACCACATTTTGGTAAAAGAAAATTTTTTATAAAGGTCGAGAAATCGAAACTAAACAATATTTAAAAGTACTTTATGAAAGAAATCTCTAATTTTAACCTCGCTCTAACCCATTGTGGTTATGTAATTCTTGTCTACTGGATAATAAAATCTTGGATTGGAAAATATCTACTTCAAGCAATGTTGGGGACAGAAGTATTATTTAAATTACTCGCCACATGGAAAGGAACCGTAATCATGTTTATTCTTTCTTTAGTTGCCCTTCTATTCGGAATGTTATTCTCCAGATGGCAATTAGAAAGAAACTACATTATTAAAGATAAAGAAGCGGTTATCCGCTCGTCAGTAATTATTTTTCTGATCACAATGTTGGCATGGAACTCATTCGTGTTATTTATAGTTAGTCGGGTTATTCAGATTAAAATCGATGTCATAGGATTTGTTATAGATGTAGTATTGATGACTTTAATATTCTATTGGCTGAGTAGAATTTTTCTGAAAAATACAGAGACCCTTGGCCTTTAAGAACTAATAAAGGAATTTGCTGCCAAAGAAAAATTTGAAATTGTCAAATAACACGACGAGCTGCAAATTACAGGGGTTTGCTTTCGCCGCTGCAGGCGGCGGGCAAAAAACCCTGACGGCTCGCGGGCAAAAAATGGAGGGGTTTTCGGGGAGGAAATTTTTTGCCCGCCCGCCGTTTTTGGGTGTGCGTCCGCCTTTGGCGGACGCACAAGTCAGAAGTCAGCGTCGGGGTTTTGTTCAAAGTAGGTTCGGACTTTATCTAACAAACTCCACCATATTAAATTAGTCGCTTTTGCCTCGGTAGGCGGGTCGCTCGGGGCGGAGCGAATCAGTCGGGATTTTGTTCAAAATGAGTTCTGACTTTTTCCAACAAACACCACCAAAATGATTTTTTTATTTTCTTTTGTGTCAATGAATAGGAAGGTAAGCAAATTTAATTTATTTTTGCCCTTTATCTGTTGGTAAAAATTTTTTGTAATTTTATAAAAAATGATAATAAATTAAAAATAATAATAAAACACTAAATAAACTCAATTATTTTTATTAAAAAATGGCAAAGAAAAGTAAGAAAATTAAAGAAGCAAAAAATTTTATTAATTTGGCCGTTGTTGTAAACAAGCAAGGAAAGGTTTTAATGATTAAAAGAAAAAAAGAAGAGAAAGGAAAAGACGGTTCGATTTTGCGTTGGGCTTTTCCCGGCGGCAAACAACGTTTTAACGAAACAAGAGAAGAGTGTGTTAAAAGAGAGGTATTGGCTGAAACGGGATACGAGATTAAACCGATTAGGCAAATTTCTTTAAGAATGCACCCCCAGTTTCCGGTAATGATTGTTTATCATTATTGCGAATTATTATCTTCAAAGCCAGTTTTAAAACCCAGCGAACCGCACGAGGTGGAAGAAATAAAATGGGTGGATCGTTTGAAAATTAGAGAATTAATAACAACTGATTTAAATTCTGATGTTGCCAATGAATTGAATATATAAAACAAATTAACCATTAACAAAAATATTCCTTAAAGAAAAATTTAAAAAGTAGTTGGTTTTTTTATTCATACTTTTGATAAAAATGATAAAAAAAGACAAGAATACTAGACGGACCTTAAAGCAAATGATTCAAAAAATGTTGTCTAAAAGGGTTTTAAAAATGTTAGAACTAAATGTTTAGTTATTACGATAATGAAGAGGGATATAAACATTAGCTAAGATTTTAGAAGTAATGGGAAAAAATAAAAGTAAATAATAAATGCAGAAGATGAGATACATAGGTAACACCCCTAAAATGCCAAAATCTGGTAAAATTAGGGATGATAATTAACCTGAAGAATTCTTGACACAGGGAAACTTCCACTTAGATCCTCAGAAATTCAATCAGGTCCTTACTGAGTGGCTAGTAGAATACAACTTCCGGAGACATCATCAAGCCTTGGGTTACACACCACCTATTAACTTTCAGGCAAAATACCTAAAAGTGTTACCTATGTACCCTTCTAGTACAAAACATTGACAAAAGTTTTTTTTTGATCTATAATTATAGCTGTAAGGATGCGAGTGCTCCTTTAAAAAGTTGTGTAAATTAACCTTAACTAAGTATTAGTTAGTTTAGAAAGGATAGATTATGAGTAACAACATTGAGTGCCCGGCCTGTGGGGAGGAAAAGAGAAGGAGGAATGACCACCTGGTTTGTTCGTCCTGTTATCAGGCCTATCGGGCTGAAACAGCCCAGGCCTTAGTGAAAGGGAAAGGGGAGGTTGTCTCTCTTTCAGATTGGGTGCTAGTTAGGGCTAGCGCCTTATTAGAGAGGCGAAAGGGAGAACTGGAGGGTGAAAGAGCCAAATTTTTGCACCTCCAAAAGGAGGTGCACGATGAGGCTTTCCAGAGAATTCAAAAGTCTTTGGGTATGAGAAGGGTGAACAGGGAAATTTTTTGTCATGCTCTACAGAAAATAAAGGAGGAGGTTTGGTCGGAAAGAGGCGGTCACCGCCTCTTCGCGGAAATGAAGGACCGCGAAAAGTCGGTTGAGTTCCTTACTTCTGTGATTGAAGAAATCAGACGAAGAAGGTCTTCTTCGTCTTCATCACAGCAAACTTCAGGACTCCCCAAACCATAAGTTGGTTCAGGCCCCGAGGAATAAAATATCCAAGGGGCTTTTTTTTACTTGAAAAAATTAAGAAATTATTTAAGATTATAAATTAATAGCACATTTATTCTTGAAAAAACCAAAAAAAGGAGAAAAATATGAAAAAGGAAATATTGGTTGGTCAATGGAATTGCGTTTTGGATAATTGGAGGTTATGGATTCCATCAGAGATCGCCGGCGAATTTGGTCGTTTTGCGTTATTAAGAGAAGATAGAAAGAACGGTTGCATTCAGATATATCCATTTTCTCTTTCTAAAGTTAAAAATCCAACTTCTGTTTTTAAACAAGAGGTAGAGATTATTCAAAGAAAAAGACCAGTAAATAAGGGTAATGGAAAAACCCAAAAGAAGACGAGATTTTATTATTATACCTACGGTAAAAGAATACTTATTCCTTCGTCCCTGCGGGGATCCTCTTCTTTTTGGTTTGGAAAAACAGTAACTTTGGTATCTTGTTTAGATCATTTAGAGATTTGGCCGAGGTCAAATTTCTAAATATAAAAATCAAAAGACCTAATCAAGAAAATAATTGCGATTAGGTCTTTTTATATTTTCTTTAAAGAGAAATTAAGGTATAATAAAAATAGTCCCATAACAGAAGTGGGACGGGGAAAAAAGACAAAAAGAAATGCAAAGAAAAAAGATAAGAAAAGAGTAATAATTTAAGAATTAAGGAAAAATAAATTAATTAAAAATAATAAAGGCACAAAAATAAAAATGGAAAATAATAATAGCAAAGAAGAAATTAATACTAACAATAAAAAAAACAACAATACAGAAGAAAAGATTCGTTTTTTTTTAGAAAAATGGACTAAATTGGTTGATCCTAAAATTAAGGAAATTTTGTCTTTGTCTGTTTCTAAAAGAATGCAGAAATTAATTAATTATCAGGTGGCTATGGGTGGAAAAAGATTTAGGCCCGCTTTAACTATTGCTAGTTGTTTGGTTTGTAATGGTAAAATTGAAGACGCATTATATCCAGCCGCTGGTTTAGAAATTTTGCATAATTACACTCTAATTTATGATGATATAATTGATAATAGTGAGTTAAGAAGAGGCAAGCCAACTGTTTGGTTTAATTTTGGCAAGTCAATTGCCCAATGTATTGGTATGGATTATGGCGCTAGTATTTTTCAGGCGGCAAATAGGTCAAAAAATTCTTTTGTTATTTCAGAGATTTTTTCAAAAACAATAAAAAATGTTGTGGAGGGCGAAATTCTTGATATTTTATTTGAACAGTCAAAAAGAGAAGATGAGAAGTATATAATGAAAAATCGCTATAAAAATATAACCGAGGATGATTATTTAAAAATGGTTAGCAAAAAAACCTCTTCTTTAATTTGTGCCTGTTGCGAAGTGGGCGCTTTGGTGGCAGAGGCAAGGGAGTCAGAAATAAAGGCCTTAAAAAACTATGGATTTAACTTAGGAGCTGCTTTTCAAATAAAAGACGATATTTTGGATATTTTTGGAGAAGAAAAAGATTTTGGCAAAAAAATTGGCAAAGATATTGAAGAAAGGAAATTGGGTAATGTTGTTATTTTTCACGCCTTAAAAGAATTTTCTTCAAAAGAAAAAGAGGAATTTTTAAAAATTTTAAGGAAGGATAAAATTGAAAGCCAGGACATCAAAAAAGCGGTTAATTTGATTAAAAAAACAAAAGCCCAGGAAAGGTCTTTTTCTTTTGGAGAAAAGTATATTGAAAGAGCAAAGGAGAGTTTAAAAAAATTACCCAAAAACAAATGGAACGAGTTTTTATCTGAAATTGCTGATTTTGTTATAAAAAGAAAAAAATGAAATAGCCAAATTATTTTATATTATTAAGAGTATGGAATTGGAAAAAACCTACCAACCACAAAAAATAGAAGAGAAAATTTATTCGTTTTGGAAAAAAGAAGGATATTTTAGTCCTTTTATAAATTATGTTAAAAAGCCCTTTGTTATAATTATGCCGCCGCCCAATGCTAATGGCGTGTTACATATTGGTCATGCCGTTTTTGTTACTTTAGAGGATATAATGGTTAGATATCATCGTATGAAACAAGAACCTACTCTTTGGTTGCCGGGATTTGATCACGCTGCTATTGCTACTCAGGTTTCTTATGAAAAAGAATTATTAAAACAAGGCAAGACAAGATTTGATTTGGGCCGGGAAGAATTTTACAAAGAAACCTATGAGTTTACAATGAAAAACAAAAAAATAATGGAAAGTCAATTGGAAAAAATAGGCGCGAGTTGCGATTGGAAAAGGGAAAAATTTACCCTAGATCCAGAAATTACAAAAGCGGTTTATTATACCTTTAAAAAAATGTACGATGAAGGTTTGATTTATCGCGGAGAAAGAATTATTAACTGGTGTTCTCGTTGTGGAACCGCGTTGTCGGATTTGGAGGTAAAGTATATAAATAAGAGCGGCAAATTATTTTTTATTAATTATCCCATAAAGGATTCTAAAGATTTTATTACCGTAGCAACCACCCGGCCAGAAACAATGTTGGGAGATACAGCAGTGGCCGTTAATTCTAAAGATAAACGTTATAAATCTTTATTAAAAAATAAGGTTCAGATTTGTTTGCCCCTTACAAATAGGGTAATTCCCTTAATTGCCGATGAAAGAATAGATCCTTTGTTTGGCACCGGAGCAGTAAAAATTACGCCAGCCCATGATTTGGTGGATTTTGAGATTGGCGAGAAACATAAATTATCAATAATTAATGTAATAAACAAAGAGGGAAAAATGACAAAAGAAGCGGGAAAAGATTACGCCGGTTTAACAATAAACGATTGTCGGGAAAAGGTTATTGAGGACTTAAAAAAGATAGGACTTTTAGTTAAAGAAGAAAATTACGAGCATTCTGTTGGCGTATGCGAACGTTGCCAAACCATTGTTGAACCATTGGTTTCAAAACAATGGTTTGTAAAAATGGAAAAATTAGCAAAGCCGGCAATTGAAGCGGTAAAGAGGGGAAAAATTAAATTTTTTCCGGGACGATTTAAAAAAATTTACTTTAACTGGATGAACAACATAAAAGATTGGTGCATTTCTCGGCAAATTTGGTGGGGTCAGCAAATACCTGTTTGGTTTTGCCAGTGTGGAGAAATTATTGTAGACACAGATAAACCCCAAAAATGTCCCAAATGTAAAAACAGTGATTTAAAACAAGATCCCGATACTTTAGATACCTGGTTTTCTTCTGGCCAGTGGCCCTTTACTGTTTTTGGTTGGCCCAAAGAAGAAAAGGATTATAAATATTTTTATCCCACCACCGTAATGGAAACCGGTTATGATATTTTGTTTTTTTGGGTTGCCCGGATGATAATGCTTGGAATTTATTGTACTGGCAAGGTTCCATTTAAATATGTCTATCTTCATGGTTTGGTCAGGGATAAAGATCGCCAGAAAATGTCAAAATCAAAGGGAAATGTTATTGATCCCTTGGGCGTGATTGGTTTATACGGCGCCGATGCTCTGCGGATGGCATTAGTTTTTGGCACAGCCTGCGGTAGTGATATTATAATTTCAGAAGATAAAATTATTGCCCAGCGCCGTTTTACAAACAAAATATGGAATGCTAGCCGTTTTATTTTTCAAAATATAGAAGGAATTGATTTTTCAAAGATTAAAAAGAGCGATTTAAAACTTACGAAAAACGACAAGTGGATACTTTCTGAATTAGAAAAGACCATAAAAAACGTTACCCTAAATATTGAAAAATTTAATTTTCATCAGGCAATTGAAGAAATTTATGCTTTTTTCTGGCATAAGTTTTGTGATAAAACCATTGAGGACGTAAAAAAAAGAATTAAAGAAAGTAACAACTTAAAAGATAAAACAACAGGAAAATGGGTACTTTATTATGTTCTTTATAATTCTCTTAAACTTCTTCATCCTTTTGCTCCATTTATTACAGAAGAAATTTATCAGATGTTACCCTTTAAACCCAAAAAAGCCCTAATTATTGAAGACTGGCCCTTAACTAAAAAAACTAAAAGAAAAAACAAGACAAAAAAACAAAAAAGAAATTAGACTTTTTTTAAAGGTTTTTGCCAATAAAAAATTAAGCGATTTAAGATATGATAAAAAGTAAAAAATATGATGTGACGATAGTGGGGGCAGGTCCGGCGGGCTGTACGGTAGCGAAAAATCTTTCAGATAAATATAAAGTGCTTCTTTTGGATCGTTTGAATTTTCCGCGCGAGAAGGCTTGCGGCGGACTTTTAATTGAAGAATCACAGGATTTTTTAAAAGAAATGAAGATGCCCAATAACATATTTTCTTTTCCCAAATATCTGGGAGTAAAATATGTTGATTGGGATAATAATTTACAAATAAGACAGAAAAGAAACATTGGGAATATTTCCAGAAAAAAATTTGATTATTGGCTTTTTAAACTGTGCCGGGAAAAGGTTGATTTTCTTTACGAAACCTATTTTTTGAAATACCAAAAAAGAAAAGGAGGATTAAAAGTTTTTGCCAAAAAAAATAGCAAGGAAGTGGTTATTAATACAAAATATTTGGTATTTGCCACCGGTTCTTTTTTGCCTATTAGAAAAATTTTTACCAGCAAAAAAATAAATTATTATATTGTTATTCAGTGGTGGTTAAAAACCGATAAAAGAATTAACGATTTTGTTTTGGTTTACGATAATAAGATAACTGATTCTTATTCATACTTAATACCCAAAAACGATTATTTAATATTGGGCGTGGGATTAATTCCGGGCGATACTGAAGAGAAAATGAGATATTTCGTTAAAAAATTAGAAGAAAAAATGAAAATTTCCGGCGAGCTGGTTAAAAAGGAAATAGATGTGGTTTTACATCCCAGAAAACTAGAAGATATTTTTTTAGGTAAGGGCAATGTTATTTTTGTTGGTGAAGCCGCTGGATTTGTTAGTTCTAACGCCTCCGAAGGTATTAGTTTTGCTTTAAGGAGCGGTTATAATTGCGCAAAAGCGCTAAACAATAACTTTAAAAATGCTTTGAGAGAATATAAAATTTTATGCGAACCGTTGGTTAAAGAAATTGAAGAGAAGATTCAAAAATTTAATGTTCTTTCAGATCCCATAGAAAGAAAAAAACTTTTTCTAAAAATGAAATAACAAAAAATGAAAGTCAAAAAAATTTTTAATTTAATCTGGAATGAATTTGTTTACGGCGGGCATTTATTATCGCTTGGTTTTTCTGGCGTTATTCTTTCAATAATAATTCTTTTGGATATAAAAATAGATTGGGTAATATTAATTATTGCTTATCTTTTGTCTCAAATTGGTTATAACTATAATCATTTTAAAGAAATAGAAAGCGATTTAAAAAGTAATCCCGAAAGGAGCCAATATCTTCAAAAGGCAAAAAAATACACATTGTTTATTTTCTTTTTATATATTATCACTTTTATTTTTCTTTTATTTTATTTTTATAATTTTCAGTTTATATTATTTATTCTTTTCTTTCTTTTAATTGAGGCACTATACACCATTTTCTTTAAGAAATTAACAAAAAAATTTGTTGGATTTAAAAATTTTTATGTTTCTATGTGTTGGTCTTTTGGCGGTGCCTTTTTAGTTATTTTTTATTATCATATTTCATTTAATACTTCTTTACTTTTTATTTCTTTGTTTACTTTGTTGAGACTAATAATGGATACGGTTTTTTTTGATTTTAAAGATACAGAGGAAGATAAAAAGAACAATTTACTTACCCTGCCGATTAGGTTTGGAAAAGGTGAAACCTTGCGATTTTTACATATTTTAAATGTTTTTTCTTCTCTTTTTTTAATTTTCGGAATTTTTTTAAAAATAATTCCTTTTTATTTTATGGGATTAGTTATTTTTGTATATTTTTATAGTTTTTATTATCTTAAAAAGGCAGAAAAAGGATTGATTTCAGAGTATTTTCGCAAAATTTGTTATATAATTGTTGATGGACAATATATACTTTGGCCAATAACTATCTTTTTAGGGAGGGCATTGATTATTTAATATTAATTTTAATTTTATTTATAAATTTTTATTAAAGTATAAAAATGGAGAAGTTCATTGTATTATTTATAAGTTTAGTCGGTATGATTTTGGGTGGTGGGGTTTTTTTTGTAAATAGACGGCAGGGGGCTAATCAATGGTTTGCAATAATGAGTATTCTTATTGTTTTGTGGATTAATTTTGCTTATTTGGGGAGTATCGTTAAAGATGTTTTAAAGGCAACATTTTGGTTTAGGTTAAATTTGGGTGTTGTTTCTTTGACCATGCTTTCTGCTTACTACTTTTATATTATTCATTTTTTGAAACAAAAAGGAAAAAATGTTTTTTTAGAGCGATTTATTACTTTAATATCTTTTCTTCTTTTTTTGATAACAATTTTTACCGACTTAGTGGTAAAGACCTCTCGGATTACGCAAACAGGGGTTGACTTAATTTACGGTGATTTGGGAACAATATATAATCTTTTTGCCTTATTTATTGGTTTTATTCTTATCGGTTACTTTATTAAAAACTACGCCTTTCTTTCAGACAAAGAGAAAATAAGGGTTCAGTATTTCTTATTAGGAACCATAATTACAATTTTTTTAAGTTTAATTTTTAATGTAATTTACCCTCTTCTTTTTGAACCAAAAATTCAATATCAACTTTTTGGGGACTACTCCTTAATTTTTCTTCTTATTTTTACCGCTTATGCTATTATTAAGCGAGAGTTATTTGGAATTCGTATTATTTTAACAGAAGCCTTAGTGGTGATTATTGCTATATTACTATTAGTACAAGCTTTAAATACTGACAATTTAGGAGATTTTACTTGGAAATTTATATTATTTTTAACCTTTCTTTACTTTGGGTATTTGCTGATTCGGAGCGTTACAAAAGAGATTAAACAAAGAAAAGAAATAGAAGAAATGGCAATGAAAATTCAAGCGGCTTATGAATTGGAAAAGCGGGCAAAAGAAGAATTAACAAGATTAGACGAGGCAAAAAACCAGTTTATTATGGCAAGCCAGCATCATTTGAGGACACCTTTAACTTCTATGCGGGGATATGTGGAACTACTTCTTGATGGCACCTATGGCAAGATTTCTCCAAAGGTTAGAGAGATTTTAACAAAGTTTCAGGTTTCAATTAAACGTTTAATTAAAATAGTTAATGAATTTTTGGATATTACCCAATTTCAGTTAGGCAAAGAGGTGGTAACTTTAATGCCAGATGTTGATGCTTTACCGATTTTAAAAGAAATAGTGGAAGAACTACAACTTGAAACAAAAGCGCGGGGGTTGTGGTTGAAACTTGAAAAAGCCAAAGATATTCCAAAAATTAAAGCTGACCCAGAAAAATTAAAAATTGCTTTGTTTAATATTGTTGATAATGCCATAAAGTATACCATAGAGGGCGGGGTGACGATAAAAGTGGCAAAAAGTGACAGTAAAATTCAAATAGCAGTGAAAGATACTGGTGTTGGTATTTCTAAAGAAGAACAGAAAGAACTTTTCAATCGACTATTTGAAAGAGGGAAAGAAGCAGGAAAGTTTCACACAACCGGAAGAGGTATTGGTTTATACATTACCTTTCATATTATTCAGGCCCATCATGGAAAAATTTGGGTAGAATCTGAGGGCCAAGGAAAAGGAGGAAGCACTTTTTTCATTGAACTGCCACTAAATTAAAGCACTAATAAATTAAATTTTACATTTGAAAATTTTTAGGTTTTGATTAGAATAATAAATTAACTGATAGATTAATATAAAAAAATTTCAAAAAAAATGACATATAACCATAAAAAAATAGAAAGAAAATGGCAGAAATATTGGCAAAAAAAAGGAATTTATAAAACAAAAGATTTATCTAAAAAGCCAAAGTTTTATTGTTTGGATATGTTTCCCTATCCTTCTGGTTATGGTTTGCATGTGGGCCACTTTAAGGGTTATGTTGTGACTGATGTTTTTTCGCGAGTAAAAAGAATGGAAGGTTTTAATGTTTTGCATCCAATGGGTTGGGACGCTTTTGGTTTGCCGGCAGAAAACTACGCCTTAAAAACCGGAATTCATCCTGCTATTACCACAAAGAAAAACATTTTAAAGATAAAAAAACAGATGGAAAAGGCTGGTTTTTCTTATGACTGGTCGCGAGAAATTAATACAACCGATTCAAAATACTATAAATGGACCCAATGGATTTTTCTTAAACTTTTTGAAAAAGGGTTGGCTTACGAGGCAGTACTACCCATTAATTGGTGCCCTTCTTGCAAAACAGGATTAGCCAATGAAGAGGTGGTTAATGGTAAATGCGATAGATGTGGGGCAGAGGTGACAAAAAAAGATTTAAAACAATGGGTTTTAAAAATTACCGCTTATGCTGATCGGCTTTTAAAAGATTTAGATGAAATTGATTGGCCAGAAAAAATAAAAGAAATGCAAAGAAATTGGATCGGGAGATCGGAAGGGTGGGCAATAAAATTTAATACCACTTCAAAAACCAAAAAACAAATAGGGGTTTTTACCACTAGAATTGACACTTTGTTTGGGTGTACGTATTTGGTTTTATCTCCCGAACATAATTTAATTGAAGAATTGAAAGAAGAAATTGAAAATTTTGAAGAGGTAAAAAACTATATTGAAAAAGCAAAAAGTAAAACTGAAAAAGAAAGAATTAGCGAACAGAAAGAAAAAACAGGCGTAGAAATTAAGGGAATAAAAGCCATTAACCCTATAAACGAAAAAGAAATTCCTATTTTTGTTGCTGATTACGTTCTTGTTTATTATGGCACAGGTGCCATAATGGCTGTTCCGGCTCATGATCAAAGAGATTTTGATTTTGCTAAAAAATTCAATTTACCAATAATTAAAGTTATTGAGCCCTTAAATAAAGAAACAAAAAAAGATCAGGAAATATCATCAATTGAAAATATTACAAAATTAGAGATAGAAAAGGCTTATGAGGCCGAAGGGGTTTTGATTAACTCCGGTAATTTTAATAAAATTTTGTCAAAAACAGCTCGCGAAAAAATAGGAGAATATTTGGCTCAAAAAGGATTAGCAAAAAAAAGTGTTTGTTACAAGTTAAGGGATTGGATTTTTTCAAGGCAAAGATATTGGGGGGAACCTATTCCAATAGTTCATTGTCCTAAATGCGGGGTGGTTCCACTTTCAGAAAAAGAGTTGCCATTGAAATTACCAAAAATTAAAAAATATCAACCAAGCGGAACTGGAGATTCTCCATTGGCAACAATAGAAAAATGGGTAAATACCAAGTGTCCAAAATGTAAAGGTAAGGCAAAAAGAGAAACCAATACAATGCCTCAGTGGGCTGGTTCCTGTTGGTATTACTTAAGATATATTGATTCAAAAAACCAGAAGGTTTTTGTTTCGTCTAAAAAGGAAAGTTATTGGATGCCTGTTGATTTATATGTGGGAGGCGCTGAGCATGCTGTTTTACATTTATTATACGCTCGGTTTTGGCATAAATTCTTATACGACTTAAAACTGGTTTCAACAAAAGAGCCATTTTTGAAATTAAGAAATGTGGGTTTGGTTTTATCTTTTGATGGTCAAAAAATGTCAAAATCAAAAGGTAATGTGATTAGTCCAGACGAAATTATAAAAAAGTATGGAGCCGATACTTTAAGGGTTTATGAAATGTTTATGGGCCCCTTTGAGCAGGCGATTTTTTGGTCAAACGAGGGAATAAAAGGAGTTTTTAGATTTTTAAACAAGGTTTGGACTTTTATTCTAGAATATATAAAAGAAAGCAAAAATAAAAATGTAAAAAGTAGTTTTAGGGCAATTAAAGAGGTTCATAAATTAAATAAAAAGGTTGATGAAGATGTAAGATCTATGAAATTTAATACGGCTATTTCTGCCTTTATGGAGTTTTTAAATTTTGCCCTTCAGAACAAAAAAGAAGTGGGAAGGGATACCATTGAAAGATTTTTAGTTCTTTTTGCTCCTTTTAGCCCTCATTTAACAGAAGAATTATGGCATAAAATGGGTTATAAAAGTTCTATTCATAGCCAAAAGTGGCCAAAGTACGATGCGAATTTAATTAAAGATGAAAAAAAGATTTTTATAATTCAGGTTAATGGAAAGCTGCGGGATAAAGTTGAGATTAAAAGCGGAATTTCGAAAGAAGAAGCGGAAAAACTGGCTTTTTCTCGAGAAAAGATTAAAAAGTGGATGGAAGGCAAAAAAATCAGAAAAACAATTTTTGTTCCCGAGAGATTGATTAATTTAATATTAGAGTAAAAAAATAATATCTTACTTTTTTATTTTATACCTTAATATTTTGGGTTAGATTTTATATTGAAGAACCAATACTTTGGTTAAATTTTAAGATAATTAAATACAGTTGTTGATTTAAAAATAATAATTTGTTATAATAAAAAAATTACTTATGGCTGAAAAAAAAACGATTTTTCTTATTGAAGACGATTTAGCAACAATGGATGTTTATAAAACGGTTTTAGAAAAGGCCGGTTTTAAGGTTATTCCTTTCTTTTTAGGCAGTGAGATAATTAAAAAACTTAAAGAAATAGAAAAAAAAGAAAAGCCTGAGGTAATTTTACTTGATTTAATTTTACCAGATATTAGTGGGTTTAAAATATTAGAGGAAATAAGAAAAAATGAAGCTACAAAAAATATACCAGTTTTAATTTTAACTAATTATAGTGATTCAGAATCTAGACAAAAAGGACTAAAGTTAAAAACCGAAAAATACCTTTTAAAAACAGATTATACGCCAAGCCAGCTGATTAAAATAATTAAAGATACGCTTGGTAGATAAAGGAATTTGTAATTTTTAATCAATTTTTAACGGTTCAATTTTTAAGTTGTGTTACGATAAAAATTAAAATTGAAAAATTTTTTATTTTATGGATATCAAGAATTTCATTTTAGCCATCAATCAAATCGCGGAAGAAAAAGGTATTTCTCAAGAAAAAATAATTGAGAGTATTGAAACCGCGATTGCGGCTGCTTACAAAAAGGACTATGGTAAAAAAGGACAAATTGTTAAGGCGAAATTAAATCCTCAAACAGGAGAGGTGAATTTTTGGCAGGTAAAACTGGTGGTTACGCCGGATATGATTTATTCTGAAAAAGAGTTAGAGGAATTAAAAAAACAAGGAAAGGACGAAAAAGACGAGAAAGATGAAAAAAACGAGAAGGATGATAAAGAGAAAAAAGTTCGTTTTAATCCCGAAAAACATATTCTTTTAGAGGAGGCAAAAAAAATTAAGCCAGACATTAAGGTCGGAGAAAATTTAGAGATACCACTACAGATGCGCAAAGATTATGGACGAATAGCTGCCCAAACAGCAAAACAAGTAGTTTTACAAAAAATTAGAGAGGCAGAAAGAGAGACAATTTTTAATCAATACAAATCCAAAGAAGACCAACTTGTTTCTGGGATTGTTCAGAGGGTAGACGGGAAAAATGTCTTTGTTGATATGGGTAAGGTTTTGGGAATTTTGCCCAAAGAAGAGCAGATTTACGGGGAGTTTTATAAACCAGGTCAAAGGTTAAAATTTTATGTATTGAAAGTTGAAGAAAATGTAAAGGGACCGGTTATTTTTCTTTCCCGCGCTTATCCCAAACTTATATCAAGACTTTTTGAATTGGAGGTGCCGGAAATCTCTCAGGGTCAGGTGGTAATAAAAGCCATTGCCAGAGAAGCGGGTTCCCGTTCAAAAATCGCCCTTGAATCAAAAATCGAAAACTTAGACCCCATTGGAAGCGCGGTTGGTCAAAGAGGGACAAGAATAATGGCAGTAATAAATGAATTGGGTGGAGAAAAAATTGATGTTATTAAATATTCTGAAAATCCAGAAGAGTTTATTGCCAATTCCCTTTCTCCGGCCAAGGTTTTAGAAGTAAAGATTATGCCCAAAAACAGAGCGCTTTGTTTGGTGCCTGAAGATCAACTATCGTTGGCTATAGGAAAAAACGGCCAAAATGTTCGCTTGGCGGCAAAATTAACCGGATGGAAAATAGATGTTAAAACCGTAGAAGAACCATTATCAACAGAAAATAATAATGAAACAACAATAGAAGGGGTAGAAGAAGGAAAAAAGAAAGAAAGGGAGGAGGGAAAAAAAGAAAAAGAAGAAAAGAGGGAAGAGAAGGAAAAGGAAAAAAAAGAGGATAAAGAGAACAATAAAGAAAAGAAGAAAAAGTAAAAAAAATAGTATAAAAAGGTTGAAAAAAATATTAATATATTTAAAAATAATTTAATTTTGAATTTTGAATAAATTCTTAATAGGTTTTAACTTATTAAGTTATTATTCAAAATTCAGCTGCAATTATGTCTTTAGTTTTTTTAATAACTCCAATAATTGTGTCTTTTTTAACTATTTTTTTTGTTCTTTTTTTGATTTGGGACATTAAAAAGAAACCTATTGGTTCAGGAAAAATGGTAGAAGTGTTTAAAGCTATTAAAGAAGGAGCTGTTTCTTTTTTAAATAGACAATACAAAACCATAGCGACAGTAGCAATATTTTTATTTTTAATTATTTGGTACTTTTTAGGTTTTGTTAATGCTATTGGCTTTTTATTAGGAGCGTTTTTTTCTGGTTTATCTGGTTTTGTGGGAATGATGGTCTCTACAAATACCAATGTAAGAACAACAGAGATGGCAAAAAAGGGTTTAAAATCAGCCCTAAATGTGTCATTTAAGGGAGGTTTGACTACCGGCCTTTTGGTGGTTAGTTTTGGACTATTGGCAGTTACTCTTTTTTACCTTATTACTAAGGATTTAAACGCTTTGGTGGCTTTGGGTTTTGGTGGAAGTTTAATTTCCGTTTTTGCTAGATTGGGCGGCGGTATATATACCAAAGCTGCTGATGTGGGCGCGGATTTGGTTGGTAAGATAGAAAAAGGAATTCCAGAAGACGACCCTCGTAATCCGGCAGTTATCGCCGATCAGGTAGGAGATCATGTGGGCGATTGCGCCGGGATGGCGGCTGATATTTTTGAAACATATACTGTTACCCTTGTGGCTGCTATGATTTTGGGCAATTTAGTTTCCCCCCAATCTTCTTATATAATTTTTCTTCCTTTGATGTTGGCGGCTGTTGGTATTGTTGCTTCAATTATTGCTAGTTTTTTTGTTGGTTTGAAAGAAAAAGGAGGGAAAGAAAAAAATATTATTGGAGCATTATATAAAGGACTTATTATTGCCGCTCTTTTGTCAGCAGTGGGATTTTACTTTGTTTTAGATTCAAAAAGTAAAGGTTTTTATCCAGCATTATTAATTGGTTTAATCGTGGCAGCAGGCGTTTTTATAATTACAGAGTATTACACTTCAAAAAAATACAGTCCAGTAAAAGAAATAGCGAGCGCTTCTCAAACAGGCCACGCGACAAATATAATCGCCGGATTGGCGACAGGTATGATTTCTACTGCTTTGCCCGTTATTTTAATTTCAGGTGGTATTATTTTAAGTTATAATTTAAGCGGGATTTACGGCATTGCTTTAGCTGTGGTTTCAATGCTTTCTTTGGCAGGAATAATTGTTGCGGTTGACGCTTACGGTCCTATTACCGATAACGCGGGCGGAATTGCTGAAATGGCGAATTTAACAAGCGAGACGAGAGAGATAACTGATTCTTTAGACGCAGTAGGAAATACCACCAAGGCTGTAACTAAGGGTTATGCAATTGCTTCGGCAGGACTGGTTGCCTTGGTGCTTTTTTCTGCTTATACCCAAGAAACAGGAAGCAAAGTATCTTTTTTGCTTGAAGATCCAAGAGTTTTGGTTGGCCTTTTTATTGGCGGACTTTTACCTTATTTATTTGCTTCTTTAGCAATGAGCGCAGTAGGAAAAACCGCTTCAAAGGTGGTAGAGGAGGTAAGGCGTCAATTTAAAGAAATAAAAGGTTTAATGGAGGAAAAAGCAAAACCTGATTATGGAAAATGTGTTGATATTGTAACAAGAGCAGCAATAAAAGAAATGATTGTTCCAGCCCTTATACCAGTTGTTTTTCCGATATTGGTAGGTCTTATTTTAGGCGCTGAAGCTTTGGGCGGATTATTGATAGGTAGTATTATTACTGGGTTGTTTGTGGCTATTTCGATGACCACTGGCGGCGCAGCTTGGGATAATGCTAAAAAATATATTGAAGAAGGAAATTTTGGTGGTAAGGGTTCATTTACTCATCAGGCGGCGGTTACAGGAGATACTGTTGGAGACGCTTATAAGGATACAGCAGGGCCCGCAATTAATCCAATGATTAAAGTGTTAAACATTGTTGCTTTATTAATAGTTGGTTTTCTAATTTAATGATTAAAATTCAATTGCCGGATTACAAAAGAATTATTTCAAGCGTTAAAGTAGAAAAGGTTGAGGTGTTGGAAAAAGAAATTGAGGAAGCTCTTTATTGGTTAAAAAAATCTCGCGCAAAATTTACAATAAAAAATGAACCTGCCCAAAAGGGAGATTTTGTAGAGATTGAATATCTACTTTTTCAGATTGAAAGTAATTGGAGAAAAGACGCCTTTATTTTAGGTGAAGGTTATTTCTTGCCTGGATTTGAAGACCAAATAATTGGAATGAAAGCAGGAGAAAAAAAAGATAATGTTGTTTTAAAAAAAGACGGGAAGGATATTTTGGTAAACTTAAAATTAAAATCTGTTCAAAATGTGGAATTTCCCGAATTAAATGATAATTTTATTAAAGGATTAGGTAATTTTACCGGGTTAAATGATTTTAAAAAAACCCTAAAAAAAGAATTACAAAAAGAAAAGGAAGAAAGAAGAAAGGGAGAGTTAATAGAAAAAATTTTAGAAAGTATAATAAAAGAAACAGAGATAGAAATTCCTCCTTTGTGGATTGAACGAGAAAAGAAACAGATGATAGAAGAATTTAAAAGCCAAACACAAAAAATCGAAGTCTCTAAAGATTTGTTAGATTTTTTTCAAAAAGAGGCGGAAAAAAGAATAAAGAAATTTTTGGTTTTAAAAGCAATTGGAGAAAAGGAAGGGGTTGAGGTTTTAGACAAAGAAGTGGAAGAAAGGGCAAGACAGTTTTTAAGGAATTTTTCAGGCGTAAAAGATTCTCAAGAAGAACTTGACCTTCAAAGATTAAGAGAGTATACTAAAGAAGTAATTAGAATAGAAAAAATTTATCAGTTAATAGAAAGTCTTTTGCCCAAAAAATAGTAATTAAATATTTAAAAAATTTATTGTAATTAATAAGATAATATATAATATATGAATTTAGTTCCTACTGTTATAGAAAAGACTAAATATGGAGAGAGGGCTTTTGATATTTATTCCCGTCTTTTAAAAGAAAGAATTATTTTTCTAACCGGACAGATTACTGATGTTTTGGCAAATTCAGTTATTGCCCAGCTTTTATTTTTAGCTAGCCAAGATCCAAAGAAAGATATTCAGCTTTATATTAATACTCCCGGTGGTTCAGTAACAGCTGGTTTGGCGATCTACGATACAATGCAATATGTAAATTGTCCAGTTGCTACTATTTGTTTTGGTTTGGCAGGTTCAATGGGAGCAGTGTTATTAGCTGCAGGAGAAAAAGGCAAAAGGTTTGCTTTACCCAATGTGGAAATTTTACTTCATCAGGTGGCGGGAGGCGCTACGGGTCCAGCGGTAGAGATTGAAATTACGGCCAGACAGATTATCAAGATAAAGAATAAGTTGAATAAAATTTTATCAGAACATACGGGTCAACCATTGGAAAAAGTAGAAAAGGATACTGACAGAGACTTTTATTTGTCAGCTGAGGAAGCAAAAGAGTATGGAATTATTGATCAAATTATAAAAAAGAAAATTTAAACTTATTTGAATTTTTGGTATTTATTATTAAATCTTTATTATTAAAAGATGATAAATAGCCAAACTTTTCAGTTTCATAAATATGTATTCACTTACCTTGCTTTTAACAGGGATTTTTGGTTTAATCTTTGGTTCAATTTTAGGTTATTACGCCCGACAATCAATTGCCAGAAAAAGAAGAGATGTTATAGAAACAACTCTTCAAAAGAAGATTCTTCAAGCAAAGAAAGAAGCAGATGATATTATTTCTCAAGCCAAAGAAAAATCCTCTCAACTTTTAGAAGAAACAAAAAAAGAAAGGGAGGCGTATCAGCGAGAGGTTTTTAAAACAGAAAAACTCTTATTAAAAAGAGAAAGCGTTTTGGCTGAAAAAAGTTCAAAACTTGAAGAGAAAGAAGCAGAATTATTAGAAAAAGTGCACAAATTGCAAAAAGTAAAATTGGCTTTAGAGGAATTAAAACAAAAATCTTTAAGCGACCTTGAAAGAATTTCTAGATTATCTAAAGAAGAAGCAAAAAGAGAGTTATTGGAAAATTTAGAAAGAGAATATCAAAAAGATATTAGTGAAAGAATAGAAAAGTTAGAAAGAAATGGATTAGAAAAATACGAAACAAAAGCAAAAGAAATATTGGCTTTAGCGATTCAAAAATGCGCTCTTTCTCAATCTCAAGAAATAACAACCACAACTGTGGTTTTGCCAAACGAAGAAATTAAAGGAAAAATTATTGGAAAAGAAGGGCGAAATATTAGAACCTTAGAACAAGTAACCGGTTGCGAAATATTAATAGACGAAACACCTGAAGTGGTAATGATTTCCGGATTTGACCCTATCAGGAGGCAAGTTGCCAAGATTACCCTGGAACGTTTAATGAGAGATGGAAGAATTCAACCAGCTAGAATTGAAGATATGGCAAGAATTGTAACCGGAGAAATTGTTTCTCAGATAAAAGAAGCGGGAGAAAAGGCTGTTTATGAGGTGGGAATTGTTGATCTTAATCCTAAAATTATTCAGCTTTTGGGAAGGTTAAAGTTTAGAACAAGTTATGGCCAAAATGTTTTACTTCATTCATTGGAAGTTTGTTATTTGGCTTCAACCCTTGCTTCGGAGTTGAAGGCTGATGTAAAAGTAGCGCGTAAGGCAGGATTGTTACATGATATTGGTAAAGCGGTTGATCATCAAATTCAGGGTTCCCACGTAGAAATTGGGATTAAAATCTTGGAGAAATTTGGCGTTGAAAAAGAAGTAATAAATGCAATGAAATCTCATCACGAAGAGTATCCGCCGGAAAGTTTGGAGGCAATTTTAGTTCAGGTAGCAGATCAAATTTCTGGCGCCCGGCCAGGAGCAAGAAAAGATACGGTAGAAAATTATCTTAAACGTTTAGAAGAATTAGAAAATATTGCTTTATCTTTTAAGGGGGTAGATAAAGCATATGCCATTCAGGCAGGAAGAGAAATTCGCATTTTTGTTAACCCGGAGAAAATAAACGATTTGGAAGCAAAAAAATTAGCCCGGGACATTGCCAGTAGAATTCAAGAGGAATTAAGATACCCCGGTGAAATTAAAGTGACATTAATTAGAGAAAAAAGGATAATAGAATACGCTCGATAGAAATTTTTTAAACTCAAAAATTTTTACTTAAAGACAAATTGGAATTTTATAGTTTCACACCCGTTTGGTAAATTTAACTTTATCTAACGGGTGTTTTTGCTTATATAAAAAACTTGTTGCCACGTTCTATCAGTTAAAAAATCATGAAAGGCCACGCCAGCAAAAAATCCAAGCAAAAAACCAAAAAAAGGAGGCGAAAGTAAAATAGTAAGAAACATTCCCAACATTCCGGTAATCCAATGGTGGAGATGTAGTTTCCATTTTCCTATGGGTATATGAATACCTTTTATTTTACCTGTTCTTTTTCTTATTTTTTGGCAAACAAAGGGGGTTTGCGCCAAATAAAAGGAACAAACCATCGTAAAATAACCAACAATAAAACCAATTACTAAAAGGTAGGGTAAAATGAAAAAACTTATTAAGGTTATTATGGGAAGACTAAACTTTTTAATCTTTTTTTTCATAAAAAACTGGAGCGGGTGAGGGGAGTCGAACCCCTCTCATCAGCTTGGAAAGCTGAGGTAATACCGATATACGACACCCGCTTATAACATTCTTTGGTCGGGGTACTCGGATTTGAACCGAGACTAAATCCTCCCAAAGGACTCGTGCTGCCGTTACACCATACCCCGGCCCTTTTAATATATATATAGCAAAAATTTTTCTTGTGGTCAATTTATGTTAATGCTATAATAAAATAATATAAAAAATTTTTAAACAGTAAACCTTTAAAACAAATAAGTACCTAAAATTATATAAAAAATATAGAATAAAAAATATAGAAAAAAATATAGAACAATATTAATAAAAATTGTAAGATAAATAAAATATGGTAAAAAATATACTCAATCAACTTAATGTTTTTGATCAGTGTCGAAAGTATAATATTTCTATTTGGCAGTGTCCCCAATTCCTCTTTTTAATAATGGGAATTGTCATTATTATTTCCTCTATTTCTTCTTATTTAATTGGCCTTCATTATATAGAGGACTTACAAATAGTTGTTTTTATCGTTCTTTTAACAGCCACTTTTTTGTTTATTATTTCTTATGCGATAATTCAAAACTTTGAAAGGTTAGCAGAAGTTTCAAGAATGAAATCAGAGTTTATTAGCATTGTTTCTCATCAGCTTCGTTCTCCTTTAACAAATGTAAAATGGGCTATTGAAATTTTGTTTTCTAGAGATTTTAAACTTCCTATTAATAAAAAAGACGAGTATATAACAAATATAAAAGAAAATGTTGAGCGAATGGCAGAACTGATAGATGAGTTGTTGATAGTTTCTAAAATTGAACAAGGAAAAATTCCCATTAATAAAAAGGAATTTTCTTTAAACAAATTAATAAACGAAGTAATTGAACGTTATCAATATTTTGTTCAAGCATCTAATATAAAAGTATTTTTTTCTTTTCCGCAGGAAATTTTTTCCGTTTTTACCGACCCCTCCTTATTAAAATTAGTAATTGAAAATCTTATGGATAATGCTATTCGTTATGTTAAACATGAGGGAAGGATCGAAGTTAGACTGGAAAAAAAGAAAGAAAAAGTTTTATTTTCAATAAAAGATAATGGCATTGGGATTCCCAAAAGTGAACAAAAGTACATTTTTCAAAAATTTTTCAGAGCAAAAAACGCTGTAAAAGAAAGAACAAGAGGAAATGGTTTAGGATTATATGTTTGTAAAACAATTATTAATAATTTGGGCGGGAAAATTTGGTTTAAATCAGAAGAAGGAAAGGGAACAACCTTCTATTTCTTTTTACCAACTAAATAATTATTTATTAATAATTAATCATTAATTATTTAGCGCTTTGTATTTGTTAGTGTTAAATACGGGCGTTTAAATAGTTGTTATCTTATGAAAACTATTTTATTTATTGAAGACGAACCCGGTTTACAAAGAACATTGGGAGATGTTTTAAGAAGAAATGGATATAAAGTAATTAATGCTTTAAATGGAGAAATAGGATTAAAATTATTAGAAAAAGAAAAGCCAGATTTAATATTATTAGACCTTGTTTTGCCAAAAATGAATGGTTTTGAGGTTTTAAAAGAATTGAAGGCAAACCCAGAAACAAAAGAAATTCCCGTTATTGTTTTAACTAACTTAGGAACAATAGAAGATGTCAATAGGGTTGTTGAGTTAGGAGCCAACACTTACTTAATAAAGGCTCAGTATACAATAGAGGAGGTTATTCAGAAAGTAAAGAGAGTTATGGAAGAATAAAATAAAATGGAAGAATAAAACAGGTTTAAAATAGATTATTTATAACTTATATTTATAAACAATAAAAAATTTAAAAACCGAGATGGATATAGAGAAATTAAAATCTTTTATAATTGACAGCGGTATTATTACTTTAAAACAGTTTGAAGAAGCGTTAGAAAAAGCGAAAAAAACCAACCAAAAAGTAGAAGATATTTTAGTTTCCGATGGTTTAATTAGTCAAGAAGAGCTGGCGAAATTAGAGGCATATATTTTAGGTATACCTTTTGTGAATTTAGAAAATGAAAAAATTCCGTCAGACGTTTTAAAAATAATTCCCGAACCAATCGCCCGCAGTCACAATATTGTTGCTTTTAGAAAAGAGGGCCAGAATTTGGAGGTGGCGATGCTTGACCCAGAAGATTTGCAAACTATTGACTTTATCAAAAAGAAGGCAGGTTTAAAAATTTTGCCGCGGTTAACCAGCATTGAAAGCATTAAAAATGCTTTAAGACAATACCAAAAAACATTAGAAGCGGAATTTGGAGAAATTATTAAAAAAGAGGTAGGGGGCATAAAATCCATAAAAGAAGAGGAAAACACAGAGGAAGGAGAAAATCTAAAAAAAATTGCTGAGGATTTGCCGGTGATTAGAATTGTAGATACTCTGCTTAAACACGCAATTTTGCAAAGAAGCTCTGATATTCATATTGAACCCCAAGAAAAAGAAGTTATTATCCGTTATCGGATAGATGGTATTTTACGTGACGCTATGATTTTGCCTAAAATAACAAGTTCTGGAATTGTGGCCAGAATTAAGGTTCTTTCCAATTTAAAACTTGATGAACACCGTTTGCCTCAAGACGGTAGATTTAAAATTGAAACCGATGATTATAAATATTCAGTTAGGGTTTCTATTTTACCTACCCTAAACGGAGAAAAAATTGTAATGCGCCTTTTATCGGAAACAACCCAAAAATTTTCCTTAGAAGATTTAGGGTTAGCCGGAGAATCTTTAGAAAAGGTACAGAATAGTTTAAGAAAACCCATTGGAATAATTTTAGTTACTGGTCCTACCGGTTCGGGTAAAACTACTACTCTTTATACAATGATTGAAATGTTAAATAGGCCGGAAGTAAATATTTCTACTATTGAAGATCCTATTGAATATAGAATTGCCAGGGTTAATCAAACCCAAGTAAATTCCAAAATTGGATTAACTTTTGCCGCTGGTCTTCGTTCATTGGTTAGGCAGGATCCGAATATTATTATGGTCGGAGAAATTAGAGATAACGAGACAGCTTCTTTGGCTATTAATGCCGCTTTAACAGGTCATTTGGTTTTATCTACCATTCATACAACCACCGCTGCCGGGGCTATTCCTCGTTTGATCGATATGAAGGTAGAACCATTTTTAATCTCTTCAACCCTAAATATTATTATTGCCCAAAGATTGGTGCGTCGGCTTTATTACGAAAGTGAAAAATATACTTTAAAAGATTCAGAAATAAAAACTCTATCTAAATACTGTAATCTAGAGAAGATTTTAGAGGTTTTAAAAGAGGAAAAGATAATTAACCCCAAAGTTAAAACGTTTAAAAAAATTCCTTTTTATAAACCCAAACCCTCAAAAGATTCTCCGGAGGGCTATAAAGGAAGAGTTGGGATTTATGAAGTTTTGAAAGTTACTGAAAGTATAAAGGAATTAATTGTTAAAGGAGCCACTAGCGATGAAATTCAAAAGCAGGCGCAAAAGGAAGGAATGAGAACAATGATTGAGGACGGTTTTATTAAAGCCGCCCAGGGAATTACTTCTATTGAAGAAGTATTAAGAGTAATTAGCGAATAAATTTCTAATTCTAAATTAAGCAAGTTTTTTTATAAAGAAATAAAAATTCATTCTTATGCCTCAATACAGTTTTCTTGTTAGAAATTCAAAAGGCGAATCATATTCCGGAACAAGGGAAGCAAAAGATAAACACGAACTTGCTAAATTGTTTCATGAAGAAGGGTTTGTTTTAATAAAAGCGGATGTGGTGGGGCAAAATAAAAGAAAAAAGAAATTTTTTGTTTCAATTCCCTTTTTTAACAGAGTTCCCTTAAAAGAAAAATTAATGTTTGTCAGGAATTTAAGGGTAATGATTTTAGCCGGTGTTTCTTTGCCTAGGGCTTTAGAAGTTTTGTCTAACCAAAGCAAAAACAAAAGGTTTAAAAAAGTTCTTTTGAAAATAAAAGAAGAAATTATTAAAGGAAAATCTTTTTCTGATTCTCTTGAAATTTTTCCCGACATATTTTCAGAACTTTTTTGCAGCATGATAAGAATTGGAGAAGAGTCAGGAACAATGGCAGATGTTTTAAAGGTTTTAAGCGATCAAATAAAAAAAGAACACGAATTAAAATCAAAAATAAAAGGCGCAATGATTTACCCAGCTGTAATTATATTTGTTATGATTGTTGTTGGAATTGTGATGTTAATTATGGTGGTACCAAAATTAGCTAATGTTTTTAACGAGTTGAACATTACTCTTCCTTTTACTACAAGAATATTGATTTTTATTGGAAATTTTTTGGCGAAATATTGGTATTTTTTACCTATTGGTTTTTTGGTTCTTATTTTTATCTTCAGAATAATTTCTCAAACCAATTCTGGAAAATTATTTTTTGACACATTGGTTTTAAAAATTCCCATTATTAATTCAATTATTAAAAAGAATTATTCTGCCAATACAACCAGAACTCTTTCTTCTTTGATAGGAGCCGGCGTTTCAGTAGTAAGATCTTTGGAAATTGTTTCCAATTATTTAAACAATTTACATTACAAAAAAATTATAATTGAAGCGGCCGAACAAGTAAAAAAGGGAAGCAAATTAGCCGACGCTTTTAAAAATCGCGAAGCCTATTATCCGGCATTGGTGTTTCAAATGCTTGAGGTAGGAGAAGAAACTGGAGAAACAGTTGAGGTATTGAAAAAATTAGCTGACTTTTACGAAGAGGAAGTTACTGAAGCTACGAAAAACCTTTCAACCTTAATTGAACCTTTTTTAATGATTATTGTTGGAGCGGTGGTCGGTTTTTTTGCTATTTCAATGATTCAACCCATTTACTCAATAATGGGAACGATATAAAATAATGTTAAAAACTTTAAGCTCTAAAAGAAAAGGTAATTGTAAAAATAATAATTTAAAGAAAAGATCTTTAAGGGGATTTACTTTTGTTGAGGTTTTGGTGGGAGTTTCTTTACTTTTGATTGTTTTTTTAAGCATTATTGGCGTTTATCAGTTGGGTTTAAGAGTGGTAAGCCAGTCAAAAAACAGAATTATAGCCACCGCTCTTTTAAATGAAGAAATTGAAAAAATTAGAAATTTACCCTATGAATCAATTGGTATTTCTGGTCAATTTCCAGCTGGGATTTTAGAACCAGTTTCAAATATTACCTTAAATGGAAACGAATATAGAGTTGAAAGAAGAGTTGATTTTGTTGTTGATTCGTCAGATGGTATTGCTTCTCCCGAAGATGATTGTCCAAATGACTACAAAAAAGTTGAAATTAAAGTTTCTTGGTCTAAAATTTTATCAGGCGAAGTAATGGCTTTTACCGATGTTTCTCCTAAAAATTTAGCCCAGGAGTGTGGAACGGGCGGCGGAATTCTTTTGGTTTCAGTTTTTGACGCTTTTGGAGATATGGTTTCTTCTCCTTTAATTGAGGTTAAAAATCCTATTACAAACGAAAATATTAAAACAGCCACACCCGTAGAAGGAGAACATTATTTTTCTCTTCCGGCCGGCACTTATAAAATTTTGATTTCTAAACCGGGTTATAGCTCTGAAAGAACTTATGGTTTAGACGAGGTAGTTACACCAGAAAATCCTCATCCTATGGTATTAGATGGTCAATTAACCAAGGTTAGTTTTTCTATTGATAAAGTAAGCTCTTTTTCTGTGGACACTTTTTCTATGTGGGGACAGGATTTTTTCTTTGATTCTTTTTTAAATTCAAGTAAAATTTCAGAATCAAAAAATATTGTTGTTTCAGAAGGGAAGATTAATTTAAGCAAAGGTGATGAAAATTATTACCAGAGTCCTGGTTATTTGGTTTCTATTCCTATTTCTTGCCAAAACCTTATTAATTGGGACAAGTTTTCTTTTAACGATTCTATTTTTCCTGATACCAAAATTTTATATCAAGTTTTATACTTTAATGGCAGTGATTGGGTTTTAATTCCTGACAATGATTTACCAAATAATTCTTCCGGGTTTGAGATTTCTCCCATAGACATTTCAGGTTTAAATTCAAGTAAATATTCTCAATTAAAAATCAAAGGAATTCTTTCTACTACCGATCTAAATGTTTCGCCATTTATTTTTGATTGGCAGGTTTCTTGTATTAATAGTCAACCCCTTCCGATTCCAAATGTTGCTTTTTATCTAAAAGGAGAAAAAATTATTGGTAAGGACCAAAACGAAGAGGCGGTTTATAAATATTTTAGGGCTCACACCTCAGACTCATCGGGCCATATTGATATTTCTAATTTAGAATGGGATAATTACACTTTTTCAATCAGTCCCACGAGTGGTTTAGATTTGGTTTCTATTGAGCCATCTCCTCAACCAATTGGATTATCTCCTGATAGTAATATAATAGTAAAATTATATTTTGACTCTCAAAACTCACTTTTGGTTACGGTTAAAAATTCAGAAACATTAGAACCGGTTTTTTCTGCTAACGTGAGATTATTTAATTTAAATTACGATCAAAGTCAATATACAAACGAGAAAGGTCAAACCTATTTTATTCCACTGGAAACAGGAAATTATTCCCTAGAAATTCAGGCTGCCGGATATTTACCAACCTCAACTTCTATTTTTATTGGCGGCGATAAAACCAAAACAATAACTTTAGACCAAATAGAATGAAAAACTTTATTTTTTTACAATTTAAAAAATTTCCTTTTAACTCTTTATTCTTTAAAAATCCAAAATTTTTAAAAGGATTTACTTTTATTGAAGCAATTGTTGCCATTGCTATTTTTGTTATTGCCACAGAGGCGCTTTTTACGGCAATTTTAATGCTTTATCGGACCCACGGCTATACCTGGGAAGAATCTCAAGCTATTGAAGAGGCAAGAAGGGGAGTTGAAACAATGGTAAGAGAAATTAGAAACGCCAGGAACGGAGAGGACGGTTCTTATCCTATTTTTTTAGCCAATGATAAAGAATTTATTTTTTTTAGCGATATAGATAACGACGGTAAAACAGAAAGGGTAAGGTATTTTTTGGGCAATTTAATTTCCGGGAGTCAAACAGAGGAATGTGAAACCTCTATTACTGGCGGAAGTTGTAGTGTTACTTTTTCTAATTTTTTTCAAGGAAATTTAATATCCGCCCAGGTTAAGATTTCTGTTGAGGGTGATTTAGGAGCAAACAATGAATACGTGGAAATTTTCGTTGATTCTCAAAAATTGGGAGAATTGTGTAAAACTGGTTGTTCTGATTGTCCGGGAACTTGGCAGGGAACGACAGTTTTTGATATTAGTTCTTTTGCGAACGATAATTTGGTTTCTTTTTTGGCTGATGCCACTTCTAAAGTTGATAGTCAATGTCCCCATTCAATGAAGGCAAAATTTGAATTTAGTTATATTGCCGAAGTTTCTGGCGCCGAGCATGAATTAAGAAAGGGAATAATTGAACCGTCAGGTAATCCAGTTAAATATCCATTAAACGAAGAAAAAATTTCTATTATTTCTTCTTATATTAGAAATGCGCCGCCCATTTTTGAGTATTATGATAAAAATGGAAATAAAATTGACCTTTTGCCCGCTAGACTCGTTGATACAAAATTAATGAAGATTTTTTTGGTGGTTAATATAAATCCTAATAAACCTCCCCAGGATTTTCAACTTCAGTCATTTGTTCAACTAAGAAACTTAAAAGAAGAATGAAAAAGGGAATTATTACAACTTATGTTTTGATTTTTGGCACGATATTTTTAATTTTATTGAGCGGACTGTTGGGTTTTATTTTGTTTCAAATAAAGCAAAGTTTGGAAAGGGTGAGTTGGAACGAATCTTTTTATATTGCCGAAGCGGGAATAAATTATTATAACTGGTGCTTAAATCACAATATTGAAGAGCATTGCCAAAAGGAAAGGGATTATTTTGATCCAGCAGGAAATAATATTGGTCATTTTTCCCTTCAGGTTGATTCTAGTATTTCTTGCGGCGAAACCGTTCAGAAAAAAATTATTTCTACTGGTTGGACGAACAAATTTCCAAATATTAAAAGAAAGATTAGTGTTTTATATGCTCGACCATCGGTGGCGAAATATTCTTATATTTTAAACGATAATGTTTGGATTGGGGCTGATCATGAAATTAGGGGTCCTTATTATTCAAACGGCGGGATTAGAATGGACGGAGAAAATCAATCAACGGTTTCTTCGGCAAAAGATAAGTGGATTTGTACCAACTCTTTTGGATGTTCTTCTTGCCCTCTCTCCGCTAATTGTTGGTTAGAAGGAACAAATTGTTATTGCCCGGGCGTTTTTACCACCACTTCTAATAGCAAACCCGATTTGTTTTCTTTTCCTGTTTTACCATTTGATTTTGTCGGCATTACTGTTGATTTGGCTAAGATAAAAAATTTAGCCCAGACAAGCGGTATTTACTTACCAGTCTCAAATACTATTAATTCCCAGGCAAAAGGTTATCATATTAAATTTAAAAATAACGGTACTTTTGAAGTTTGGATTATTACTAAGCTTTTATCCACTTGGGCATATTCTTTAGAAGAGGACTGGCATTATGATTATTTTACTATTAGCGCCGAGTATCTTTATAAGACCTATTCAGTTCCTTTGGCTTGTTCAGTAATTTTTGTTGAGGATAATTTATGGCTAGAGGGCGAAATAAAAGGAAAGGTTACCATTGCTTCAGCCAATTTAATTAACCCCAATTTAGACACCGATGTTATTTTAGCTGGAAATATTGATTATACCAATTTAGATGGTTCTGATGGATTTGCCGTAATAGGAGAAAGAAATATTTTGATTTCTCCCAATTCTCCAGATAAAATGGAGTTACGCGGTATTTTTATCGCCCAAAAGGGTCGCTTTTCCAGAAATCATTATCCGGGAAACACCAGAGAGAAATTAGAAATTTACGGATCAATTATTAGTAATGGTCGAGTAGGAACGCAGTGGGTATCAGGAGGACAGGTGGTTTCCGGATATTTAACCAGAGAAAGTTATTTTGATAATAATTTGGTTTATTTTCCGCCTGCTTTTGTCCCTTACGTTTCTTCTGATTTTAAAGTTATTAAATGGGAAGAAATTAAATAAACAAATAGATTAGAAAAACAAAAAAAATTTTGGTATAATTATTTTAAAATATGTTTAACCTTTTTAATTTAAAACCAGATTTTTTTGGATTAGATATTTCTGATTTTTCCATAAGATTTACTCAACTTAAAAAAAGAAGGAATTTTCTTTTTTTGGCTTCTTGGGGTGAAAAAGAGTTAAAAGAAAAAATTGTAGAAGGAGGAGAGATAAAAGATAAAAAGGCTTTGGTTGAAGCGATAAAAGAAACTCTTTTAAAAGCCAAAGGAGGAAAAATGAAAACAAAAGAAGTCGTCGTTTCTTTACCGGAAAAAAAATGTTTTTTACAAGTGATTCAAGTTCCTAAAATGGACGAAAAAGAACTGGAAACAGCCATTCCTTTTGAGGCGGAAAATTATATCCCCTTGCCCGTTGAAACGGTTTACTTAGACTTTCAAATTATTCCTCCAGTTCAAAACGGTTTGGATCATTTTGATGTTTTAATTGTTGCTGTTTCCAAAAATGTGGTTGATTCTTATCTTGCCTGCTTAAAAGAAGCAGGTCTTGTGCCAATAGCAATGGAGGCGGAATCCCAAGCCATTACCCGGGCTTTGGTAAAAAATGGATTTAGCGGTTTTCCGGTTTTTATAATTGATTTTGGCAGGTCCTCGTCTAATTTTATTATTTTTTCCGGCTATTCCATTCGTTTTACTACCTCCATTTCTATTTCTTCTCATACCTTAACAGAAACAATTTCAAAATTTTTAAGGGTGAGTTTAGACGAGGCCGAAAAAATGAAATTAGAATATGGTTTATCAGAAGCGGTTAATGAAAAAGGGAAAAAAGTTAACGAAGTAATAACTCCTATTTTAACGGATTTTACAAAAGAAATCGCAAGACACATTGATTATTATCAAAGTCATAGGGTTCATGAACACTTTCCTTCTAATGGAAAAGAAATTGATAAAATTATTCTTTGCGGTCAGGGCGCTAACCTTAAAGGTCTTTCGGGTTTTTTATCTTCTCAATTAGGAATTTCAGTAGAAATTGCCAACCCTTGGGTTAATATTTTAAAAGAACCATTAAAAGAAGTGCCAGGATTATCTTATAAAGAGTCGTTAGGATATACTACTGCCTTAGGATTGGCTTTAAGGGAGAAATTTTAATAAATTTTTAATTTTTCATTTAAAATTTAGCATTTAAAATTCGGTAACTATGATTAATTTATTGCCACCAGAAGAAAAAGAAAAGTTGGCTTTAAATAAAAAGAAAAAAGTCACAATTATTTTTTGGTTTTTGGTTTTTTTCTTTACTATTTGCTTGTTTTTGGTTTTGATTTTTGTCAAGAATTCTATTTTAACCCAAGTTGAAATTCAAAAAACCCTTTTATCTGAAACAGAAAAAGAAAGCAAAGGAAATGCAATAAAGGAGATAGAAAAAAACATTAATTTTATGAACTCAGAATTAATTAAATTAAATTCCTTTTACCAAAAAAAGGTTTATTTTTCCGATATTATAGAGAGGATTTCCAAAACTCTTCCTTCCAATGTTTATTTAAACAATTTTTCAATTGTTTTTTCGCCTGCCAAAAAAGTAAAAAATGAGGAAGAAAAAAAAGAGGAAACAGAAGAAGCGAGTCTTCAAATTTCCCTTTCCGGTTATTGTCCGGACAGAGAAACTTTATTTGAATTTAAAAGAAATCTTGAAAGAGAAAAAGATTTTAAAAAAATTTTTTTTCCGCCAACAAATTGGGTAAAAGCGACAGATGTGGAATTTTCTGTAAATTTTGAAATTCTTTTGACAAATAAAACCTTATGAACCACAAAAAACAAATAATTTTAATTTCTTTTGCTTTTACAATAGCGTTTTTACTTGTTTTTATTTTTATAATTTATCCTTTTTTAAAAGATATTAAAAAGGCTTCGGATGAACTTATTTTACAGAAGGAGAAATTAACCCTTAAAAGGGCTAACCTTGAAGAGATAGAAAAAAGCCAATTTAAAAAACATTACGAAGATTTAGAATCAAACTTTAATAAGATGCAACAATTTTTTATTAGCGCCGATGCGCCTGTTGATTTTATTGAATTTTTAGAAAAAACAGCCAACGAAACAGGGTTGATTATTGATATTAATATAACGTCGCTAAACGCCTCAAAGGACGATTTCTGGAATTTTTTGGGGTTTCGTTTAACCGTAAAAGGTCCTTTCTTTAATTTTTCAAAGTTTTTACAGAAGATAGAAACAAGCCATTATTTGGTTCAAATTCAGAATATAAACATAAGAAAAGTAAATGCAGAAGAAGCTATAAAAGATAAGAGTCTTTCAGAAAAAGAGGTGTTTGCTGATTTAATATTGAAGGTTTTTACAAAATAGATAAATATTAAAAAATGGAGGAGATAAAAATAAAAATTAAAAAAACAAAAGATTTTTTTAAAAGATTATTTTACTTTTTTATTGAGCGTGTTTTTTTAACCTGTTTATTATTATTTTTTATATCCTTGATTTTTGGAGCGTTTTTGTTTTATAAATACAATATTCTGGTTCATAATTTGGAGCCAACAGAAGAAACTCGGTCTTTATTGTGGAAAGAAGATGTTTATAAAAAAATTTTAGGTGTTTGGCAAAAGGAAGATGAAAAATTTAAAGAAGCGGAAACAAAAGAGTATTTTAACCCCTTTAATAATTTTAATAAATAATTAAAATAATAAAGATAAAAATTATTTTGTTTTGCCCCTGTAGCTCAATGGATAGAGTATCTGCCTTCTAAGCAGATGATATAGGTTCGATTCCTATCAGGGGCACAATAGAGAACCCCAAACGCGTTTTTTACTGGTCTAAAAATTAAAAAAATAACTAATTTTGGGTTAAATTTTTTAAGGTTTCGCTAATTTTACAAAAATTTCCTGTGTTATATTTTCCGCGTTTTCTTTTTTATATACCTATAAAAAAAATTATAAATTGACTTGAGATATTTTGATATTAAGTTCCTTAACTCTTTTTTGTTACCCTTAAAATAATTTTTAATTAAAACTTTATCGCTGTTTTAATTTTTATTGTATTTTTTAGATTTTTTGCTAAAATGTTTAAAATATGGAGGTCGTGGTGTAACAGCAGCACAACACGCTGTGGCCGTGTTAGAGAGGATGCAAATTCCTCCGGCCTCCCCTTCAATCTTAATCTAATTTTTTAGCCTAAAGAAAAAAACTTTCCCTAATCATATTGTTATAAGTTAAGTTAATAAATAATGAAAATAGAAATACAATTTAAAGATTAGGGTTTTTTTCGCCTAATTTAACCCTAAGAATTAATTCTTTTTGTTCTCTTAAAATTTTTAGTTCAATTTCTTGGTCAATTTGACACTTTTGCAAGATATCAGCAAGAGGGTTTTCGGGGGTGATTTTTTCATTTTTCATTTCTAAGATAATGTCAAATTCTTTAAGGCCGGCCTTATCTGCCGGCGAATCTTTGATTATGGCCGATTCTCCCCAACTTTCCCTTACAATTAAAGCCCCATAATCTATTGGTAGTTTGTTTTTTTCAGCCATTTCTTTGTTTAAAAGGACATATTTTATTCCTAAAAAGGGTATTTTTAATTTTCCATATTTTTTAACCTCTTTTAAATCTTTTTTGGCATAATTTATTGGTATGGCAAAACCAATATTTTGAGCGCCCATAACAGCAGCCGTGTTAATTCCTATAACCTCTCCTTTCATATTAACCAAAGGACCGCCGGAGTTTCCCGGATTAATAGCGGCGTCGGTTTGGATAAGGCCTCTTAATCGCTGTAATTCTTGGGTAAAATTGTTTCTTGCTTGAATAAGCCGCGACATCCCGGAAATAATTCCAGCGCTTAGGGTATCCTGAAATTCTCCCAAGGGATTTCCCACTGCTACTACTTCTTCCCCCAATTGAATTTTATTTGAATCTCCAAGTTTTAGATAAGGAAAATTTTTTCCGTTTATTTTTAAAATAGCAATATCATTAATAGGATCGCGGGCAAGAATTTTTGCCGGGTATTTCTTTTCCGGTTCTAAAATTACTGTGTAATCAGCCTCTTTATCTGTTACCACGTGAGCAGAGGTTAAAACATAACCGTTTTTAGAAACAATAAAACCAGAACCGCCGCCAATTTTTGTTGGTTCGTTTTCGCCCACCTTAAATTTTGGCAAAATAATGCTTTCTCCCTCAAAGGGCATAAAATAAAAGCCCTCTACTTTTGGTAGGTCTTTTGAAATTACAATAGTAATAACGGCTGGACAAACTTTTTTGGCAATTTCTACAATTGGCGATTTTTGTTTCATATTTTTCTTTAATTTATATTATTATTTGTATTTTTAAAACGAATTTTTTTACGTTTTATTAAAAAGCTATAACTATTAGTAATATTAACTATATTATAAATTAATATATTTTAACAAGGATATATATTGTTAACAAGTGGAAAATATGCTAATTAAAAATTAAGGAAATTAGATAAAATTTTGCCCCCGTAGTTCAACGGATAGAACCAGGCACTCCTAACGCCTAAATGGAAGTTCAATTCTTCCCGGGGGCACAAAAAATATTTTTTCTCTTGACGACTTTTTCGGATTAATTAAAATATAAAGCGAGGGGGGTGCGGGATAGAATTCCTTAAGGACTAAGGTTTAACAAAGGAGGTTTATCTGCTAGCACTGGCTAGGTCCGAACCCAGCTTTAAAGAAATAAACCGAATTTGTTGAATCTATTCCCCCCTCGCTAAAGATTCCTGCCTTATGGTAGGAATCTTTAGTTTTTGGTTTATTGAGTTATTCTGCTTGACTTATTTTCTTGCCTATATTTTTAAGAGGATTATAATAAATATAATAAATAGGCAAAACAAAGGTCAAACTTTTATAATAAACAAAAAAGTAAATTTAAAACTATGGTAAAGAAAGTTTCTCAAAAACAAAAAAAGGAAAAGTTGATTGGCGAGATTACTCATTACTTTTCAAACATTGGGGTAGCAGTCATCAAACTTTCAGGCGTTCTTTCTTTGGGTGATACCATTAGGGTTGTGGGTGGCGAGACAACAGATTTTGAACAGAACGTTGATTCAATGGAGGTAGATCATAAAAAGATAAAAAAGGCGAAGAAAGGAGATGAGGTGGGTTTAAAGGTTAAAGAAAAGGTTAGGGAAGGTTATAAGGTTTATAAGGTTTAAAAAGCGTTATGCTTTTTAATTGGAATATTTTTTTAAACAATTCTTTTTGAATTATGGTGGTTATTTCCCCTAAGAATTATTTATGATAACTAAATTATTAGATGTTTTGACAATTACTATTTTTGTAGTTTTTTTGTTTTGGTATTTAATAAATTATGTTTTGCCCCACCTTTTTTAACAGTTTTACTTATGAAGAAAAATTCTTTAAATGATTTGATTATTTTTTGCCTTTATTCTTTGGGGAAAAAAAGCGATTTTGAAGAATTGGTAAAAGAATGTTTTTCTTTTTTCCCCGAACTTTTTTCTTTTTCAAAAATAAAAGATTGGCCGGATTCACGAAAACTTGATCGGCCGTTAAGAGATCTTAGAAAAAAGAAGCTTATTATAGGCAACCCCAAAACAGGCTTTAGTTTAACCAAAATGGGCAAAAAAATAGCAGAAGAAACCGCCAAAACGTTTAAACAAGGAAAACTGAAGCTATGAATAATTTCTGTCGCAGTCATTTATTTATTTCCGGAAGGGTTCAAGGTGTATTTTTTAGAAGGTGGAGCCAGATAAATGCTGAAAAATTTAAGGTAAATGGTTTTGTTAGAAACCTTTCTGATAAAAGAGTGGAAATGGTTTTAGAAGGAGAAAAAGAAAGGGTTGAAAAAATGATTAATTGTGCAAAAAGAGGACCCATTTTTGCTAAGGTTGAAAAAATAGACATAAATTGGGAAGAATATAAGGGAGAATTTAAAGGGTTTGAAATTAGATATTAAAATTTAAAAATCTTAATGATTAAGTTTTTAAATTCCAATTTTTATTAAATAAAACCTTAACTTTTAATTTTGAACTTTGAATTTTTAACTTAATTTGAGGTTTGAGTTTTGAATTTTTATTATAAATTATAAATTGTAAATTTAAAAATATGTATTTATATATACTCATTGCTGGTTTTGGCGGTGGCGTTTTAAGAGGGTTGGTAGGTTTTATTAAACATCAGTTTTCCTATAAAAACGTTGAATTTCGGCTTAATTATTTTTTGGCAATGATGTTTTTATCTGGAATAATAGGGCTATTGATTGCTATGGCTGTTAAAGAAACAGGAATAAAATTTTTAGGGTCTGATTATTTTAGCCCTGCTCTGGCTTTTATTATTGGTTATGCTGGTGGCGATTTTTTGGAAAATCTTTATAAAATAATAATAAAAAAGTCGTCGCTTTACGAAAAGTAAAGAAAAAATAAAGAAATTATTAAAAGCGATTTCAAATAAAAAACAGAGAATTATTCTCTGTTTTTTATTTAAGTTTTCCTTTCTATACCACTATAATTCATCTTCTAATTCATCTTCTGTTTCATCGGATAGGTTGTATTCATCATCTTCTTGCCACATTTCTTCTTCGCCTTCGCTTTCGTCGTCCTCTTCGGTTTCTTCTTCTGTTTCTTCTTCAACTTCTTCATCTTCATCAGAATCCTTTCTGTTTACAAAAAAAGGATAGAGTTTGCTTTCCATCATAAATTTTTAATGAGTTTTATTTTTCGCTCGACCTTTTTAAAAGATAAACATTTAAAAATATATTGGTACGAAATTTTAAGCGTTAAATTTTAAGTTATTCAATTAACGGATTAACAAATTAAAGGTTAATTAATTGTATAAATTACCAACGAATTTTAAATGAAAATTGAAAATTGTAAATTACAATTATTTATTATATGTTTCATTATAAAAATCCCAAAAACCTTGTCAACCCCTAAAGTGTTAATTCTTTATAAGGCTTATAATAGCTTATGTTTTTTATACTTTTATATTTATTATTGTTTGAATTTAATGAAAAAGGTGATAAGATAAAGTAAGTAAAAAATAAAAGTATATGAAATTTATTGCTGATTTCCATATTCATTCAAAATATTCCCGCGCCACCAGCAAAGATATGGATCTTGAACATCTAGATAAATGGGCCAAAATTAAAGGAATTAAGGTTTTAGGCACTGGCGATTTTACTCATCCCGAATGGTTTGATAGTTTGAAAAGAAATTTGGTTTTAAGCGAAGCCGGACTTTTCAGGTTAAAATCTTCCAATTCTAATAATGGGACGCGGTTTATTTTAACTTCAGAAATTAGTTGTATTTACTCTAAAAATAATAAAGTAAGAAAAATTCATATTTTGATTTTTGCTCCGGATTTTCAAACAGTTGAAAAAATCAACACTCAATTAGGATGGGTGGGTAACTTAAAATCCGACGGTCGCCCTATTTTGGGTATAGACGCAAAAGAGGTTGTAAAAATAGTTTTAGGAATTTCTTCTCACTGCTTAATTGTTCCTGCTCATATAATGACGCCGTGGTTTTCTTTATTCGGTTCTAAATCCGGCTTTGATTCTTTAAAAGATTGCTTTGAGGAATACTCTAATTACATTTTTGCCGGCGAAACAGGGCTTTCTGCCAATCCTTTAATGCTTTGGCGGATGGCCGATGCAAGAAGGATTACTTTGTTAAGTAATTCCGACGCTCACAGCCCTCAAAAGTTAGGTCGAGAGGCAAATGTTTTTGACACTGAAATTAGTTATCCGGCAATTATTGAAGCAATAAAATCAAAAAATCCAAAAAAATTTCTGTATACAATTGAGTTTTTTCCCGAAGAAGGCAAGTATCATTATGATGGCCATCGGCTTTGCGGAATACGACTTTCTCCTGAAGAATCAAAAAAATATAATAATATTTGTCCTAATTGTAAAAAACCCCTAACCATTGGCGTTTTAAATAGGGTAGAAAAATTGGCCGATAAAGAAGAGGGTTTTAAGCCAGCCGATGCGATTCCCTTTAAAAGTTTAGTTCCCTTAATAGAAGTAATTTCAGAGGCAATAAAACAAACAATTATCTCAAAACAAACCATTGCTGAATATGAAAATCTTATTAAAAAATTTGGAACGGAATTTGAAGTTTTGTTAAATGTTTCCAAAAGCGATTTGGACTCTGCTTGTTTGCCTGAAATTGCCGAGGCAATAATAAGAGTGAGAGAAGGAAGGGTGGAGCTGGAACCCGGCTATGACGGTGTTTTTGGTAAAATAAGAATTTTTTCTCAAAAAGAAGAAAAAGAAGTTTTAAAACAAAAAACCCTATTTTAATTTCAATTAACTATGAGCGATATAAAAAAAGAAGAAGCAAGAAAAAGAATTGAAAAACTAAAAGAGGTTATAAATCATCACCGTTATCTTTATCATGTTTTAAATAAACAAGAAATTTCTGATAATGCTTTAGATTCTCTAAAACATGAGTTATATCAATTAGAAAAAGAATATCCTGAATTTGTTACCCCTGATTCTCCCACTCAACGGGTAGCCGGTAAACCTTCTCGGGGCTTTAAAAAGGTAAAGCATGATGTTTTAATGCTTTCCTTAGAAGATATTTTTTCGGAAGAGGAGTTTATCTTATGGGAAGAATATTTAAAAAAGTTGGTTTCAGTTGAAAATATTGAATATTTTTGTGAATTAAAAATAGATGGTTTTGCAATTAGCTTAATATATGAAAATGGAATTTTTACTACTGGTTCTACTCGGGGAGACGGTATGATAGGGGAAGATGTGACTCAAAATTTAAAAACCATTGAGTCAATACCTCTTAAGGTGGAAAAATTTAAAATTCATAATAAAGAGTTTAAAGTACCAGCGCATTTGGAGATAAGAGGAGAAATTTATATGGAAAAGAAGGATTTTGAAAAATTTAAAAAAGATTTTTCTAATCCCCGAAACTTGGCAGCCGGTACCATTAGGCAACTAGATCCAAAGTTAGCCGCTTCAAGACCGCTGAAATTTCTTGCCTATGAATTAATTACTGATCTTGGGCAAAAAAAACATTCTGAAAAGCATGAGATTTTAAAATCAATGGGTTTTAAAACCGATGAAGGAAAAATATGTAAAAGCAAAGACGAGGTGATTAGTTTTTGGAAAGAGGTTAATCAAAAAAGAGAAACACTGCCATTTCAGATTGACGGAATAGTTGTTAATGTTAATGATAATGATGTTTTTTCAAGGTTGGGAGTAGCGGGCAAAAGCCCGCGCGGTGCGCGAGCGTTTAAGTTTCCACCCGAGCAAGCCACAACCCAAATTTTAGACGTTAAATGGCAGACAGGAAGAACGGGCGCCGTTACCCCGGTCGCTATATTAAAACCGGTGAAAGTAGGGGGAGTGGTAATTTCGCGGGCAACTCTTCACAACGAAGATGAAATTAAAAAATTGGGAGTAAAAATTAAAGACACAGTTATAGTTGAAAGGGCTGGCGATGTTATTCCGGTTGTTTCTAAGGTATTAACAGAATTAAGAACAGGAAAAGAACAAAATATTAAAACGGTGAGGAATTGTCCTACTTGTAAGACAAAGTTAGTAAAATCAGAAAAAGAGGCAATTTGGCGTTGCCCAAATATTAATTGTTTTAGCCGCAAAAAAGAATATCTTAAGCATTTTGTTTCCCGAAAGGCTTTTAATATTGAGGGTTTGGGAGATAAAATTATTAATCAAATTTTAAATATTGGTTTAATATCCGATCCATCGGAACTATTTTCCTTAAAAGAAAGTGACTTTTTATCACTAGAGAGATTTGGCGAGAAATCCGCTAATAATTTGGTGAAAGCGATTCAAAGCAAAAAAGAAATTAGTTTGGCGCGTTTTATTTATTCTTTGGGAATTCGTCACGTGGGCGAGCAAACTGCTATTGATTTATCAGAACATTTTGGCAGTTTAGAAAATCTTTTAAATGCTAAACTAGAAGATCTTCAAAGAGTTAAAGATATTGGTCCAGTGGTAGCAAATTCAATTTATGATTGGTTTAAAAATAAAAGGAATTTAAATTTTATAAAAAAACTTAAAAATGCCGGTGTTAAAGTTTTAAGTCCTCGTTTAATAGAAAAAAACCAAAAATTAAAAAACAAGGTTTTTGTTTTAACCGGCACTTTAAATTCTTTAACCAGAGAAGAAGCAAAAGAAAAAATCCGCGCTTTGGGGGGTGAGGTTTCTGAATCAATTTCTTCAAAAACAGATTTTCTTGTTTTAGGAAAGGAAGCTGGTTTAAAATATGAAAAAGCCAAAAAATTAGGAGTAAAAATTATAGACGAAAAAAATTTTCTAGATTTAATAAAATAGTTAAGATTCTCTTTAATTAATTTCAAAATAATTTTAAGATAAATTTTATTAAATGAAAAAAATCTTTTCTCATTTAGTTAAGTTTGATTGGTTATTAATTATTTGCCTTTTTTTAATTATTGGCATTGGTTTATTATCACTTTATAGCATTTCTTTATCTAAAAATGATTTTTCTAATCTAAAAAAACAATTGATTTTTATTGGTATTGGGGTTATTTTAATGATATTAGCTAGTTTTGTTGATTGGAAGATATTTAGAGACAACTCTTATCTTATTTTAACTATTTACCTTATTTGCCTTATTCTTTTAATTGGCCTTTTCTTTTTTGCACCCCAGATTAGAGGAATAAAAGGTTGGTATAAAATAGGTTCTTTATCGTTTGATCCGATAGGGTTAACTAATTTAACTTTAATTATTTTATTAGCGAAATTCTTTTCAATGAGACATATTGAAATGTATCGGTTATCCCATATTGTAATATCTGGTTTGTATACTTTTTTTCCTTTTATTTTAATTTCCTCTCAACCAAATTTAGGATCAGGCTTAATTTTGCTTTTTGTCTGGATTGGTATTTTAATTATTTCTGGCATTAAGTTGCGGCACTTTTTTCTTTTATTATTGTGCGGTATATTAATTTTATCTTTAAGTTGGCAATTTGCCTTAAAGGACTATCAAAAGAAGCGAATTATAGGCTTTTTAACCCCTCAAATAGAGCCATTGGGTACAAACTGGAGTCAAAACCAAGCAAAGATCGCTATTGGTTCAGCAGGATTATGGGGAAAGGGTTTTGGAAATGGTTTTCAGACCAAATATGGTTTTTTAACCGAACCCCAGACCGACTTTATTTTTTCTTCGTTTGCAGAAGAATTCGGCTTAATAGGAATAATATTATTATTTTTGTTATACGGATTTTTAATTTGGCGGATTCTTAGAATTGGGATAAATAGTTTATCTAATTTTCCCCGACTTTTTGCTACAGGTTTTGCTATTTTTTTAATGGCTCAAATTTCTATTCATATTGGAATGAATTTAGGTATTTTACCAGTTATTGGTATTTCTTTGCCCTTAATGAGTTATGGTGGAAGTAGCTTAATAACAATATTTATTGGTATAGGATTTTTAGAGAGTATTAAGGTTCATTAAATTTTCCATATTTTCCATATCGGATAATAATAAAAATAAGTAAAAACAAGAATAAATTATTTATATATTTGTTATCCGATATTTATCCACAGAAACCCTATTGACAGGGTTTTTTTATTAAAAGATAATATAAGTAAGAAATAACAAGTTAAGTGGTAAAGCAGGTTAATTTGTAAAAACCAAAGAATAAGATATGGAAGAAGAATTAAAAAAATTCATCTCTCTTCAAGAAGCATCTAAACTGTGCGATCATTCACAGGAATATTTAAGTTTACGAGCGCGGCAAAAGAAATTAAGGGCAGTAAAATTAGGAAGAAATTGGGTTACAACAAGAGAGTGGCTTAACGAGTATCTTTTAAAAGCAGAAAATTATAAAAATAATCTTAATAATAAAAATAATAAAAAACCAAAGAAAGAACCTTTTCAATCTCAAAAACAAAAAAAAGAGGCAGTTTTTCAGAAACAGGAAAAATCTTTTCAAAAAGAGACTGTTTTTACTTCTCAAAGAAAAAAGATAGTTTCAGCACCAGACAATTTGCCGATTGGAGAAGTAAAGCTTTTGCCTGTTCAGCCAATACAATATTTAATTATTGAGTTTTTAAAAAATTTTTTTAAAAAAGCAGTTAGTTCTTCAAATTTTCGTTTTGGATTTTCTTTTGTTATGACTTTGATTTTAATTGTCGCTGTTGGAATTTGGGGAAGAGATTCTTTTAAGGTTGTAAGAAATGATGTTGATGGTTTTATGTTATTTGCTAAAGAAAAAATATCTCAAGATGAGATTTATTCTGCTGCCATTTACGACACAATGGATGTTTTTAAGGATTATTTTAAATGGATAGGTAGTTCAAAACCGGGAAGAGTAGTTAAAAACACATATAATTTTGTTTGGCGAAACACCAAAGAGGGATATTTAATTGTAAAAGATGGATATGTTTTTAGTAAAAGATTTTGTGAAAATAAATTATTAACCGTAAACCAAATAATTTCAAACAATTGGAATAGTTTAATAAGAAGTGCTAAAAAATTTGCTTATGAAATTAAAGAAAGTTATTTTGGATTTAAGGAAATTTGTTTTGCCTTTGTAAAAGATTTTACAAATACCTTTCAATCTATTGAAAAATCAATTGGTTTTAATTTTATAAAAACAAGGGAATTTTTGTTTGGTTTGTTTAAACCAATAAAAGTTTCAGAGGTTTCTGAAATTGTAAAAGAAACAAAAGAAGGTTTGGTAGTGGTTCCTTCCAGCGATAAGGATGCAGAAATGAAAGAAAAAATAAAGCAAAGTTTTTCAGATGAGGTAAAAGTAGAAATGACGGACAAAACCTCGGGATATATTACCCCAATTTTTAAAACCGGCGAAGGAGAAAAATACTTATATCTTTTAGTCCCGATTAAAAATTAGAAAAAAAATCAAAAATCAAAATGCAAAACGACAATTTAAAATTTAAAAATAAATTTAAGAATTTGAAAAGAGAAGATTTTATAAAAAGAAGAAATAATTTTAACATTTTAAAATTGTCGTTTTGTATTTGATATTTGATATTTAATATTTGAATTTTTTACTATGACGATTAAAAAGTATCTATTTGTAACAATTATAATAATGCTTTACTTTTTAATTAGCTTTTACCCGGTTAATGCTTCTGTAATGGAAAGCAAAAATTATCGGCTTGAATCAGATGAAATTAATATGGGTGCGTTGGGAGAAATGAGAAATTTTTCCAGTAGTTTAGTTAAAAATTACAATTTGAAGGAAATGCCGGTGGTTTTTTTTACTTCTCAAATGCCTTCTTTTAAGATAGTGAGTGCTGGCGTGTTAATATTAACGATTTTGATTTTTGTTTTTTATGTTTATAGAAAAAAAGGTTTATTTTCAAAAAAATAACAGGATTAAAAAAAGTTCTTTAAAAAGAATTTTTGCCGTTTTTATGGTTTTTGTATTATTTTTTACGGTCTTTTTGAAAGTTTCTAAAAATTTAATTGTGAAAGCCGAAGAAATGACAAGCACGAATTACAAAATTATATCAGATGATATTAATAGCGGTGGCAGAGACGATCAGACATCAACATCGTATAAAATGCAAGAAACAATTGGTGGAATTGCCACTGGTGTTTTAGAAAGCGATTTTTATAAAATAATGGCTGGTTATCGCGTTCCTGAAGAATGGTCTCTTACCTTTTCCATTTCTGATTTATCAATTGGTTTTGGCACTTTTTCTTCCACCGCCAAAAGATACACAACCGGCAATGAACAAGGAAGCACTTCGGAGCCGGCAAATGGCGAAGCGACTGTTCTTTCAATTTTAACCAACGCACCCAACGGTGCCACTATTTCTATTAGGAGTAAGGGCAATGGTTCAGGAATTGAGGGTAATGGTTCAGCCGGGCTTTATAAATCCAGTTCGCCAACCAATTTAATTGCCGCTGCTCCAAGTTCATCGGTTACCAGCGGGAGTGAAGGATATGGCGTTTATCTCAAAAACGTTACCAACAACACCGGCACATTATCAATTGACGAAGGTTTTGATAATGATAACAGTAGTGATCTTGCTATTAGCACCACCAATCAGACACTTGCTTCAGCCAGCGCTGAGGTTGACGCGACAGTTGATTTACTGGGAGTGGCGGCTATTAGTTCTACTACGCCCGCTGGTTCTTATTCTGATGTTTTAACCTTGACTGGAATAGGAAAGTTCTAAAATAAGCATTATTTAAATTATTTACTTTAATTATGAGCGAATTTTTGACAAAACTTTTTAGAAATTTATTGGTTATTTTTGCTGTTTTTTTTGGATTAAACATAGTAATTCCAGTTGCTTTTGCTTTAACCATTTCTCCGCCCTTTTACGAAATAGGAGCAGTACAGGGGCAGGTGTTAAAAACCGGATTAAAGGTATTTAATGAAACCGATAAAGCAGGGACTTTTTACTTTGATACCCAAAATTTTGTTGCTAAAGGAGAGGAAGGAGAACCCTATTTTATAAGCGAAGAGATTAAAGAAGATTTGGCCTCATGGATTGAGACTCCCAATTCTATTCATTTGGAACCCGGAGAGTTAAAACAAGTAGAGTTTACTATTAGAGTGCCGGAAAACGCAAGTCCGGGAGGCCATTATGCTGCTATTTTTTTAAGCACTTCTCCGTCTGCTATTGAGGGAGGAACGGTTGGCGTAGCGGCAAGAATTGGCACTTTGGTACTTTTGAAAATAGGCGGAGAAGTTGTTGAAGAAGGGAAATTGGTTAACTTTGAATTGATTAACGGAAAAAGTATTTTTGAGCATTTGCCAGTTGACTTTTTAATCAGAATTAAAAATACAGGAACAGTTCACATTAAACCAAGCGGGGTGATTGAAATAAGAAACATATTTGGAATAAAAACAGCGGAAGTAAAGGTTAATCTTGTTAAAACGCCGGACGGAAAAGAGAAACCAGTGGGCAATATTTTGCCGCAAAGCGTTAGAAAATTTGAAGCTAAATGGCAAATAAAAGATAGCGGGAAAGAGCCAAAAACCTTTTGGCAGAAAGTAAGGTTTGAAAAAGAAAATTTTGCTTTGGGTAGATATCAAGCGAAACTAAATCTTAGTTATGGAACAAACAACGAGAAAAAAATAACTGATGTTGTTTATTTTTGGGTTTTTCCGTGGCATCTTATTTTGGTTTCATTTATAGCGTTGGTGCTTGTTTTATTTTTACTTGCGTTTATTATCAGACGTTACAACAGATGGATAATTGAAAAAGCAAAAATTAAAAATCAAAATGAAAATGAAAAAATAAATTAACCTAACTATGTTTATCCGCTTTTGCTTAGTTGTATTAGAAACATTTAGTTTACTGGGAATGCCGATTCTGCTTTACGCGGATGACGTAAATATTTCTGCCTCGGTACCAAAAGTTAAGGAAGAGGAAATTTTATCAACCGGTGGTCCATCTGATACTATTTTGCCACAGATCTTTGATATTAGCATTAAAAACATTACCCTACACGAAGCAACAATTTCCTGGAAAACTTCGGAGTTATCTATTTTGCAATTAAATTACGGAAAAACAAAAAATTATGAGAAAACAATTATTGGAAATGATTTTTCAATGAGCCATCAAGTTGTTTTGGAAAATCTTTTGCCTAATACGGTTTATCATTTTGAAATAATAGCGGCAGACCAATCAGGCAATAGAAACAGTTCCGGCGATTACATTTTTAAAACATTAAAAGAACCAGACTATTTAGCGCCCGCAAACGTTTCAAATTTTGAAGCAATAGCCGGGGACAGCCAGATTACTTTAAATTGGCAAAATCCGTCGGATTCTGATTTTAAAGCAGTAAGAATTGTAAAAAGTACAAATTTTTATCCCCAAAACCCCGAAGAAGGAGAATTGATTTATGACGGCAGTGAAACTTATTTTATAGATACCGGTTTAACCAATGGAAAAAGGTATTATTACACTGCTTTCAGTTACGATTTTAGCGGAAATTTTTCATCGGGCGCCATTATTTCTGCTGTTCCTTTTAAAATTAAACCTCCTGTACCTCAAGAAATATCCGAAGAGAAGAAATGCGCCGAGGCCGGTTATTATTGGTATGAAAACATTTGTCATCAAGAGCCCAAAATAATACCTGTGACGCCAGAGGTAGAAAAAATTAATATAAATGATTTTGATTTTGTTCAAAAAGGCAAAAAGATTTCTATCGCCGATGGAAAGATAGAAATAAATAAAGAAGAGCCATTAGAAATTCTAATTAGCTATGACAAGACGCCCGAGGTTTTAAAAACCATTACGGTAACACTGGAAAAAGGCGAGAAATTTTTTTCCTTTCTTTTGAGAGTTAATAAAGAAAAAACTGCTTATTTGGCAACACTGGTGCCGCCGGAAGAGCCGGGAGTATATCCTTTAACCATTAGCATTTTTGATTATAAAAACCAGATATTAAAAAAAATTACCAGCCAATTAACAGTTTTAAAAGAAAAAGAATCCCTGCCAGTGCCTCCTGTAAAAAATCCAAAACATAAAAGTTATTTGTTCTACCTATATATAATACTACTATTGTTAATAATAATAATTGCGATTGGAATAAAATATCTTATTAGAAAGTCAAATTTTAAAAATCAAACCTCAAAACCACATCTTAAAGATTAAAATTTATGAATCCGCAAAACCTAAAAAAAGATTTATATAAAAGAACTTATCCTTATGCTTTTAAAGTAATTAAATTTCTAGAGAAGTTACTAAAAGATTCAATTTCTCGGATTTTAAGCAATCAGCTTATTAGAAGTAAAACGAGTGTAGATGCAAATCTAATTAAAAATAAATCTGCCAGCTTAAAAAAGATTATTTTAACTATGAAAGGTAAAAAAACAATTTTTAATTTAAATTACATTTTTAAGATCTGAGATTTTACTTTTGAATTTTTATAATATGCCTAAATCTAAATCATTAATATATATCTGGTATATCTGTATAACAACTGTTTTGCTACTCGGTATCTTTACTTTTTCTTTTGCTGCTTTTAACGAGCAAATTAATTATCAGGGGAAATTGACAAACACCAGCGGCGTAAAAGTGTCTGATGGTAATAAATGTATGAGATTTTCTTTATACACTGTTTCCGAAAACGGCACCCCTATTTGGACAGAAGAATGGAAGGAAAGCACTTCTTATGTAGTAACAACCAGCGGTTTATTTTCGGTTTTACTTGGAACTCATTCTTCTTTGTCAAATATAAATTTTAACCAAATCCTATACTTGCAGGTTGATTATGATCCGGGTTGCGATGGTACTTATGAAGAGGTTTTTTCACCAAGAAAAATGCTGGGAGCAGTACCCGCTGCTTTTGAGGCGAAAAAATTAGGAGGTTATACTTGGGAAAGTCCGGCAACTATTGGTTCTGATACTCCTAATTCTGCTAATTTTACTGATCTTACTGCTTCTGGTTCTGTTGGTATTGGCACAGCAACTCCTGCTTATCCATTAGATATTCTTTCCACTGCTACAGCCCAATTGGCATTAACCTATGATCTTTCAAACTATACTACTTTTCAAACAGATAGTTTGGGAAATTTAACCATTACTCCCACTGGTGGCAGTGTTTACTTTTCCAAACTCATAGGAGGCACAGGAACAACCTCTGATTTATATCTCCAAACAACTTCAGGAGTAGGAACAACAGGAGCAGATATGCACTTTTTAGTGGGAAACAACGGTGCAACCGAGGCAATGACAATACTAAATAGCGGATATGTGGGAGTAGGGACGACGAGTCCGGGAGATAAATTAGATGTGGTTGGCAATATTAGAAATATCCAGAATTCAGCTTTTCCTCCAACAAGAGTAGCTGCAGTTACTTTAAGTTCAGGTGAGAGT
>Ga0272448_1000619_pt1 | contig 53657 bp, 63 predicted proteins | sample YNPCB0191_FD_202220 | JGI IMG/M metagenome (GOLD analysis project Ga0272448, IMG submission 202220) | Hot spring sediment microbial communities from Yellowstone National Park, WY, United States - YNP-CB-019-1 | ecosystem: Environmental > Aquatic > Thermal springs > Hot (42-90C) > Sediment... | reverse complement strand
TTTCTTCCTCCAGGAAGAATTATTGATAACAAGTAACCTCATACTTTGTTTTCAGACTTCTTTCCTAATTTCCACAAAGTCAAGATACTGCGCGCTATTATTATCCTGTAGATACCTATTTTCGCTCCCTATAACCTATTTTGTATGAACCTAATTCCCAATTATCAGTTAATACCGCGAACAAAGTAGCAGTTGTGACCAACATTAAAAAAATTGTCGCTGGTATTTGTTTCAACTCCACCACAGTCAGAATCAGTCAGAATCATAATTCTTTCTGGTGTATGGCGAAACTACTGGAAAATTTAGGAATTAATTCACGACCCCCATTGAAAGCTCTTCTCCAGCATCAGTAACATTTTCATCGTAGCTAACTGCACAAACCCAGTAAATTTGATAGTGTTTTGATTTTTCAGCTATGGTCCAAGCTTGACAGTGAACCTTGTGGTTATTGTTACAGATTTTACTGTACTTGGGTGCCGGTCGTATTCTATCGCTCGGCGCATCTCGCCTTTTGATTCTGCGAGAGTTTTACCACACTCCTGAGTAATTATCGGTGCTAAGTGCTCCAAATGCTCTTATAGCAAGTTCTTAAGTTTGAATAAATATTGCACTCGTTCTGCAGGCGGCGTGCTACACCACCTCACAAAAGTTTCCGACGCAGCTTCCACTACTTGGTTAACCTCAGATGCAGGTGAAAGGGGAACTTTTGCCAATATTTTTGCTGTTGCTGGGTTGGTAACGTCCAACAATTCTGTAGCAGCAAATACACACTACTGACCGTTAATGTAGTTGGGTAGGGTAGGAATGGCATTCATAAGCTTTGGATGCACAAAAGTTTCATGCAGTGATACGACTAATCTTAATCCCTACCGTAAATATACTATTTTCTTTACAAAGACTAAGCAAAATTAGCCATAAAATTACGGTTTTCAGTACAATAACTGCGGATTAAATTTATGTTAAAGGCAATTTTTTTCTCAAATCACAGCTGTTTTTCACAATTAGTTGTCCAACTGATTTTTTAGCTCGTAATATCTTTTAAGTTTATTATTTTTATTATTTACTTTTTGTCCTTAAAAAAAATTAAAATAAAAGCATGAAAATAACTGTATTTTTTTGTTAGAATATATAAAAATGATTAAATAATCAATTCATTGTAAATCTACTAATAATCATTTGCTTTCTTGTTCAAATTTTCAGAAAACAACTTGCACAATAAGCAGCTATGTCAAAGAAAATTCGAGAACTAAAACAAATGTTGCGTCAAGCTGGTTATACAGAACTTCCAGGGAAGGGAAATCATACTAATTGGGTACATCCCTTTTATGCTGGAAAATTAACTATTTCTGGCAAAGATGGAGCAGAGGTTAAACGTTATCAAGAGCAAGAATTTCAATAATTTGTTGCTCAAATTATTAGAAATATGAGAAGAAATAAAAACAGGATGAAGCCGAAAAATGAGTAAGTTTAAGTATCAGATGGTAATTCAATGGTCTGATGAAGATAACTGCTTCTTAGTAGGATTCCCTGATTTTCCTGGGCAGCGTTGGCGGACTCACGGAAACAGCTATGAGTCAGCAGTCCAAAATGGCGTTGAAGCGTTAGAGTCTTTGATTATGGCATACGAAGCAACAGGCGAACCGCTTCCCCAGCCAAGTGTTTACAAAGCTGCTTAGCTTGGTAGAGCTAAAGTGCAGATACGAGTATAAAACTTAGTGTATAGATTTGATACCTCTACAGCTAGCTGCAAATTGTAGGGGTATTTAGCCAGCTGGAATTTGTAAATAGTGAAGAAAAACCGCGATCGCCGGTTGGGTTATAGCAAGTACAATTTCACCAAAATCAAACGCTCTACAACAAGAGGCTTGAGACTGTCTGACAGAGCACAGAAGTCACATTTAGCCCTTCTGTATTTTTTTGATAAAAAATTAGCCATCGTCAATTAATAAAATAGCTAAACTTACGGTTGTCTTTTTTCCCTCGCTCTGAAATTTCCTGAGGGTAGTAATTATCATAAAATTAGTTAGGCAATGCCAGCGAGTTGGTAAATCCAGAGCTAAAAACCTTGCTAGATATATACACCCAGGAGTATTTGTAGGAAGAGCAAAGTTTGGATAAGGTTTAGGGATTATGGACAACAGCAGCCGCATTGCACTCAAACATCAAAAGCGATCGTGCAGGTTGAAGAACCTTTAGCTGAAGTAATAGGTAATCGTATTATCCTCGAACAAGTACTCGTTAGTTAACTTATTGACTAACACTGTTAAATTTGTGGCGCCAGGAGTACGACCCCAAGTACGAGTGTGGGTGGAGGAGTGCAAAAGTGAAGAAGCTTGGTTGACACAAACAAATTCCCCACTCCACAGCGATTGCATACGTCTTTGGGTGCAAGACAATGACATTGGCATTGCCGAGACCGATTGGGAGCGAATTTCTAGCGTTTTTGAGCATTTGCACCGTATCGAAAAGGATAAGCGGTCGGGTACAAGTGCGACTGTCAAAAGATTTTCTTGCCAACACCCAATCTCCTAACGCCAATTTTTTATCCCCTGTTGCTCATTGCGCCCAAATTACCGTCAGCAACACCGGTCAGGGAATTGCTCAAGATTTTTTGCCTTATGTGTTTAATTACTTTCGTCAAGCAGATGGCAAAACCACCAGACAAGTGGGCGGACTGGGACTGGAACTTCCAATTGTCAAACATATAGTGGAAATGCACGGCAGTACGGTTAGCGCCCACAGCGCTGGAGAAGGACAAGGAGCAACCTTTATCGTCAAATTGCCGTTGATGACAGCACCTTCGCCCCCGACAAAGCATAAAGAAAGCTCGCAGTCTGAGAAATTCTTTATATTAAAGGGTCTGCGAGTCTTAGTTGTAGATGACGAAGCTGATTCCCGAGAATTAGTTGCTTTTGTCCTCCAAGAATACGGAGTAAAAGTAACAACAGTAATATCAGCCCTGCCAGCGCTTCAAGCTGCAACTAACATCAAGCCAGATGTTTTGGTGCTGGATATCGATATGCCGCAAATAGATGGTTATATGCTACTGCGTCAAATTAGAAGCTTGTCGTCCAAACAAGGAGGAAATACCCTCGCCATCACCCTGACAGCTTACGAAGCGTGAAGTTGACAAACAAAAAGCTTTGGCAGCAGGTTTTCAAATACACTTGCCCAAGCCGATAGAACCAGAGGAGTTTTGAAAGCGATCGCAACCTTACTACAATCTTAATTTACCCAAATCCCCACAACGGTACTAGCTTTTATATTCATACCCACGAACAACTCTGATGGACTGCAGATATGTAAAAACATTTCATATGTGCAATGCTTGCTCCCAGATATTAGCTTTAATAGGTGATAGCAACGGCCAGTTCACCAACCTTTAAATCTGCCTTCCCAACGCCTTGAGCGCAGACCTACTTTTTGTTTTTCACGCGTTGTTAAATAATACAAGTAAATGCTTAAGCACTCATTACAAGCTACAAAATTTGTAGAGCCATTTTTGGGGAGAAAGGTCTCACTCCTGCATACATTTATGTTATGAATTCTTGATTATTACTGGCTGTAAGTTCTTTTTGAGAACTCAACAAAATTACTGGCATATTTTCCATGCCGTTTCTTGCTTTCTATAAAATTCATCTTGAGTAACTACTGATAAATTCCACCAAAATATTCATGATTTCAGATTATTTTTATCTACAAGAAATAATGGAATCAATCGCAAAGAAAAAGTAGATTGTTCTTTGGTTTTATTTTTTGCAGTTCTTGCTGTGTAAAGATTTTAACCGAGATTTTGATGTAAAAAAATATTAAAAAAATACAAGTGATTTTAAAAAAAAGTCAATAAAATTGATAAAAATAACAAGCAAACTTAGTCAAAAAAGATGGATGATTGTTAGTATCGTTGAGAAGAAAAACACCAGAATCACGTAAGATTTTTCTCACTTCAGATGAAAATTCCAAAAATCGGGTGAAAGATAATGCTGTAATCATTATCCTTACATTGCCATCGGACATTGCCAAAAAAAATAACAACACTAACAGAACAATAATTATGAGTAAAAACACGAATGCAGTATCACAGTGGCGCGAAAAATTACCTTTTCCCCTACAACGTTTAGCAGATTTAGCTTACAACTACTGGTGGTCTTGGACGACCGATCGCATAGCCTTGTTTCAAACCATCGATCCTCAAGAATGGGAACGTTGCGGACACAATCCAGTGGCAATACTAGCTGGAGCAACATACGAACGCCTAACACAGCTAGCAGAAGACCCGTTTTACCTCAAACAAATTTCTGCCTTGGGGCGAGAGTTTGATGAATACATGAGGCAAACAAATACTTGGGTAAGTCGGGTAGCACCGCAAATTTCAGCTGCGCATCCCATAGCATACTTTTGCGCCGAATTTGGTATTCACGAATCTTTACCCATTTACTCTGGAGGATTAGGCATTCTTGCAGGCGATCATCTCAAATCAGCATCAGATTTGGGGGTACCGATGGTAGGAGTTGGCTTGCTTTATCGCCAAGGTTACTTCCGCCAGCGCTTGAACCGTAGTGGTTGGCAAGAAGATTACTACGTCGATAATCCTTTCCACTGCATGCCTTTGGAATTAATCCGAAACGAACAAGGGGAACCACTGACTATCGAACTAGAAATTCGCCAACGTCGGGTGAAAGTACAAATTTGGCAAGTGCATGTGGGACGGGTCAAGCTTTATCTGTTAGATAGCGATCGCCCTGACAACGATCCCATCGATCGTTGGCTCACTGCACACCTGTACGGTGGAAACCAAGAAACCCGCATTGCCCAAGAAGTAGTTTTGGGAATTGGTGGTGTCCGCGCTCTCAAAGCCTTAGGAATTCAACCATCTGTTTATCACCTCAACGAAGGCCACGCAGCTTTTTGTACCTTAGAAATTGCTCGCCAACTTATTGAGGGCACTGGCAAATCCTTCTACGACATCGAAGCCGATGTCCGCCAGCAGTGTGTATTTACCACCCACACACCCGTTCCCGCCGGTCACGATGTTTTTTCTCCCGACTTAATGGACTCCTTTTTTGCCCATTACTGGCCAAAGCTGAGGCTTGAGCGGGAACAATTTTTAGCATTGGGCGCACGCCGGTTGGGCGATCCCTGGGAACCTTTTGGCATGACCGTGTTAGCTCTGCGGATGTGTCGAACTTCCAACGCTGTCAGCGAATTGCACGGACGGGTTTCCCGGCAAATGTGGTCTGTTCTTTATCCCCATCGCTCCGAAGACAAAGTTCCTATTGGTTATATTACCAACGGTGTGCACGCACCCACCTGGACAGCTCCGTTAATGGCAGATTTATACAATCAGTATTTAGGAACAGATTGGAAAAATCGTGTTGCCGATCCCCAAATGTGGGAGAAAATAGACGATATTCCCGATGAAGAATTGTGGTGGCGACATCAAATTCTCAAAGAAAGACTGATTGCCCACACTCGCCACAAAGTGAAAATGGCAAGGGTTGGACGAGGTGAAGACTACGAAAGAATTCAAGCTGCCGACACTTTATTAGATCCAAAAGCCTTAACTATTGGATTTGCCAGACGTTTTTCACCCTACAAGCGCGGACATTTACTGCTGCGTGACGCCGAGCGTGCTTTGCGGATTTTTGGCAATAGCGATCGCCCAGTACAAATTATCTTCTCTGGTAAGGCCCATCCTGCCGATGAAGAAGGCAAGCGCATCATTCAACGCTTGATGGAATGGTGCAGACATCCTGCTATAGTCAACCGTGTCGCTTTTATCGAAGACTACGACATCTACACCGCCGCCAAACTCGTACAAGGTGTTGATGTCTGGTTAAACAATCCCCGTCGCCCCCTAGAAGCATCTGGTACCAGCGGACAAAAAGTCTGCTTTAACGGCGGTATCAATTGTAGCGTGCTGGATGGTTGGTGGTGCGAAGGCTATAAAACCGATGCCAACGGTAAAGGTATCAACGGCTGGGCCATTGGCGAAGACGCTCACACCAGCGACCAGGAATTGCAAGACCGCATTGATTCGGAATCGCTGTATCAATTACTAGAAGAGGAAATTGTTCCCCTCTACTACAACCAAGATGCTAACGGCATTCCCCACGGTTGGATACAAATGATGAAGGCATCCATTAAAACCAATGCACCTTTATTTAACACCAACAGAATGGTAGCTGATTACGTTTCTCAGGTATACGTACCAGAAATTTCTCTAAAAGTACCGCCGATTTTGGCAAAAGTTTCACTATAGGAACTGCATAAAAACAATATCCGTAAGGTGGGCTTTTCGCCTACCTTTTTTGCTGATAGGAAGTATCAAGCTTCTCGAAAACCCCTTTAGCATTTTGTTCAACCATAGCCTCCGTAGGGAATCCTACTAAAAACAGCGAGCATTCAATACCTGCCACTAAGTATCGCTCGTTGTTTAGCAAATATCCTATTCAATCCGCCGATCTCATGCTCAAGCAATATGACCAAAATTTTCGCGACACAGTCAAAAAATTTCTCGGTCTTTTTCTACCCTTAACTGTATTGGTGGGGACAGGGTTAGCCATTTTTTCTCATATTGAAACTAATACCATCAAAAGTGAAATTGCTAGCACTGAGCGCCGTGAAGTAGAAGTTAAAAAAGAATTATTTATCAATCACATCAGCTCGATTCGAGCAGATTTAATCATACTGTCACAACAACACGAGCTGCAATTGATTTTCGATCCCACCAGCAGTCAAGAAATTCTCAAAAAGTCTCGAGCAGCTTTAGCACAAGAGTATCTAGTTGCGTCCCAACAAAAGAAACAGTATAACGAAATTCGTTTAGTGGACATTACCGGACAGGAAATAGTACGAGTTCACTTCGACCTTGGCAAAGCTAACATCATACCCGATGCACAGTTACAAAATCATTCTCATCGTTACTGGTTTAAAGATACGCTGGTGTTAAAAAAGGGTGAGGTTTTTATTTCTCCATTGGACTTAAAAATTAATTCTGGTAAGATCGAGCAACCCCTAAAACCCATAATCCGCTTTGGAACACCGGTCTTCGATTCCCAAGGACGCAAGCGCGGGATGTTGGTACTTAGCTACCTAGGAGAAATTCTTTTGCAAAAATTATCGCCACAACATTCCCTTTCTTCTGGAAATCTCATGCTGCTCAACTCCCAAGGATATTGGCTCAAAGGGATAAAGGCGGAAGATGAATGGGGTTTTATGTATGACGATCGCCGCGATCGCACCCTCAAGAAAGCTTTTCCCGAAACCTGGAAGCAAATCAATACTCAACAAACCGGACAGTTTCAAAACCGTCAAGGATTGTATACTTTCACAACTATTTATCCTTTGCTAGGCATTAAAGGAGCAAAGTCGAGTACCGGTTCCGGTAATCCTTTCGGTAACAGCCAAGCTCGAGTGGATGCTAAATCTTACTATTGGAAGCTAGTGACCTTTGTGCCGACAACAGTTTTAAAAGCGCGAGTGCAGAAAATCTACAATCAACTGCAACTGCTGTTCGTTACTTTGACAGGATTAATTGCTACCGGCTGTTGGCTCGTTGTCCAGGCTACCATTAAGCGTCAGCAAAGCGAACAACAAGCAAGAGGATTAAAGCAAACCCTAGAAGAGATGCATCGCAACCAAGCGCAATTGGTACAAACTGAAAAAATGGCTAGCCTCGGTCAACTTGTTGCTGGAGTTGCTCACGAAATCAACAATCCCGTTAACTTTATTCACGGCAATCTCATTCACACCAACGAATACGCCCATAATCTGCTAAAGTTAATTCAGCTTTACCAAAAGCATTATCCCAATCCGGTTCCCGAAATTCAAGCGGAAATAGAGGCGACAGATTTAGCATTTTTGCAACAAGATTTACCCAAACTGCTTACATCCATGAAAGTGGGAGCCGATCGCATCCGTCAAATTGTGTTGTCGCTTCGCAACTTCTCGCGCGCGGATGAAGCTGATTGTAAAGAAGTTGATATTCACCAGGGACTGGAAAGCACATTGCTGATTTTGCAGCATCGCCTCAAACCTAAATCCGAACGTCCAGCAATTGAAATCGTCCGAGAGTACAGCTGCTTGCCTTTAGTAGAATGCTATCCGGGACAGCTCAATCAGGTTTTCATGAACATCCTGGCCAATGCCATTGATGCCTTAGAGGAAGTTAGCACTCAACAAACCTCTGCACCAACACCAACTCATCCCGGTCAAATTACCCTTCGTACCTCCGTTGTTGATAGCAATTGGGTAGAAATTGCGATCGCCGATAATGGCCCTGGTATGTCTAAACGTATTCAAGAACAAATTTTCAACCCCTTCTTTACTACCAAACCTATAGGTCAAGGAACGGGAATGGGAATGTGGATTAGTTATCAAATCGTGACAGAAAAACATCGTGGTAAATTGCAATGCTTTTCCACACCTGGTAAGGGAACAGAGTTTATAATTCGACTCCCTATTCGCCAAAAAGCTACAGCCAATTCCTATGGCATTTGATATTCTCATTCATGCGTGATTCTTTGTGTAATATCCGGAACACATACCTAAATAGCAAACTTTTGAGTGCTTACACTGCTTTACCTTAGTGCTAGTTGCTCAGACACACAAGGGAGAAAGAAGGTGAATAAAAGGTTGATTGTATTTCTAGTCACTGTAGTTTTTGCCACCAAAGCGCAATTTGCCCTTGCCAGAGTAGAAAACTGGCGTGGTGTTTATGAGTATGAAGGATACTTCGGACGAACCGCAGGCTCGTCGCCTATCGTCATGCATTACAAAATTAGTATCACAGGTAACAACAAAGCCCCCGCTATTCTTACCATCCAAGGTTTCCAAACTGACGAAACCTTAATCTGCAATGTTGTCAGCGAAGATAATAACAAGCTTACCTTGTTGTTCCGCAGTTACGGTGATGGCAAAGTCAATCGCTATGGAGTGCAGGTTTACAAACCAGGTGAACCGCTTTTGACTCTAGAACGACGCCAACAAAACGGCAAAACCACTATCATTACCTACTGGTTAGCTCTTACAGACCCAACTGGTAAACAGCCAAAGCCAGGACGTTACTTCCACAAGGTTTACTAGTAAGGGTTGGAATTAAACATAGTACAATTACTTAAATAAATGGTATTTTATTTAACTTAAATTCAGGAGTTACAGGACTTCAAGACAGCCCGAAGAAGCAACCAAAGCCGCGATCGCCGTTTATCAAGACAGCAGTACATCACTACAGGGAAAATATCTATCTCAGAGAATGTATTAAGATGTGTATAGAAAGTATTTAGCTGAAAAAGCCGGGAATCTAGAAAAATAATTATGGCAGTTCGTCAAGATACTCTTTGGGAGCGTTTTTTGTCTCCCATAGTACGTTTGCTTATAGATGAGGAGGGTTTGCGGCGTTACGCTGAAAGTATAGATTGGGACAAGCAAAGCGATCGCTTTTGGCGCGCTGATGTGGTAATTCCTACCTACTATAGCAGCCAAAACTTTCACGGTATTGAAGGTGGATACCTCAAATCTAGTGCTGCGGTTACCTACGATGCTGTGACTCAATACGTGCTACCGCCTAATGAAATTTGGGTACGTCAGGCTTTAATAGATGCTGTGAAAGTAAAACCGCATCGCATCCTTGACTTGGGGTGCGGTACAGGTTCGACAACATTAATGCTCAAGCAAGCTTTTCCCGATGCAGAAGTAATTGGTTTGGATTTGTCACCCTACATGCTTGTCAGGGCCTGCCATAAATCTGAAAGTGCAGCTTTAAAAATCCACTGGCTGCATGGAAACGCAGAAAATACCGGCTTTGCTAGCCAATCGTTTGACTTGGTAACAGCTGTATTGCTATTCCACGAAACACCATCAAGGGTATCTAAGATAATTTTGCAAGAAAGTTTTCGCTTGTTGCGGCCTGGTGGTCAGATGTTAGTTTTAGATGGCAACCAGGAAAGATTGCGTCAGTTAGATTGGCTTAATGATATATTTGAGGAGCCGTATATTCGCGAGTACGCCGCTGGCAGCATGGACAAATGGCTGAGCACAACAGGATTTCAAGCAGTGCAAACTGAAGACGTATGGTGGATACATCAGCTATCTAGCGGTATAAAACCTTTACCAGCAGCACGAGAAATTGCCCAAACTCAGATGCAACAGAATACTTCCACATCAACAGGTAACATATTAGATAATAAGGATTTGCAGGGCTTTCCTTCTCCAGCTTTTTGATCCCACAGCATGACTTTAAAGGCAGTTCTGTTTGATTTTAACGGCGTCATCATTGATGATGAATCGATCCACGAGCAACTACTCGGACAAATTCTGCTTGCAGAAAATCTGACTCTCAAACCAGGTGAATACAAACAAATTTGCTTGGGACGCAGCGATCGCGCCTGCTTAGAAGATATCCTCACAAACCGAGGTCGCATTTGTACTCCAGAGTATTTAAATCAATTATTAAAAAAAAAGGCGCAACTGTACGTGCAGGAACTGGAAAAACTGCAAAAACTACCCTTGTACCCGGGTGTAGATGATTTGATCTTTCAAGCAAGAGCACGCAATTTCAAGCTAGCCATTGTCAGCGGTGCTATTCGCCAAGAAATAGAACTTGTTCTCCATCGCGCCCAACTAGCTGAATATTTTGCGGCGATCGTCGCTGGAGATGATATTGCTGTAAGCAAACCAGAACCAGATGCTTATTTGTTAGCTGTAGAAATCCTCAACCAAATCTATCCTTCACTCAATCTTCAACCCCAGGAATGTCTGGCAATTGAAGATACCTTAACCGGAATTCTAGCAGCAAAAAAAGCTGGTATGCAGGTAGTAGGTGTAGCAAATACTTACCCCTTTCACATGCTTCAACGCCAAGCTCACTGGACTGTAGATTATCTCACAGATTTAGAACTAGAACGAGTGCAAGAAGTTTACTCCCAGCGCCAGTGCCAACCTAGCCTTGGTGGATGCTAAAATTACTGATAGTCCTTTGCTAATCAACAAATTGGGGAATTAGCTCAGTTGGTAGAGCGCTGCGATCGCACCGCAGAGGTCAGGGGTTCAAATCCCCTATTCTCCATTTGCTTGCACTTACAGCAGTAAGTCGGTGGCGAGTGGCTGTTGTGGGAAGACCGTCACGGCAAGGCGATCGCATTTCAGTCAGGCGGGTCAAGGTATTTCCTATGGACAAGCTTTGCAACTACTTCGAGGTATTTCGAGACATGATGTCGGCGCTTAAATAACCTAACCCAGACGCTGTACCCTAGCTGCAAAGTTTTTTGGTACAGTTGTGAAATATGCTAAAGCGATCGGCGCGTACTCCAGCTAACGTGCTACCATTGCACAGTGTCATTAAGTCGGAAAGTGAAGATCCTGTGTTAATAGTTTTTAATCAGTAGCTCTTGACCCTGAGCAGCACCTGACTGCTTGTAGTTGTTCATTCCGTACTGAAGCGTCCATTCAATCATGTTTGCAAAGCTAAACATTTCCCTAATTTCTTCAGAGTCATCATAAGTGATTAGCCACCTGTGCGAGCATTTACGCATATTTCTAGCAAATCGTTCATGATCGAAAGCAGTGTGCAAATTTCCTTTCCAGCCATAAAGTTTTGATTTTGTAGCACTTAAATAAGGTGGATCCAGAAAAATAAAAACATTTTTTCCTTCTGGAAATAGCAAATTTTCGTAATCACCGCAAGTAATATGAATTCCTGATAGATAAGCAGAGAGAACACGTAGTCTCTTGATTGATGAATCTGTAAACCTGCGCTCAAAAGCTTGTTGAGAGTAACCCCCTGAATCTACAGTACCTGAGAAAGTAATTCGATTGAGAACAAAAAAACGTACTGCTTTTTCAAAGTCGTTAAATTTGAGATCATCACGATTCAAATAATTAAATAAATCTCTGCCTAAGGTATATTTTTTCTTAATTTTTTCCACTGCATCTGCAAGGGCTTCTGAATCCGTTTTGGCACAGGACCAAAAACAGTAAAGGTCGAAATTTAAATCATTGATCCAATATCGCTTGATGCGATCGCCAAATAATTGTTTTACTGCTAAGAAAACAGAACCACCACCTACAAAAGGTTCTCTATATTCCTCAATATTTAATGGAATGTGAGGAAGTATCTTCTCAAGAGCTTTTGATTTTCCACCTGGATAACGAAGTGGGCTTTTAATTTTAAACATGATTTATTGTTGATGTACTCCCAAAATTTGTTCGATAATCACAAAAACTTCATCTTTTGCGCAAGCGATCGCTCAATATTTAGATTTATTCACCCGTACTGAATAGCATTTTCAATCTCAATCTTGTTTTAATACTTTTTTATGGAGAAATATAACAGCATCAAGTGCTTGATTTGGCGTTGAAGCACCATTACTGTACTTTTCCATCTCTTGAGGATAAAAAAATATAACGTTTCATCCAGTAAATATAAATTTTTAGGTTTAGGGATGTAAAGAAGAAGTTTTGCGTATATTCAGACAGGAGTTCGTTGTCATGCCTGATATATGTCGATTAAGAAAAAGACTACACAGAAATTTTCCGTATAATAATAAATAGTTCCACGACAAACGTACCACAAATGACGTAGGTTCGCTGCATCTGCGGGCATGTTATCCGCCACCAAGAGGACCGGCTTGCCCTACAAGACCCAGTTCCTTCCTGACTTCGACGACTAAGCCGTGTTTGACGCCATTAAGGAGGAGTGCCAGACACTAGTCGCAACTTTGGTCACTAGAGACCCGGAAATATGGCTGTGGCGACACTTCAACAAACTCTATCCGCGGGAGCTGTCCCACGGGGTTGACTTTGGGTTGAGCGATCGGGTAATAAAAATGACTTCGTGCCGTTCGTACCGGAGTCTGATCGACCCGAGCGGGTACTACGACCGCCGCGGGACAAAAAAACAGCTGAACCAGGCGCGGTGTATGGATTGCAACCGGCATGCAATGATGATTTTGAGTTCGTCTTCCAGTTAAACAAGATTGTAGCAATTAAGAGCGATCGCTTAGAATGAGACAATCCTGCTGCTGTTGAACTGCAACGTAGCAGATTGTGCTAAATAGTACAGCAACCAAGATAAGGGAAAACCAGGTGTATAGCCTAAAACTGCTAAGATCGGAGCTTCTTGCAAAACAACACTCAGCAAGAGGAATCTATATAACCCATTGCTTTTAGGGCTGCGTACTCCGGTAAATGTTCGTTAACATCAGTATAAAGTATTTGATATACAATAACGGCACCGATAATAAATCCCATTAAAACACCCAGGCTAAATATAAAACCAATTGGCGTACTACTAGATCAATGTTCTTGCTCAAATTCGATAAATTCTGGCTTAGTCAGTACTTTAACGTCGTTAGGTAAGTTAGCCACTAAATTTTTTTGAACTCTTTTAACATCAACTCCTGGTTTAAGATTAATTACACCTAAATCTATTTGTTTAGGATTGCGACTTTTAAATTTAAATATTCGCAAGAATGTTAAGTCACTGGTAATTAAATTTCCATCAACTGCAAACGAATTACCCAGCTTGAATTCTCCTACTTTAACTCTATGACCGCTGATTTCAGTGTATACTAGCTTGCCTGCTCCAATTTTTTCAGCTATAGCTTCAGTACCAATTCGGGACGGGATGCACCGTCGAGCAAAACCACATCAGGTATTCTTGTCTTAACTAGATTTTTGGAAATATCGGGTAAGTTAAAAATAGGCTGATTTGGATTAACTCCTAAAACTAATATTGTTCTGTTGCGACGATTTTCTGAATTTTTAAATCTAATAAAATCAATATACATAGAACTAACAGACTTTACCCCATCAAAGCCTCGCGCTTGATACAACCGACGCCGAAGAAAGCTGTCCACATAAGCAATAGTTTGAGATTGGGGACTAATTAAAAATAAATCGCTTTGTAGACTCTTGTGAAGTTGGGTATTACTTTCATATAGGGCAGTCTGGAAACCTAGTTGCATAAACATCAGAACGTCAGCAAACGCAATGGCTGCCATTACTGTCAGAAGGCGACCTTTTGCCCTAATAAGTTATGACCAAGCTAAGGGAATTCTTTTTTGGTAAAACATTGTAATATTCTCTGAAAATAGGCTGTTCTAGAGTAAAGTTACTTTAGACGAACAGGTAAAGCATTAATTACCACCTCTACTTGTAAATTCGTTAGATTTGCTACTCGTAAGCTATCATCCGGATCAAGGCGGATTTTGACTTCTACCACTCTCACATCCATATCAGCGCTCGGGTTAGTATCGAGGATGCTGTTTTTTTTTGAATTTGCGATCCAATCTTAGTTACTTCCTTTAATTCGTTAGCAAAAGCAGAGCTGGTAATAGTAGCTCGTTGTCCGACCCGGACTCTGTCAATGTCGGTTTCATAGACCTGTGCTGCTACAAACATCTGATCGGTTTGACCGATAGCAGCGATTCCTCTGTTTCCAACAATTTCTCCAGGTCGAGCATAGATTTTTAAAGTCTGACCTGTAATGGGCGATCGCACATAAGCTAGAGCAAGATCTGCTTTCGCTTTTTTGAAAGCGGCGATCGCACTATCGACCTCAGCTTGAGCTGCTTGCAAATCTGTCGGGCGGATTTCACGCATCTGGCTTTAAAGTCGCTTGTACCTCGTTGATCTGTTGTTGTAAAGTCTCGATTTGACCTTGTTTTGCTCCAGCCTTTAGCTTTTTAAATTGGCATTAGCAACTTGGACTTGTTGTCTGGCTTGCTGCCATGCTGCTAGTAGGCGATCGCGGTGATCAAAAATGGCAATGACTTGCTGCGAACGGACGCAATCGTCCTCACTCACCAAAAGCTGAGCAACTTTGAGACCAATACTGTCAGATGAAGGAGTTGCAGACAAATTAGTCACTTCTCCTTTCGGTTCCAAATGCCCTAAAGCAGCAATGTACTCAAGCAGATGAGGTCGAATACTCAAACGACGATCTCAAAACAATACAATTAATTGCCCGAATAAGCTTTCACCCCTATAAAGACGGTCGCCCTTATTAAAAGTACCACCTAACAACCACGTTGCAAAGGTTATCTGTGTCCGTTGAGCGCGAGCGTTAATGCAGATATGAGTAAACAAGATGTCAAGCATACAACCTTTTCTTAATATTATCTTAATATTTATTTCTTCTCTTATTTCTACATATTACTATTTCGTAATATAATGGTAAAACAAATAAAAGATGTTATATTATTAAAGCTATGTTAAAATTGTCACCTCAAACCCTTGCCCCCGTGGCTGAGTATTTTAAAGTCCTGTCAGAGGTCAGTCGGCTGCAAGTGTTGTGTTGTCTCAAATCAGGAGCAAAAAACGTCACGGAAATAATCCAAGAAACCGGACTGGGACAAGCCAATGTTTCCAAACACCTGAAAGTATTGCTGCAAGCAGGAATTGTCACTCGTCAACCGCAGGGAATTAATGTTTTTTACCAAATTACCGACCCTATGATTTTTGAGTTGTGCGAATTAGTGTGCGATCGCTTGGCTACCCGCTTGCAGGAACAGACCCAACAATTGAAAAAATTACAAGCCCTGCGCCATTTTGAAAATTAGTTTTCAGTTGGAGAAAACTAACTCCTTAGTAGAAGATTAGCAGACTTTACCTAATTTACTCCTATCCTTAAACAATCGCATGCCATTGGCAATGACAACTAAAGAAGTTCCCGTGTCCGCAAAGACCGCGATCGCTAAACTGACAAACCCAAAAGTCCCCAGTAGTAGAAACAAAGCTTTTGAGACCAGAGAAATAATCACATTCTGTCGAATCACCGAGACTGTACGCCGGCCTAAATCTACTGCGTAAGCAAGCAGTCTCAAGTCATTAACTACTAAGACCACATCTGCTGTTTCCAAAGCAGTATCAATTCCACCAATAGCAAAACTAATATCAGCTGCAGCTAAAGCTGGTGCATCGTTAATTCCGTCCCCAACCATACCCACTACTCCCTGAGAGCGCAACTGCTGAATTACTTGCAGCTTATCTTCTGGTAAAAGTTCTGCTTGATATTCTCCGATTCCCAGTTGTTGCGCAATCTGTTTGACAACAGCAGCGCGATCGCCGCTGAGGATCGCTAATCGTTTTAGCCCTAATTGCTGAAGTTTGTGCACGCCTTCTGCTGCTGATAAGCGTAATCCGTCAGACAGGGCGATCGCTCCTAGTAGTTCATCAGCTGTTCCCACCAAAACTGCAGTTTGACCCAACTGCTCAATTGCAGCTAATAACGATTCCGCTACAGTAGATAGGGGAATTCCTTGTGCTTGGAACAACCTTAGATTGCCAACATAGTACAGGTGTTTGCCCAAATTAGCCTGAATTCCTTGCCCGGGCAATGCTGTAAAATTAACAGCTGTTTCTAACTGTAATCTTTGCTGTCGAGCTGCTGCAACTATAGCCTTTGCTAGGGGATGTTCAGAGTATTGTTCCAAGGACGCTGCCACCTGTAAAACCTTGTTTGCACTCATTTTGCCAAAAGTGCAGACATCCGCAACCAAGGGCTCTCCTGCGGTCAACGTTCCTGTTTTATCAAAAGCGAGGATGCGCAAACGTCCAGCTGTTTCCAGTGCATTACCTCCTTTAAACAAAACGCCCCGACGAGTTGCGGCACCAATGGCACTGATAATGGAAACTGGAGTAGAAATTACCAAAGCACAAGGACAGGCTATTACTAGCATCACCAGCGCGCGGTACAGCCAAATTTTAAAAGGTTGAGCAAAAACTAAGGGCGGAATGAAAGCAATGGCGATCGCTATCAGAATTACAATTGGGGTGTAGATATTTGCAAACTTATCTACCCACTGTTGAGAAGAAGCGCGGCTTTCTTGAGCTTTTTCCACTAAATTAATAATCTTAGCAACGCTGGTATCGTTTGCTGTACGAGTAACTTTGACTTCTAAAAAACCCGATTTATTCAACGTTCCAGCAAAAACTATGTCACCAGGAGCTTTATCAGCTGGAATTGACTCTCCTGTAATTGCAGATTGGTCAATTGCACTGTGACCGGAAATAACAACGCCGTCTAGTGCTATACGCTGTCCTGGTCGAATTGTCAACGTTTCGCCCACTTGCACCCTTTCTACCGGAACTGTCACCTCTTGATTGTTGCGCTTGACGGTAGCGGTAGGTGGGGTTAAATCCATCAGAGTGCGAAGCAAATTGCGAGTGCGACTGAAGACGAAAACTTGTACTGTTGTACCCAAGGAAAACAAAAAGACCACCAGCGCTGCTTCCAACCAGTCTCCTAAAATTACTGCTCCCGTTACTGAAATCGTCATCAACAGATTCATATCAGCGCGACGCCAGCGCAGTTCCCACAAACCAGCTCGCGCCACTGGATAGCCAGCAATTACTATACCAATGGCATAAAAAGCTCGCGCTATCCACACTGATTGTTCTAAATACTGAGCACACAAACCCAAAACTAAGCCTATACCTGCAAATATAACGCTTTGTCCCCGACGATTTTCAATCCAGAATCTCCAGTTTGTCAGCTGAGATTTTTGTCCTGACTTGCAGTTGCGATCGCCAGGGTAACTTGCTTTGGCACCGTCCTCGACAATATAACCCAAATCTTGAATGCAACTGCGGATCTTCTTTTCACTCAATAGCTGCGGATTATAGCAAACTTGCGCTGTACCGGTTGCAAAGTTGATCTTTACTTGCGTCACACCATTTAACTGTTGTAAAGCAACTTCAATTGTCTTGGCGCAACTGGTACAGTCCATACCGCTAATTTGTAAAGTTTCGGTTTTCAGGAAAGGGGTTTGAGTCATTGCAGCTAGCTTTTCAGACCAAAAGTAGGACTGGTTATATTTTATATATTGATTGAACAAATATTCAATTGTACAATAATAATTATTTTAGGTATCATTGAGATTGATAACCATTGCACAACAGAACCTGCTATGAATAAGCACAAAAAAAAGCAGGACTCAGACTTCATCCAGAGTTCTGACACCCCCAGGTGTGACACGCATCTAGTCCATTTAGATAACGTGCGCTCATCTCAAGCGCAAATCTTACCAACAGATAAAGCACAGCAAATGGCAGAAATTTTTGGGGTCTTAGCAGATGCAAATCGTATACGCCTGCTCTCAGCTTTAGCTAGCGGTGAGTTATGCGTTTGCGACTTAGCTGCGTTAACAAAGATGAGCGAATCAGCAGTTTGTCACCAGCTGCGGTTACTAAAAGCTATGCGCCTAGTCAGCTATCGTCGAGAAGGACGAAACGTTTACTACAGTTTGGCTGACAGTCACGTCATCAACTTGTATCGCTCTTTAGTAGAAAACTTATATTAATTAATGCATGTTTCAGCATGTTCTAATAAATACATGGCAATACCCTATCTACCGCAGCTCGAAATGCAGTTGCAGCACCAGCACTCATATCTCGCGGCGCACAAATGCGATTTCTTACGTAAGCAAGAGCGATCGCTCCCACAGCAGCTTCCCAGGGATCGACATGAGCTTTTCCACCAACTCTACCCCACGGTAAAGGTGTGCTGTTGCCATCAAGCAAATAATTCGCTAGCAACCTCAGGTGAAAATCAACTGCTTGTGTTATTGCTGAAATATCGCCATTTCTTGCTAAAGCTTGCACTCCGGAATTTTTTAGGATATCTTCTATTGCAGCTTGTCGATTATCGCTCAGCCGCTCAGCTGCTTCGGCCCGATTTTGGATTTCCTCGCTAGTCGCTAAATCTAAGGGTAATAAATTTCCAACTGGTTGAGCGCCCCACCTGCGGCGTAGGAGCAAATTATTGGTAGTGTCGTCCGATTTCACCCTTTGGTATGCAGGACGTTGAGCAAGTGCTTGAAAGTAAGCATTGATGCGGGGAAAATGTGGATTGCCTTTGATGTGATAGCCTCGGTACACGGGTAAGTTAGCCGCCAATCTATCTAGATGGGGACTGTACATGATATCTACCAAGCTAAAACTGGAGACAAAGTACGGACCGGGATATTTACCCAGGGTCTGCTCGAGCTCGTCTAACTTCGCAACTAAGGTCGCTTGTAAGCTTGCTAACTTATCAGCGTCTTTTGTTGTTTCCCTGAGAAATTTGTAGGCTATTTCTCTCAACCCGTTAGTTTCAGCATCTTCAATCCACTGTCTGGCAACGGCGTTTTCTTCTGGATCTTCGGGAAGTAGGGGTGGGTGAGGAAATCTTTCTTCTAAAGCTAGAAGAATATCTTTAGACTCATAGACTAGCTTACCTTCTATTTTTACCGCTGGAACAAGGGTTGTAGGAACTAAATCGATATACCATTTGGGCTTGTTACTCAAATCGATAAACTCGGTTTGAAAGGGAATTTCCTTTTCTTCGAGAGCAAACCAAACCCGTTCGCAAAAAGGACACCAGGAGTTAGTATCTCGGTAAAGGAGAACTGGTGGTGTTGTATTTGGGGGAAGTTTGTCAAGACTGGGAGAAATCGGTGCGCTGGAGGGAGGTTGACCGGGTGTTCTGCGTATCCGTCGCGCGGGAGTTTTTTGGCGAGCAATTTCTGATATTTGCTCCCAGCTAAGTAATGTATTTTGAATGGACATTTTTTACCTCGCTTTACTGGGAGTACCGGAAAATACGAACAATTGCTCTTGTTTGGGTGTAGTTGCATTTTCACCAATGTAACGATGAATACCTACTCCCATGTCACCTGTAGCTGTAAGCCGGAAGTCTACTTCTTCAAATTCTGATTCACGCATATATTTACGGACAATTTCTGAATAGGGAATACCATGGGAGTGTCCGCGAGTCCAGATGACAAAAGTGCCTTTTTTGCTCAAAAAACTTAAATTTTTTAGCAAGCGCTGAAGTTCGACTTCGTTCGCAAGATTACCGAAAACACCACAGACAATAACAATATCTGCTGGTACCGCTCCCACATAATTAGAGGAGATAGTTGCATCGGCGTGGAGATACTCGATTTGCTTTGTCAAACCCAATAATTGTGCAGTTGCTCGTCCGCGTTCGACCAAATGGGGATTTAGCTCAATTAGTCGCGCCTGCACGTCTTTGGCACGGGGATGATGGGCTAGGGTTCCCAACAAATCCCGTCCATCACCAGCGCAAACGCTCACAATGCGGATTTTTCCTGGTGGAGACGCATTCAAACTATAGGAAATGTATTCCCGTACAATTTGCAAACGCTGTTGTAGCTTTGGCTGTGTATTGTAAAGATCGTGCCATTCCAACCAGTCTTTTGGCATAGGATGTAGATCCCGTTTGAGGTACTTTGCAATTTCAAAACTACTGTAATTCTATCGATAAATAGTATTTAAGGACTACAAGCAGGTTACTATAGAAGTTAAGACAAAATCAAGCCTGGTGTTGCTCAAAGCATTTATTAGATATTCTAATAATTAGTTAGACAGAATTTGCTTCAGAAAGGGCTCAAGACTGTATAATCAAAGTTAAACTACGGTAAATTGACCGGGAAAAAGTATTTATGACAAGTTGGTGAGTGTAGCTGCTACTTTAGCCACTTGCTCAGTTGTAGAGCGGAATAACTTCATGAGTACCATACAACTTTACTTTGCAAAGGGTTCTACTTTTTCACAGCGCACTCGTGTGGTGTTGTTACAAAAAGGAATAAACTTTACTTTGATTGAGATTGACTTGCAGAACAAACCGGAAGGATTTACGCAGATTTCTGGCTATGGTAAAGTTCCTGCCATCAAACGCAAAAATGTGGCAATTTACGAGTCTGCGATTATCAACGAGATTTGGATGAGGTTTTTCCAGAACTGCCTTTGTTACCCCGCGACAGCGCAGCTGGGGCGATCGCTCGCATCTGGATTGACTGCGCCAACACCCGCTTTGTACCCGCCTTTAACAAATTTCTACAGGGTAAGGATATTCAAGAGCAAGAACAAGGACGGAGGGAATTTACACAAGTGCTGTTGTATGTGGAGCAACAAGGATTGGGAAAAATATCTCACGGTCAATATTTCTTAGGGGATCGATTTAGCCTGGTTGATATCAGTTTCTATCCTTGGTTTGAACGCTTACCTGTATTGGAACGGTTTCGGAATTTTACGCTACCACCAGAAACGCCGCGCTTGCAGCAATGGTGGAATGTAGTGCGCGATCGCGAATCGGTTCAAGCTGTTGCTAACCCTAGTAGCTACTATCTGGAATCACTAAAATCCTCGGTGAACCAGCTTTCCCAGCTACCTAGCAGACAACGAAGATAGCTAACAAGCAATAACTTATCAAAAAATGGTCGAGCTATGAGCTTAGATAGCCAAGTTTTAGACAAATCCATCTACGAAGATTTGCCGTACGTAGAGGCTAACCTTAGTTACATCATCCCCACGACAGAAAAACCTGTCAACTACACCTACGAACCACCACCAGGAATTCTCCGTTTTAGCGGAACGTACCAGACATACCAGCTTCCAATCCGCAACGCTCGTTCGATTTCCCAGTATTTTTCCTTAGACCGGGAAGGTTTCGCTTTCATTGAGCATCACAGCAGCGTCCGCGATTTTTACAACGAGGAGGAAATACGTGATATTTATTATCCAGAAGCGGAACAGTTACTAAAAGAAGTGACGGGCGCAACCAAGGTAGTGATATTTGACCATACCTTGCGTAACGGACCACGGTCCAAGCCGGGTGAAAATAATATCAAGGAACCAGTCAAGCGCGTACACAACGATTTTACTGCTAAATCTGGGTTGACGCGAGCGCGTTTGGAATTAGCAGCGCGGGGAATAGATGATATAGACACGCTGGTGCAACAACGATTTGCAATCATCAATGTTTGGCGGGCGATCGCCCAACCTGTTCAAGAATCGCCACTGGCGGTATGCGATGCACAAAGCATTGCACCCGCGGACTTAATAGCAGCTGACTTGGTATACCCCCATCGCGTCGGTGAAACTTATGCGATCGCCTACAATCCCAGACATCGCTGGTTTTATTTTCCACAAATGCACCCAGGCGAGGTGCTACTAATCAAATGCTTTGATTTTGCAGCAGATGGACGAGCTCGATTTGCAGCTCATACAGCATTTGCAGATCCGACCAGTCCACCCAATGCACCTCCACGCGAAAGCATAGAGCTGCGCACGTTTGTGTTTTATTCTAAATAGAAAAAAAGACTGGCATTCACCAGAAAAACCACCGCCTTTTCTCCCTCATCGCTATGATTTAGGTTTTTCAAAATGAGTAAAATACGTGCTGTTGTGGTTAACCCCGATGTGTCGGAACGTTTAGTAATAAAAGAAGTCGATGCACCTACCCCAGCTGGGAATGAAGCAGTTGTTCGGGTAAAGGCAATTTCCCTTAACCGGGGAGAAGTCAGACGTTCCACCACCGCTGCAGCTGGTTGGCGACCAGGTTGGGACTTAGCAGGTGTTGTAGAAATCCCAGCTGCTGATGGTTCGGGTCCTGCTGTGGGAACGCGGGTCGTTGGTCTGGTTCGTTCTGGTGCTTGGGGAGAATTGGTATCGGTACCAACCCATTCCTTAGCAGAATTACCTGCATCAGTATCTTTTGCTCAAGCTGCTACACTACCAGTGGCAGGTTTAACAGCCGATCGTGTCCTGCGCAAGGGCGGTTTACTTTTAGGTCAGACCGTATTAATTACAGGTGCTTCTGGTGGTGTAGGTCACTTTGCCATCCAACTAGCACACCTTGGTGGTGCACGGGTGGTAGCACATATCCGCCGTCCGGAGCAGGAATCTTTTGTTAAAGATGTTGGTGCGGAGGGCGTAATTGTTGGTGAAAATTTACTACCAGCAAGTCAGTACGCTCCCTACCACTTAATTGTCGATTCAGTGGGTGTAAACATCTTAGGAACAGCCCTAGGCTTACTAGCAGAAGATGGGACGGTAGTTGTATTTGGTACTTCCGGAGGAAATGAGGTCACATTTAACGCTCAAAGCTTTTACGCCATTGGTGGCGCAAGTTTGTATGGCTTGATGTTATTTCACGAACTAAGACGAGAGTCAGCCGCTGTGGGGTTGCAACGCCTTTTAAATTTAGTAGAAGCAGGTCGGTTGCGTCCTTTTATTGAAATTGAAGCAGAGTGGATGCATATAGCTGATGTAGCGCAAAAGTTGTTGAATAGAAGTTTCCTGGGAAAGGCGGTGCTGTATCTTAATTAGCTAGCTGAATTTGTTCAGGTGTGTTTTCCTATTTGCTTGCATCAGTAACTGCAATTTGATGCGCTGGAGCGCTCGCGTCTGGTTGTTTGAGCATCCTGGCGATAAGATACGGTGTGACTTTGGCAAAATTTCGCAGTGTGGCGAAAGACTGCGGAAATATCCTTCACAAGCTAGATTACAATGGCTTCCTTAACACTTTTCCATTCCTCACTTTTATTCGGTGCTGCTTTCCTTGCAGGTGGACTCAACGCCATAGCCGGGGGTGGTAGTTTTATAACATTTCCAATTTTAATCTTTACAGGTCTACCGCCTGTTACTGCTAATGCGACGAACAATACTGCTATTTGGGTAGCTGCTATGGCAACTGCAAGGGCTTATCGTCAAGATATCAGTTTTCGCAGACGAGAACTGTTGCTGCTGTGTGTTGTGAGCTTGATTGGTGGCGTGATTGGCTCTATTCTTTTGTTGTATACTTCTTCACAGATATTTAAAAAACTAATCCCCTATCTACTACTTTTAGCAACACTGATATTTGCATTTAGCGAACCCCTACAAGCCTGGTTTCAACTGCAAAGCCAAAAGTCTTCCTCCCAGTCTCCACCTCTTATCAGGCTAATGCTAGCTCAATTGGCGATCGCTATTTACGGTGGTTTTTTTGGAGCGGGATTGGGAATTCTGATGCTGGCTACCTTAGCATTTTTGGGCATTAAAAACATTCACACTATGAATGCATACAAATCTTTTTTAGGTAGCTGTATCAATGGAGTTGCAATTATCCCTTTTATTTTTGCTGGTGTGATTGCTTGGAAGCAAACTATATTAATGGCGAGCAGTGCTTCTTTTGGTGGTTACTTGTGCGCTCGCTATGCTCGCAAGCTAGAACCCCGCTGGATTCGCATATTTGTTACAGCTACTGCTTTGAGTATGACTATCTACTTTTTTCTTTCATAAATTTTGCATAAATTTTGTTTATTATTTTCACAAAAAAGAATATTTGCTTTGATTTGGAGAAAACCATATTATTGAGTATAGGTTGAGTTGTTAAGAAAAAACATCAAATTTGATTAACAGCGATCGCAAATATTTACAGAATTATCTTCTCAATTATTTTGCTACAAAAAATAGTCAAAAAGGATGGGATAAAAAATTAGAAAAATATTTTATCTTTCTTAAATTTTTACTAAAACAACGAATTTGCTATGTAAAGATTATGAAAATTTTTTACATCACTGTAGTAGTTGTAATGCTCTTAATCAATTTAGTATGTTCCCTGAGCGCACTAGCAGATAAAGAATCGCAATTTAGCAAACACTCCGACTATCTGGTAGGACAAAAAGTAGTTTGGCTTTACAAACCTCGCGCTGACTCTGATAAAGTTCAAAGAATTCCTGCTGAAGTAGTCAAACTAGGACCAAAGCAGGTACAAGTTAGGGTAAGGAAACACAACAATAAGTTTATCGATCGTTGGGTAAATCCAGATAGGTTAGAAAACCACTAGAAAGCTAAAAATTTGATTATTAAATAAATTACCGAAGAATTTGTCGAGCATGTAAAATCATCACTTTTATCTATTAATAGTAAAAATAATAATGTTTGTTTTTGAGTTTTGATTGGTCATATTTTGAAGTTAAGGTAAACTCAAGGCAGATAAAAAATAAAAAAATTACCAAGTTCTAGAGGAAGAAACTAATGAACAAGCCAAATTCCAAACAATTCACTCATTGGATTCTAACTGCTGTATTTCTCGTATTAGTAGCAGGATTTTATTTGCTAAACCAGCCTAACGCTCTAGCTCAATCAGAAACACCTCCTACACCCACAGAATCCGTACCAGCTCCTGTAGTGTCTCCAACTCCTACCCCACCTCCCACAATGTGGTTTACCAATCCTGTATCAGCAAACGTCAGACGTTTATTAACAACTAACGAATGTGTGGGATGCAATTTGGCTGAAGCACAACTAGAAGGAGTAAATTTGTTAGGAGCTAATTTAGAGGGTGCAAACTTACAAAAAGCAGAATTGGAAAAAGCAAATTTACAGGGAACAAACTTACAAGCAGCTAATCTAAGAGAAGTAGATTTAAGCAAAGCAAACTTGTCTGAAGTTAATCTCAAAGGAGCAAATTTGTACGATGCAGATTTAGAAGGAGCTAATTTACAAGGAGCAAATCTTTCTGGAGCAAATTTGCAGAAAGCAGATTTACAAAAAACAAATCTGACAACAGCAAATATAGAAGGAGCTAACTTGCTAGGAGCGGATTTAGAAGGTGCATTATTGCCTCCGGGAATCGGAATTCCGTATCGGTAATCAACTAAAACTCATGTAGTTGCATTGTGAAATAATACCTAAGCCAGGGAGCAATCTCTGGCTTATTTTGCGATCGGAAAACTGTTCGGAAACTTGACGATATTACCCAGTTAGCTGTGTGAATTCTCATACTAGCGATAAATCGCTTCCTACTAACATCAAGTTTGTAGTGAGGGATTTTTTAGCCCTCTGTATGTGTATGAAAGCGTAAATCGCTTACTACTAACCGCTCAGGAGTCTAATAGGTTATCAAGATATTTATGACTACCGTTGTTAAGTAAACAATTGACGCGATCGCACCGGGAACTAGTTGAAGGAATTTAGATACAAACTATCTGTTCTGGTGTGAGTGTCAGATTGACAATTGACAGGTTTGAGTAATTCCTCAACCAAATTGGTCGCCTGAAGGCGAATTTCTCCAACAGCAGTTGTTTCCCAAAGATTACCTTTGCGAGGTGGTCCTAAGGTATATAAAATTTCGGAAATATTTCCTTTGACATCAATTACAGTACCGTTAGCAGCAGTGTCGATTCCAATTCCCAAAGCATGAGGGCGAATTAACCCTTGTTGTTGCAAACTAGCAATCAATGGATCTTGCAAACGGCGATAATTACAGTTTGATCCTGTACAGTTAATAATTCGGTTCACTTGCAAGGTGATATCGGTGTTGGTTCCTCGCTTTCTAATTGTCACACTTACTTTATTTTCTGACTTTTGACAGGCTTGGATTCGACCTGCATAGTAACTCAACTGACCGAGGTTTTCGATAGATTTTAATACTTCGTGAATTTCTCTAGCGATGCGGTGGCGATGAGTTTCCCAATAAGCTTTTGCATGACGTAGAAATCGCTGTTGTTCTTTGAGGGGAAGAGCTTCCCAAAGTTCTGGTGTCACTGGACGCAGAGCATCGATAACTGCTTGCCAATTTTGTCCTTGCTTAGTTGCTTTTTTGACTTCTTGACGTATTAGTTTTAATAATTCCCGCACAGTTTTAGGTGCAGTCTCTAAGTCTATAAATGCGGGATAGGAGGAAATAGTATGTTGATGAGGTTGGGGTATCAATCCATGACGGGAAACAGCATGAATTTTTCCTCGGAATCCCTGCTGGTGTAAGGACACAACTACATCAACCATTGTCAGCCCGGTTCCGAGTAACAAGATAGAATCTTCTGGGTTCAAGTTAGAAGTTGCATCACCAGACCAAGCATCTTTAATATAGGAGCTATTTTGACTAAAAGCAGCGATCGCACTAGGTAACGATGGAGGAGGGTTCCCCAAGGCTAATACAGCTTTTTGTGCTTGCAAGCATTGCCCTTGACGTAGGTAGATTTTGATATAATTGTTTTTAGCCTCAATGGCGATCGCTTCATCGGTAATTTTCTCGAAATGTACTTGTGTAGGAGCATTTGCTTGTGCTTGTTCTAAAACTGCTTGAATGTAATTGCCGTAAATTTTTCGAGATATAAAAGTATTTTCTGTGACGTTATGGTGTCCATTTGCCTGTAGCCAATCTAGAAAGTGATTTGGTTTGTCAGCAAATGCACTCATTTTTCCTGCAGGTACATTCAGTAGATGACCATCAATAGTCGTACTGTATGCAATTCCTTTACCTATTTCTTTTCTGCGTTCAATCAATTTTATTATCAGGGGTGTAGTTGCATTTTTCATCAAATTTACTGCGACAAGAGTTCCGCTCAAACCACCACCAATGATGGCGATCGTCTGGGGAGAGAAGTTTCTATACCAAGTATAGTTATACATAAATTGAGGAAATATATTACTGCATCACTACAAATTTACGTTGAATAGATTCTAATTAGCATAGGTTTTGAATACTTCCCCACAGAAATTTCATCTTAAGTCCACTTAGACAGTGAAAAAAGTGGGAATTAAACTTAAGTTTTCAATTATTTCTATGCATGCAATCATTTCTATACTTGAATCCAAATTCAACAAGCACTTGAAGTTTTTGCTATCTATTTTTTCAATAAATCCGATGCCAATAGTGTGGTTTGCAATTAGACTAGAATTGCTAGATCGTAAAGATAAATTATTTAGGAAAGTTGTCATTTTTTTCTGACAATTTACCCAATTGTGGTGACTGTATTAATGTTGAATATTCTCTATCGCCCGTTGAGCTTGAATGCTCGCTTGTGGATCGGGATCTTTTAGTGCTTGCGCTTTGTGCAGAGATGGTGTGGGGATGAACTAAATTACCAAGGGCGATCGCAGCTTTTTTAGGGACATATGCGTATTCATCTGTTAATGCTTTAATTAAAGCTGGCATAATTTTTATATCTGGTATTTTTTACCAAGCTTGTGCTGCTACTTTCCGTACTTGCCAATGTTCTTCCCCAATTGCTTGGTAATTTTCAGAAATTACCACAGATGTGGCAGCACTGAGACGAACTTGCCAGTCATCGTCTTTGGTTAGAGATTCCGCTAATATAAAAGTAATTTCTGGTTCTTGTAAATGTCCTAATGTCAATGCTATGACACGACATACACTAGTATCTGAATCAGACATTAGCGGTAAGGCTTGCGGACATGTTTTAACCTGATTTAAATAAGGCAGTGTCCTAATTACAGCTTCCCTTAAATCAGCACTTTCTGAATTGAAAAATTGCAGAATATATGGTAAAGACTTGAGGTCAGGAATTTTGTGCATCGGATTACTTCATAACCTAATTTGCCAGTTTGATAAACCGCTTTTTGGTTGAGAATACCATCGTTGGCAATGGTAAGTTCGCGCACGTATTGTTCTAGAGTAGAATAACCGGGAATGACAGCGGTATTCACTCCGTCCATTCCCAAGCGCGATCGCTCTAATGCGGCGTATATTCGCCTTTTCTAAAATCAGTACTTCTACATCAGGATTTGCTTGCTTGGCTTTAATCCCAGCCATTGTTCCCGCCGTTTTGCCACCAATAACAAGCACATCAGTTTGATCCATCGGGTACTTACGTCCATACCTTTTAGCCTTTGTGAAATGGAAGAGGAAGTACATCCCAAGGATTCTACCTCCTACCTTTGATTAATTGCCTTTCCAAACTATTTCTTTGACCTGGACTTGCTTGGGAACTAACTTAATTTTGTGTAAGGTATCGGCAATTTCTTGCTGTTTAGCGATTATTTCATCTGTTATGGGCAGTACACCATATTTTCGCCGTTTTTCGGCAATCTCTAGTGCTGATGCTTTGATACCTAATTGGGGTTCTAGGAATTTGGCAACTTCTTTTGGATTAGCAGCTGCCCATTTATCTACTTTACTGACTTCGTCTAAAATAACTTTCAAAAGCTCGGGATGCTTCTCGACAAATTCTTTGCGGGCAAGGTAGTAACCCCGATTCGGTGCTAAATTGGTTGCATCTGTTAAAGTCCTTGCTCCGGTTGCTTGTTGGGCTGCTGCTAAGTAAGGATCCCAAATTGCCCAAGCATCCACATTACCACCTTCAAAGGCAGCACGAGCATCTGCCGGTGCTAGAAAGGCCGGCTTAATATCACTGTATTGCAAACCAGCTGCTTCTAAGGCTTTGACGACGAAATAATTGGTATTTGATCCTTTGGCAAAGGCGATTTTTTTGCCTTTGAGTTCGGCGACAGTTTTTATCCGTGAATTTTTTGGTACGATAATTGCTTCTGCCTTGGGTCCCAAGGGATCGCAGGCAACATAAACCAAGGGAGTACCTGCAGCTTGCGCAAAAATTGGTGGTGATTCGCCTGTATAACCAAAGTCAATGCTACCCGCATTCATAGCTTCTAGCATTGGCGGTCCAGCAGGAAATTCTGTCCATTTTGCAGATGCACCAGAAGCTGCTAGCGCTTTTTCTAATTCGCCTTTGCTTTTGAGTAGGTTAAGTACTGTTGCTGCTTTTTGGAAACCAATATTGACTGTAATTCTGTTTGTGTTGGTTTGATTGGTCGTTGTTGAAGTTCCAGCTTCCAGCTTTTGAGCGGATGAAGAGCAGGAAGAAACTACCAAACTTATACCTAGCCCCACAGCAAATAAGAGGGACAAAATGCGAATTTTTCGTTGGTAAAAAATTGCTTGTAAAAAATGCAATGACATCATTAATACACGCATATATCAGTAAGCAATCCCTTTTACTGCCGTAGTCTTAGCCTTCGGAAAATTATTTTTTTTGCAAAGCATTAGTATTTGTTGAAATAGTTTAATTTACTCCGGGTACAGAAACATATTAGCCCCTGGGTCAATTGTTTCTCTCTCACTAAAGCCGTATTTTTACCATTAGCATATGTACATTTTGAACATGATGGACTAAAATATACTGTAAATTGGTAGATAAACCGTATATTATTAGATAATAGTTTTACATAGTTAAAGAAAAAATACAAGGATACTTTGTAAAAAAAAATGCAAAACTTCCAGACCTCTTTGCTTATTAGGCTTGGTTGGGTGTAGTTTTTTGGCAGCAGTGCCAAATTTTTCTTCTTCTAGACCCGAAAATTCTGAAAACTGAATTGTCAACGCGATCGCCTGACTTGATGAATTTGTTAATTACAGCCCAGACTTTTTGAGAGCAATACAAGCCAATTTTATCTTGTTTCGTGCTGCTATTAATTTAGAATCTAGAGAATTTAACTATATTTTTCCACAACTATGAAACTTATTCTTCCTATAGAACTAGCCTCTGATATTGAGCTTTTATTGCCAGCAAATTTAACAGTTGTACGTGTAGATAATGAAGGCAATTTTGATGGCGATCCTACTGGTGCTGAAGTTTATTTGAATGGATTTAAATTGAAAGATACTACTCTCCATAAAGTTCTAGCCGCCGCACCAACGATTCGCTGGCAGCACACACCTAGTTCTGGAGTGGATCATATTCTTACACCCACTTTTTTAGAGCGCGATATAATTCTGACTAATGGTTCTGGATCTCATGCTATTTCCATTGCAGAATTTGTATTGAATTTTATCCTTTATCATGCTAAAAAAGTTCAGCAATTAAAATATTTACAAGCTCGACAGCAGTGGTTTAAATGGTTTGAAGTAGAAGAATTATACGGCAAAAATCTATTAATTATTGGTACGGGAAATATAGGTCGAGAAATTGCTATTCGCGCCAAAGCTTTTGGAATGCAAGTTTGGGGTAGTCGCCGCCATCCCCAACCGTTATCAAATTTTCACAAAATAGTTGGCGCCCATGAATGGAGAGCACTGCTTCCAGAAGCTGATTATGTAGTTGTAGCTACACCTTTGACTCCAGAAACTAAAGGTTTGCTCAACGGAGAAACGCTGCGGTTAATGCGTCCGAGTGCTTATTTAATCAATATTGCTCGTGGCGCGATCGCTGATGAAGATGCTTTATTGACTGCTTTGCGTGAAGGTTGGATTGCTGGTGCTGGGTTAGATACCTTTGCAACCGAACCATTACCACCAGACAGTCCCTTTTGGTCTTTACCTAACGTATTTGTCACTCCCCATTGTTCAGCAATGACACCCCAGCTGCATCAGCGCATTGTATCTCTATTTCTTGATAATTTGACGCGGTACCTTCACCACCAACCTTTACGTAATGTTGTGGATAAAAAAGCCGGCTATTAAGTGAAGTCGGTGTTTGCTTTTCTTTGCAGGCAATGCCATACCATATTTTGGCGATCGCACCTTAAGTACAATTTTCCCATATCTTCTGATACCAAAATATTTTTGCCAAAATTGTCACAAATCTCTTTTGTTAACTTAAACTTAAACTAAAGTTAATCTACCAAGATTACGGATATTCTGTTTCACAATAAATGTTATGTTCCTTACTTCCAGTGATTGGTTGCATATCAGCTCTAGATTGGGATTAGCCATGTTGGTAGGTTGCGCGATCGGATTCAACAGAGAACGTAAGGGCAGACCTGCGGGGATGAGAACCTTTATGTTAGTAAGTATGGGCGCAGCACTTTTTGTCATGATTCCGCTGCAAGCAGAAGGAGATAGTCCTTACGCAACAACTAACGCTCTTAGTCGCACTATTCAGGGAGTCACTACAGGAGTTGGGTTTTTAGGAGCAGGGTTAATTTTACAACAGTCTTCTCCACCATCAGCAGATAAACCACAAGTGCGTGGATTAACTACCGCAGCTTCGGTATGGATAGCTGCAGCATTAGGAGCAGCGATTGGTTGTGGTTTGTGGCAAACTGGTATCGTGGGAACTTTGCTGACTTTAATCACCTTAAGTGGTGTAAAGCGTTTGCGAAAGTCTATTCACCTTATGAGCAATAAACACTCGAAAACTTCAGTTGCTGAGGATATAGAAGATTAAGTTGGGAAATGTAAAGTTTGCACCTAAGGAAGAAAAAGAAATAAAATTAACAATAATAATACACCTACTCGATGAATCAATTCCCAACTCATCTAGATATAGTACATAAGTTCGCTGGGATATTGATTTTCTCGTTGTTCATAAAGGTCTTGGAGCGTGAGTTTGTTCAAGACAGCATTGATTGCTTCATATACTTCTAGATAGAGACTTTGAATAATTTTCCTATCTTTTGATACTTCTAAAACAGAGTCGGTAAAATTGTTAATTGTTGAGGTTCCTTCGATGCAACGAAAGGCATCTAACAGTGTAATCTGTTTGGGTTCTCGTGTGAGTATATAGCCTCCTTTCGAACCGCGTGTACTTTTTATTAAACCTCCATTTCTTAACGTTGCCAATATTTGTTCTAAGTAGCGACTGGGTATATTTTGAACAGCTGCTATCTGGCGAATATGCAAAAACTCTCCTTTGGGATATGCACTTGCTAGTTCCAAGAGAGCAAGAAGTGTATATTCAAATTTACTTGAGAATTGCACGGGTATTAATACTTCCTAAATCTAGTTCCATATTCCAATCTAGCGATCGCTAACTGCTTTTACTCTAAGGAGTCTGAATCATAAAAGCAATTATTTTCTCTTTTTATTTTCATAACCTAAAATAATTATAGCCTTGAAAAGGAACGCATTTACCTAAGTTCAGACGGCGTGAGCGATTAAAAACTCACACCACAGGATTTAGTTGATGTCGGTGAAGTTTTCAGACTCTCGGACAGTTGTAATACCGTTTCTGCAAAAATTACAGCAAGTTTTCTCAGCTTGTAGCGAGCAGTTAAGTACTGATTCCAAAGGGAATAGGATTTTATCAGGAAGAATTTGTTGATTTTTCCTGGAGAAATTGTTGAAGATGGGGTTGTTCTAACTTTAAACCCAGTTCCTGAGCTTTTTGTTTAACTTGCTCTGGTGTTAAACCTTGTTGATTGGCTTCTGCTATCAACGCAATGGCGGTTGCTCTAGCACCGGCTGCGCAGTGAATTAAAATTGGTTTGGGTAAATTCTCGATTGTCTGAATTGCTTGATGGAGTGATTCTTTATCTGCTTGTGTTGGGCTTAAGGGTATATTAGCATACTCCAAGCCAGCAGCCTTTGCTTGCTTTTGCTCATCATTGACAAAACCCTTCTCTGTTGGTGAACGTAGATTTAACACTGATTTAAATCCTGCTTGTGCTGCTTGCTGTAAATCTTCAACAGAGACTTGTCCAGCAGCGCTAAATAGGTCGCTAATTTTTTTAATTTCTGTCACAGGCGTGCATTTGTAGTTAATTATTTTTATTTTAAGAAAAATCCCCCGGAATGACCGGAAATGACTGACATTGAATAGGAACTATATAGGTCAGTCATGCTGAAAGCCAGCGATCGCTGCTCATATGTCCTTGCACCAGAGCGTAACCGTGATTAATGAAAAACAAAATCGAACCAACTATCAGCGGTACTTTAATCCTTAAAAAAACTGCGCAAAATTTCCCACTAGATTTCATAATTTTTTCTTGAGTATGGGCGAGAAAGTTTTTTATTTGCTTAATCTTTATAGTATCAGTATCAAGGTTATTTTTTCATCCCAAATCACAATTTTAGCCAGGGAATTTGCTCTGGAGCATAACAAAAAGCTCGGAACACAGAATTTTGTTCTCCACACGCTACAAAAGCAGAGCCTCCAGGAATATTTTGTTTGCTAAAAAAGGGATTTACAAATTCCCACACAACTTCTCCTTCACTTGTGACTTCAAATATCCGTCCGTAAGCACCCTCTGTGATTAAAGTATTACCGTTCGGTAGACGCTGCGCTCCAGATATATAAGCACTGAAAAAGTTATGGGGTGGATTATCAACATATTCACAAACAATTTCTTTGCTTTGATGGTTGATTTCAATAACGCGCGAAAAATTCAAAGCTGTATTCTGACGGTGAGCGCCATTATCAAATATTAGTAAATTTCCATTGGTTAATTCGTTAGGAAAATGTTGCTGCGCCAACACGTTATGTCCTAACTTGTAAATAATTTCTCCTGTGTTTTTATCTACTATTACAACTGTAGAAATATTGCGAAAACTCAACACGATATTACCATCAGCTAACTCTCCAACGGTGTTACCGTGCGACCATTCGTGGCGTTCGTCTTGGGCGGTGATTATGTCTGTTTCTGGGTTAAGATGTTCGTAAGCATGCCAAGTCCAAACAATCTCGCCTTGCGGTGTGACTTCATACACAACATCAGCATAAATATCTTTCCCGTCTACCTCTGTGTTTGGGATTCCACCCTGAATTTGAGTTACTAAATATTGGGGAAATTTTTCAATGGCAAGTATAATTCTGTTACTATTGCGCAAACGACGAGCGTCATGATGATGGTCTGGATTTTTGTATTCCCAAACAATATTTCCTTGCGGATCTGCTTCTCAAACAACTCCACCTTTAAATAAAGACCATTTGGGAAAACGTGAGCGTATATCCAGGAAAAGTTTTTCAGGATTATAAGCTCTTAAACCAGTACCGCGACAGCGAATTGTATTTTGGTCAATAATTGTTTTGGTTAGATTCATAGAACATCTACTGTCGTCAAGTTAAACTCGAATTTTGTGGTTAAAAATCGGACTTTTCAAGTAAATATTATATCTTGATAGATAAATGTACTTTCTATTGAATTCCGATTCAATGGATAGCAAGCTTTTGCTGAAATTCCAAGTTATTCCATGCTAAAAGTACTCAAAGCGCCAGTAAAAAATTGCATGACTGAGTAGATAAATGGAGATTAATTTTTGTCATTTTTCTGGTAATTATTGTTGTTTGGAGCGATTAAATGACTAGTTGTAGAGTTGCAAGGATACGTGTATAGAAGCGATCGCTTTCTGTGTTGGCGAGTATTCGCTTCCAGCTGGTCTCAAGTTTTTGAGGTAATAGTTTTGCCAGGCGATCGCCTTACAGCTAGCTAGCTAGCTTTGCATCTTTTGACAAAGCTAGTAATGCTTTAACTACAGGCTACGATTGACAAAGGGTATATTGAAAATTTACTGTGAGGCGATATTCAAGATGGCTAGATGGAAATTAGTAACAGAATTCTCCTTCGATAGCGCCCACTACATTAAAGATTACGATGGTCCTTGCGGTCGCTTGCACGGACATACTTATAGAGTTCGAATCGAAGTTATTTCACCTAAGTTATACTCTTCGGAATATTGTCCCCATCCGGTTATGGTGGCTGATTTTAGGACTTTGCGTTGGGCTAAGCAAGATGTATCTAAGGGAGGACTTGACCATTGTGTTCTCAACGATGTCTTACCTCCCGAGTATGAAAGCACTGCTGAGATGATTGCTAAATTTATCTACGACGAAACTAAAAAACGATTACCACCAGCTGTACAACTCAAAGTTGCGGTATCAGAAACTCCAAATTCCTGGGCGGAGTACGGAGATGATTGAAATGTTGTCTTAGGGCGTGGGTTTCGCTTTTCACACTCTCGCCTAGTATTATAAGGGGAACCAAAAAAATTAAGCAAAAGTCAATTAATTGGTTTTGTCCCTAAAAATATCAATAATCTATTGAAAATAACCAGTAGCTTGTTTGTAGCTAAATACGTACTTAAATCGTTATGCAAAAACAAAGTATAAATAACCGTTTGTTACTATTAATGACAACAGGAGTAACTTTACTCAATAGCTGCACGCTGCAAATTCCCAGAAACACTCCTTATCAAGGCCAAGCTAGTCAACCAGCTCAAGCAACAACACAAACAAGCGATCGCTCATTAGAAGAAACTCCAGAGGATAGGAATTTTGTCGTTGCAGTTGTAGATAAAGTGGAGCCAGCAGTGGTACAAATCAATACTGCTCGCACGGTTAGAACTGAAGTTCCGTATGTGTTTGAGGACCCGTTTTTTCGCCGCTTTTTTGGCGATCGCATCCCCATTGAACCCCAAGAACGCGTAGTCCGAGGTATTGGCTCTGGTTTTATCATCAATCCTAACGGTCAAATTTTGACCAACGCTCACGTTGTTAACAACGCCGATCGCGTAGCGGTAACTTTGTACGATGGTCGAGTTCTTCAAGGTAAAGTGTTAGGAGCAGATACTGTTAGTGATGTTGCAGTCGTACAGGTCTCTGCGAATAACCTTCCCACCGTCCAACTAGGAGATTCCCAAAAAGTACGTCCGGGACAGTGGGCGATCGCTATTGGTAACCCCTTAGGTTTGCAACAAACCGTGACACTAGGCGTGATTAGCGCTGTAGACCGTTCTATCAGTGATTTAGGTATTTCCGAACGCGGTGTTGGTTTGATTCAAACTGATGCAGCTATTAATCCTGGAAACTCTGGAGGTCCTTTATTAAATGCTCGCGGTCAAGTGATCGGTATTAATACAGCGATTATTCAAGGCGCTCAAGGAATTGGCTTTGCAATTCCCATCGACACAGCGCAACGGATCGCCCAACAGTTAATTGCAAAAGGCAAAGTCGATTATCCTTTTATCGGTATTGAAATGGTAACCCTAACACCAGAAATTAGGCAACAAATTAACAACAATCCTAATTTTGGAACCCGCGTGCAGACAGACCAAGGAGTTCTTGTGGTTAGGGTTGCTCCCGGTTCGCCAGCAGCGCAAGCAGGAATCAGAAGTGGAGATGTAATTCAGCAAATTAATAATCAACCAATTACCAAAGCAGAACAAGTTCAACAAATAGTTAATAAAAGCGGCATTGGTAGTAATTTGCAAATTAAAATATTACGCAACGGACAAACTGTGGAAGTAGTAGTAAAACCTGCACCCCGTCCAGCTAGAACTCAACCAAGCTAGCAGTACGCAAATAAGTTGTTAGCTGCGGCGATCGCTTTTTTGTCCCTGGGTCTGAAAGCAAGGAAATGCTATGCAGTCAGCGATTTATCGTTACTTGTAGGGATTACTAGCACCAGTTACTGCAAACAATAGGAAAGTAGCAGAGGGGACCCAGCATTACCCAACTGCTACTTGGGAAGCGGGAGGCAAAATGTCATTAGCTAGCCAATACGAGCTAATTCTTTGGTGAATGATTGGAAATGTTTGACCACTTGAGCATATTCAGAAAGAACATCTTGTAGCCTTTGCTCAAGTTCTGCATCTAATTGCAGACTACCGTCAGCTTGTAGCTGAATTTGTTTATCCACTGCGTAAACAGTGCTGAGAATATGTCGTGCTCCTAATTCCGATAGTACTGGTTTGAGAGCATACTCAATTGATAGCAAATGAGCGATAGTTCCACCTGTTGCAACCGGCAGTACTATTTTCCCAGACAAAGCTTTTTGCGGCAATAAGTCTAAAAAGGCTTTCAGCACTCCTGTATACGCAGCTTTGTAAACAGGGGTGGAAATAATGACACCGTTTGCTTTTTCCAGTTGTGCCCTGCTTTCATCTAGAGCGGGGCTATCATAACGTCCGTAAACTAAATCTTCAGCAGGCAAGTCCCTTACAGAAATAATATCTGTTTGTAAACCTTGTTGCTCTAAAAAATTGCTGGCATACTGCAAAATAGAGTAGGTTCTCGAGGGATGGGAAGGACTACTGGCGATGCTAAAATATAAGCCATGCTCTCTAAACCTCCTGATTGCGCATTTCTTAGGTAGAAGAACTAAACGAAATTAAACTCCACTAGTCCAAAACCAAAAGCGAAAAATCCCTAGTTGAGTTGATAGTTAGTAGTTAAGGGCTTTAGCCCTTTGACTTTATCAGCACATTCACTGTTACTTACTCAATCTATGGCTGCTGTTTTTTGTTTCACCAATGCTTGGGGAAATTCTTGGTTGGCTAGTATCTCACCAAAGGGACTGAATAATTGTGGCTCGACTGGGGGTGAATGTTGTAAAGGTAGATGGGGGAATAACAATTCTGCTACTCGATAACACTCTTCTAGGTGGGGATAACCAGAAAGGATAAAAGTATCTATTCCCAACTCCACGTATTCCAACATCCTAGCTGCAACAGTCTCGGGGTTCCCAACCAAAGCAGTTCCCGCGCCACCGCGCACCAAACCAATTCCAGCCCACAAGTTCGGACTAATTTCCAAGGCTTCCCGACTACCGTTGTGCAATTGGCTCATGCGTCGCTGTCCTTCGGAGTCCATGCGACTATAAACTTGTTGTGCTTTCGCGATCGCCTGGTCGTCTACATACCTAATCAAATCGTTCGCTGCATCCCAAGCTTGTGTTTCTGTTTCCCGCACAATAACGTGCAGGCGTATTCCGAAGCGCAATGTTCGTCCCTCAGCTTCTGCTAGCCTGCGCATGCTGACAATTTTCTCTGCGACTTGCGCTGGTGGTTCACCCCAAGTTAAGTATACGTCTACGTGTTTGGCAGCAATGCGCTGAGCAATAACAGAGGAACCGCCAAACCACAAAGGAGGATGGGGTTTTTGGACTGGGGAAAATAGCAACTTGCCATCTTGGATATGTAGATAGTCGCCCTTGAAGTTGACGGTCTCGCCTGCAGTTATCTGTCGCCACACAGTTAAAAATTCATCAGTTAATCTATAGCGGTCATCATGGCAAAGGTGCAAGCCATCTCCCGCTAACTCTACGGGATCTCCACCGGTAACAACATTGATTAGCAATCGCCCACCAGAAACGCGGTCAAAGGTTGCAGCCATGCGTGCAGCTGCTCCTGGTGACATCAAACCCGGACGCACTGCTACCAAAAATTTCATCTTTTTGGTGTGTGTTACTAAGGTTGATGCTGTTACCCAGGCATCTTCACAGGAACGACCTGTAGGTAGCAACGCTCCTGTAAAGCCCAAATCGTCTACTGCTTGAGCAATCTGTCGCAGGTAAGAAAAATTTACCGCCCGTCCGCCTTTCGTACTACCAAGATATCGCCCGTCACCGTGAGTGGGAATAAACCAAAGTAGCTCCATGATACTGATTGAGGTTAGCTACACGATTATTTAATACTACTATTAATCTATCAATTTACCGTATTAACTTTTATAGTATTGCACGTACGAGTCCCTAAAGCAAGAGTTTTGACGTCTTGCTATTTTTGGCTTGGATGTGACATATGAAAGTGCGATAAATACATGAATTTACAGTAGTATAAGGAATGAAAAATGGGGGAAGATACCAGGGACTGTACGTACAAGCGATCGCCGCTTGGGCAAAAAAAGAAATAGATTTGGCGATCGCGCTCCAGGAAGAAATTGCGCGCAAATTTCCCCGAGACTCGATCTCAGTTCAGCAGGGACAGTATAACTACTTTTAGGTGACAAAGAAAGATTGCTGAAAATTGCTCAAAAAGTTCTACCTGCCAATGGAGAAAATCATTACCTCTACGGGGTGATAGCCTTTGGTTTAGAACAGTGCCAGCACTTAGCAGCAGCAGAACAAATGGCTCGCACTGCAATCAGTATAAATCGTCAAGATCCTTGGGCTCATCATGCCATCGCCCATGTGTAGACGCGCGAAGCGCGGCTTCTGGTAGAGATGAAAACCTAGGGACGGGTAAGTGAAGGAATAGATTGGATGGAAGCCCACGCCGACACCTGGGAAAACTGCAACTCGATGCTGTATACTCACAATTGGTGGCATATAGCACTTTATTACCTAGAACGAGGAGAACAAGCAAAAGTTTTACAGCTAGGTGTACGACCAGCAGGTTTGGGGACGTGCCGAAAAACAATCTCCCAAAGACGAAGTAGGAGCTACTTCCCTATTGTCGCAACTAGGATTACACGGCGTGAATGTAGGCGATCGCTGGCAGGAATTGAGCATATATCTTTACCAGCGCTTGGGCAAGCACGCACCGGTCTTTTAGGTCTTGCATTACGTTTATGCTCTAGCCAAAGCCGGGCGCAGTAAATGGGTGAAGAAAATACTGGTGAGCATGGGAGAAAATGCTCGTAGTGTTAACCCCTTTGTTCGTAACCGCTGGCTAGAAGTTGCCATTGGTAGTCCATGCTCAAGGAGACCTCCATACTGCTGTAGCACAATTGCAACCCGTAGTGGAGCGCTGGATCGAGATAGGTGTAGTCACGCTCAACGAGCTTTATTTGAGCAGATAGATTATCAAGACGCCCTCTTCAACTGTTCGCCCTAGAAAGTAACAAAGCGTGTAGGAAAGCTCAACTTCTCCACCCAGCTAACTTTTGTAGACTAAAAAGGATGCGATCGCATCCAAAAGTGCTTCTTTTTCGTCTACTCGAATCAAATGGCCGCTATTTTCAAAGATTCTCAGCTCAGCCTTGGGAATTGCTTTCGCTATTTCTTCAGAAAATTCTGGAGGACAAATCCAATCGTGACGTCCTGCGATGACCAAAGTAGGTGCAGTGATTTTATGCAAGCTATCAAGTATGTCGTAATCTCGCAAAAAGCCACCAAAGGCAACATTGATTGCATCAACCGATAAAATCACCCTCTTCCAAGCTTGCTCGGATAAATAAGGGTCGTACTTTAAAGAATACATCGGTCCCATAACTTGAAAATACTCTCGCAATTGCTCTTCATTTTCAAAACAGCCATCCCAAAGTCGCTGAGCAACTCGCTTTTGCTCTTCGGTTCCCCGCACGGCTAAAATTTCTCGAGCTCGTTGTAGAAAATGGTAACGAGCTGCTGTAGCGATAACTATTAAATGAGATACATGCTGGGAATAGCGAACCGCATAAGATAAAGCGACCATACCACCGTAGGAAGTACCAATAACAACAATCTGGTCCAAACCCAGGTACTCGCGCAGCGCTTCCATGTCTTCAACATTGTTGTTTAGAGTGTAGGTTTCTTTGGGACCGCGGGCGGAACGTCCTTGACCTCGATGATCGAAATAGACTAATTGTAAATTTCTAGCTAAAGAAGAAAAAGCAGGCTTGTAGGAAGTGTGATCTGTACCCGGACCACCGTGAACCAAAAACGCCACGGGTTTGGTGTGAAGGCGATCGCCATCGACTACTAAACAAGAACCTTCTACATCAAAGAAAATCTCTGTATCTCGGATTTTTGCTCGCATTTTATCCATACAAACAACTGCATACTCATTTTCTCTGTTCGCGTAGCGAGCGTGTCGGATGGCATTAAAAGCATAGCACTATTTTTCCAAACCCAAGACTAGGAAATTTTGTAGCTAACTATGTGTTTTTTTGGATAAATAACTAAGCAAGATCAAGTTCATTACTGCATTACCAACAAAAAACACCCGCAGCTGCAGGTGCATCTGACAAGAAAGCATGATGTCTAAACAAAATATCTAGCAGTAGAGCATGACAAAATTTTGTCGCTTTTGTGTTAATGTCGTGTGGAAATTTCCGCTCTACTGAGAAGAACTATTACTAGGCGTTAAATCTGCAGAAGGTGCAGTCCCACCGGTCGCACTGGTGGGTGTTGGAGTTGGAGAAGTAGCGCTATTGCTGCTGGTTTCTTTACTAGAAGAACTAGAAGAATTTGCGGGCGATACCGGAGCGGTTGATTTGGAAGCAGGCGTTTGAGATGGAACAGTAATGTTAATATTCGGCGTCGTATTCACAGTTGGTGGCGAAGAATTTTGTTGGGGAACGGGAAATGGAACGGGAACTTCCTTAGTTCTCTCCACAGGAACAGCCACTTCCTTGGTTCTTTCAATAATTTTTGTTTGGGATTGGGGTGTTTGAGTAGGTGTTACCGTTACCGTCGGTGCAGGAGGAGTATTGTTCCTAGTTTCATCTCGTTGGGTAAAAAACCAAACTGCACCTACTGTTAATCCCGCAAGCAGAACTAATAAAAGACCTAATAAAAAACCACCAGAAGCATTGTCTTCATAAACTTCTGCAAGTCTGTGTTCTTGGTAATTACGTTCTGAAGTACGACCCCGGACGTGACCGCTTTCGTAGGAGTTAGGATCGACGCTGCTGTTATCAACTGTTTCGCTAGTACGCGTCACGCTGGTATAAGTATTACCGTCGCTTTCGGTATAGCTGTCTTGGTGAACTTCACGGTAACTTTTGTTATCATTTCGATTGGTCATAGCTTTTGATTTAAATTTCCTAGAAACTCGAGCAAAGATTATCTTTAAGGTTTTCTAAGTAAAAAACCAGTAGTTGGATATTCTGGTTTTATAAAGAATCTTCGTTTGATTTTTTACTAAGATAACTTTTGTACTGGCATTGATATTTCTATCTGAGGAAGTGAAGTCTGATTCCACCAAAGGAAAGATTTTTGCTTACAAGCAGGTAATATCAAGATATCTAAGTACTGAAAATAAAAGCGATCTGTCAGCAGCAGATCGCCTTGTGTTTTTAAAATGCAGTCAGCTCCCCATTACTCTTGAGGTTGAAAATTCAGGGCGACACCGTTGATGCAGTAGCGCTTACCGGTAGGTGCAGGTCCGTCATCAAACACGTGACCGAGGTGACCTCCACAGCGACTGCAATGCACCTCCACCCTCGTCATAAAAAATGATTTGTCTATCGATGTACCCACAGCTCCTTCTATTGGTGCATAAAAACTTGGCCAACCAGTACCGCTATTAAATTTAGTTTCTGAAGTAAATAACGGCTGTCCGCAACCCGCGCATACGTAAATGCCTTTGGCATAATTTTTATCTAGCGGGCTGCTACCAGCCCTTTCTGTGCCATGCTTTCGGAGCACGCGAAACTGTTCTGGTGTCAAAATTTTACGCCATTCTTCCTCTGTTTTATTAACCTCAAATTTCTCACTTTGAGAAGTTGTCATAACTTTCGCTCTCCTAGTTAAATAACTTGATAGCCATACCGCGCCAACTACGACAGCAGCAGCTTCTAAAAGATGTCTTCTTTTCATCTTCTATTATTTATTAAGTTTTATGAACAAAAGCGTTAAGCAAGCCGTATAAATTTGATAGGGATTACCTCACTCAATCTCATGATACAGTCAATGCTTCCGCTAGCTTGAAGCTAAAAGTTTGGAAAAGGTACCTAGCTCAAGCAAATTTGTAACCCAAGCTTGCAAACAGCCACACAAATGGGCAAACAAAAACTTTCTGTCATGTCTTGAAATCGGCAATAATTACATAAAACCAATCTTCATCCAAGCTCACCCATGACCGAGGAAATCGCTCAAGTCGAATTTCGCAATGTCAGTTTGAGTCGCAACGATCGCCTTTTGGTGTCGAACCTTAACTTTAGTATTCAGCGAGGAGAAGCTCTAGTATTGCTCGGACGCAGTGGTAGCGGTAAAACCACAACAATGAAGTTAATTAACCGTCTTCTTGTACCTACCCAAGGCGAAATTATATTTGATGGTATTCCCACAACTGAATGGAATGAAATTCAACTGCGGCGCAAAATTGGTTATGTAATTCAAGAAATTGGCTTGTTTCCCCATTTGACGGTAGAACGAAATGTGGGTTTAGTTCCCTCTCTGCAGGGTTGGAAACCCAAACAAATTAAAAGTCGTGTCTGCGAACTTTTGCATTTAGTGGGTTTGGAACCAGAAAAATTTGCTCAAAGATATCCCCACGAACTTTCGGGAGGACAAAAGCAACGAGTTGGTGTTGCTAGAGCGCTAGCAGCAGATCCGCCTGTTTTGTTGATGGATGAACCCTTTGGCGCCCTCGATCCGATTACGCGCTTGGAACTGCAACGAGAATTTTTAAAGTTGCAGCAGGAACTTCGTAAGACGGTTGTTTTTGTAACCCACGATATTCAAGAAGCATTTATTTTGGCTTCAAGAATTGGTCTAATGCATAAGGGAGAATTAGTGGTGTTGGAAACACCAAAAGAATTTATGCGATCGCAAAATTCAGAAGTCCTTTCTTTTTTGCAATGCTTAAAATCTTTCACCCTATGAATCTAAGCAATTTTTTCTTAATTAAATATGCTCCAGAAATTATTGCTCGCACCTGGGAACATTTACTGCTAGTATTCGTTGCTATTGCTATTGCTATTATTGCAGGTATTCCTTTAGGTATACTTATTACCCGCCAAAAGTCTTTGCGCCAGCTGATTTTGGGTACTGCTAATGTTTTTCAAACTATTCCCAGTTTGGCACTGTTCGGTTTGCTGATTCCCGTACCCGTAATTGGTGGTATCGGCGCTACTCCTGCAATTATTGCCTTGGCTTTGTATTCTTTACTACCTATTATCCGCAATACCTACGCTGGTATTGTTGGTGTCGATCCAGCTATCCGAGAAGCGGGACGCGGTATGGGAATGACGGAGCAACAATTGTTACTGCAAGTAGAAATTCCCTTAGCAATGACAGTAATTTTAGCGGGAGTGCGAGTTGCAACCGTAATTGCGATCGGCGTTGCAACTATTGCAGCTGCTATTGGTGCTGGTGGTTTGGGAGAGTTAATCTTTCGCGGTATCTCTACAGTCAACGATCAATTAATATTAGCTGGCGCCATTCCCGCAGCAATCATTGCTTTGCTTGCTGATTTTGCTATCGGTTGGTTAGAAAAGCAATTAAAAATTAAGTAGGAAATCTAGCAAGTTTAGTTCCCAGTCAGGATGACTTTTCACTTATACTGAATCCCCAGGATTTATAAATAAAACTCTCACAGCACTAATAATTAGTATCAAGGCAAATATTTTAGTTAGAACTCCATTCGGTAAACTTGTTCCTATTTTGGCACCAAACCATCCACCTATGATAAATCCCAGACACACAAGCGCAGCTACCTTTACATCCACATATCCTTGCTTGTAATAAGTCCAAGCTGCTAATAAATCTATTGGTAAAACCAACAAAGCAAGTGTAGTTCCTTGGGCTTGATGTTGAGAAAATCCAAAGAAGAAAATTAAAGCAGGTAAGATGATTATCCCACCACCTATACCGGTCATACCACTGACAATTCCTGCCACTAATCCCAAAATTATGCACAGCCAAATATTAGCCATCATGAAATTTCTTCCAAATTTATAGTATTTTTAATTGAGAAATCCTATTCGATTAAAGGGATAAAAGCGAATAATGGCTCGACCTATAATTTTATTGCGGGGAACAAAACCCCAATAGTGACTGTCATAGCTGTTATTGCGGTTATCTCCCAAAACCAGATAAGAATTTTTGGGCACAATGACAGGACCCCATTGATAGTCTGGTTTATCTTCAATGTAATTTTCTTTTAATGGGGAACCATTCACGTATACTAGTCCGTTTTTCACTTCCACCTTGTCTCCAGGTAAGCCAATGATACGTTTAATGAACGCTTCGTGATAATTTTCAGCAATTAAGGTTTGGGTGGGATTAAAAACAATAATATCACCCCTTTGAGGGGGAAGAAAATCATAGCTAATTTTATCAATAATTAAGCGATCGTTAATCTGAAGTGTTGGTTCCATAGAACCAGAAGGTATATAACGAGCTTCTGCTACAAAGGTGCGAATACCAAAGGCAATTACCAGGCTTAAACCAATGGTTTTAGTTGCTTCCCAAAAAATATTTTCCTTCTGTAATTGACGTGATTTTTGTTGATGAGTATGGAACATAGCTATCTTGGTGGAATTTCCTCCCGCTATCTTAAAGATATCTCCGAGATTGGCCAAAGTATATATTTCTTAATGTAAGAGCCGAATGTGGCAGAATTTTGTCAAAAACTTGAAAAAGCGGTGTCTGTGTAAATAAAATAATTCGTACTTGCCGGTGAATCAATAATAACTACCCACTCTGGGAAGAGGGAAGTTTTGGTTGCAGGTTGTGGAAGCTACCATCCACGTCCACTAGTACAATAATTAAAAGATGCGATCGCCTGGACACAGAATGTTCCAGTTTCTGAAGCTAAAAGCCTGGATTATTAAAATTTCTTTTCCTAATACAGACTCTCTATCCTGGAGAAAGAGTTTGTGAAATGACAACAGCTTTCAAAACAACTCTATGAAAAAATTTTTCACTCTTTTTATTCTCACTTTTGCTTTGGTAGTTGTACTAGCAAGCTGTCAATCTAGTCACAACAGCATTAGCTACTATGATATTGTTGTCGCTTCCAAAGGCTTTACCGAACAAGATATTTTAAGCGAACTTTTAGCACAGCAAATAGAAGCAAAAACTAATTTAAAAGTTGGACGTCGTCGTTTTACTAGCGCTTTAGTTACCCACCAAGCACTTGTTGCTGGTAAAATCGATGCTTACGTAGAATATACCGGTACAGCTTTGGTTGGTATCTTAAAACAAAAAAAATATAAAGATCCAAAAGTTGTCTACCAAAAATTAAAACAAGATTACGCCCAAAAATTCAATTTAGAAGTGATGGAACCTTTGGGATTTGAAAATACCTTTGCCATGATTATACGTGGTGAAGATGCCAGACGCTATCGTGTGAAAACTCTTTCTGAAGCTGCTAGGTACACACCCCAATGGCGCGGTGGTTTTGGTTATGAATTTATGGAACGAGAAGATGGTTTTTCGGGATTAGCTCAAACTTATAATCTGCGTTTTGCTCAATCTCCGCGCGTTATGGATTTAGGTTTAATATATCGAGCACTGCTACAAAAGCAAGTAGATATGATCAACGGTAATTCTACAGATGGGCAAATCTTTCGCTTAGATCTTGTAGTTTTAAAAGATGATAAGCAATATTTTCCACCTTATCAAGCAGTGCCAATTGTACGTCAACAAACTTTACAGAAATATCCACAATTAAGTCAAGTTCTCTCCCAACTTAACGGACGAATTACTGACAAAGAAATGCAAAGATTAAATTATTTAGTAGAAGGAGAACTGCGCGATATCAAACAAGTTGTACTTGAGTTTCGTCGCTCGAAGGGTTTAATATAATCCTGAATCTGGTGGGGGAAATTATTGTGAGAAAAGCTTTAATCCAAGGTTTTATTTTAGGCATTTGTGTGAGTGGAGGAAGCGTTTTTTCCCAAATCTTACCTTTATCGCCAAATTTGATTAGTTTTACTTCGCCCCTCGGGGAAAAGTTATTGCTCGAAAGTCACTCGCAACGAGATTTCTTTCCTTTGAGCAGTCAGTTTGTTACTCAAAAGAATCAAGCATATTGCGGAGTTGCTAGCAGTGTAATGGTACTAAATGCTTTGGGAATACCTGCTCCGGAAGCTCCTGAGTATAAACCTTATCATATATTTACTCAAGAAAACTTTTTTAACAATGAAGCAACTCGGAAAGTTATAGCTCCCGAGGTTGTTGCTCGTATGGGAATGACTTTAGATCAGTTGGGTCAATTATTAGCCAGCTATAATGTCAAGACTGAGGTTTATCATGCTAGCGATACAACTTTAGCACAGTTCCGCAAGCGAGCAGCAGAAAATTTAAAGCAATCAGGAAATTTTATTTTAGTCAATTATTTGCGAAAAGAAATTGGTCAAGAAAAAGGCGGTCACATATCACCGATAGCAGCATACAACGAGCAGACAGATAGATTTTTGATTTTGGACGTTTCTCGTTACAAATACCCACCCATTTGGGTGAAAGCAACTGATTTATGGAGAGCAATGAATACGATTGATTCTGTATCAGGGAAAACAAGGGGATTTGTATTTGTGAGTAAAAATTAATTATCTGTTTGTAGTAAGTATTTAACTTCTTAATAACAGCACCAGGAAAAAGATTTCTTTGCACTTGCTATACATTACAGGCTATCAACAGTTATCTGAATAATCGTTACCAGAACCATATTTCCATGCATCAATCCAGCGATGCCAGTAGTATTGGTAAGTGGTAGGTAAATTTTTCTCCCAGGGTTGTAGAATTTGGCTGAACTGAAACAACAGAGAATAAGTACCTAAATTGACATAATGCACCATCCAATCGAGCAAAGCTGGTAAACCCACTTGCGGGATGATTTTGGCAATTATTCCTGGATGGGCGAGACTGGTTTTTAATAGAGTTTGGGTAAGCGCCGGAAACTGAATTACATCCTGCAAAAATGGTTTGAGCACGGGTTCACCTAACTGTTGCATTTGTGTAAAGACTGCTGATAGTAGTTGGTTGATTTGGTCAGGAGGAATTTTTTGTTCCATGCTCACACTCATGGCTTTTTGAAATAGCCAAGTTACACTCAGACTAGGTTGATACGGTTGCAGCACAGCCAAAGCTTTAGCAGATAATTGATTTGTTTGCAGTGCTTCGTAAATGCCTTTACTTAAACGCTGCAAATGACGTAGCATAGCACCAAATCCGCCAAAACTTAAAGGAGATTGATTACCACTACTATCTCCTACAGCTAGAATGCGATTCCAAGGAGTTTGCAGAGGACTTTGGCGGTAGGAGGGGAAAAAACCAAATAGCGGTCGTTGAAACTTGAGCTGGTTCAATTCTACGCCTTGATATGCCGGCATTAAATGCAGATAATCCTCAAACAGAGCTTCCAAACCCAAACGTTGCGGCTGTGCATCCGTGTATGTGAACATGTAGGTAGTTCTGCCATCCCGAGCTGGAAAAGCTTCCCAAAAGTATTGGCATTGATTTTGGATGGGTGTAAAGGAAAATAATAAATCACCAGTGCGGTTTTCTGGAAAACCTTGAGCGCAACTTCCTACAACCATGCAAAGCGCGTCTGGTTTTTGTCCTTGTCGCGCTTGTCGAGCGATCGCAGAAAGATGTCCCATGGCGTCAATTAACAACTTAGCTTTGTATTGATTATTGACTATCACTCCATCTGGATGAACTACCACCTCAACAAAAGGCGTGTTTTCCAATAACTTTCCTCCAGCTGCAACAAATCGCTGCTTGAGAGTTTCCAACAAATACACCGGATCTACGCCAATGTTTAATACATCTTGCACCCAAATCTCAACTCCGTTGTGGAAACCGATTCTCACGGGATTGTACACAGTTGCGATCGCCTTTTCCAGTTCTGCGTCTGTTAACAACCCCAACTTCACAAAAACTTGTAACTCACGTCGCGAAACATTCCATTCTTGCTTTCTTCCTCGCAAAATTCCTCGTTCGATTAATGCTACTCGCACTCCTTGCAAAGCTAGAGCGCAACCAACGAAAATACCTAAAGTACCGCCGCAAATCAAAACATCCCAATCTAGAGCGCCTAAATTTTCCTGACTTTGTTTGACCACCGTCGGTACTGCTAATTTCCCTTCCTTAAGGGATGCTAAGACCCGATCCGCACGACGCAATTCTCCTAAAACATCACCCGGTAGCTGTAGGAGAATTTCTTCAGCTAGAGACATAAAAATTAACCCAGATACGTACGGTATTACTAATTAGTATGGCGTTCCTCGTGAAGTTACTGCTCACGGTTAGCGTTCCCGCGCAGCAAACAGTAAAACAGCAAATCTCTACTTCTAAGTAGACAAGAAAACGCCTGGCAGCGGAAAATATTTTCTGGAATATTTATTAAAAAACTGTCAATACTGATGACACGCTCAAAAATTGTTGCCATTGTTACAGGTGCCATTGCCATTATTTTAGCGATTGCCTACTTGCTCCTTGTTCAAATCCTAGACTTTCGCGGTGAAATGAAACCCGCACCGATCGGAGAAGCGGAACAATCAGTATCCACAGTCACTTTCTACTCTACTAGTAGTTAAAGTCATTTTTGCACTCAAAAGACATAAATTAACAGCAATAGTAGTTTTTGTAGCTGATAAATTGTGTCATGGCCCAAAATTCATTATTTACTCATCGTAGAGCAGTGCTAGCAACGATGCACCAAAAAGAAAAAGCGATCGCCCCTATTTTAGAAGCAGAATTAGGTGTACAAGTTGTTGTACCTGCAGATTTTAATACTGATGCTTTTGGTACCTTTACCAGGGAAATCAAACGCCCGGGCAACCAAATTGAAACTGCGAGATTAAAAGCAGAAAAAGCATTAGAATTAACAAGAGAGACTTTGGCCATCGCCAGCGAAGGAAGTTTTCTACCCCACCCAGAAATGCCTTTTATTTCTAGTAATAGAGAAATTGTAATTCTAGTAGATAAAAAACACGATATAGAAATTATTGGCGAGGAATTTTCTACAGAAACTAATTACGATCATATGGTGGTGGAAAACGTTGAGCAGGCATTTAAGTTTGCGCAAAAAATAGGATTTCCTGAACATGGTTTAATAGTCATGTTTAGCGAATATCCCCAAGATAGTACGCAAATTATTAAAGGAATTGTGACAGAAGAAAAACTCACAGAAGCCGTCAATTTTGTTCTCAAAAATTCCCCCACAGGAAAAGCTCATCTGGAAACAGATATGCGGGCAATGTATAACCCGACACGCATGAAGAACATCGCCAAAGCGACTCAAGATTTAGTCAGAAAAATTAACAGTATTTGTCCAAATTGTTCCACACCCGGTTTTCAAGTCAGTAAAAGAATTCCGGGACTACCTTGTGCCATATGTCACATGCCAACTTCCCTAACCGTTGCTGTTGTCTACCAATGCCAAAAATGCGGATTTAGTCAACAAAAAGCAATTTCCAATCAAGGCGAATATGCCGATCCGGCATACTGTATGTATTGCAATCCTTAGAAATAGCAAGTACAAAGGGCGATCGCAAAGCATGAAACTTATACTTGAGATCAAAAATGAACGAAACAACTTTCCATGCACTGTAAGCAAAAACTCTCATTACCAACAATGGGTTGCGGAACTTGGGCGTGGGGTAATCGACTGCTATGGGGATACCGCGAAACCATGGACCGCCAGTTACAAGCTGTCTTTAATCTTTGTGTTAATAATGGTGTAACCTTATTCGATACCGGAGATTCTTACGGAACTGGCAAATTAAACGGTCGCAGCGAACTGCTGTTAGGACAATTTACCCGAGAATATCAAGGTCCTAATCAAGAAAACATTTGTATTGCTACCAAATTAGCTGCCTATCCCTGGAGATTAACCCGCCAATCGATGGTAAATGCTTGCAAATCCTCAGCCAAGCGTTTAGGTAGAAACGTCGATTTAGTACAGATGCATTGGTCCACAGCCAATTACGCTCCTTGGCAAGAGGAAATTCTTCTAAATGGTATCGCCGATCTTTACGAACAAGGACTGGTCAAAGGAGTAGGTTTATCCAATTACGGACCAAAACGCCTCCTATGGGCGCACAAAAAATTGGCTCAACGAGGAGTGGCGATCGCTACCTTGCAAGTACAGTACTCCCTACTATCCACCTATCCCGTTACCAAACTAGGAATCAAAGACATTTGCGACGAGCTAGGAATAAAATTAATCGCCTACAGCCCTTTAGCTTTAGGTTTGTTAACAGGAAAATACTCGGAAGAGGGCCCTTTTCCCAAAGGAATTCGAGGTCCTTTATTCAGATACCTCTTGCCAGAAATAAAACCACTTTTAACATGCTTGCAACAAGTAGCTCAAGCAAGAAATAAGACCATGTCACAAGTGGCTATTAACTGGTGCATTTGTAAAGGATTTATTCCCATCCCTGGAGCTAAAAATGTAGAACAAGCCCGGGAAAATATAGGTGCTTTGGGTTGGAAATTAGATCCAGCTGAGATCGCCCAACTAGACGACTCTGCTGCAACTATAAAAAGAGTAATGGTGCAAAATATCTTTCAAACCAAGTGAATTGAATTCCAATTTATCCGTTACTTGTCCTAGGAAGAGACATTAACAGTATACAACAACTTGAATGGCTGGAAATTAGCTCCAGCCTTTGGAGTACCGCGCAGTTCTAATTCGTACTCCCCTGGATTAGGAAATACAATCTTGGTTCCTGGAATTCCTTGATACTGCTGATTTGATAAAGCTTGCAATTTTGGTTGCAGCAGAGGAACATCCCCTTGACGACGAGGTTTGCGATAAACAGCCAACTGACAGTTACATTGCGCTAAAGGAATGATCTGTCCTCCTTTGCGCGTAAGCACTATCCAAGCTTGAGCAGCTTTACCAGCTCGAGGATTGTCGTGCGGTTCTATGTGTAGCAGACCCCCGACATCTTTGGTTACCTTTAAGGTGTGAGCTGCAACTGGTGTGTTAATGAGAACTGAAAACAATAGCCAGCCTATGTATTTATTTGGGAGCGAGCGATACATCTTTGATAATTCCAAAATCAAGGACCCAGGTCGAGGTGATAAAGGTAACAGAATATTTCTACCCCATACCTGCAACAATAATTTTGTATGAAACAAACGCCCCGGTCAAAAGACAATTTGTCAAACTTTTCCCAATCCTTCCAGTACTCAGCCAAAAGCAGACATAAAAATTCTATCCCCTAACCAAACCATATTGGTTGCAAAAAGTTTTTCTATACGCTGCACCCAAGATATAACAATAAAAACCTGAATTTACTTAAACTCAGCTAGCTGTACAAGCGTGAAAGTCTGACAAACTGTCTTTTGACGTCTATAGAAAATTAAGAAATAATTGCAACTAAATGACAAATAACTTGAGGTAGCCAGGTAGTTTAATTTACCTGGCTTTTTTCTAATTTCGTAAAACCACTTCTTTTTCAGGATCGCATAGAAAAGTTAAAAATTTTCTCTTTTAACGTAGAATATCCTGTCAAACATGGATTTGTCAGAGGAAAGACAAGATGAGAAAGTTTTTTCAGTATTTTTATTGTGCTTAGCAATTTTTACCATTAGCTTTCATCCTCCAGTTCTAGCAGCAAATACTCAAAAGGGAGCAAAAGTGTTTTCTACTAACTGCGCCTATTGTCACGCAGGGGACCAGAACTTGGTTAAAGCAAATAAAAGTCTGAAAAAATAAGATTTGCAAAAGTATGGAATGAATTCGGTACAAGCAATTATTGCTCAAGTTACTAATGGCAAAAATGCTATGCCATCTTTTAGAGCTCGTTTCAAACCCGAGCAAATCGAAGATGTAGCAGCCTATGTACTCGAACAAGCTGATAAGGATTGGAAGTAAGATTTAGGTAGAGATATTGTTTACAATTTAAGTGTTGGTAACGCTCCCTCGTGTGTGCCCATGCAGGGGTAAAAGTTAGTAGTGAGCAATTTCTTGCTGGTGTGAGACCATGCAGGGCTAAGAGCCCTGACTACAAACTAGATGGTGAGCAATTTAAAGCAGTATCGTCACCAGAAATCAAACTAGATAGATGGTGTTCGGTATGAGAGGGAAAAACGCATACTCGTACCACATTGTCCAGATGAAACTATTAATCCAACGCCTCCGCTTTTGGGGGCTTAATTCATACTCAAAGCTTCCTTGTGAGATGTCAATAGAGGATAGGTGTGAGTTGCAACCGCATCCGTGCTGATAAGTAAAGCCATACTTGGAAGCAATACTTTGAATTTTCATCTGTATGGCAAAGACTTTACCAGCATGCAAGACAGCATCCCAAGAGCGTTTGTGTTCGCGATCGCGAACGTCAAATCGCAAAGCACGCTCTTCAAATACATGCTCTCGGTAAATGGGAGCAAGATGCACCTGATAAAAGCTTGCAGGAAGCTCGTAACCGAATTCCTCAAACAAATCCATGCAAATGCGAGCAACTTTGAACGCGTTTTTGTACTCTATTCCCTTTGACTCCAGTTCGTACAGAATCTTCGTCAAGTTTGGATAGTTGTGGATTTGAAAGTCATGTCCGTAAAATTCCAGCGTTTCCCTTGCTAGCTGTCCAAATAGTTGAGAGAAAACTGGTTTCAGATGTGCTAGCTGCTTTCGCTCTTGAAATAATTCCACTTCACCACGTTCCAGCTTGTATTGGAACAACTGTGCCATCTCAACATAAGTATGTGGATGAGAAAATCCAACATTAGCGTTGCCTTTGGCAATGTCTTGCCATACAGGAGGTAGTTGAGAAACCTTGACTGCATTTTCTTTGGCGATCGCTACAACATGCTCGACTTCGACAAGCTGCATATGCAGACCTAAAAAGCTATAATAACAAATTTTCTCATTTGACATCCTCACTGTAGCTTTAGCCACGGTGATTCCAAGAATCACTTCTTGGGCTTCCTCTTTCCACGACTCGGCTTACATTGAGGAGTTTCCTCACCAATGCAGAGGTCGATGTCTCCAGAGGCGTGAGTTCCCGTGTGCCCCACGGTACGAAGTGCAAGTTCCAAGATGTTCAAAACCAACCCACAATGATGACATTTATGAGTTC
>Ga0272448_1000617_pt1 | contig 53699 bp, 39 predicted proteins | sample YNPCB0191_FD_202220 | JGI IMG/M metagenome (GOLD analysis project Ga0272448, IMG submission 202220) | Hot spring sediment microbial communities from Yellowstone National Park, WY, United States - YNP-CB-019-1 | ecosystem: Environmental > Aquatic > Thermal springs > Hot (42-90C) > Sediment... | reverse complement strand
CAGCGCCGCCGCCAACAGGCCGCACCATCGCCCGAACATCCGCCACCCCAATAAACCCGTGCCCAACCAAGCGATGACCGCAAAAAACGTCGAGTAGCACACAATGACCTTGCGGTGAACTCCAAATACCCACAAGAAAGGCAGGTGCCACAGACAGCACAACGAATGCACCTGACTGGTCCACTGATACTTGAAACGACCCAACGGCCCTTTCGTGTAGAACGGATCCTGCTCCCGCAAATGCGCGATGACTGGATCCGTTCGCCAAAACACTTCCGCCGGCAGCCGTGCCGCACGCGCTTTCTCGAGAAAACTCATCGCCAGCGTGCATTCCATCGCCTCCGGATTCGGGTCCTCATTGACAAACATCTTCGTCAGATACAGCCAGCCAAACACAATCACCGTCAGCGCCAGACAAGGCCAAAACCAGAGCGAATCCTTCGTCACGATCGTGTCACTGGGCACGGCCTGGTTGGCCCCGGTTCCAGCCCGAAACCGTTGCCACAGTGCCAACCCTAAAAGCACGCCGATCAACAACAGCGCAACATAAACCAACACGTCGCCCAGCACCGGCACCGCTTGCGAACACGGCAGCGAAAGAACGAGGCACCAGAGAGCCATCATCGCCAGTCGTTGCAACAGCGTCCAGCGCGACGGCGAGCGCAGCCAGCGCCAGAGTGTTTCCGGGCGGTCGGTCGGTGGCGAAATGGACTTCATGGAAAGGTTTCTCTCCAAATGTCGGCGGCCCGTTTCCGCCATTCCCACGATTCACCCACCAACGCCAGCGCCGCCTCCCGCATCTCATGGTAGTGTTGTTCGCTCTCCAAAAGCCGCAACACTTCGGCGGCAAAACCACTCTTGTCTCCTGTGCGCACCACTTTCACCATGCCCTTCGGATAGTAGGAGCGCAGTGACTCCAGATCAAAACTCACCCCCGGCAAACCCCATGCCATCGCCTCTGCCGCCGCCATGCCGCCGGAATCGTACGTCGCCGGATGAAGCACGATCTTTGACTGCTTGAACACCTCGTATTTGGGCGGGCCGGTCAAGAATCCCAGCAGTTCGATGTTCGATTCCAAGCCGTGCTGACGGATTTTCGCGCGCATCTCCGCCTCCAATGGCCCGTGGCCGATCACGGCCAGCTTCGCTGTCGGCCGTTTCGCCACGACCTCACGCCAGATGTCCACCAGCAACAACGCCCCTTTCTGGTAGTGCAATCGTCCCATGAACACCGCGTCGTATTTGCGTTGCGCCAGCGGAATGACCGCGCCGCTGCGCAAGTAAGCTTCGCTCTCCGTGGTGTCCACGCCGCCCCGCACCACCACGACCGGTTTCGGCGCGAACCGTTTCACGTCCGGCTCGCTGGTCACATACACCACGTCGGCCCAGCGCCGCACGATCCAATACACGGGTCGTTGCATCAAGTAGTAGAACAACCCGCGCACAAAATGCCGGCCCCGATACGGCGACTCCTTCGACAACGGCACCGGCGCAAACAGGTAAAAGCCCGCAATCCAACGCAGCTTTGGGAACGTTCTCTTGAACCAAAAGGCCGGCACCGCGTCCTGCCAGAAATCGCTTGCCGAATACACTGCGTCCGCCTCACGCACCAGATCGCGCACCTTCGGATTCTGAATCAGCGACCACGTCCGCCACAGATACCGGCGAAACACGCTGTCCTGTTCGCGGCTTGGCACCGCCTCGATCACCTCGTCGGTCTCCACGCCGTGTCGTCGCCACGTCTCCTTGCCGAGCGTGTCCGTCAACACGGTAATGTTCACGCTCGGAAGTTTTCGCCATTCCCGAAACAGATTCAGGATGATCGTCTCGCCGCCGGACAGGCCGCCGACATCCACATGCGCCGAGTTCAGGAAGACGAGTTTCACAAGTAGGCTCCGAAGATTGCCTCAGCGTTGGCCGCGCTGAAACGCCGCTCGGCGAACGGCCGCGCATTCCGACGGCAACGCTCGTAGAACGCACGGTCCTCCGCCATCCGGCGCAACGCCGCCGCGAAACTGTTCACGTCCAGCGCCGACAAAATGCCGACGCTTTTGTCCATCGCATCGGGGATACCGCCGATGTTGGAGGCGATGACCGGTGTGCCGCACGCCAAACTCTCAGCAATCACGCGACCGAATCCTTCGGGGTATTGCGACGGCACCAAGGTCACATCGGCAGCCTGATAATAGGAGGGCAAATCCTCGTTGCGGACAAGCCCCACAAAACGCAGGTTCGAAAGCCGTCGCACCGTTTCCTCGACGCGCGGCCGGTCGGGACCGTCGCCGATGACGACAAATTGCGCTTCTGGGAACCGTTCTGCCAGCGCGCAAACGACAGCGGCGCCTTTGATGTCAATGAGCCGCCCCACGAACAGCGCGGTGAACTTGTCGTGCGGCGTCTTTCCTGCCGGAGTGAACCTGTCGAGGTCAATCCAGTACCGGTAATCGCCCACCAACGCAGCCGGCAGGCCGAGTGTCAGCAGCTCCTGCTTCGAGGGCGTCGAGAGCGTGAGAATCCGGTCCATTCGCGACAGGACGAAACGCGCGACTCTCGCAAAAAGCGTTCCCTGACGGAACGAGTAGAGTGCGTGCGTTTGCATGACAACCCGTTTGCCGAAGAGCGCGCCGAGCACCCAGCCGACAAATGCCATGTTCAACCCGTGCACATGAATCACGTCAATCCGCCGGGCGTGTCCGAGCATGAACAGCAGCGCGCGCAGCAGAAAATACGGCGTCACATACAGGAACAGCAACACCGGCCACGGCTCCAGTTTCCGAAACAGATTTCCCCCGAACCACCACCAACGTCGAATCTCCACATTGCCGTTGGTCTCGCGCCGCCGGTAGTCGCGCACGTCGGTCACAATCGGTTTGTAGGAGCAAACGAACACCTGCAGGTCGGTTCGTTTCTTCATTTCCCGGACCAAATCCGCAAGATGCGTCTCCACCCCGCCTACATCCGGCGGAAAAGTGAACGCCAGCAACAAAACGCCCCGCTTTCTGGTTGGCTCGGTCACGCGCCCAGTGTATCATGCGGCGGCTCGGACATTCGACAAATTTTTCGGACTCCATGATCAGCGTTGTCATTCCAACCAAAAACGCCGCCCATTTCCTCGGCGACTGCCTCCAATCTGTCCGCGCTCAGGATTTCCCGGCCTCCGACGTGGAAATCATGGTGGTGGACAATTTTTCCACCGACGACACCAAAGCCGTTGCCGAGCGTCACGGCGTCATCGTCCATCGAGTCGGCCCCGAACGGTCGGCGCAGCGCAACTATGGCGCGCAACAGGCCAGGGGCGAGTTGTTGTTGTTTCTGGATGCCGACATGACGCTGGCGCCGAATGCGCTGCGCGCTTGTGCCGCCGTCATGAGCGATCCGGGTGTGGTGGGTTGTTTCATTCCAGAGCGAATCAAGGGCAAGGGATTCTGGATTCGCGTCCGCGATTTCGAGCGGTCGTTTTATGATGCGACGGTGATTGATGCTGTCCGTTGCATTCGACGGCGAGCGTTTTTGGAGGTGGGCGGCTACGATACGGTGCTGTGGGCCGCCGAAGACTGGGACCTGGATCGGCGGTTGGCGACCAAGGGTCGTTTCGCGGTGGCAGATACATTTCTCGAACACAACGAGGGGCAATTCGATTTCGGGCGTTATGTGAAGAAGAAAGCGTACTACGCCACGAATTTCTCCGCTTACTTTGCCAAATGGGGACGCGACGAGATCACGAGAAAACAATTCGGTTTCTGGTATCGCTACGCGGGCGTGTTCCTCGAAAACGGCAAATGGAAACGCTTCCTCGCGCATCCCCTCTACGCGCTGGCGATGTACTGGCTGCGATTTCTGGTCGGTATCGTCTATTTGCGTTCGCGTTTCTCCGACGGATGGTCAAAACGTTGCACCTCGCCCGGCAATCGCCGCGCACAATAGCCAACCAGAAACCGCACACCGTACGTCAGGTGCGTCGCCATGACGCCGAGCCACGTCAACAGCCAAATCCGAGGACTCTTCGCAACCGACGCTGCGCAGGTTGCCAACAGGTAAAACGCCACGGCTGCGGCGTAAGGCCGTCGCAACCACGGCAACCACACCGCCCCTACTCCGCCGCCCACCAGCCCCAGCACGAAGAACGACGGCATCATGTAACCGATCCGACGCGATGTGCTCGGAAAATGCCGGGCAAAATATCCCCGATGCAATCCGTAACGCCCGATTTGCCGCAGGTGCGGCAGGAACAACGCCCGCCGGTGATGATACACCAGCGCGCCCGGCTCATAGACGATCCGTTTGCCGAGCGTCTTGGTCAGTTCCATGCACATATAAGTATCTTCGCCGGGCCAGTAATCGGTGCGAAAACCATTCAACTGCCGCACGGCATCGGCCCGAACAAAGAAATTGCAACTCGGCCAGTCGTCGGTCTCACCGGGCGCGCCAGCCCGATACCGATGACGATAGCCGCCGGAAACCAGCAGGTTCTCATACACGCGTCCGCTCATCTGCGCCAAGAACGGATCGTCGGGCGGCGTCACGCCCGGACCTCCCACGCCAACCACGCTCGTGTCGGCAAAATGCGGCAGCGCCTTCTCCAACCACGTATCCACCGGCCACGCATCATCGTCGAGAAACGCGATGATTTCGCCGCGCGCTCTGGCGATGCCGATGTTGCGTTTCTCGGCGGGACGAAGCTTGCCCGTTGCGATCTCCGTGCACCACGGCGGCCACGGACGGCTCGACGGTTCGTCGGGCAGCAAAATGACCTCGAAGTTCCGATACGTCTGCCGACCGATACCGGCAAGCGCCTCATCGAGATACGGCGACGGCGCCGGATAGGCAATGAGGATGGAAATGGAAGGTTGGAAGATTGGAAGATTGGAAGACTGGAAGACTGGAAGACTGGAAGGTTGGGGGGGGAGAGGGGAGTTCACTTGGGGGAGTAGATGGCGTTGGATTCTTTGATGAGAAAAGACTCGCTCCATTCACCGGTCGCTTGCTTGGCTTGAAGCGATTCGATGAGCCGTTTGAGGCCGTTCTCGATCTTGAAGGCTATGGTGTCCAGCTCATCGAATTGTGCGCGGCTGAGTTGCCCGGCGTTGAGGCAGGCGTGAAGCCCCGAAACAGACTCGCCGGTTGAACCCAAAGCGATGTTCAAGGCTTGCAAGTATTCCCGAATCGAGCGACGGCAGTAGCCCTCGGCAATGTTTCGGTGAATCGAATCCACCGAGGCGATTGGGTTGGCCGCGATTCGTCTCAATTCCGGCGCAAATGACCGAAAGACCCGACTGGTCGCAGCGTAATAGGCAATTGCGTCCTGCCATACGATCAGCTTCCGATACCCGCAGTTCACGTTCCGACGGGAACTCTCCCATCCTTCCATCCTTCCATTCGTCCATCCTTCCATCATCCTCACCCCTTCGCTTTCCCTGTGCCCCTTGTTCTTGCCTCTGTCAGGTTGAACACATGCTGGCGGACGCGACGGAGGGCGCGCCAGCCGTAGCTGAAGAGAAATTCCCAGTCGCGCACGCGACCCGAGCCGAGAAAAGCGAGTTGGCGCAAGAGGAATTTGGGGTGAAACGCAATCCCGTACATCTGGCGGATGGCTTCGTAGTAACGTTCGTGGGGAATGGGTGTTTTGACGATGATTTTGCTCATGTCAAAGTCGTCGTAGTCGTCGGTGAGCAACACGCCTTTCTCGATGCACTCCAGGTGGTAGGGGGTAAAATCCAGCGGCGTGCAAATGGTGACCTGCAACGTCCGAGCCAATCCCTGGAACATGAATTCGCGGACGGTGGCCACGGTCTTGTCGAGTTGCTCCTGGGTCTGCCAGTAGTAGCCCACCATCACGGTGAGGTGCGGGTGCATGCCGTATTGGGTGAACCATTCGAGGTTCTGGCGGACATCCTCGACGTGATAGCCTTTGTTGAGGTGCTCCAACGTTTCGTCGTCGCAAGCTTCAAGGCCGAGCAAAATGAACCGGAAATTCGCTTTTCCCATCAGGCGGATCGTCTCCTCGTCGAGATAGGCGAAGCGGGTGTTGATGCCGAAGTAACAACCGCGCTTGTGCAGTCCGCGCCGAATCAGTCCCTCGCAGAACTGCCGCGCCTGTTGACCGCGATACCAGACGCCGGAGTCGTCGAAGATTTCCCGGACGCCGTATTTCTCAATGAGGCGTTGGTATTCGTCGAGGCTTTTCTCGATGGAACGCGTCGAGAAGGTGAGGTCGGGACCGTTGTAGCGGCAGAAGACGCATTTGCCGAAAGTGCAATCGCGGATGACGCTGGTCGCGTACGTGCCGGGCGTGCGGAGGAAGTTGCCGTTTTCGTAGGCGTAGTTTTTCCACTGGACAAGGTCGCGGTCCACATCGGGTGAGAGATCGAGCGGCTGAACTTGTTTGAACGGACCGGTGCTGCGCCACTGTGTGGCGCTCTGGCGGATTTCCAGACCGTCCACCTGGCAGGTGTCGCGCCAGTCGGGATGAGAAGCAATGAACGGCACCAGTTCGCGCAGCACAAAATCCACGTGGTTGCTCCGCAACACAATGTCCACGGGACACGCTTTCATCGTCTCGTCGGGCCGACGCATGGAGTGGTAGCCGGTCAGCACGAGGATGCAATCGGGCATCTCCTGTTTCAAGCGGCTAATGAGCCGCCAGTAAAACTTCATCACCGGGGTGGTGCTCTCGAAGACGACCATCTGGGGTTTCCACGCGAGCAAATCGTTGTGCCATTGGTCAAACGGCTTGCGTTGCGCGTTGCCGTCGTCCCAATAAACCTCGTGTCCGAGATCGCGCAGCCAGGTTGCCGCTTGCGCGTGAACCACGGGCAACAAATAGGTCGGCGCGACGAAATACTGAACGTTGCGGTTCTGGGACACCATCGCCACCTGTCCCAGTTCATTCACAATCGGCGGATAGGAAATGGCCACACGCATAGGCAGAGGTTCAAGGTTCAAGGTTCAGAGGTTCAGAGTTCAAAGGTTTGGATGGCCGAAAGCGTTTGGTCGAGGTCCGCCGCTCGTAGCCGAGCAGATACTGGGTAAACCCACGGCTAGCCGCACGGGTTCGAGCCGCATGATCGTATGCTTCGGCGAACTCTGCTTGTGTAATGTAGCCCTGATCCAGCGCGACATATAATTCACTCGGCACTTCCCTGCCGGATCGTTTCGCATACCTGTTTCCTTCCGCATGAAATCCTGCTGCGATACTGTGCATGGCCGAGCCTGCTGCCTGCTGGATTTGCCCTTTCACCTCCCCATCTTGTGCCAACGCACGTTTCTTTGTGAGCGCGTACACCCTGCGCGTCAATTCTCGCGCCGGTTGGCACGTTTCAATATCTTCAAACCGATCAATCCTCATAACGTTCGAACCGTGGAACCTCTGAACCTTGGGACCTCCTCAAAAAAACGCCTCCACATGGAGGCGGTTGCTGGGCACACCTTGCGCACGGAGAATATCATAGGCTTCGGAAATCATCTTCCCGTTCCCACAGAGGTAACAAATCGTTTGCGGATCGGTCGGATGTCGCCGCAAATACTCGGTCACCCGCCCGTGAAAATCGCCGCCCGGCTCGCCGCTGACACAGGCAACGTAGTCCGCATAGTCGCCCCTGTCGTATCGCTCTTCCAACAACCGCACACCGTGAACCACGCGATAGTTCAAATGCGGATGCGTCCGCACCATCGCATGAAACGGCGCAATCCCCGTCCCTGTCGCCACAAACAGATACCGCCGCGACGCATCCTCGGGTTGCTCCAGCACAAACGAACCATACGGCCCCGCGCACTCCAGTTCCTCGCCCGGCAAACAACGACGCAGGGCGGGCGACACCGTCCCTCCTTTGATCTCCCGAATCAGCACCTCGAAGTAATCGTCCTGTTCGCCAGAATAAATCGTGTATTCCCGGTTCACCTTCATCCGACGCACACCGAGCGTGATGGATTGGCCGGCGCGAAAGGCCATGCCGAGCCGCTCCAGACGCAAGACGTAACAGGCCGATGTCAGGTCCCGCACGTGGATGACTTTCGGCTTCCGGTTGACTGCGATGTGCCCGCTCATGAACGAGCGCTAGATTAGGCGAGCCTCCCCCGATTTGCAACCGCAGAGCCGGCTGGGCATCCGCCGCTCCGCACGGGAAATGGCGCGTCGAAATTTTGCGATTGCGCGTCGTCCCCAACAACCTACAATGCGTTCCTGATGCCAACTCATCGCCCGCGCAGTGATTTTGACAAGACCCGATGTCGCTTTCAAGCCGTGATCATCGCAAGCTTCTGCGCGTTTCTGTTGTTTGCCGGGCAGGGCGCGGCGGACGTGCTCGTTCCCACCAATCTGGTGGCGGAAGGCATTCCGCCCATTCCCGATGCGCTGAAGTCCAACGTGGCCCCCTATCTCGCGCTCGGTGGCGCGAGTTTTCGCGGCTGGCATCCGCTGCGGCGCGAGATGCTCGTCACCACGCGCGTCGGCGGCCTGACACAACTGCACCGACTCGCGGAACCCAGGGGAAAACGAATTCCGTTGACGCGTTGGACCGAGCCGGTCAACTACGGCTGGTATCAACCGGTCAGCGGCGAGCTGCTGGTCTTCCAAGCCGACAAGGGCGGCAACGAACAATACCAGTTTTACGCGCTTGCTGCCGGACGCACCAACCGTCCGGTGACGCTGCTGACCGATGGCCGTTCCCGGAACACCAGCCCGCGTTGGTCGCGCGATGGTCAATGGCTCGCCTACGCCTCGACTCGCCGCAATGGCAAAGACAACGATGTTTTTGTCGTCAACCCGCTCGACCCAACGGCCACCCGCTGCGTCGCAACCAATTCTTCGTCCTCATGGTCGGTGGCCGATTGGTCGGCAGACAACACGAAACTGCTGCTCCGCCACGGCTTCTCGGACGAGCGTAGCGAATTGTGGTGTCTCGACCTCTCCACTGGCGAGCGCCAACAGCTTACTCCGAAAGGGAAGAAACTGTACGTGAGCCAACCCCGATGGGGCGATCAGGACCGCGCGGTGTATGCGTTGTCCGATCACAACTCCGATTTCCTCGCTATCACCCGGCTCGATCTCCACACCGATCAGTGGGAGTCGCTCACCCCGCACATCGGGTGGGACGTGGAGGATTTTGACATCTCACACGACGGCAAAACCCTCGCGTTCGTCACCAACGAGGACGGCTTCAGCCGCCTGCATCTTCTCGACCTCGCCACGCGCAACGAACGGCCCGTCCCCCAAATCCCCGGCGGCATCATCAGCGGCCTGGCCTGGCATCCGAAGTTTCCCGAAATCGGTTTCACGCTCGAAAGCTCCCAATCACCGAGCGACGCCTATTCGCTGGACATCAATACGGGCGTCCTCACGCGCTGGACCGACCGCCTCCGCCGCTCGTCCCTCCCCCAGACATTTGCCGAACCCGAACTGTGGAAGTTGAAAAGTTTCGACGGCCTGACCTTTTCGACGTTCCTCTACCGGCCTGATCCGAAGAAGTTTCCCGGCCCCCGCCCCGTCCTCATCATCATCCACGGAGGACCCACTGGGCAATCGCGGCCCGGTTTTCGCGGCAGCGCCAACTTTTATCTCAACGAACTGGGTGTTGCCCTCGCCTATCCGAACGTGCGCGGTTCCTCCGGCTACGGTCGGAAGTTTCTCGCGCTCGACAACGGCTTCCGACGAGAAGACGCCGTCAAAGACATCGGCACGCTCCTCGAATGGCTCCGACGGCAGCCGACTTTTGACTGCGCTCGCATCGCCGTGATGGGCACCAGTTACGGGGGGTACATGACGCTGGCCTGCCTTGCGAAATACAATGACCTGTTGCGTTGCGGCGTGGACAACGTCGGCATCGCTGATTTTGTGACCTTCCTGCGCGATACCGCCGATTACCGGCGTGCCAGCCGCCGCAGCGAATACGGCGACGAACGCGACCCGCAGATGCGCGAGTTCCTGAAACGGATTTCTCCCGCCACCAACGCGCACCAAATCCGCGCCCCGCTGCTCATCGTGCAGGGCAAAAACGACCCGCGCGTCCCGGTCACAGAAGCCGAGCGAATACGCGACGCCATTCGCAGCCACCACGGCACGGTTTGGTATCTGATGGCCACCGACGAAGGCCACGGGTTCGTCCGGAAAACCAACGTGGATTTTCAATTCCTCGCCACCATCCTTTTCTTTCAGGAACATTTGCTGAAATAGTCGGCGGTCACAACGCCACGGCAGGCTCGGCCCCGACAAAGTGAAACTTTGCGCTTGCGCCACGAGGCCGCTCATATGAGGATGCTTGACGGAAGGAGATGCCATGAATGGATGCCGCAACACCATGAGCCGTCGGCGGTTCGTTTCCGCCTGCGCCGCGTGCGCCGCTTGCGCCAACCTCTGGGCCGGGCAGACGGAAACCCGCAAACCGAAGGTGCGCCTCGTCTTCTGCGAGACACCGAATAACCAACCCATCTGGCCAAACATCGGCTACAACTTCGAGGCGCGCCGCAAACAGATCACGCACCTGCTGGCGCGCCACTGTCGCGAAGTGGAGTTCTTGCCGGTCATCTTGATGAACGACCCGAAACAGGCCGACGAAGTCCTCAAGGCCGATGCCGAAGTGGACGGCTACATGCTCTGCGTTCAAGGTCTCGGCTGGGCCAACGACATCACGAAACTCAGCGCCACCGGCAAACCGACGTTGATCGTGGACAACTTGTTCGGCGGCTCCGGTTTGTTTTTGACGCGACTACCCAGAATCATGACCTCCGGAAAACCCGTGGACTGGGTCAGCTCGTCCAAAGACGCCGACATCGTGGCCAGCGCGAGGCAATTTGTCGCGGCCATCAAGCAAAACAGCGCGGCGCCGTTCCGAGCCGCGCGCCGCCAGAACACACCGCCGGTCAGGAATTGGGCGTGCAAGACCGATGCGCTACCAGCTCCCGACATCGAGGCGGCGCTGAAAGAGCTGAAGCGAACGAAATTGCTGGTCGTCGGCGGCGGACGGGGCGGCGACGCCTTCCGCAAGGCGTCCCAAGAGGTCATCGGTGTGGAGTTCATCCCCATTTCATTTCAGGAACTGGGTGCCGCCTACGAACAGGCCAACCCGGAAACGGCAAAGCAATTCGCACACCGCTGGGCCAAACACGCGCAGAAAATTGAAGACGTGGATGCGGAGACACTGGAGAAAAGCGGCCGGATGTATGTGGCCATGAAACAGTTGATGGACAAACATCAGGCGCGCGGCATCAGTATCAATTGCCTCGGCGGCTTTTACGGCGGCCACTTGAAGGCCTACCCGTGTCTGGGATTTGCTGAACTCAACGACAACGGCATGGTTGGCGGTTGCGAGTCCGACCAGATGTCGGCACTGACCATGACGATCCTCGGCGTACTGGCCGGTCGTCCGGGCTACATCTCCGATCCGGTAATTGACACCTCCAAGAACGCCATCGTATATGCCCACTGCGTGGCGCCGACCAAGCCCCTCGGCCCCAGCAGCTCACCCAATCCGTATCAAATCCTCACACACTCCGAGGACCGAAAAGGCGCATCCATCCGTTCCCTACTGCCGGCCGGTTACATGACCACGACGCTGGAAATCAACCCGCAAACCCGCGAGGTGTTGATGCACCAGGCCAAAACCATCGGCAACAACTTCAGCGACATGGCCTGCCGCACCAAACTCGAAGCGGTGGTCAAAGGCGACCTGGAAAAACTCGCCGAGAACTGGGGCTTTGGCTGGCATCGCGTCACCTTCTACGGCGACCTCAAACCACACGTCGAAGAACTCTGTCGCCGGCTCAACCTCAAACTGATCCTCGAAGCCTGAGACCCTCATCATTCAGCGAATGGACGACAACGGGTAATGCCCGGCCCGAGACGAGGGCGAACCTGCTGTCACTGCGCGCGCCCGTCATCGAATCGTGCCAGCGCAACGACGCCTCCAACCTCTGGCTTGAATTCCACGGATTTTCGTAACACCTGTTCCCAAAATCCGTGGAATTCCGGGGGGGGGACGGCAGCCACACGCTTTCGCGCACTCGTCGCCTTGCCTCTCAGCATCCGGATTCAATTCGCCTCGCGGGTTCACCTGGCCGCGCTCGTACTGTTCCGCTCGCACGTTCACCGCGCCTCGCGCGTTTGCTTCGGCTGGAGCGTTCTGTTCGGGTCGCGGCAGTTGCAGCGCCATCCGATGCAGGGAAGTTCGTCACCGAAAGCTTTACCCGGCAGGCACGTTCTGATAGGGTTGGCACATGAAGCCAATCTATTTTGCTCTTCTGGTTACTCTCGCTGCGTCGTTGTGCGGAGCGGAAACGACGAAATGCAAGGTGCTGATGCCCATCGGGGATGGCACGGAGATGATGGACACGCTGTATCCGTTTTTCCGGTTGCCCGAGGAAGGTATCGAAGTGGTCGTGGCCGGTCCTGAAGCGCGTTATTACCACGGCGTGATGCACGAGGTGCCGCCCGATGTCACCATTCCCTGGGACATCACGCGTGAACAGCCTTCCTATCACATCAAAGCCACGGTTGCGTTTCGGGATGTGAATCCCGCCGACTATTGCGGCTTGTTTTTGTCGGGGGGACGCGCTCCCGAATATTTGCGTTACGACAAGGACCTGATGCGAATTACGAAGCATTTCTTTGAGGCGAACAAACCGGTGGCGGTGGTTTGTCATGGGATCGAGATCGCGGCAGCCGCCGGCGGGCTGAAGGGGCGGAAAGCCACCACCGTTGCCAAGTGCGAACTGGACATCAGCAGCTTTGGCGGCACCTACGTCAACCAGCCGTGGGTGTTGGATCGCAATCTGGTCAGTTGCCGCACCTGGCACGATTATGGCACGCCCTTCTTCAAAGAGTTCATCAAAATGGTGAAGGAAGTCTTTGCCAAAGCCGGGAAGTGAACCGCTTGTCAATTCGGGGCGTTTACAGTAGTTTTGCTCGCGTGTCATTCATGCCACGGATTCTGGTTTTTCTTGTAACGACATCGTTGCTGGCAGCGCCAAAGCCGTCGTCGCTGCGGTTTGATTCCACCGTTTTTGATTTTGGGGCCACCAATCCGCCGCCTGTGTTGACGGGCACGTTCACGTTTCAGAACGTCGGCAGTTCCGCGGTGACGTTGCGTCGGCCGGTGACCTCGTGCGGGTGTGCTGTTGCCGATGTCAAACCCGAGCGGCTTCAGCCGGGCGAGCGCGGCGAACTGGTGTTCAACATCCATCTCAGCGGTTCTTCGCGTGGCCTGATTCAGAAACAAATTTACGTCCAGGCCGATAGTCCCGGCGAGACCGGCGTCACGCTCACGGTCACGGCCCATCTCGTGCCGCTTTACGAAATGGAGCCGCCCCAGCTCAACTTCGGAGACCTTCGCCGCGGCATGGTTTCCAACGCCACCGTTCGCGTGCGTCGCACCGACGGCAAACCGCTGGATGTCGGCGTGGCGGTACCTTCTCATCCGCAGATCAGCGCCCGTCTGGAACCGGTTCCGCAATCCAACCACACAGCGCTCGTTCACGTCGCTTTGCAGGCCGAAGGTGAACCGCGCTGGTTGTATGAGCGGGTCGGGTTCCGCACGGCGCTGGCGACGCAGGAGGTCGCAGTGTTGCCGATTTACGCGCGCATCGTGGGGGACATCGTTCTGAACCGCGAAGAGATCTACTGGGCCATTGCCAACCGCGCCGCGCCGGGCACGCGGTCGTTTCGGGTCAAGCCTTCCGATCCGGCGCGGACGTTGGAAATCAAAAATCTCGTCTGCACGTTGCCGGAGGTCGTTTTGAAATCCGAGCCGTTGCCGGGCGGCGGCTACGAAATCGCCATCGAGTTGCGTCGTGTGCCGTCGCAAACGGCGCGCGGTACGATCAGCTTCGAGACCAACATGCCGTCGCAACCGAAAGTCACCGTGCCGATTACCCTTCAGGTGTTGAAGTTCTGATGGGCCAGACCTTTCAGCGTGCGCTGCTTATCGTCGCAGCCGGTGGGCTGCTCGGATTGGGCGTCAACGCCGTCTCGCCGCGTCGCATTCCGTGGCGACGCCCGCCGCGTTGGACGCCGGCGGCAACCGACCTTGTCACGCTGGAGGATGCGCGTCGGCTCTGGGAGAGGGGCGAGGCGGTGTTTCTGGATGCGCGGGCCACAGAGCAGTACCGGGCCGGTCATGTGGCGGGCGCCTGGAGCCTGCCGCTGCAGGAGTTCGAGACGGTGTTTCCGTCGCTGCGTTCGCGGCTTTCTCCTGATCAGGCGCTGGTGCTGTATTGCGACGGGGAACGCTGCGATGACAGTTACCGACTGCTGTTGAAACTGCGTCCGCTGGGTTACACCAACGCTCGCGTGCTGGTCAACGGCTGGACGCTGTGGCGGCGAGCGCAACTGCCGAGCGTTCAGGGAGGTTCGCCGTGACCCGATGGCTCGTTCGGCTGTTTCTGGGCGGCGTATTTGTTGTGGCGGGCGTGTTGAAGGCGCTCGACCCGGCCCGTTTTGCCGATGACGTGGCGCGATACGGTTTGCTGCCGGATGCGCTCGTGAACGGTGTGGCGCTGGCGCTGCCGTGGGTCGAACTGCTGGCGGGCGCGTTATTGATTGTCGGCGTGTGGCGTCAGGCGGCCGCGCTGGTCATTGCGGTGTTGAACGCGGTGTTTCTGGTGGCGGTGTCGGTGGCGCTGGCGCGCGGGCTGGAGGTGTGCGGTTGTTTTGGCGGGTCAGTGGCCCGCAAGGCGAGTGTGTGGACGCTGGTGGAAGATTTTGTTTTTTTGGCGGCGGCCATTTGGTTGTGTCACAAGGAGAGGAGACAACAATGAGACATCCCGTGGTGGCAACGGACGCGGTGCCGAAAGCGATCGGCCCGTATTCACAGGCGGTTTGGGCCGGGGATTTGCTGTTTTGTTCCGGTCAGATCGCTCCGGCGGCGGGCGACACGGCGGCGCAAACCCGGCAGGTGCTGGAGAACATTCGCGCGCTGCTGGCCTCGCAAAAACTCACAATGGATTGCATCGTCAAAACGACGGTGTTTCTGGCGGACATGAATGATTTCGCCGCGATGAACGAAGTGTATGCGACCTTCTTTCCCTCGGCGCCGCCGGCGCGTTCGACCGTGCAGGTGGCGCGACTGCCAAAGGACGCGCGCGTCGAAATCGAGGTCATCGCGTGCCGTGTTTGACCTTGCTGCTGCCGCGCCCGCTGTGGTAGCTTGCGCGCGCTTTTGATGACTGCGCTTTGGAGAGTTTTTTTTGCCGCGCTCGTTCTGTGGGCAGGGAGTCTGTTCGCTGCCGCCCCGGAACAACCGGCAACGATTGACGCGAAGAACTTGCGGGTGGACCGCGAGAAGCAAATGGCCTACGGCGAAGGCGATGTGGTGGTTCGCTACCGGGATCTGACGTTGCGCGCCGACAAGGCCCGCTACAACATTGCCACCGACGAAATCTGGGCCGAAGGCAATGTCCGATTGAACCGCCAAAACCAGGAGTGGGTCGTACCGTCCGCCTACTACAACCTGAAAACCCGCGCCTTCAAGACGGAGACCGCTCGCGGCGTTTTCGACAGCCTCACCTTGCGCGGCGAAAACATCCACCTGACCGGCTCCAATCGCTACAGTCTCTCGAAAGCGACATTGACGACCTGCGACTACGAGCAGCCGCACTACCGGCTGGAGGCCACGCGCGCCGACGTTTGGCCCGGCGACCGTGTGATGCTTTACAATGTGACGTTGCGTTTTGGCCATGTGCCGGTCTTCTGGTTTCCCGTGTTGGCGTGGCGGTTGAACGAGCGCGAAAACCCGGTGGGACTCGCCGTCGGACAAAGCTCCCGCGAGGGGTTTTTCGTTCTCACGCAATATCGGGTGGCATTGACCCGCAATCTCCAAACCACCGTTCACGTGGATGGACGAACCAAACGCGGCCCTGCGGGCGGCCTGGACTTCGACTACTATTACGGAAACGCCGTCGGCAGCGTGAAAGGCTATTACAGCCGCGACACTTCTTCGCCGGATGCCACCGACGTGTTGTTCGGTCGCACCATCCCCCGCAACCGTTGGCGGGGCGAATGGCAACACAAACAACAGCTTCCCAATGACGTGGACATCACCGTCAACGTCAGCAAACAAAGCGACAGCGATTTCATGGACGACTTTTTCCAGAGCCGCTACCAGCGCGAGGGCGAGCCGGCGTCGGTGGCCGATGTGACCAAGCGGGGCGAGAACTACACGCTCTCGGTGATGGCGCAACCGCAACTGAATCCGTTTTTGCCCGAAGTGGAGCGATTGCCCGAAGCCAAGTTGTCCATCAACCGAATCCGCGTGGGCAACACGCCGTTGTTCTACGAGAGCGAGACCAGCGCGGGCTACTACCACAACACGCCCGGGCGCACCAACGATCCCATCCTGGTCGGCAACTCGCCGCGCGCGGATACGTTCCATCAGGTGCTGTTGCCCCAGCAGTATTTCGGATGGCTGTCGGTCATCCCGCGCGCCGGCATCCGAGGCACCTGGTATTTGCGCGACGCGACCGGACTGTCGCCCAGCAATGAAGTGCATCGGCTGTTGTACACCGCCGGCGTGGAAAGCAGCTTCAAACTGTGGCGGGCGTGGGACGACATCGAACAGCCGCGCTGGCAAATCCAGGGTCTGCGTCACATCGTGGAGCCGTTTCTGGATTATCAATGGATCGGCTCTCCCAACGAACATCCCGACAATCTGCTGCAGTTTGACACCTATCGGTACTACACGCTGGCCAATGGCGCGCGAATGCTCGTCACCCGCTATCACGCGCTGGAGTTCCCCGCCAACACGGCCATGGACGCGCTGGACCGCATGAATCTTGTGCGCTTTGGGGTGCGCCAGAAACTCCAAACCCGACGCGACGATCGGCCGTGGGACCTCGCCACGTTGGAAGCCTGGACCGAATACCGTTTGGAGCCGACGGTGGAGCAAGGGGAAACGATTCGGGATTTCTCCGAGCTGTTCACCACGTTGCGGCTCAGTCCGTTTTCGTGGTGCGCGCTGGACGCGGGCAGCCGGTTCCATTTTCAAAAGGCGGAACTCGCCGAGCTGAACACGGATGCGGTGGTGTTCGACCGGGATCGGTGGAGCGTCAATCTGGGGAATCGTTTTCTGGACGGCGATTGCAATCTGGCCGGTGGCCGTTTCTCCTATCGGCTGAGTCGTCACTGGTTGGCGGTGGTGGAACAATGGTTCGACATGCAGGACGGCACCTGGCTGCATCAAGAGTACAAGCTCCAACAGGAAACTCACGACTGGCTCATCCACTACGGATTCCGCCGCATCGGTCAGCGCCTCCGGGAGGATGAAAATCTTTTCTTCGTCTCTGTCAGCCTGAAAGCTTATCCGTCCATCCGCATCGGGAGACAATGAGTTATGAGCGTGCGCATCAGTATCATCGGCACCGGTTACGTCGGCCTGGTCACGGGCGCCTGCTTTGCCGAAGTCGGCCACCGGGTCGTTTGCGTGGACAACGACCCAAACAAGGTGGCTGTTCTGAAGCGAGGCGGCATTCCTATCTACGAACCGGGGCTGGATGAGATCGTCCACCGCAACGTCGCCGCCGGGCGGCTGAGTTTCAGCGGCGAGATCGCCGAAGGAGTGCGCGCCTCCGAGGTGGTGTTCATCGCCGTGCCGACCCCGCCGCGTCCGGACGGCTCGGTGGACATGAGTTACGTGGAGAAAGTCGCCCGTGAGATTGCCACGGCCATCACCGAATACAAAATCGTTGTGGACAAGTCCACGGTCCCCGTCAAAACGGGCGAGCGCGTCGCCGAGACCATCCGACGCTACAACAAACAGAAGGTCGAGGTGGATGTCGTCAGCAACCCGGAATTTCTCCGCGAAGGCTGTGCCGTGCAGGACTTGATGCAACCCGATCGCATCGTCATCGGCGTCGCCAGCGAACGTCCCGTGGCGAAGATGAAAGAAATCTACGCGCCGTTTCGCGCGCCGATCATCGTCACCGACATCCATTCCGCCGAGTTGATCAAGCATGCCTCCAATTCGTTTCTGGCTCTGAAAATCTCCTACGCCAACGCGCTGGCGGCCATTTGCGAGGCCAGCGGTGCCAACATCGAAGACGTCGTTCACGGCATGGGACTGGACAAGCGAATCGGACGCGCTTTCCTGAACGCGGGTCTCGGATACGGTGGCTCCTGTTTCCCGAAGGACCTCAGCGCCTTCATCCACATCGCCGAAGAACTCGGCTACGACTTCCGCCTGCTGAAGGAAGTCCAACGCATCAACGCCGAGCAGATTCAACGGTTCCTGAAAAAAGTGCGCGACGCCCTCTGGATCGTGAAGGACAAAACCGTTGCCGTGCTCGGTCTGGCGTTCAAACCGAACACCGACGACATGCGCTCGGCGCCCTCGCTGGAAATCATCCGCGCGCTCCAACAAGAGGGCGCCCGCATCAGGGCCTACGACCCGAAAGCCATGGACAAAGCGAAAGAACTTCTGCCCAGCGTCGAGTTCTGTGCCGATGCCTACGCGGCCGCGAAGGATGCCGATGCGTTGATTCTGTGCACGGAGTGGGACGAGTTTCGCCAACTGGATTTGCCCCGACTTCGCTCCCTCATGGCGCAACCGATCGTGCTCGATGGCCGCAACGTCTTTGATCCGGCACAAATGAAGGCGCTCGGCTTCACCTACAAAAGCGTGGGACGCTAGCCGCCGATGAGTTCGCTCCGCTCAGGGTTGCACGACGCTCGGCAGTTGTCCGCTGCGAAAACCCTTCGGCGGCTTTCCGAACAGCAGCTCGGAGGTTCTCATGGTTGAGTACCTCGTCACCGGCGGCGCCGGCTTCATCGGCTCCCACATCGCCGAAACCCTCGTTCACCGAGGGCACTCCGTACGGATCCTCGACAACTTTCTCACCGGCAACCGCGACAACCTCCGCGCGTTTGCGGACAAAATCGAACTCATGGAAGGCGACCTCCGCGACCCGAACGATTGCCGACGCGCTGTGACCAATGTCCGTTACGTCCTCCACCTCGCCGCCCTGCCGAGCGTACCCCGTTCCGTGGCCGACCCCAAAACCTCGCACGACATCAACGTCACCGGCACGCTCAACCTCCTTCTGGCGGCTCGTGAAGCCCGCTGCCAACGGCTCGTCTTCAGCTCTTCCTCCAGCGTGTATGGCGACACGCCGACGCTTCCCAAACACGAAGCGATGGCGCCCGCTCCGCTTTCTCCGTACGCCGTCCACAAACTCACCGGCGAACACTACTGCCGCATCTTCTGGCAGCTCTACGGACTGGAAACCATCAGTCTCCGCTATTTCAACGTCTTCGGTCCGCGCCAGAATCCCAAAAGCGAATACGCCGCTGTGATTCCCCGTTTCATCACGGCCATCCTCGCCGACCGGCAACCCACGGTTTTCGGCGACGGCACACAGACCCGCGACTTTACCTATGTTGAAAACATCGTCGAAGCCAACCTCGCGGCCTGCGCCGCGCCAAAGTCGGCTCTCGGCGAAACGATCAACATTGCCCACGGCGAGCGCATTTCCCTGCTGGAACTGATGGCCGCGATCAACAAGGTCCTCGGCAAAAACATTCAGCCCCGATTCGAGCCACCGCGTCCGGGCGACGTCAAGCACAGCCAGGCTGCCAACACCAAAGCGCGCGATCTTCTCGGCTGGGTCCCGCGCGTCTCTTTTGCCGACGGCATTGCCCGCACCGTCGCTTATTACCGCCAGCCAAGCTGACCCGGCTTCTGGGATTGAATAATCCCGCACGGTTGGCTACAACGCCCACCGCATCATGAGCACTGTTCATATTCCGAAAGCTTACGAACCGAAACAGGTTGAGCAGAAGTGGTATGCCGACTGGCTGGCGAAAGGTTATTTCACCGCCAACCCGGCGTCCTCGAAACCTGCCTACTCCATCGTGATACCGCCCCCGAATGTGACCGGCGTGCTCACGATGGGACACGTGCTCAACAACACCCTGCAGGACATTCTCGCCCGCCGCAAACGGATGCAAGGCTACGAAGTGCTCTGGCTGCCGGGCACCGACCATGCGGGAATTGCCACCCAGACCGTGGTCGAAAAGACGCTTCGCAAACAAAAGGTCATCAGGCACCGCGATGATCTGGGTCGCGAAAAGTTTCTCGAAAAAGTCTGGGAGTGGAAAGAAAAACACGGCGGCATCATCATCCAGCAACTGAAGAAACTGGGCTGCTCCTGCGACTGGACGCGCGAACGGTTCACGATGGACGAAGCCTACTCGAAGATGGTGACGCGCGTGTTCGTGGAGCTTTACAAGAAGGGTCTGATTTATCGCGGCAAACGAATGGTCAACTGGTGTCCGGTGAGCCGCACGGCGCTGTCCGATGAGGAAGTGATCATGAAAGAGGTGGACGGTCACCTCTGGTATCTGAAGTATCCGCTGGTCGGTTCCAGCGACTTTCTGGTGGTGGCGACCACGCGGCCGGAAACGATGCTCGGCGACGAAGCTGTGGCGGTGCATCCCGACGACGAACGGTATCGTCACTGGATCGGCAAAAAGGTGCTGTTGCCCTTGAAGGACAAACAGATTCCGGTCATTGCGGATGCCGCCGTGGACCCGAAATTCGGCACCGGCTGCGTCAAGGTCACGCCCGCTCACGATGTCGCCGACTACGAGATGGCGGTGCGCCACCACCTGCCGTTTACCGTCGTCATCGGACCCGACGGCACGATGACGGAGGAAGCGGGCGAACTGTTTGAAGGACTGGATCGTATGGAGGCGCGTGAGGCGGTCGTCCGAGAATTGCAGGAGGACGGTCTGCTGTTGAAAGTCGAACCCTATCGGCACAACGTTGGCTACAGCGAGCGGGCCGACGTACCCATCGAGCCGTACCTGAGCGAACAATGGTTTCTGAAATATCCGCAGGTCGCTCGCTCCATCGCCGCCGTCGAAACCGGCGAGATCAAGTTCTACCCCGACCGCTGGGTCAAAACCTACCACCACTGGATGAGCCACCTCAAAGACTGGTGCATCAGCCGTCAGCTCTGGTGGGGGCACCGGATCCCCGTGTGGTATCGCGGCGAAGAAATCTACTGCGGCACCGAACCGCCCCAGGGCGAAGGCTGGACGCAGGACCCCGATGTGCTCGACACCTGGTTCAGTTCGTGGCTCTGGCCGTTTGCGACGATGGACGAGGCCACGCGCAAAAAGTTTTATCCGACCACCGATTTGGTGACCGGTCCCGACATCATCTTCTTTTGGGTGGCCCGCATGATCATGGCCGGCTACGAGTTCATGGGAGAAAAACCGTTCTCGAACGTGTACTTCACCGGCATCATCCGCGACGCCATCGGACGAAAAATGTCCAAGTCGCTCGGCAACTCGCCCGACCCGCTCGATCTGATTGCCAAATACGGCGCCGACGGATTGCGGTTCGGCCTGATGCTCATCGCCCCCCAGGGCCAGGACATTCTCTTTGACGAAAAACGGTGCGAAGTGGGACGCAACTTCATGAACAAACTCTGGAACGCCGCCCGTTTCATTCAGATGCAGCGTGCCGCCAACCCGCCGCCACGCCCGCTGAATGCCCACGACCGCCGGGTGCTCTGGGAAATGAACGAGACCATTCGGAACGTCAGCGACGCCCTCGACGCCTACAAGTTCAACGAGGCCGCCCGGGAACTCTATGATTTTGTCTGGGGCGATTTCTGCGACTGGTATATCGAGGCCAGCAAAATCTCCCCGAACCTCGCCGTGCTCGACGAGGTCTTCAGCGTCATTTTGCGGCTGCTGCATCCGTTTGCACCGTTCATCACCGAGGAACTGTGGCGCGGTGAGGGCAGCATCCAGTTCGCGCCGTGGCCGGAGGCGAAATCCGCCGATGCCACGAGCCTGCCCGAGACCGAAGCGCTCTATGCGGTGGTCACCGCCGGTCGGCAGTTGCGCAGCGACCACAATGTCGAGCCGAAAAAGAAGGTGCCATTCGTGATTCGGCCGGACCAATACGCCGACTTTTTCCGCACCGAAACGCCGTTCCTCGCCGCCCTTCTCAACGCCGAATCGGTCACCATTGACGAGCAGTACATGCCCGGCGGCTCGACGCCGAGCCTGGTGACACGCGAAGCGACGATCTTCATGGTCGGCGCTGTGGACCCTGTCGCGGAACGCCAAAAATTGACAGGGCAACTGGCCGAAGTCGAGAAACAGATCGCAGCCACGGAAGCGAAACTGGCGAATCAGAACTTTCTCCAACGCGCTGCGCCCATTGCCGTGCAACGCGAACGCGACAAGCTGGCCACACTTCAGGAACAGCGCAAAAAGATTCAATCGTTACTTGTCAAACTGGTCTAGATAGTCGCGGATCGGATCGCGCCGTAGAACGTTCATTTCCTGGATCGTTTCCAACAAGCGCATGGGCCGACGCAGCTCTTCGGGATCGGGCGGCGAATACACTCGCTCGACCCGCCGAACGTACTCGGCGATTTGGCGACTCTGCTGGTCGGCGGCAGCGTACGCACGCTGCGCCTGTCGGGTTTCGTATTGAAACCGGCTGACCCGACCGGCCTGAAGCTGTTCCAGCGCCGCAATGTAATGATCAATCGCCTTGAGGTAACTGGGATGCGCGATGCCGCGCAACGACACCAACCGGGCCAGTTTGTCGCGCACCATGGGCGCCAACCAGTCTTTCTCCGTGTACCGGCCCAGTTCCTCAAACGCCACTGGCGCTTCGGCAACCGCATCGGGCAGCCGCATCTGAACTTTGCCGGGCAAAATCGCCGCCAGCCGCTGCGAAGTCGTCGTGGCGCTGCGGTCTTCGTCTATCATCGCCGCCGCCCGCTCGGCCAACAGCAGGCTCCACCATTTTTCCCGAGCCGTCTCATCGGGAAACTGCCAGCGGTAAATCTCGGCAAACGCCAACGGCTCGCAGAGAAGCTGCGAAAGTTTTTCTCGCCCTTTCGGTAGCGACAACAATCCTTCGACCCAGGCCCATGCATGCGCTCGGAACCGAAGTCGTTCTGCCGGCTCGGCGGGACACTGTGTGAGGCCGATCAACTCCTGCGCCGACATCGGGTGGCCGCTCTGCACATAGCGGCGCAACAGCGGCAACAACCGGTTCGGTTCGCCCACGATGGATTGCGTCAGACCCGCCGTCAACCACAGGGGCGGCTCCGTGATGGCGAAGGGCGGGTGACGCGGAAACTCGCGGGAGCGGTTGGCAAATTCGCGGCAGAGTGCCTGCACAATCGTTTCTGCCACGTCGGTTTCATCCAGCGGCGGGGGGATGCGCAGATGGATTTCAAACTTCAAGTGCAGGTCGGTGCGCGCCACCTCCTGCCACACATTCGGCGCGGCAGCCAGCGAGGCGTCGCGTTCGGCCAACAAGAGGACAATCGGATCGCGCCATTTGTCGGGAAGATCGAGTCGGCGCAACCACTCGCGTTTGATCTGCGTGGCCAACACGCAGAGCACCGAAGAGCTGACCGCATCGGGCGAGTGCGCCGTGAATTGCCCGGCGGTGCTGCTCACCCGTCGCGGCGCCGTGTTGCTCTGGCCGAACCCCGACCCGCAGAACAGGACTGCCCCAGCCACCCAGACCGTGCCGCGCAGCCATTTCTGTTCCCACAAGGTCATGGCGACCCCGGCTGCGTCAGCGCGGTTGATAATGCAGGACAACGCGATCCACTCTCACGTCGAATCGCGTGACTTGCCCCAACACCTGCCGCTCGATCACGAGCGGCTGAAACACTTTCGCAAATGCCTCTCGATGCCATCCGAGGAAATTCACCAGTCCCACGGGCCAATTCAATCCTCCCACAGTGCCACCCCGAACCTCGAAGAGGAACTGACCCTGTTGCGTCGTCGTTGGCACCCCGCTGTAGGTGAGCCACAGTTTCCTTTCCAGCGCGCCGCCCAAACGCAACGTTGCCAGCATGTTCAACTCCACTGAATCGGCAGCCAAGCGCACCCAGACCCGATCAGGAACCAATCCCCACCGGGAGTCGCTCTTGGGCATCGGAAGCGCCCCGAAATACGCCTGCGCTTCCGCTGCGGAAATTTCCACGCTCCCCGCCGTGCGCCCAGAAACGAGTTTCTCCACCGCGCGCCATTTCTGTTCGGCGGCGGCCGCCTCCGACGAACTCGGCAGGGGCGGCGCGGGTGCGACTTGGACCATTAGAAACACCATGTACAGAATCGCCCCCAACAAAAGCAGCTCGACGACCCGTCGAATCCATTGCGCAACGGAAATTTTGTTCTTTGGGCGGAGCGGTTTGCCGCCGCGGCTGGGTGGTTTGATCGCGTCCAAATCCAGTTTCTGACCGCACCGGTGGCAAAAAATCCGCCCCAACTCGTTGTCGTAACCGCATTGGGGACAGGGCAACATACTAGTCCTTTCCGCCCGCTGGTTTGCTGGAGGTCGTTGCGGAGGGAGCGTTCTCCGCCTTGGCGGGACTGGTGTCGGACTTTGCCGCACTGCTTTCCGACTTCGCGGCCTGCTGATAACCGGGTTTGCGATAATCGGTGATGTAGAATCCGGACCCCTTGAAAAGCAAGCCTGCGCCCGTCCCCAGCAACCGTTTCACGCGCCCTTTGCATTGCGGACAGGTTTTCTTCGGCGGTTCGGTGATCCGCTGAAAAACCTCAAACCGATGATGACACTTCTGGCATTCGTATTCGTAGGTTGGCATAACGCGGGCCAGCTTAGTCAAGTTTTTCCCTCTCGCAAGGGAAAAACTTGCTTGAAAAAAATCCCGTCCTTCCTAGCATCACCCTTTGCCATGAGCAAAGCTTCCCGTTTCCGTCTTGACCAATACCTCAGCCGCGTCACCCAACGTGTCAACGCCGCCCTCGACAAGTATCTTCCCGACGCCACCGTCGAGCCACCCACCATCCACAAAGCGATGCGCTATTCCCTGTTTGCCGGCGGCAAACGCATCCGACCCGTGCTCTGTCTGGCCGCCTGCGAAGCCGTTGGCGGCAAATTCGCCGACGCCATGCCGCTGGCCTGCGCCGTCGAGTGCATCCACACCTACTCCCTCATCCACGATGACCTGCCCTGCATGGACGACGACGATCTGCGACGCGGCAAACCCACCAACCACAAGGTCTTCGGCGAAGGCATTGCCGTGCTGGCCGGCGACGCGCTACTTACAGAGGCCTTCGAGCTGGTCTCGCTTGCCAAACCCACCCGCCGCTATGACATCGCCACCATGGTCCACGAACTGGCCTTCGCTGCCGGCAGCCTCCGTCTCATCGCTGGCCAGGTCCAAGACCTCGAAAACGAAAACCGCCATGCCTCGCTCGACGAGGTCCGCGCCACCCACATGAACAAAACCGCAGCGCTCATCACCGCCGCCATCCGTCTCGGCGCCATGGCCGGCAACGCCACCGCGCCCCAACTGGGACGCCTGACCAAATACGGACAAGACATCGGGCTGGCGTTTCAGATCATTGACGACGTGCTGGATGCCACCAGCACCCGCGAAGCCATGGGCAAAAGCGTCCGCGCCGACCAACGTCACCAAAAATCCACCTACGCCAGCACCCTCGGTGTCGAAAAATCCCGCGCCCTCGCCGCCAGCCTCATTGCCGATGCCCACAAACAACTGATCCTGTTCGGCGACCGCGCCACGCCGCTGCATCACATCGCCGACTTCTTCCTGACGCGAAAACATTGAAACGCGTTCTGGAGCCGCAACTCATGACCGATGAAGCGCAGGCGCGCGCCTACGCCCGCGCTGATTTCGAAGCGGCACACAGCGTCTATCCCAAACTGTTCGCCTCCTTGTTTCCGCGCCGGCCCCGCCGCGCCCTCGTGCTCGACATCGGTTGCGGCCCTTGCGACGTCACCCGCCGTTTCGCCCGCGCAAACCCCGGTTACCGATTCCACGCCGTGGACGGCTCGCTGGCCATGTTGCAATTCGCGCCGCGCCACCCGCGCATCCAACTCCTTTACGGCTCGATCCCCAACGTGAAGCTGCCCGCCAAACACTATGACGTGATTTTGTCCAGCAGCCTTCTCCATCACCTGCCGGACCCGCAGGTGTTGTGGCAGACCGTCCGACGCTATTCCCGACCGGGAACAATTCTTTTCGTCGTGGACCTGCGTCGGCCCGCCAATCGCGCGGTGGCAAAAAGCCTCGTCCGTCGTTATTCCGGCGGCGAGCCACAGGTGCTTCAGCGGGATTTCTTCAACTCGTTACTGGCCGCGTTCACCGTGCGCGAAGTCCGACAACAACTGAACGCCGCCGGCCTGCGGTCGCTCCGTGTCCGTTCTATCTCCGACCGGCATCTGGTCGTGTTTGGATGGGTTCCAAAATCAATCTCGCCGCTCGCTCGGCCGCGCCGGGACCGCCGAGCGTCGAAATGACCGCCGCCAACTCCCGCTGCATGGCCGCGCGTTGATCTTCATTCTCCAACAACTCCCTCGCTGCTGCCGCGATCCGATGCGGAACCGCCTCTTGTTGGATGAATTCCGGCACGAGCGTTCGTCCGGCGATCACGTTGGGCATGGCCAGCCACTTGACCGTCACCAGCAGTCGGCCGACCAGATACGTCAACCAGTTCACCTTGTAAACGACGATCATCGGGCAACCGCAAAAGGCGCATTCCATCGTCGCGGTCCCGCTGGCGGTGATTGCCAGCGTCGCCCGCCGCATCCAATCCCGCGCCGTGCCAACCTCCACCGTCACACGCGGATGTCGCATCATTGCTGCCGTTGTTTCATTCGCAGCCGCCGCGACAAACTTCACATCGCGCATTCGGTCCACCACAGCCGCCATCACGGGCCAAATCTTTGCCACTTCCCGCTCTCGACTCCCCGGCAGCAGCAACACCCGTTTCGATTCACGGACTTCCGATTTCGGAGGTTCGCCCACGGCGTCGGCGAGCGGGTGCCCGACAAACTCCACCGGCAACTTCGGCGCGCGCGCGCGATACCAGTCTTTCTCAAAGGGGAAGATCGTCAGCATCAAGTCAACGTCCCGCTCGATCTGTCGCGCCCGACTCGCGTGCCATGCCCACAGTTGCGGCGAGATATAGTAAATCACCTTGATCCCGCGCTTCTTCATCTGTGCGGCAAACCGAAGGTTGAACCCCGGAAAATCCACCAGCACCACCGCGTCGGGCCGCCGCGTCTCCGCCTCCGCCACCAGCCGCTCGAAAATTCGTTTGAACCTGCCGTAGTTCTTCAACACCTCGACCAGGCCAACGACAGCGTGCTCGGTCAAATCCACCAGCAGTTCCATGCCCGCTTCGCGCATCTTTGGACCGCCGGCGCCGAAAGTCCGCGCTCGGCTGCCGATGGCGCGGATCAACGCCGCCGCGTGCGTGTCGCCGCTCGCTTCCCCCGCGATGAACATGATCGTTGGCTGACTACTCATTCGTTGCGCAAAGTAGCCCATGCCGCGTCCATCAGGCAAGCCCGGTTGACAACCGGGCTGCCCACGCGCCGTTGAAACGAACTTTCTCAGCGCTTTTCCCGACGAGGAGACTGACCCGGTGGCACCGCTTCGGGATGACGCGCCAGCACGGCACGCAGTTGGGCGAGCGCTTCCGGCTGCGAGCGGGCGAGGTTCTTCGTTTCCAGTGGGTCGATTGGATAATCGTAAAGCTCAAACTCCGCCGTGCTGGTGGGGCCGCCGGGTTTCTTCCACTCCACCAGTCGGTAGCGCTCGGTGCGAATGGCGCGGCCCATCCGTTCGCCGCGCGGATAACAATGGTAGGCGTGATCGCGGATTCTTCTCGACGGCTCGCGCAACACCGGCACAAGGCTGAGACCATCCATCGGTTGCGGACCGAGCGGCGCGGGCAGTCCGGCCAACTCGGCGAGCGTGGGGAAAATGTCCACCGTCTCCGCAGGTTGTCGGGTCGCGGAACCGGGCCGTGTCACGCCGGGAGCGACGATGATCAACGGAATGCGAGTGGCCTCCTCATAGTTGGTGTGTTTGGTCCAGTACCCGTGGTCGCCCAGATGCCAGCCGTTGTCGCCCCAGAAAACAATCAGCGTGTGCTGCGCCAGACCGAGCCGGTCCAGTTCGTCGAGCACCCGCCCGATTTGCGCGTCCACGAAACTGACGCAGGCGTAATAACCGCGAATCAGCTCGCGTTGCCGTTGCGGTTCGCGCAGATTTTCCACGCTCAGCGGCTCGTAGTTCACAATCTCGCCGCCGACCTTGCCGGCGTAGGCGGGCGCGCCTTCCGGATCGCGTTGGAAGGGGGCCAACGGAAGCTTCGACGGGTCATACAGGTCGAAATACTTCCTGGGAGCGGTAAACGGCAGATGCGGTTTGACAAAGCCGAGCGCGAGGAAAAACGGCTGGTTCCGTTGCTTGGCTGCACGGAGGCGTTGGATGCCCTCGTCGCCAATCCGGCCATCCGCGTAGGCGTTGTCGGGCACATCGGAAATCTCCAGGGCCGCGCCACGCGGCAGAGAATGAATCTCGGCGAGCTTCTGATTGGTGAAATAGGCTTCCTCGCGCGTGAGCTGCCCGTTGGCGGAGTTCTGCGGGTCGAGATACTCGACCACCTTCTCCAGCTTGGTCGGTACGCTCCAAGAAGCCTCGTCGTCGTGATTGCCATGACCGGTGTGCAACACCTTCCCGACCGCTTCGGCGCGGTAACCGTGTTTCATGAAATGCTGGGTCATCGTAACGGCGTCCGGCACGGCGGAGCGGAAGTTTCGAGAAAGGCTGTAAATCCCAATCGAGGTCGAGCGCGAGCCGAGCATCAGGTTGTTGCGCGACGGCGCACAGACGGACTGATTGCAATAGGCCAGATCAAATCGCATTCCGCGCGCGGCCAGCCGGTCTATCTGCGGCGAGCGGACAAACCGATCGCCGTAGCAGCCCAGCACCGGCTTCAAGTCGTCCACACACAGCAGCAAAACATTCGGGCGACCGTCCGCTCCGAAAACCGAACCCGCGAAAGTCAACGACAACACGGAGACAATGATGGCAATCACTTTTCGGTCCCTTTCTGGTTGTTGCTTTCCGCCGCGAAAGACTCTCCGCGCACGGCGTCGCGCGGCGCCACCGTCGCGCAAACCGGACACGCCGGTTCGCGCGTCAGCCTCAATGGGCGAATCCGCATCGAGTCCAGGTTCATCACTAACAGCACGCCAGCAAGCGGTTCGCCGAGGCCGGTCAGGAGCTTGACCACCTCCACCGCGCCGAGACAGCCCGCCACACCTGCCACGGCGCCGAGTACGGGGAACTGTCGTTTCCAGTGAGCCGGTTTTTCGGGAACGAGGCACTGCAAACACGGCGTCTTGCCCGGAAGGATCGTGGTCACGTGAACTTCCATCGAGTGCATGGCACACTCGACCATCGGTTTGCGTTGGCCGACGGCGGCCCGGTTCAACGCAAACCGTTCCTCGAACAACGGCGCGGCATCCACCACCACATCCGCCTGCGCGACCAGCCGGTCGGCGTTGGCCTCGGAAACGTTTTCGTTGTAACCGACAATCTCAAGGTGCGGATTCAGTTCCTTCAACCGGCGCGTGATGGATTCAATGCGAGGTTTGCCGATGTGATCGTGCGTCTGGAGCAGTTGCCGATTCAAATCGCTCGGCTTGAGGTTGCCCGCGTGGGCGATGACCAGTTTGCCGACACCGGCAGCGGCCAGTTGATAGGCCACCATGCCGCCCACGCCGCCACAGCGCGAGATCAACACGGACGCCCCTTTCAGTTTGCGCTGGCCTTCCTCCCCGAAACCGGGAATCCACATCTGCCATTGGTAACGGGCGCGTTCGGCTTCTGTCAGGTTCATGCGATGATTTTCCCGTCGCGCAACCGAAACACCACATCCGCCAACTGCTCGGCATCCGTCGGACTGTGCGTGACGTGTAATGCCGTGACGCCGGTGCGCTCCCGAACGGACCGCAGCAGCGCATACATCTCGTGGCGGGTGTCCTCGTCCAGCGCACTGAGCGGCTCATCGAGCAACAACACCGGCGGATGCGCCGCCAGCGCCCGACCGAGCGCGACCCGTTGCGCTTCGCCGCCGCTGAGACCTGTCGCCCGCCGCTCCAACAGGTGCGTGATGCCGAGCAACTCCGCCAGTTCACGGACGCGGGCCTCCATCTTCTCCCGCGGCCACCGACGAATAGCCAGCGCAAAACCAAGATTCTCGCGCACGGTCATCGAGGAGAACAGCGCGGTGTCCTGCGGCACGTAACCGATGTTGCGGGCACCGGGTTTCTCGGCGGTCACATCGCGGCCGTTCAGCAACACTCGGCCGCTGCGAATGCGACGCAGCCCCGCAATGGCTTCCAACACCGTGGTCTTGCCGCTGCCGGTTCGCCCCATCAGCACCGCATACCGGCCCGCGGGCACGGCGAACGAAACATCGTCCAACCGAAACGCGCCCTGCCGCAGGCTGAGTTGTTCGACGGTAATCATGGTTCGATGGCGCGTGTGAACTGGCGTTCGGTGCCAAAATGCCGCACCAACAACAACACGGCCAGCGCGGCGACAATCATCAACAGCGACACCGCCACGGCGGCTTCGAGGTTGCCAACGCTGAGTTCGAGAAACACCGTGGTGGACAGCACCTCCGTCCGCAGCCGGGTCGCGCCGGCAAAAATCAGGATCGGCCCGAACTCGCCCAGCGAGCGCGCCCACGCCAGCGTGAACGCGGTGAGCAGGCCGCGCCGGGCTTCGGGCAGCACCACCCGCCGGAAGGCCTGTGCCCGGTTGGCGCCGAGCGTCAACGCCACCTGCTCGCAGCGTGGCGAAATCTGGTCGAACGTCACTCGCATCGTCCGCACCGCAAACGCGGCGGCCACGGAAAACTGCGCGAGAATCACCGCCGGAATGTCATACGTGATGCCCCGGATTCGCCGGACGCCGAGCCACGCCAGCGCCATTTTGAAAGCGTCTTCGAGCCAGCGTCCCCAAAGCGTATGAAACAGGATGAGCAAACTCAGCCCGACGACCAGCGGCGGCAACACAATCGGAATGTCGAGCAATCCGTCCACCAACGCTTGCCCGCGAAACCGGTGACGCGACATCAGGTAGCCGATGGGCACCGCCACCAGCAGCGACAACAGCGCGCTCAGCGTGCAGGACCACAGGCTGAGCCAGATGGCGTATCGGATTTCCGTGCTTTGCAGCGCAGCCCAGAGTTGCGCCGGCGTGGTGAACGACGCATCCGCCACCAACAACCCCGCCAGCAGGATCACATAAAGCCCGCCCAGCACCAGCAAGCCGGCATAAAACGGCACATCGGAGCGGGGACGATGCGCAGATTCGGTCACGGGCGTTTCCGTTCGGGATTCCACTTGAAACCGGCGGCGGCATATCGCTGCCCGGCCTCGGCGGTGAGCAACGCGGCATGCAGCCTCCGGACCAGTTGTTTGTGCTTGGAGTACTTGCCGATGCTGTAGGTTTGTTCGGCGCGCGCTCCGGGCGCGTTCAAGGTGAGGATCTCCACGTCGCGACCGGCTTTGTTGGCGTTCACCCGATAAGCCACGACGGCGTCCAACGAGCCGCGACTGCTGCGGAGCTGATTCACCAACAGGTCCCCCGTTGGGGTTTGCATGACGGTGTTGCTTTTGACCGCCTCGACGATGCCAGCCTGCTCGAACATCCGCAGCGTCAACACACCAAGCGTGCTCTGATCGGGATTGGCCCACGCCACCCGCAGCCCCGGTTTCGCGAGGTCGCGCAACTCCCGGATGCCTTTCGGATTGCCCGCTGCAACGATGATCACAATGTCCGTCTCGGAAACGCCGACCGGCTCGCCAAGGAACAAATCCGCCACGGGCGACGCAAACGACCGGTCGCACGTCAGATACGCATCAGGACGCGCCCCGCCGGTTTTCATCTGGCCGACAAGGATGCCGCAGCCGTTGTAAACGCGCGTGATCCGGCAGCCCTCGCGCGCCTCGAACTCGCGCAGTATTTCCTCCACCGCAGCGCGATTGACGGCGCCGCAGTAGAACAGGATTTCCGGCGACTCATCCCACGCATCACCCTCTGCGACCGTGTAACCGAGTGCGGCAAACTGCTTCAGGCCGCGGTCGGCAGCGGCCAGATAGCGCGCAAACCGCAACGCCGCCGTCGGCTGCTGGCTGTGGCGAAGCACGGCGACAGACACATCGGCCACCGCCGGAGCGAGTTCGGGCAGGGTGAGGATTTCGAGTTCGGGAACTTGTTTCGCCACCGCATCGAACACCAGCCCGGCATCCACCGCGCCGAGCTTGACATCGGTGGCGATGTCGTTGGGTGTCGGCTTGAACACGGCGGTGCGCGCTTCGATTTCGTCCCACGCCACAGCGGCCCGCAACGCCTCTCGCGCCAGTCTGCCCGCCGCAGCCGCATCGGGATTCGGCAGGCCCACTTTTACGTCGGCACGGCGCAAGTCGGCGAGGGATTGGATGTTCTTCGGGTTGCCGGCGCGAACGGCAACAACGACCGCCATTTTCGCCAGCGGAATCGTTTCCGCGATCAACTCCTTCTCGCGCGCCTGCTCCAGAAAACTGTCGTCTCCGGGAATATAAAGGTCGCCAGACTTGGTGACGGCGATGCTGGCCAGCAACGTTTGCGACGGGCCGTATTGCAACTCAACCGGCACCTTGTAAAGACGCTCGTATTCCAGCGCGACTTTCTCGACGGCGGGTTTCAGCGCCGCGCCACAGAACACACGCACCGGCGTCGCGCGCGCCCCGGTGCGCGACCGGCCATCGCAGCCGAGGATGAAAACGATGACGGCAATCAATAATCCGGTCAGCGAAAATCTGGGCATGATTCATTCCTCCAGTTTGCCGTTGCGCAGACGCAACGTGCGGGTGGCAACAGCAGCCGCCGCCGGGTCGTGCGTCACCAGCAACACGGCGCCGCCGTTCTTGGCGAACTCGGCGAGACTGCGAAGCACCACCTGCCCGTTCTCGTCGTCGAGATTCCCCGTCGGCTCGTCGGCCAGCAACAGTTTCGGTTCGTTCAACAACGCCCGCGCCAATGCGGTCCGCTGTCGTTCACCCGTGCTGAGCTGCGACGGCACGTGATGAAGCCGGTCGGTCAGCCCGAAACGGGCTGCGAGTTCCTCCGCTCGTTGCCGGGCGTCGTTGCGAGCCACCGCCAGCGACGGCACCAAGATGTTGTCGAGCACGCTCAGATACGGCACCAGATGAAATTGTTGGAAGACAAATCCGATCCGCTCCGCACGGAAGCGCGCCCGTTGTTCCGGCGAAAGTTGGTACGGATTCTCTCCGGTGATGCGCACTTCGCCGTTGTCCGGCGCGAGCAGGCTGCCGGCGGCGAGCAACAACGTCGTCTTCCCGCAACCGCTCGGCCCGCGGATGGCCACAAATTCGCCGGAGGCGACCGACAACGTTACGTTGGCCACGGCGCGGACTTCGCCTTGCGGTCCCGCAAATGTTTTGCTCACGTCGTGGAGTTCAAGCAGCGGCATCTCATTCCTCCCTCAACACGTCGGCGGGGTCTTGTTGCGCGGCCATCATCGCCGGCAACCAACTGGCCAGCGCCGCCAGCAACGGGGCGGCCACCAACATCATCACCAACAACTGCAAATCAAGGAACGCAATCTCTATGGGCGGCGCGCCGGGCGTCTCACGCCACGCCGCGCCGATGAGTCTGCCGGCCAGATAGCCGAAGGTCGCGCCCGCAAGGCCGATGACCACGGCTTTGCCGAGAAAGATCGAAAGAATCTGCCGCGACCGCAGGCCGAGCGCCCGTAGGATGCCGATCTCGGCCCGACGGTCGCGGACGTTGGCCAGCGCGAGAAACCCGATCCAGACGGCGCTGCCGAGCACCACCACCGGCACCAGCACCGCAGCGAGCGCCTCGCGTTCGGCGCGCAACTTGGCGCGGCCTTCCTTCTCGCGTCGGATGCTCTCTTCGGCTTCGACGGCCGCGCGTGCGCGCGCTTCGGCCCGGGCCAGGGCTTGCGAGGCGAACTCGATGATCTGTGTGTCGGGCAGGATCTTTGCGATCTCTTTGCGGATGATGCCGAGTCGGTCCACGGTGTCGCAGGTGCAATCGAGGGCAAGAATGCCGTTGATCAGTCCCTTTTTGTCGAGCAGTTCCTGCGCCTCGGCGAGGTTGATCCAAATGGTGATGTCGTCCTTGTTGCCGCGTTCGGGATTGACCTTGGCAACGGTGAACTCGCGGCCCATGAACCGGGTTTTGTCGCCGGGATTGAGCTTGAGGCTGTGCGCCAGTTCGTAGCCGAGAATCATCGTGCCCGGCTCGACCGGCTCCAGCAACGGTTTCTGCGTCTTGCTCTGAATATAGACCTCGCCGCGCACGCCCATCAACAGCACCGTCCGCTCGCGTTCGGGCCATTTCACTTTTTGCTGCAACGAGGGCAGAATGTGATTGATGGTCGCCACGCGGCTTTTGGCCAGGCGCGCAGCGTATTCCTCCGGCATGTATTTGGAAGCGTAATCGTCGGCGTAAAGGTCGCTGAGGTTTTGGTCTTTGGGCAGGATCAAGACGTTGAAGCCCATCTTCAACATGAGCTTGCGATAGTCGTCCTTCATCGCGTCCATTTTCGCGCGCACCTCGGCTTCCTTGGCCGCGATAATCTGCTCGGTGCGACGGTCGTGTTTGTCGAGGATGGCCAGCGCCGCCACAAGGCACGCGACGGACACGCCGACGGACACGACTCCCAATAGGAAGTTCAACCGGCGATACCAAAGTTCATGGAAAATCAGTCTTGTGAGGCTCATCAGTTCCGTGCCTTGCGACGCAGCAACACCGTGCCCGCCGCAACGACCAGAATACCCAGCACAACGGCCACAATCAAGTTTCGCGTCAACGTGGTGCCGGAGGAACGCGCCGAGGGCGGTTCCACGGTTTCCTTCGGTGCCGGCGGCGATTGCGCGTCGGCAGCCAATTGCGAAAGGCTGACCAGCGGCGGCATCTCCGGGTCTTTGACCGCTCGTCCTTCCAGCGCTGCGTCCCAATCAGCGGCAAACAACAGGTCCACGCCCGGATTCATCGCTTTGACCTCGCAGGAACAGGCGCCGGTCAGAAACACAGCCACCTCCTGAATGTTCTCCACGGTCAGCTCTTCCCCTGTCAGACCACACAGGGCGCGACCGCGTCCGAAAATGGGGAAGACAATCGGGCCTTTCGCTTCCGCAAGACGCGGATGGATGTTCACCAGTTGGTTGACGAAGAATTGTTCGGCAGGCGCGGTGCGCGACAGGCGCAACACGGAAAATGCGATCTTCAATGTCACGTTGACGTCGGTGCGGGGATCGTTGGGGTCCACCGGCGGGATTTCCAGAAGCTCGGCGAGTTTTTTTGATTCGGCGCGCAAGAGTTTCTCCACCTTGTCATCCTGCTTTTTGTCGCCGCTTTCCAACAGCACCCAGACAGCCGAGTCTCCACTCAAAATGCGCTGGCGCACCTCTCGACGCGCCGGCGAATCCATGATCTGTTGCGCGAACGCACCGTCCAGCGCGCCCTGCCCGACCGGTTGTTCAAAGCCGGTCGTCACGGGATATTGGACAACAACCCGCGGCAGTTCCGATTTCGCCATCGAGTTCCACAGTTCGACGGCCCCCTTCGGAATCTCGCTACTCACATCCACCGTCCGCACCGCCAAATTGACCAGGTCGTCCTCGCTCGCTTTGCGCAGCGCGTCCACCACGGCGCGTTGCTCTGGGGACAAGGGCCCCCGATGGAATACGGTGACGCGATACAGATCTGCCGGCCAACGTTCCAGCGCATAACGGAACACCGGCACCGAACAGGCCAATGTGTTCGCCCCCCACGCGAGGAGGGCGACCGCGAGGATTCGTGTGAGTGTTTTCACCGCGCTACAATAACCTCAATCGGACTGAAGTCCACTGTCGCATTGTTGACGCAGTAGCCGATGTGGGTGATGCTCTTCATCGGCTGCTCCAGTTTCGCCGTCACGGTCGCTTTGCCGCTCTTGAACGTGACGTTGCCGGAGGCGAGGTCCACGGTCACCGTCAACTCGTGCGGCTGTTGCGGATCGGTCACGCGCGGTGTCGTGGCGCCCTTGTTCTTGGTGAGCGGTCCCTGAATGATGGCGGCGGTTTCCATCTTCACGCGCAAACCGCATTTCACCAGCCGCGCCTCCTCCGTGCTGTCGCCAAAGGCGAGATAGCCGTTCTTCAAGCCCGCCGCGTTCGTGAATTGCAACTTGCATTTCAACGTGACTTTCCCCGTCAACGGCGCATCGAGTTTCTTCAGCGCCGAGCCGATCTTCTTCGTCTCGGCGGCCACCCGATAGCCGAGTTCCGACTCGAACACATGGGCGTTTTCGAGCTTCGCAAATTCGGCGTCCTTCGAAGGGAGTTGTGCGGTGGTGGTTTTCACCGTGATGTCCAGCGGTAACGGACCCGTTGTGGGCGCGGGTTTCAGCGGCGTGCCATCTGCGGCAAGGCAAACCACTTTGCCGTTCGTGGCGGCGTAAAACAGTTTGCCGTCCGCTGCGGCCATGCCGTCGAAGACCGGCATTGAATCAAGTTGCCACGCGGCGAGTTTTCGGCCATCCGCGGCCGACACCGCCCAGAGCACCGCGCCGCGTCGGCCTTCGAGCGCGTCGGCCTGTTCGTTGAGCTTTGCCTTGATCGCCGGATCGTCCACGTTCCAAAACGCCTTTTCCTCGTCAACCACATCCGGCGGTCCGGCCACGAAAAGAGTCTTGTCGGCGAGCACCATCCCGCGCGCCAGCAACGGCAGATCGTCTTCGGCCCACTTGAATCCGGCGGCGGAAAGTTCGGTCAGCGAAAACTTCTTGCGAAGCGCCCAATCCGAGGCGGCGGCACTTTTCTTCGTAGAGGCGGCATTGATCCGGTTGTTGGCGCTGGCGACGCGCTGGATGGCGTCCTCGGTGGTTTGTTTGTCGGCGGCGTAAAGGTAGTAATCATAGACCGAGGCGTTGGCCATGGACATCGGTTTGCGGTCGAAGCTGTAAACCGTGGTGTCATCGAAGACCATCAACCGTCCCGACGGCGCGAAGTTGCCGGGCTGGAACCAGCCGCCGTAGCCGGACTTGACGCCTTTGCCGTAGAACCAGAATGACCGATGCCACCAGTCGTCATCGAGAAACCCGCTGCGCGAGAACAGATGCACGCCTTCGCCGGTTTGCTCCTTCGGATCCATCGGCGCAAAGTCCCGCCGTTTGCCGTCCAGATCGAACGCCTGTGCCCGCAGGTATAGGAACCTGCCATCGCACGAGAGCACATCCGGCAGCGCGGTGGGCATGTCGAGCTGTTTCACAAACTTCTGCAACGGCTCGCCGCTCTGCGGGTCGCGGTCGTTGAGCACCGTTTCTGAAAGAAGCCGACCCGTGGCAGCATCCAACCGCAGTAATCTCATCCCGCCATCGAGAAACGCCGAACGCCCGGCCACGCAGTAAAGCACGCCGTCATGCACCAGCACGGCGCCCGACACCGGCCAGACCGATTCGAGTTGTTCCAACGACATCATCCGTTTGTCCTCCGTCGCCGCAAGGAACCGCCATGCCAGCGCGCCGTCGGTTGCCCGCAAACAATACACCCAGCCGTCGGCGCAACCAAACAACACGCGCCCCTGCCAGATGGTTGGCGGCGAATCCACACGCCCGCCGGCGGTGAACGACCACACCATTTTGCCCGTTGTCGCATCGAGCGCGTGAACCGTGTGCGCATCCACGGAGGCGACGAACACTTTCCCTTCCGCAATGGTGACGCTGCTGAGCCGGCCGCCGACATCCGTCTGCCACGCGAGTTTCAAATTCGTCGGCACAGCGGTTTTCGTCGAACCGCTCCGAGCCGCATCGGCGCGATATGTCGGCCAATCGTGCTTTCTGCTTTCTGCTTTCTGCTTTCTGCTTTCGCCATAGGCGGGGCCGCGTTCGAGGCGTTCTTCGTTCTGCTTTCTGCTTTCTGTTTTCCGCTTTCGTTCCGGCGCGAGCGCATTGAACCCGAAAAGTTTTGATTCCAGGTAACAGCCGCACGGATGCGGCGGCGCGTAGAGCAGTCCGTTGGCTGGCAGGTTGCCGTAGAGACAGGCGCCGCGCACCCAGTGGTTCAAGTCCCAGTGTTTCGCGGCAAGGTCCACAAACTCGGTGCCGGTGCGAGACGTGATGATGTACCGCTCGGTAGCTTTCGCCCGGTAACAACGATGATGGAACCAGTAATTGACGTTGTCGCACGGAAACTCGCTTTTGACCTCGCCGGTGTGCACGTCGCGGCCGGTGAACAATCCGTCGTCACTGGTGTTAGCGATTCGGCCCGACCAAACCAATCCACCGATCACAAGCAGGTCATCGGGCGACATGTGCCCGCCGGGATGCTTCGGAGCCGACCACAATTTTTTCCCCGTGGCAGCATCGAGGGCGGCCATTTTGGTCCTCTCCACGGAAAGCAACACGACGCCGTCATACACCACCAACGTCGGCCCGTAGCCGGTCGGAAACGGCTGCTTGTGTTCCACCGGTTCCGACGCCCACAGTTGCCGTCCGCTCTTGCGGTCCAGCGCCACGGCCTTCTCGCCGTCGTAGGTGTAAACACGGCTCTGGTCCACCGCCAACATCAGCGGAGCAACGCGCCGCTCGGTTTTCCAGACCAGCCGGCCTGTGAGGGTGTCAATGGCCATGACGTGTCGCGGTTGCTGGTCCCACGCCCATTCTTTGTTGGCGCGGTTCGTGTTGTCCCAAACGTAGGTATGCTTGGGACGATATTCCTTCCATTTGTTGGGCGATTTTCCCGCCAACAAAAACAGTGTGCCTTCAGCCCACAAGATTTCGTCGGTGTGTTCCGTGCCGGCGAACGTGCGCAACGTTTGTCCCGTCGCCGCGTCCAGTTCGCTGACCGGCGCGTCAATTCCGAGCGTCACATACACTCTGTCGCCGACCGCCACGAGTCGTCGCGGAAGCTGATTCGGCCCACTTTTCAACGGCCAGAGATGCGTGTTCCATTCGGGAATCGGACGTTTCCAAAGCACCGCGCCGTTGAAGGCGTCGCGGGCAACCAGCATCCATTTCGCCGGCAACAGAATCGCGGCACGCGGCCCTTCATCCACGATGTAAAACAATCGTCCTTTGGCCGACACGACGGCGTTGATGCTGCTCATGTGGTCGTGGTGCCGTGACCAACGCGGGCTGCCGATCCATTGATAATGCCGCGGCGGCCCGACCAGTGTGTCGTGCGACACAGCATTGTTGCTGGCGTCGTAGAGGTAGTGCGTCCACTCGTCCATTTCCTTCGGCCACGGTTTCACGGTTTTCTGGCCGGCGATGAGCGCGACGCCGTTTGGCGCGAGCACGCGCATCACTTCGTCCATCGAAACGAGGCCGGGTTTCTCCGCGACCAGCAGGTTCACGAAGTTGTCAATATACGGCAACGCCCCGCCACTCCATTGCTCCACGCTGACCGGCCCATACAATCCCAGCGACTGAATGTATTTGCGGGCGGCAGCCACGTTGGCCGCGTCCGCATCCAGGCCGTGCACGAGAAAGCCGTCGTTCACGCGCAACGCTGCCGTCAGCTTTCCGTCGCCGCAGCCGATGTGTACGACGAGGCCCCCTTTGACACCGGCGGTCTGAAGAATGTCTTTCGCGTTGTCGGCGTGCGTTTGTGTTGCAGTGAGCAACAGGATAATGGCGAACGTTCGTGGCGTGGTCATTGAATTCCTCCAAAACAGAAAACACTACCGTCTAACGTGGCGATGTACAACCGGCCGAGGGCAATGGACAGGCCGTCAAAGACCGGCATCGCCGGCAGGGCGCACTCGGAAATCTTCCGGCCATTGGTGGCGTTGACGATCCGCAGGAAAACGCCTTTCTTGCCATCGAAACCCGCGCGCGCTTCCGGCTCGTTCTTGAAGGCCAGCAGGTCGGGATCCTTGTGGCCAAGATCCACGGGGCCGGCGACAGCCAGCCGGTCGTTGCCGAGCGCCATGGCGCGAACGATCAGCGATTGTGTGTCGGCCCAGATCGGGTCTGGTTTGCCCGCGGCAGTTCGTTCCATCCCGAACAGCCAGTACGCATCGGCCCGGTGGCCGACGGGACCGGGGGCTACTTTCACACGACCGTAACCGTACACGTGGCGGTCGTTGAAACACAAAATCCGGCCCGCCGGAAATTGGTTGGCGGCGCTTGCCCAGCCGCTCCAGCCGGCGCCGGGCATGCCTTCGCCGACGATCCAGTAGTTGCGGACGAACCATTCTTCGCCAAGGAAACCGGTGATCGAGAACAGACGCGGTTTCGTCGCCTCCGTCCGTTTGCCGTAGCGGTCGAACGTGAAGTATTTCAGGAACACCAACTCGCCGTCGCCGGAGAGGATGTCGGACGTGGCGCCTTCCATGTTGAACTTGTCTTCCTTCGTGAGCTGTTCTCCGGTTTGTGGGTCGAGATGGTAGAGGACGGTCTTCGACAACTCGCGGCCCGTGGCCGGGTCGAGGCGGTAGAGGACGATGCCGCCGTCCAGGTACGATGAACGGCCCGCGGTCGCGTACACCGTGTCGTTCTGCACGAGCACGGCCCCGTGAACTGGCCAGAGCGATTCGAGTTGGCCATACGCGGCCACCAGCCGTTCTGCTGGCGCGACGCGGAACCGCCAGACCAACGCGCCGTCCGCCGCGCTCACGGAATACACCCAGCCGTCGGCGCAACCGAAGAAAACCATTCCTTGATAGATGGTCGGCGCACTATCAATCCGCCCGCCCGCTGTGAATCGCCAGAGCGTCCGGCCATCAGCGGCAGCGAGCGCGTGTACCGTGTGCGCATCAGTCGCTGCCACGAACACTTTGCCGTGCGCAATCACCGGCTGCGTCAACCGTCCGCCGACCGAGGCGGACCACGCCAGTTTCACGGCATCGGGAATCGCGCTGGCGACCGCGCCGCTGCGACGCGAGTCATGGCGATACGCCGGCCAGTCATCATTTTGGATTTCGGATTTTGGATTTCGGATTTTTTCATAGGCGGGGCCGCGTTCGAGAACCGGCTCCTTGGGGAACGGCATCTCGCCGGTCTTGTCGCGTTGCGGCGCGGCGGCGAAAAAGCCGGCGACCTTCGACGTGAGGAAACAAGCGCAGGCATCGGGCGGCGCGTAGAGCAGGCCGTTGGCGGGCATGATGCCGTACTGGCAGGTGCCGCGAATCCAACTGTTGTTGCTGAGCCAGCCGCCTTTCTCAAGGCTGAGCACTTCAATGCCGGATTTGCCGGTGAAGATGAACCGCTCGGTGGCCTTGTTCCGGTAGCAGCGGTGATGCGGCATACCGACCTTGGGTGCCCGGGTGTCCATCGTTTTGGCCGGTGCGCCCGTCTTCAAGTCCAATCCGCGAAACTCCGGCCCGACCCACACGATGCCGTTGATGACGAACAGGTCCACCGGCGAGTGGAATCCTTCCTTGCAAGGAGCCGACCACAATTCCGCGCCGTCCTTCGCGGCATACGCGCGCAGCGTGCTCTTGCTTTGACGCGGAAATCCCGGCTCGTTCCAACCGTGCACGCCCCACTGTACTGCGCCGGTGGCCGGGGTGTTGTCCTTCCCAATATCCAAGTCGGCCAACAGAATCACATCGTCGGTCGCCACCAGTGTCGGGGCCGAGAAGCTCATGCGCCGCGCCGGTGTCGAGCGCGCCGTCTTCCATACGTCCTTGCCGTTCCGCGCGTCGAGACACACCACGCCGGACGAACTCTGATAGTAGAGGCGCGCTCCTTTCACTGCCAGCGTCAGCGGCAACAGATACTCACTCTTGGGAAACTCTTTTTTCCACAACAGTTTCGCCGACGCCGCGTCAATTGCCGCGATGAACCGGAAACCCGACGGCTCCGGCTCGCCGCGCTGGAACAACCCGCCGCCGGTTCGCTCGACTTCAGACGTGCCGACGGCGAGATAGAGAATGCCGTTGTCGGCGATGATCTCCTCCGTCCGCTCGGTGCCTGTGTATTCGCAAATCGTCCGGCCGGTTGCCGCGTCCAACGCAACGACCGGTCCTGCGAGACTCAGCGTCACATACACCCGGTCGCCGACCGCCACGAGCCGGCGCGGCAGGTGCGCCGGGCCGGAACGGAAATGGCGGAGATGATCCACCCACGACGCGATGGGCCGTTTCCACAGCAGCGTGCCGTTGAACGCGTCGCGCGCCACCAGTTTCCAATCGCCCGCAAACCGGATGGAGGCCAGCGGCGCCTCGTCCACGATGTAAAAAATGCGTCCCTGCGCCGTGACCGCGGCGCTCATGCTGGCGAGTTCCTCATGGCTCCGTCCCCAACGCGGTTCCGCCACCCACTGCATCGAGCGCGGAATGTCCACCATCGTATCCATCGCCACCGCGTTGTTGTCCGGCCCGTGCAGAAAATGCGTCCACTGATCCATCGTTTTGGGCCATGGCTTTACGGTCTTCTGGCCGGCGATGAGCGCCACGCCGTTCGGTGCCAGCACGCGCATCACTTCGTCCATCGAAACCGCGCCCGGTTTCTCCGCGACCACCAGATTCACAAGGTTATCCACATACGGCAATACTCCACCACTCCATTGCTCCACCGACACCGGCCCATACAACCCCAGCGATTGGATGTGTTGGCGCGCCGCCGTCACGTCCTTGTCCAAACCGTGCACGAGAAAGCCGTCGTTCACGCGCAACGCTGCCGTCAGCTTTCCATCGCCGCAGCCGACGTGAACAACAAGGCCCCCTTTGATGCCGGCGGCCTGAAGAATGTCCTTCGCGTTGTCGGCGTTTGTCTGTGCTGCAAGCAGCAGAACGACAGCACACACTCGAAACATCATCATTTGGTTCCTCCAAAGCACAGAACGTTACCGTCCAACGTGGTCACATACAACCGGCCGTTGGCTGCCGCCATGCCATCCCAAACCGGCGGCGCGCTCAGCCGATACTCGGCCAACTTGCCCCCGTTGCCGGCGGCCACAGCCCACAACAATCCTCCGCTGCGTCCTTCATGCGCCGCCGCCAAGCCGTCCACGCCGGATCCCTCCGGCGGACCGGCAATGAAGAGCGTTTTGTCGGCCAACACCATCGCGCGGGTCAGCAACGGCACCGAGACCGACCAGCGCACAACCGCTTTCGGTTCTGACTTGGGCGCCGGCTTGCCTTTTCGTTTCTTTGCCGGGGGCGCTGCGGTTGACGGCTCTGTAGTCTGTTTGCTGCACGAGAACAAATGATAGCGCGCGTTCAAACCGGCGTGCACTCCGTTGGCGTATTCGACGCGGCCAAATCCGTAGGTCGCGTCCTTGTCCATCACCATGATCTGGCCCGACGGAACGCGGTTGCCCATCAGCGGCCATTGCCCCCAGCCGGAGCGCATCATGTCGCCGTAAATCCAATAGGTCCGATGCCACCAATCGCCATCGAGGAATCCCGCCGCGCTGTGCAGATGCGGCACGGATTTCTTCAGCAACTGGCCGTCGAGACCGAAACTCTCGTGCCGCATGAACACCATCTCGCCGTCGCATGAGAGCACATCGTTGAGATGACCGGTCAGACCGTAGGAATCGCCGCGATCATCCACCTGCGTTTCGGAGAGCAGTTTGCCGGTGCGCGCATCGAGTCGGCACAGGAAAATCCCGCCATCGAGAAACGATGAGCGACCCGCCGCGCAGAAGACGACGCCATCCTTGACCAGCACGCTGCCATGCACCGGCCACCGCGATTCAAGTTGACCGTAGGCGACTATTCGTTCCTCCGACGGCGCAGCGCGGAACCGCCACACCAGCGCGCCGTCGGTCGCGCGCAAGCAATACACCCAACCATCGGCGCAACCGAAAAGCACGCACCCCTCATACACGGTCGGCGGCGAATCCACGCGCCCGCCTGCGGTGAACCGCCACGATTCTTTTCCGCCAGCCGCGTCGAGAGCGCAAACCTCGTGCGTCTCCGTCGCCGCAACAAACACTTTGCCGTCGGCGATGACCGGCGCGGTGAGTTTGCCGCCGAGTTTCGCCTGCCACCGTTCCGCGAGCGACGCCGGCACGGCAACGGACGTGAACCCGCTGCGCACAACGTCGCCCCGGTATGTCGGCCAATCCTCTTTTCTGCTTTCTGCTTTCTGCTTTCTACTTTCGCCATAGGCCGGGCCGTGTTCGAGCCGTTCGTCGTTCTGCTTTTTGTTTTCTGTTTTCTGCTTTCGTTCGGGCGCGAGGACAACGAAGCTGTTCAGTTTGGACTGGATGAAACAGGCGCAAGCGTGCGGCGGCGCATAGAGCAGACCGTTGGCGGGCATCACGCCGTATTGACAGGCGCCGCGCACCCAGTGATTCGGGACGGGTTTGCCGGTTTTGACATCAATGAACTCTGCCCCGGCCCGACCGGTGATGAGATAACGCTCCGTCGCCTTGTTCCGATAACAACGATGGTGCCCCATGCCGACAGTATAAAACTCCTGATCGCGCGGTCGGGTGCGACGTACCTCGCCGGTGAGCAGGTCGCGCGCTTGCGTGATGCCCGGATCACCGGCCCTGACCAAATTCCCGCTCCAGATCAATCCATCGGCCACCAACACGTCCACCGGCGAATTGTAACCTTCCTGCGCCGGCGCGCTCCACAGTTTGCGTCCCGTTTTCGCATCCAGTGCGATCATCTCGCCAACGGGCGACTGGCCACCGGCGCTGCTGACCGTCCAGATGAGTTCGCCATCGCCGTTGACCGCGCGGTCGGCGGAAAGCACCACACCGCCGCTGACCACCAACGTCGGCGCGCTCCATGTCGGCCGTCTCGGATTCAACGGACGCGCCGTCCGCCAAATCTCTTTCCCGGTCGCGGCATCGGCGCAAATGACCTGTTTGAGGTTCTCGAAAAACACGCGTTGACCCGATGCAGCCAGCGCCGTTGGCATCAGGTCTGCCACGTCCGCTCCGCTCTTCTGCCAAAGCAGTTCTCCCGAATCGGCGCGCACTGCGAGCAACTGTTTTTTGGGCGTCGGCACGTTGTAAACCGCCCAGAAATTCCATTTCTCCGACGCCGCTTGTGCCAGACGCGCCTCCTCATCGGCAGTGACGACGCCTTCGGCTGTCACGACATAGAGCACGCCGTCATGGTAAATGAACTCGGTGGCATTGGCGGTCTGCGAATAGGTTCGCAGTGTTTTGCCCGTGGCGGCGTCGAGGGCGCAGACTGCTTTGCCGTACCCCAGCGTGACATAAACGCGGTCGCCGACCGCGACGAGCCGCCGCGCCAATTCCGACGGCCCCGCGCGGAATCCGCGCAGATGATACTGCCAACGTTCGATGGGCAATTGCCAGAGCAATACGCCGTTGAAGGCGTCGCGGGCCACGAGAAACCATTTCGGCGGCAACGCCACCGACGCGGTTGGCGCTTCGTCCACGATGTAGAAAATCCGCCCACCGGCGGCGACGGCGGCGCTCACGGTGGAGAGATGATCGTGGCTGCGCGCCCACTTCGGGTCGGCCACCCACTGCAAATGCTGCGGCGGTCCAACGAGCGTGTCGTGCGAGACGGCGTTGTTGTCCGGGCCGTGAAGATAATGCGTCCACTCGTCCATCTCCTTCGGGCGCGGCTTCACGGTTTTCTTGCCGGCGATGATCGCCACGCCGTTCGGCGCGAGCACTCGCATCACTTCGTCCATCGAAACAAGGCCGGGTTTTTCCGCGACCAGCAGGTTCACCAAGTTGTCCGCGTACGGCAACACTCCACCGCTCCATCGCTCCACGCTGACCGGCCCATACAACCCCAGCGATTGAATGTATTTGCGCGCGGCAGCCACATTGGCCGCATCCGCATCGAGACCGTGCACGAGAAAAGCGTCGTTGGCGCGCAACGCCGCCGTGAGCTTTCCGTCGCCGCAACCGACATGGACGACCAGACCGCCTTTGATGTCCGAGGCGATCAGCGGTGCTACTAACGCAAGGAACAAGATCATGGGATGACTCCTTTCATTTGCCGGCGAAACAGAGCACATGACCGTCAGTCGCCGCCAAATACAGACGGTTGTTTGCGGCCATCATACCATCAAAGATTGGAGCAGCGTCAAGGTTGCATTCAAACACCTTCTTGCCGTCGTCGGGATTGAACGCAAGAAGAATGGCGCCCGCGCGACCTTCGAGCGCGTCCGGATCGCAAAGATCCGGCGGCCCTGCGGCAAACAATGCGTTGGCGGTACGCACCATGGCGCGGATGCGGACGGGAACGACGGTCTTCCACAGCGGCGGTTCACCGCGCGCGAAACCGACATCCAGATTCCAACACCTCTGAATCTCGCCGTCTTGCGGCAACCAGCGCAGCCAGTTCGATTGCTGTCGCGGGTTGACCAGCACCGGGCGTGTCGAGTTGGCGTCGGCCACCACAAAATAGCCGTCGGTCGCCGGGAAGAACAGCGGGCTGAGCATGTTTCGTCTCACGAACGCTTTCACCGCGTAGGTGCGGGTTTCATCGAACACGAGCAGCTCGCCCGCCTTCGGCGCTTGATGCGCGAAATTGAACGCAGTCCAATGATCGCCGAGCATCCAGTGATTTCGGCTGAACCATGAATCGTCGAGGAACCCGGCGTTGGCAAACAGATGCTCGCCAAACTTGCGTTCGCCCAGATTGCGCACGCCCGGCTCGCCCAACACCGGCACCGCTTGCTTTTCCAAGCGCGCGTTGAAGGCGTTGTGGAACAGATAGAGCAAGGCGCCGTCGCTGACCAGAAGGTCCGACTTCGCGCCCTCCATTGCATAGGCGTTCTCATCCGGCGTCTTCGTGTCCGGCTCCGGCCCGGCCAGCCGGGTTTCGCAACGTTTCTCGCCGCTCAGCGGATCGAGGCCGTAAACGAAAATCCCTCCGTCCAAGAAACTGGATCGCCCGGCGGTGAAATACGCGGTGTCGTTGAGGATGAGCACGCTGCCGTGGACCGGCCACGGCGATTCGACCCGGCCCTCGACTACGATTCGCCGCTCTGCCGGCGCGGCTCGGAATCGCCACGCCAGCGCGCCGTCGGAGGCGCGCAGGCAATAGACCGAGCCGTCCGCCGACCCGAACATCAAGAAGCCCTTGTAATAGGTCGGCGCCGAATCAATGCGTCCGCCGCTGATGAAATCCCACACCGGCTGCCCGGTGGCCGCGTCCAGACAGCAGACCTGCCCGGCGTCCACGCGCGCCACGAACAACTGTCCGCCTGCAGCCACCGGCTGAGTCAACCTGCCACCCAAATGCGTTTTCCAAACAAGACCGACCTCTGTGCTGACTGTTGTTGTCGTGCTACCGCTGCGTTTCGGATCGTGCCGATACATCGGCCAGTCAGAGGCAGCGTGAAGTGTGGAGCGCGAAGCGTAAGCGGGGCCGCACTCCAAACGATCTCCGCTCTGCGCCGGCCCTTCTCCGCCCGTTTTGCCCGGCGCCAATGCGAGGAATCCACCCAGCTTGACGCCGGCGTAGCAGAAACACGGGTGCGGTGTGCTGTAGAGCAGGCCGTTGCAGGGCAGAACGCCGTAGCGGCACGCACCGCGCACCCAGTTGTTGCGCGTGTGCGGCTGGCCGGCAAGACTGATGAATTCGACGCCCCGCTTCGGCAACAACAGATAGTCATCGGTCGCTTTGCTGCGGTAACAACGCGGGTGATGACCGCGCGTGATGACCCAGCCCATGTTCACCGTGCGGGCCGGCGTGCCGGTCAACGGGTCGTAGCCCGTGATCGTCTCCACTTCGGGTCTCCCGTTACCATACCAGACCAGTCCGCCGGCAACGAACAGATCCGGCGGATTGATCGCGCCGAAGCCTTTTGCTCCGGGCAACGTCCAGAGCAGTTTTCCGTCGGCCACCGAGAAAGCAACCAGATGTTTTGCGTTTGCGCACAGCACAACCTTGTCGTGGACGACAAGCGTCGCAACGCGATCCATCGTGGCGCGCCACCGGCGTTTGCCCGAAGCGGCGTCCAGACAAACCACGCCGCTCTGCTCGTGAAAGAAAACGTTATCGCCAGTGCAAGCCAGCGACAATGGCGTCACTGTGCTCGGCGTTGTCTCCCACAACCTTCGCCCGGTCGCGGCGTCAAATGCCATCAACGTTCCATCAACGCAAAGCACGAGGCGGCCATCTCGGTAAAGGATTTCATCGGTCTTTTCTGTACCAGCATAAGTCATGATCGTCTTGCCAGTCGCGGCGTCCAGTGCCGTCACGGGAGCCTGATAACCGAGCGTCACATAAACCCTGTCGCCGGCGGCAACCAACCGCCGCGCGATCGCGGCGGGCAACGCCGCGCGTTGACTCGGCATCCGTCGCCAGTCCACCGACTCCAGCTTCGGGTTCCACGCTCGCCAGCCCCAGTCGGCGATGTCGCGCTTCCAGAGCACGATACCGTTGAACGCGTCGCGCCCGATCAGTTTCCACTTGTCCGGGATGCGCGGGTCCACGACACCCGTCGGGCCTTCGTCGAAGATGCAGAACAACCGACCTTGCGCAGAGACCATCGCAACCAGACTGGAATGATACTCATGGCTGCGGTTCCAGAGCGGTTTGTCCTGCCATTGCAACCGTTGCGGGGAGGCCACCACGCGGTCGTGCGCGACGGCATTATTGTCCGGGCCATGAAGGTAGTGAGTCCACTCATCAATCTCCTTCGGCCACGGCTTCACGGTTTTCTTGCCGGCGATGATCGCCACTCCGTTCGGCGCGAGCACTCGCATCACTTCGTCCATCGAAACGAGGCCGGGTTTTTCCGCGACCAGCAGGTTCACCAAGTTGTCCGCGTACGGCAACACTCCACCGCTCCATGGCTCCACGCTGACCGGCCCATACAACCCCAGCGACTGAATGTGTTTGCGCGCGGCGGCCACATTGGCCGTGTCCGCATCGAGACCGTGCACGAGAAAAGCGTCGTTGGCGCGCAACGCTGCCGTGAGCTTTCCGTCGCCGCAACCGACATGCACGACCAGACCGCCTTTGACGCCAGCCGAAGCGAAAAGTTGTTGTGCCTGCTGATCCGAGGCCCAGCAATGTAACGCCAACAAGACGCCGGCAAAAATGAATCCGGTGAGGTTGTTCATGCCGACGACTTGACGTTATGGGTTGGTGTTGGCAGGCGGTTGGAAACGCAGCACCATTGCCCGGCCCGCAAGATTGGCGGCGTAGAGGTAATAACCTGCGCCGGTTTTTTTGACCGCTAGCGCAGAAGCAACAAAGTCCGCGCCGGGCTGGTAGTAGCCGATCTCGACCGGCTGGCGCGGGTTGCGCGCGTCCAGCACGCGAACGCCGCGGTCGCCAGCGGCCACGAAGATCAGATCGTCCTGCACAATGACATCGTGCGCAACGCCGCCGAGGTTGACTTCGGCGACGAGTCGAGGGTTGGCGGCATCGGTCACGCTGACGACAAACAACCCTTTCTTGGAAGTGACGTAGGCAAATCCTTTCTCGACCTCCAATTCGCCGCCGTTGAGGATTTTCGGCAATTGACAGACACCGGTCTGACGCGGTTTGGCGGGGTCGGAGATGTCGGCCAGCACGATCTGGCCTTCGTGATGTCCGTACAGGACCGCGCTGTTTTGCCAAAAGGCCACGGCATCGCAGTCAATGTGCGGGTCAAGCTGGCTGACGATGCGCGGTTGGGTCGGAGTCGAGACATCCACAATCACCAGTCCCGCTGTGTGATCGGCAACGTAAGCGTGATGACCGCGCAGAACGATGTTTTCCGCCATCGAGGGCAGGTCCAACTTGGCCACCTCGCGCCAGGGTCGTTCTTTGGTGTCATACACGGTGATGAACTTCAGGTAATTGCACGTGATCGCATAATCGCCGACGATGACGATGTCCCACGCGGCCGGCAGCGGCTGGCAAATCAGTTTGGGCGCGGCGGCATCTGCTCCGATGTCAAACCATCCGCCGGTGGCGTCGTCGGAACTTTTGATGCGACCGAAGCCTTTGCCCGGCGTCAGGAACAACGAGTTACCGATCAGGTGAATGTAAGAGCCGCTGGCATCGAGCGGCTTGACCGGCTCCAAGTTGAGCCGGTCCTGCGCGGCAGCCAGCGCGACTTGCGTCGCAACAAGAATCAAGACGAGCGTTTTCATTGTGTCCCAGCCAGACACCGCAGACTACCGTCTTCTGCGGCCAGCAGCAAGCATCCGTTCGCGGCAATCAGGCCGTCGAAGACGGGAGGCGCGTCCAACTGGTGTTCGGCGAGTTGTTTCCCATCTTTTGCCGCCACGGCGACGAGCTTTGCGCCTTTGCGTCCCTCGAACGAAGCATAGGGGTCTTTCTCGTCAAACTCGTCCGGTGGTCCGGCTACAAACAGTATCTCGCCGGCTTTGACCATCGCGCGAATGCGCACTTTCATCCATTGTTTCCAGATGGGCGGCTCGGCGCGTGTGTAACCGATCATCTTGTCCAAACCGAACGCCGGATTCCCCAGTTTCTCGTCCTCGCGTCCGCGACCGCGCACGTAATCGGACTGCGGCAACCAGGCCACGGGCGGGCGCCAACCGGCGGGGTCTCCGACAATCTGCGGTTCGTTTTCGTTCTTGTCGGCAAACAACAGATAACCTTCCTTGCCGGGAAAGAACATCGGGCTGTGGACATTGCGGCGGTAGAACGGATGCACCGCGTAGGTGTATTCGTTGTTCACAACCAGCAGTTGACCGCTTTTGGAGGATTGGTTGGCGAGTTGGAAACCGGGCCAGCGTTTGGCATACATCCAAAATGCGCGGTTATACCACGATCCATCCAGCAGTCCCGCCGTCGAAAACAAATGCAGGCCGACATCCTTCTCGCCTTTGGTGGACAGATCGGGAATGTGGACCTCCTTCAACTCCCGCGTCAGTTTTTTCTGGCGCATGTAAAGATAGCCGCCTTCGCTGACCAACAGGTCGGAGTTCGCCCCCGAGATGTAGAAGGAGACTTCGCGCATCGTTTTGCGGTCCGGCCACGGCCCGCTGAGTGTGGTTTGATGCAGCACCTTGCCCGTGGCCGGTTCCAGCGCGTACACGCGAATCCCGCCGTCCAGATACGTGGAGCGACCGGCGGTGCAGTAGGCCACACCGTCGCTCAGCAACACGCTACCGTGCACCGGCCAGACCGATTCGAGCTGGTCATGGACCATGATGCGACGGTCGCATGGCGCCGCCAAGAACCGCCACACCAGCGCGCCGTCTTCAGCGCGCACGCAATAGACGTAGCCGTCGGCGCTGCCAAAAAGCGCCAGCTCGCCGGCAATGGTCGGCGGAGAATCAATCCGCCCGCCAGCGGTGAACGTCCACAACGTTTTCCCGGAGCCGATGTCGAGCGCATGAATCGTATGAGCATCCCGCGCGACAGCAAACACACGACCGTTGGCGACGGTGGGCTGGGTCAGGCAGCCGCCGGGTTTGATGCGCCAACGTTCGGTCAACGTCGTTCCAACTTTGGCCGTCGTGGCGCCATGACGCGCCGCGTCGTGCCGGAACGTTGGCCAATCCTCTGAATTACGGCTTTCGGCTTTCGGCTTTCGGCTTTCGCCATAGGCCGGACCTTTCTCCAAACGCTGATTGTCCGGCAAGGGCTTGATGTTCGTTGCCGGGCCGATGGCACAGAAGCCGAGCATCTTCGCGCCGGGATCGCAAAAGCACTGGTCGGGCGGCACGTAGATCATTCCGTGGGCCGGCATGATGCCGTAGCGGCAGGCGCCACGAACAAAGTTCTGCTGCGAATGCTCGTCACCGACCACGTCGAGGAACTCAAGTCCTTCCATCGAACTGATCAGAAACCGCTCCGTGGCCTTGTTGCGGTAACAGCGATGATGATGTTCGGGACTGCGGAGATTTTCGACAAAGATGCGTTTGCGTTCCTGGCCGGTGCGCAGATCGTAGCCGATGGCGAGCGCGTGCGGGCTTTTCATGTTGGGTGTGCGATCTTCGTCCGCGCCGATGATGTCCGGCCAGACAACGCCGCCGATGACGTAGAGTCCTTCGCTGCCGAGGCCGCGCGCCAGCGGCACTTCTTTCTTCCAGAGCAACGCGCCGCTGCCGCTGTCGTGAGCTTGCAACCCGTTGTTGCCGAGCAACACCACCACGCCATCATGCACCACCAAGGTTCGCACCCCGCCGGTGTCAATCCCCGTCTGCCACCGTTCCGCGCCGCTCTTCAAATCCAGCGCCGTCAGCCGGCCGCCTCCGAAAAACACGATCCGCCCTCCGTCCACTGCCAGCGAAATTCCCTGCACCGCAACCCCCGGTTTCCGCCACAACACCTTGCCGGTCGCGCCTTCCACGGCGATCAATGCACCCGTTGCGCCGTCTTTCGCCTTGCCTTTGCCCTTGCCTTTCGGTCTCGGCAACTCGGCTTCGGGATTTGCCTCCTGCGAATAAACCAGCGCCACGCCATCGGCGACGACGATTTGCCGCGCCGGCGCAGTCTCCGCGACCGTCACGAGCGTTTCGCCGGTAGCAGCGTCGAGGATCGTCAGCGGCGCCCGATAGCTCAACGTGGCATACAGCCGGTTGCCATCCACCACGAGTCGTCGCTGGTTTTCATCAGGCACCACCGTGCGACCGCCGGTGATGGTCGTCCAGTCCGTGTTGGCAAACCGCTCCGCCGCCCATTCCGGCCAGCCCCACTTCTCCAGCGGCCGCCGCCACAGCAGTTTCCCGTTGAACGCGTCGCGGCAAATCAACGCCCACCGCTCCGGCAGCCGTTGATCCGTGATACCGACAATTCCTTCGTCGAAAATGTAGAACACGCGTCCGCCCCCACAAACCATCGCCTGAAATCCCGATGGCGTTTCGTGGCTGCGCAACCACAACGGCGGCGCCACCCACTGCAACGAGCGCGGCGCGCCGACGCGCCGGTCCCGGGCGACGGCGTTGTTGCCGGCGTCGTGCAGAAAATGCGTCCATTCATCAATGTCTTTCGGACGCGGTTTCACGATCTTTTGGCCGGCGACGAGCGCCACGCCGCCCGGCGCCAGCACCCGCATCACTTCCTCCATCGAAACGATGCCGGGCTTCTCCGCAACGATCAGATTCACCAAGTTGTCCGCGTACGGCAACGCTCCACCACTCCATCGCTCCACTGACACCGGTCCATAGAGGCCGAGCGACTGGATGTGTTTGCGCGCGGCGGTCACGTCCGCATCCAGGCCGTGGACAGTGAAACGCTCGTTGACGCGCAGCGCAGCCGTCTGTTTTCCGTCGCCGCAACCGACATGGACGACGAGGCCGCCTTTGACGCCGGTGTCGGCAATGTTTACGCCGCGTGCGACCGTCAAGCCGGCAAGCAAAACGAAGAGACTGACCGGGATGAAAGTTTTCATAGCCTCTGATTCTATCAAACACCGGTGGCGAGTCGAGGTTGCAGAGTTTGAAGGGGCGCAGTTCGACGACCAGTGTGGGTCCATTGGCCCCCGCCGGTGCTGTGTTCTTGGCGGCGCGCCTGCGGAGATTACAATCGCGCCCGAAATAAGGCGCGGAGACAAATTCGGAGGATGCGCGCTGCCGGGCAGAGCCAGTAAGTCAACAAGAAGTAGAACTGTGGAAGAACAGGCAAGACGGATGGTCACCATGTTTTTTGCCGCAGCGGCAGCGGCCATGTCTTCCCAACTTGAGTTTAGCCGATTTCATTGAGCTTTGACGAGATGTTGGTGGAACTGAATCTATTCGTCGGAGCTGACTGCCTCACGGAAGGCGCGCACCATCGTTCCAAAACTGCGCCGCCGCTTCCCGTTCCACAACACCACAAGGTTGTACGCCAAGCCGCACAACGTCCAGTGCCGTTCCGCCACCGCCCATTTGTCCGCCAAGTACATGAGGACCTGCGGTTGTTGCGGTTTGCGCAGCGGCGTCAACCACGCCCGCAAGGCAGACCGCACCTGTTGCGGCAGATGTTTCCCCACAGAAACCTCCTTGTGGAGAAAATATGCTCATCTTCGTGGGGATTGACAAATGCCGTCTGCCATGCTTAAA
>Ga0272448_1000616_pt1 | contig 53706 bp, 40 predicted proteins | sample YNPCB0191_FD_202220 | JGI IMG/M metagenome (GOLD analysis project Ga0272448, IMG submission 202220) | Hot spring sediment microbial communities from Yellowstone National Park, WY, United States - YNP-CB-019-1 | ecosystem: Environmental > Aquatic > Thermal springs > Hot (42-90C) > Sediment... | reverse complement strand
AATCAGATACCAATCCGGCCACGCCACACGGCCGGGGTTGTAGGGCTTGGTGGGCGCGGGACCGAGCCACATCTGCCAGTCAAAGCCTTCCGGCACCGGTTGCGGATCAAGCGGGCCGTTGTACTTCGGTTGATACTGCGGCCCCGGCGCGGAGACCTGGATGGTGTGAAGTTTGCCAAGATAGCCGTTGCGGGCTAGTTCGCAGGCGCGACGAAAGTTCTGCTGGGAACGCTGCCAGGTGCCGGCCTGAAAGATGCGTTTGTGTTTGCGGACGGCGGCGACAATCTTCTGGCTTTCTTCGACCGATACGCCCGTCGGCTTTTCGAGGTACATGTCTTTCTTCGCCGCCGCCGCGGCGGTGGCGATGATCGCGTGCCAGTGGTCCTGCGGCGCGATCATCAGGGCGTCAATGTCCTTGCGGGCAATCACCTCGCGCCAGTCACGATACATCGCGCAGCCGGCGTCGCCGTATTGTTTGTCCACAAGGCTCTTCGCTTTCTGGCGGCGGTCCTCGTAGGTGTCACAAACGGCCACGACTCGGCAATCCTCAAGTGCGAGGAAGTTGCGCATGTTGCCGGTGCCCATGCCGCCGACGCCGATGCAGCCGATGGCGATTTTGTTGTTGGCGCCGAAGGCACGGGCGGGGATGAACGTTGCCACGGCCACGGCGGTGGAGTATTTCAAAAAATCCCGACGATTGACCGAGCCATTCACGGTTTGACTCCTTTCGGGGTGGGTTGCTGAGAACGGTCGGCCCCGGCGAAACCGCTGCGGGCAGCGGCGTGAAGGCACGGAGCCAAACATGTGGTTTGCATGACTAGTTGTTCAAACCTCGGTGATGGACTTCACGAATTGTATTTTCCCTGATGAGTTCGTCCATCGTCAACTACGTTTTTGGGGTTGGTCATTGCACGACCACGATGGCCTCTTTGAACCGGGGCAACTCACGCCCCGCGTCGTCAGCAAACAGCTCGGGGAAATAATGTCGGAGCGCCGATGTGGCAACATATTTGTCGTAGCACCGCGCCAAGCGGGTGATCAGCGTCTCCACGGTCTCGTCGGGCCGGTTCACCACGGGACCGTGCGAGGGCACGAGCAGGTGCGCCCTTTGGCTCTTGACCCGCTGGAGGCTGGCGACTGATTTCTCACGCGCGCCGAGAAATCCGTGGTAATCGCGTGTCATCACGCCTTTCTGCAGGCTCCACGCATCCCCAAGCTGTCCGTGGCCGTACAGCACGTCGCCGCAAAAGATCACCCGCTTGTCGTCGGCTTCGACCACAAAACTGACCGAACCGTCGGTGTGCCCCGGCGTGTCGAGCACGCGAATACGGGCCGCGCCGAAATGCAGTTCATCGCCGTCGGCGCACGTAGGGTCCACGCGGATCGGGTCGGCCTGCACGCTGTTCGGATCACAACGATACAGATGCCATCGGTTCTTGGGGTCGTTCCAATACTCGTTCACCGCCTCGAACACAGCCCGCTCCTTGGCCGGCACGCAGGTTCGCGCTCCGTCGGCCAACAGCGACGGCACCCCGCAGGCTTGATCCCGATGACCGTGCGTAAAGAGAATTCGCTCGATCGTGGTCACGCCCGCTGCCGACAGCGCGGCGCGGACGCGACCGTCTCCGCAATCCATCAGCAGAGCGTTCGTGCCGTCGCGGACGATCCCGATGTTGCCCGCCCCTCGATAAACCCACACATGCTCCGACAATCGCATCAGCGGACAAATCTGGCCTGCGGCCGAGACACTGAGAACAATCGCCAACCACCCCAAGCGTATCGCAAGCACAACACAGGAGGATGTGGAACTGTGGATCACGGTTTCCCTTTCGGCGACGCGCTTGTTTCCGGAATCAATCCCGTCCGACCACCCCAGCGCACGCAAGGCCCGGTCACAAACACGTTGGCGCCGACGGTCACGCGCTGCGCCTCGATGCGGTAGCGGGCAGTCGTATCGGGCGGATAGTCCTCCTCGAAACGGGTGTTCTCGATGTGCGCACCGCGAAACAACGCTACAAAATCGCCGTTGGCCCGCTGATGGCGATGTAGCACGCGACAGCCGCGTACGAACTTCTGGCCGTCCACCTTGTCGAACCAAAACGAGCGCGTCTTGTTTGCGATGATCGTGCAATCCTCGTAGGTGATGTTGTCGCCGCGACTGGCGCATTCGATCACTGCGGCGCTGCGATAAACGCCGTTGGTCCCGTATTCCTTGTCCTCGAAGTGGCACCGCAGATAGCGCGTGGCCAGCACCGCGTTGGTGGAACCAAAGCCGTGAACGGCGCTGCCGTAGATGTTGCAATCCTCATAGATCAGGCCCGGCTTCTTCGACCACGTGGACCAGTTGCTCACGCCCCAGAACGTGCAGCGAACAAACCGCGTGTAGCCGCCGTCGCCGCTGTCAGCCACCATCGCGCAGCCGGCGTTGTTGACGAACTCGCACTCCTCAAAATATCCATCGCGGCAGATGGATTCTTCCGCTTCGATGTCGAGCCCTGCGCGCGGCGGCGATCCAAATGCGCCGCGCGCGGTGTGATTGAATTTGCAGCGATACGCTCGCAACCCGCGACCGCCAACCCACGAGAGACCCTGCCGCGCGTTGTATTCGCTGACGACATGGATCAACGTGTGCGGCGTGGGCGGGTCGGTCTCTTTCAGTCCTTTCCAACCGATGAGGATGCCGTCCAGTCCGTGGTGATGAGTGTGGACGTTCTCCACCACGACGTTCCTGTTGTTGTACAGGTCAATGCCGCAAGCACGGAGTTGGCGCCCCACGTCGCCCCAGTAACCGCCCAGTATCAGCGCACCGCTGTTGCCGTCCAATTCCAAGTTGCAAATATGGATGTTCCGAGAATCACGGATGAATAGCATGGAGCCGACGGCGGCGGCGCAGGTCCGATCGGTGAAGCCGCCCGGTTTTGGCTGGATCGGCTCGCCGGTCCACCTGTCGAAGGAACCAAACCTCAATCCCGACGCAAGCCGAATCACCGCGCCGTGTCCCTCAATCACCAGACCGTCCACGTTCTTCACCGAGAAGATCGGCTGCGGTTGGTAGTAGGGAAACTTGCCGTCCTCGTGAATCTGTTCGCCCACGATGTAAACACCGCGTGGAATGACGAGCCGGCCGCCGCCGGCTTTCTGGATGATCTCCGCTGCCGCGCGGAATGCGGCTGTGTCGTTGTGAACGCCATCACCGCGCGCGCCGAGCGCCTTCACGTCGAGCGTTGGCCCGGTCACGCGCGTCGCCACTGAACCGTTCACACGGGTCAGTCCGAGAATCAGCCCCACCAACGCCAGAGACAAACAGGCCGAACGGGGTTTCACGACGGCGTAGTGTAGCGCAAGCTCGGCGATTCGCCAACCCTGTGCGTCTCAACAACCGACACTTCGTTGTGAGGGAGGAACCACGCATTTTTTCGGCGCGCGGGTTTGACAATGAACCCGGTTTCCGACACGATCCGGTTAGGCAGGAATGGAAATGCGGCCAGTGGATCATTTCGCAAGCATTGCCGATGCATCGGCCCCTCAGTCGAGGGGCAGGGTTTCCCCTTACCCCGTGTGCTCACCCAGCGAAACCCTCTGAAAAGCTTTTCCCTATCCATCCGTCCAACTCATCGGCATTCTTGCTCTCAGTATCCGGAATTGCCTTCGCGCAAGCAAAGCCAGCCACAACGGATCCATCCCCCGCTCCACTCATTCAGACGATCAACGACGGTATTCATGCCAAAACAATGAAGATAACGGAAGCGGTGGAACTGTTTTGCGCTTCTCTGGACGACGTCAACAGGCTGAAAGAAAAATACGATTCTCTCAAAGCGCTCGGCGATACAATGGGCATTGACTGGAAGACAGCCCGGCTATCCAAGAGACAGTGAAATCGCCCGCATCTTTTATGCGCATAGCAGGGCGCTGGGTAGCAGTCTTCTTGTGCTCCCAAGCGGTGTCGTCGGACAGACGCATGTCCGGGAGTAGATGCGATGCACGAATCCCGATCTGAAGCGCAGTTGCACAAGCCGGCGCGCTGATGTAAGATTGGGCCGTGAGATGGGTGTTGGCATGGCTGAGCCTGTTGGCTGGTTGCGCGCGGGAATCGCCTTTGGAGGTGCGACCGGTGACGGCGGCGCAATTGCTGGAAGCGGTGCGCGCGCCCGGAGCGCGAGTGGTGTTGGTCAACGTCTATGCCACCTGGTGCGGCCCCTGCCGCGAGGAGTTCCCCGATCTGGTGAAGCTGGAACGAAACTATCGCGTCAAAGGATTGCGTATGATATTCGTATCGGCAGACGACGAGGACCGGCTCCCGGCGGTCAAGCGATTTCTGGCCAACCACGGCGTGACGATGCCGACCTTTTTGAAGGCGCAGCAGGACATGGAGTTCATCAACGGACTGGAACCCCGTTGGGACGGTTCGTTGCCGGCGACCCTGCTGTATGATGGCGCGGGCAAACCACGGGATTACTGGGTGGGGATGACCGATTACAATACTTTGGAACAGAAAATCAAAGCCCTACTGGAGGAAACACCATGAAACAAAAACTGTTGATCGCATGGCTGGCAGCCGTCGCCGTCTCGGCGTATGCGTTGAAGATTGGCGACCCGATGCCGGCGACTGACGTGAAGTTGACGGGCGAAGGAGGGAAGCAAACGACCCTGGCGGAGCTGAAGGGCAAACGGGGAACGCTGGTGATCATCACCTGCAATAGTTGCCCCTATGCCGTGGCCTGGGAACGGCGCATCGTGGATCTGGGAAATGACTGGGTGACGAAAGACATCGGCGTCGTCGCCATCAACGCCAACGATCCGACCATTTCTCCGTCGGATGCGCTGGAGAAAACGTTTGCGCGGGCGAAGAAGGAATTCTACAAATTCCCCTACCTCGCCGACACGACGCAGGCGTTGGCCAAAGCGTTTGGCGCGACGAAAACGCCCGAGTGTTTCCTTTTCGACGCGAATGGCAAACTCGTTTACCACGGCGCCGTGGATGACAATCACAAGGACCCAAGCAAAGTAAAGAAACGCTATTTGTCCGACGCGCTGAATGCCCTGCGCCACGGCAAGGAAATTCCCGTCGCGGAAACCAAAGCGATGGGCTGCAGCATCAAGTATCGCTGAAGGCAACAAACCCTACTGCTCGGCGGGAGCAGGACAGCGATCCACGGCCTCCAGTCGCGCAATGGCGCGGGGAATATCCTCGCTTGCCAAGGCGGTGCCGGACGCCGCGTACGCCCGCAAGTAGGCGATGACAGCGGCGCGCTGGGCGGGGCTCAAAATCGTCAATCGCTGCTCGCGATGTTGCTGGCGATGAGGATTCTCCTCTTCCCGCAAGGGGAGAAATTGTTTGGTGATCAAGAAAGGGATCAAACAGGTCTCCGACCACGCATCCAATGTGCGGGTCATGAACGCCGGCAAAAAATATCGGAACGCTTCCGGCGTAAACAACGAAAGCGCCAGTTGATGTTTCCGCAGACTCTCCAGCGAGTGCACCTCCCACCGGGTGCCGCGAAAGTAAGCGGCAATGTTGCGGCAGATGGGACAGATGCAATGAATGATGTTGTCATCACCCGGATACCCGACCTGCGCAAATGCCGACTCGATTGTCTGTCGAACAGACATGGCTGCTCGGCACCAGATTATGCAGAACGAGCCGGGAATGTCAATCGGAGGAGGCCGTTCGGATGCAGTGAGAGATGTTGAACAGTCCTTTGGAGGTGGTCCTCTGAGCCTGCGCCCCTTCCCGCGTCGCTTCGCAGAAGTGGCTGCATCAGTTGCCGATAGAATGGAACTGAATTCACGTCACCCGGCAGTAGCTTACGGATAAATCAGGTACTGCGCTTTCATATCCCATTTGGAGGAGAGGACTTGGCCGTTCATGTTCTTCATGGGTTCCCAGCCGATAACCCGCGCTTTGACATACTTGCCGTTGTTGGGCACCAGGTCTTCGCTCGGTCTCAACATCTCGATATAGAAGCCGCCTTGAAAAAGTCGCGCTTTCCGGATGTGCTCCAACGTAACGGCATCGAAAGAACTCTTGTGGATGATCCCTGTTTTGGCGTGGCTCTGCGTCAAAATTTTCCTGCATTCCGATCCTTCCTACAGGAGGAAAATATCCGCTCCCGATCCTTTGCTGTCAGTGTCTATGCTCCAACTCCCTTCGAGCACTCTGATTTTGGCATTGGGGTCTTTGGACAGAATGACAGGGGCCGGAGTGTATGATTGGCGGGTATGAATTCGCCGTGGTAAGCATCGGGCGGTCACAAGGAATCGGTTGGCCTGCCTTTCTCTGAGACGGGGGTTCCTGAACCAGAGATGAATGCGCAGGACGCGAGAGACAAAAGTGCAGTTGAAAACAACAGAGCGATCCATTCGTTCCCGGCAAATGGCCCGACCACAAGAAGAGCAAAGGCGAGTGGACCTGCCATTGGCATCGGACAAACACTACCGCAGCCCATTCTCGACGATGGCCTCGGTTTGACCTCGGCGAGATGGGGAGATAATGTCGTCGCCATGATGCGAGAGGCATGGATGCTGGCATTACTGAGCGCGGGGTTGGCAGCAACGCCCTTGCGGGGCGAGCCACTGGCGGAGGAAACCGAGCATTTGATCGCCTGCACGCTGGTGTGTCCGCCAAGCGTTCGAGAAGTGCCTGTGTTTGAGCAACAAAGGGAATGCGAAGAGTGCAAGGGTACCTACCACTATCGTCTCTGGTTACCCAAAGGCTACCACAGCGCGCCGCATCGTCGTTGGCCGTGTCTGTTCGTCGCATCAGGCGGCGGCAATCCCAAGATGGGGCCAATGGCTCGTTGGCTCAAAGCCAACGGTTACATCGTGGTGATGCTGGTCGAGTCAAGGAACGGTCCGTGGGCGCCGATCATCGGCAACTTCCTTGCGGCGCATGATGACGTGGTGCGACGCTTCCGCGTGGGCGAGGGCATGAAGTTTGCCACGGGGATGAGCGGCGGGGCGCGTGCCGCTTCGATGTTCGTGCAGATTCGATCCGGTTTCTGCGGGCTGATTTTGCAGGGCGCCGGTTACGCGATGGACAATCAAGGTCGCTATTACACCGAGCGGTTGCGTCAACAACCATCGCTTTTCGTCGCCATGACCATCGGCCGCAACGACTTCAATCACACGGAAGTGGACCGCGTGAAAACTCTCCTGCCGCCGAACCGTTTTTTGTTGTTGGAGTTCGATGGTGGCCACCAATGGGCGCCGTCGGATGTCTTCGAGCAAGCCATCGGCTGGATCGAACAACGCGTCTATCACGATCCGCCCACCTATCCGATGCTGCGGCCGATTTACCTGGCGCGCTTTGCGGTGCTCGCCGACCGGTTTCAGGCCGCCGCCACACCGGCAGAGCGTCTTCAGGCTGCCGAAGCGGCGCTGACGTATGCCCGGCAGCGGAACATCGCCGCCGACCCATCCGTGGCGACCTCGTTCGCTGCCCTCCACGCCGAGCTGGCAAAACTGCGCGCCGAATCTTCCCGCTAAACTCGCTGCGCCAACTCGGCGGTTCGTCGGGGCGGTGTTCTTGTCGGACAGAGCACGGCCACCGAGCAGGCAAGCCGTAAAGGGTTCGACATGTTTCGGGAAACTGCTACAGTGGGCGATGTCATGACCGAAAGGACAAACACACTCACCCTGTTGCGACGGATTGGACGCTGGGTTGCGCTCGCCGCCGCCGTGCTGCTGGGGGTTTCTCCGAAAATGGCCGTGTGGTTTCCGGCGCTCAGTCCGCACATTGCGCTGGGGGGCGCGTTGGCGGCGAAGACGGTCAGCGTGGTGACGCTTGCCGGGCTGCCGGTGCTGGTGCTGGCGATGCGGTGGCCGCGATGGTTTTGTCGTCACGCCTGTCCGACGGGGTTTCTTCAGGAGTTGTTGTCGCGGCGGCGGGCGGCGGCGTGGCATCGCTGGCCGCCGGTGGGGAAATGGCTCTTGATGATCACGATGGGCGGGGCAGCGGTCGGCTATCCGGTGTTTCTCTGGCTCGATCCGCTGGCGATCTTCAACGGTTTTTTGAACGCGGCCTGGCACAAACCGGTGGCGGTTGGGGGCGGTCTGTTGTTGCCGGCGGTGTTGGTGTTCAATGTTCTCCTGCCGCAGGTGTGGTGTCAGCGGATTTGTCCGCTCGGTGCGTTTCAAGAACTGCTGGCGCTGCCGCAGCGACAGACGCGCGTGCCGCTGTCGGAGGCGCGTCGGGAGCGGTTGGCCCGTCGGGCGTTCCTTGGGTTGTGTGCCGGGGCAGCGAGTGCGGTTGTCATTCAGCGAGTGCGCGCGTCGTCGCCGTTGCGTCCGCCGGGAGCGTTGTCGGAGGAACAATTCACGGGCGTGTGCGTGCGGTGCGGCAACTGCGGCGCGGTTTGTCCGTCGCGCATCATCCGGCAGGACTGGAAAAGCGTGACGGGGTTTCTCGCGCCGGTGTTGAGGTTGGATTCCGATTATTGTCGGGAGAACTGCAACCGGTGCGGGCAGGTTTGTCCGAGTGGGGCGATTGCGCGGTTGTCATTGGCGGAGAAAACGGCGCGACGGATCGGTGTGGCGAGGATTGATTGGGACACCTGCGCGATGGCCAATGGTCAGGAGTGCAATGCGTGCCTTCGCGCCTGTCCGTTCGAGGCGCTGGTGATTGTGGACAACGCCGAACGGACCGGAAGCGAGCCGCGTTTGATTCGGGGCCGGTGCAACGGGTGCGGCGCCTGCCAGAGTGTTTGTCCCGTCTGGCCAGTTCCCGCCATTCGTGTTATACCGTTGAATGAAAAATGAACACAGCGAATCGGTTGCCGTCATACAGTCAGTTCCTTCGAACGACCCAGTAACAAGGAGAACGAGTATGAAATCATTATGCGTAGCCATCCTGCTGGCAAGCCTCGCAACGACGCTGGCGCAGCGGCCGCCCCGTCCTCCCGAAGGCGCGGCGCGCGGACCGCGTCGGGAGCCGGTCGCCATTGTGAGCGCGCCGGTGGCGAAAGACGAGGCGGAAAAGAAAATCCTCGATGTCCTCGATGACATGGACAAGAATCAGCGGCGCGGTTCGATGAGCGTGCCGACCGATGACGGGCGGCTGTTGCGGGTGCTGGTCGAAAGCATGGGAGCCAAGACCGTGGTGGAACTCGGCACGTCCATCGGGTACTCGGCCATGTGGATGTGTCTGGGGTTGCGCAAGACCGGCGGACATCTGACCACCTACGAGATCCATGCCGAACGCGCCGCCAAAGCGCGCGAGAACTTCCAGCGCGCCGGCGTGGACCAACTGGTCACCATCGTCGAGGGCGATGCGCACGAGCAGGTCACCAAGTTTCAGGGAACGATTGATCTGGTGTTTCTGGACGCCGACAAAGAGGGATATGTGGATTACTTGGAGAAACTGTTGCCGAAAGTGCGGCCCGGTGGCTTGATTGTGGCGCACAACATGTCGCCGCGCATGGCCGATCCGAGATACGTGAAAGCGATCACGACCCATCCGGACCTGGAAACGGTGTTTGTGAACAAGGAAGCCGCCGGTGTCGGAATCACCCTCAAAAAACGATAGCGCTCCGGCGAAGGCGCTGACGCTGTTCGACTCTACCTGCCTCATCGTCGGTATCATCGTCGGGGCGGGCATCTACCAGACCGCGCCCGATGTGGCGCGCGGCGCCGGTAGCGCATGGGGCGTGCTGGCGCTGTGGTTGTGCGGTGGACTGCTCTCCCTGTGCGGCGCGCTTGGCTACGCCGAACTGGCAACAGCGTATCCGCGCGACGGCGGCGACTACGTGTATCTCGGACGCGCCTACGGCCCCTGGGCCGGATTCCTTTTCGGCTGGGCGCAACTGGCTGTGGTGCGGCCTGGCGACATCGCGGTGATGGCGTTTGTGTTCGGAACCTACGCGCGGAGTTTGTACGAGCCGTTTGCCGGCTGCGAGTTGTGGTATGCGGCGGGCGCGACGATTCTGCTGACCATCATCCACACGCTCGGAGTGCGCGAGGGCAAATGGACGCAGAACCTGCTCACCCTCGCAAAAGTGCTCGGCCTGCTTGCCATTGTCGTCGTCGCGTTCAGCGGGACGCCGGCGGCTGCCGCGCGCGAGGCCGCGTCGCCGTTGCCGCCGAGTCTGGCACTGATTCTGGTGTTGTTCACGTTCGGTGGTTGGAACGAGATGGCCTATGTCGCCGCCGAAGTAAAAGACGCCCGGCGGAACATCGTCCGCGCCCTCGTCATTGGCACGATGGCCGTGACGGCGATCTATTGGCTCATCAACGCGGCGTTTCTGTACTGCCTCGGTTATGCCGGCCTGACGCAATCGAAGGCCGTCGCCACCGAGGTGGTCGCCACCGTGTTTCCGCAAACCGGCGCGCGCCTCATCAGCGCCCTGATTTGCGTGTCGGCGCTCGGCGCTCTCAACGGGCTGATCTTCACCGGCGCGCGCATCTCCTACGCGATGGGCGCGGAGCATCCGGTCTTCGGCTGGCTGGGACGCTGGGAGCCGCGCACCGGCACGCCGGCGCGCGCGTTGTTGGTGCAAGGGGCCATCGCGGTGGCGCTGGTGCTGGCACTCGGCTCATTTCTCAACGCGGTCCTCTACACGGCAGCAGCCGTTTATGCGTTTTACTTGGCGAGCACGCTCGCCATTGTCGTGTTGCGCCGCAAAGAACCGCACGTGGAACGCCCCTATCGCGTCACGGGCTATCCGGTCACGCCGCTGGTCTTTGGCGCCGTGTGCGCGTTTCTCATTTACGGCGCCATCAACTACAAACCGAAGGTCGCCGCCATCTCCTGTCTGTTGATTCCCACAGGGCTGCTGCTGTACGGCTGGAGTCAGCGGCTGTCGCAAAACCGCTCAAAACAAACTCACTAAATCCATCGGAGGTTTCGCCATGCATTCTGTTCTTGCCATCAGTCTGCTGGCCGTCGCCCTTTTCGATGCGCGCCAGTTCGGAGCCAAACCCGACGGCTCGACACTGTGCACCGTGCCGATCCAGAAGGCGATTGACGCCTGTGCCGCTGCCGGTGGCGGCACGGTGCTGCTGGCGGGAGGAAAATTCCTGTCGGGCACCATCCATCTGCGCAGTCACGTGACGCTGGAAATCGCTGCCGGCGCGACGTTGCTCGGCAGCACCAACATCGCGGATTATCCCCCCACCATTCCCGCCATCCGCTCCTACACCGACACCTACGTCAAACAAAGCCTCCTCTACGGCGAGAACCTTGAGAACATCGGCCTGGTCGGCGCCGGAACCATTGACGGACAGGGAGAGAGTTTCAAAATCAAAGATCGCTCGCGCCCCTACGAGAATCGTCCCTACCTCATTCGCTTCATCAACTGCCGTGATGTCCGCGTGGAAGGACTCCGACTGCAACACTCGGCGATGTGGATGCAACATTATCTCGGTTGCGAGCGCGTGCGCCTCCACGGCCTGCGCGTCTGGAACTTCGGCAACGCCAACAACGATAGCCTCGACCTGGACGGCTGCAAGGATTGCACCGTCTCGCAATGCGTTTTCGAGAGCGACGACGATGCCATCACTCTGAAGAGCACCTTCGAGCGGCCCTGCGACAGCATCACCATCAGCGATTGCATTGCCCGCAGCCATTGCAACGCCATCAAGATGGGCACCGAATCCAACGGCGGCTTCAAGAACATCACCATCGCCAACTGCGTCGTCACTTCGCCGACCCACACCAACGTCGTTTACGGACGCGGCCGGGGCATCAGCGGCATCTCGCTGGAACTGGTGGACGGCGGCCAGCTCGAACGCATCGCCATCGCCAACGTCACCATCCAGGGCGTCACTGTCCCGCTTTTTCTGCGGCTCGGCGACCGCGCGCGCCCGTTCAAGGACGGCATGGAACCGCCGCCGCTCGGCAGCTTCAAGGATGTCGTCATCCACAACATCGTCGCCACCGGCGTCGGCCCGATCGGCTGCTCCATCACCGGCCTGACCAACGCGCCCATCGAAAACGTGACCCTCAGCAACCTGCTGTTCTCGTTTGAGGGCGGCGGCGACAGGAAACTCGCCGCAAGAGAAGTGCCCGAACTACCGAAGAAATACCCCGAATCCACCATGTTCGGCGTGCTGCCGGCCTACGGGTTTTACTGCCGACACATCCGGGGTCTGCGCTTCAGCAACGTGCAACTGCGCACGACCGCACCCGACCTGCGTCACGCAATGGTTTTCGATGACGTGCAAGATTTGGCGCTGGACGGACTGGATGCCGCGTTTCGGCCCGGTGCCGCGCCGATGTTGAAGCTGATGCAAACCCAGCGCGCGCTCATCCGCGGTTGCCGGCCCCGCGCGAAGGACGGAACGTTTCTGCAAGTCGTCGGCGATCGGTCTCGTGAGATCAGTCTCATCGGCAACGATCTCAGCGCCGTGACCACGCCCGTCGAAGCCGCACCGGGCGTTGTCGCCGTCCAAGACAAGAGCCATTGACCCCATGGAAGACCGGCTGCCGGCCGGTCACGGGATGTTGCTTTCCGCTTGGAGTTTCTGTGCCGCGGGCCGCTTCGGCGGCGGCGCCTGTTTTGCCGGTCTCGGCGCTCCGCCGTGCAGCAACATCTCGTCCAACTCGAACGGTCCCGAGCCGAGCGCGCCGCGATGAAAATAAATGCGCAGAATCTGGACATCGTCGCGCTTGACCCTGCCAAACTCGTAACGCAGCTCCGTCCACTGTTTCGCAGGCAGCTTCTCGGCGGGTTTGTGTGAGACGAGCGCGAGCGGCCGGCCGTAACGTTCTCGGTCGCGCAAGCGGACTTCCAGTGCACGCACGGGCATCTCGCGGTCGGGACGAATCCAGAAACTCAATGCCGTGCAGGCCGTCCAATCCTGCGGTTCGGGAAACGCTCGCAGCAGCGCGGCGGCATCGTGCAACGGAGCCGGTTGCACACGCAGCGCACGCGCCGTGTCCACGGGGTCGCGGTCGGTGGTGACAAGCCCGCCCTCGTCGCTGGCCAGAGTCCAATCGGGGTCCTCGAAATCATCGAGCAACGTTGCGTCATCCGGCACCGGTTTCCGTCGCGCGTGTTGCGCCGGAGAGGACGCAAATCCGCGCTGCTTTGCAAACGCCGGCAATCTGTCCGGTTCGCGCACCCATGCGAAGAGGCGGAACGAGCGCGCCGGAATCTCGACGACATTGGCGGCCACCGGTTCCCACCGATACCCGATGCTGCTGGTGCTGCGTTTGCCGATGCGCGAGAACACGTCAATCTCGACGAATGTTCGTCCGCGCGTCGCCTCAGCCGGCTTCGGAAGCGTGGCGCGAACGGGCGCGTAGTTGGTGTTGGCAACGACGAGCAACGTGTCGCCCCGCGCTGTCTGATAAGCAGACACCGCAAAGCTGTCGGTTTTCCACGGTGTGCCCGGCGCATAGTATGGCAGCCACTCGGCGTTTTCGATACCGAGGTCGTCACGCAACGCCATCAGTTCGCGGTTCGGATGATCACCGGGATAGCCAGTGCAGAGCACATCGTGCAACAGCGCGAGCATGGTGCTCTCGGTGGGGTTGTGATGTTCGGCTTTCTGCTGTGTGCCGAAGGTGGCCGCGCGATAGTATTCGCACAGGAACAGAGCCAGCGGCCCCATGTTGCGTCCGGCGACTTGCGCGCGAAAGGCGTCGAGCGTCAGGTTCTTGATTGACTGTGAGGTGTATTGCTCGCCGTCGCAAAATGCCGTGGTGAACGCCGCCAGCGCCGGCAGACAACCGCCTTTGTGGTGCGCGTAAATCTCCGCGTGGCCGCGCGCCCTGCAAAGCATCTCGTAGGCGCGCCGCCAGATTTCGCGCATGGACCACGTCGGAAAATCGCTCTGGCGCGCGCCCGATCGGTCGAGCCAGCCGTGATCGTGTTCGGCGTTTTGGCACGCCTGAATGACGTAGGAGGTGTCCACATAAAAACCGTCCACACCATAACGCTGGATGGCCACCTCGAGGTCTTTCAGTTTCCACTCCAGCCAGTCGCGGCTGCCGGGACAACAAAACACGCGACGCCGGTCGGCCATCGAGCCGCCGATGTTCGCAACGCTGATTTTCCCCTTCGCGTTCAGCAGTCCCCAGACGGATGGCACTTTGACGGCGCCTTCCTCGACGTGCGCGTAGGTCGTGTAAACGATGGCGTGTTTGCCGCGCGACTGAATTTCTTTCACGAGCGCGGCGCGCTCGGCGTCGCGTTTCGGGTCGTTGGTGAGGAACGTCGCGTACTGGTCCGACATCCCGCTCCAGAGCCGGTTACACGAGACCACGCGCTGAAGCTCGTCAGCGCTGGGGCCGTGCGAGTAAAGCTGCCAATGTCGTTTCTCCGGTTCGCGGACCGGCGTGGCGATGAACCCGAACCGATACGTCACCGGCGCGCTGATCTCCGTCGGTTCAGCGATGATCTGGAAGAGCATTTGTCCCGGCCCGTTGCCGTCGCGGCTCAACGTCACCATCGCGCCGCGCCAATCGCGGTACGAGCCGATGTAACAAGCGAACCCGGCGCGGTCGTCGCCGCCCCAAATACCCGGAATCGGTTTGGAAAACTCTCGATGCTGCGGCCAGAAACCCGCCAGAGTTTCGCTGGCCGAAGAAATGTGATAGAGCGTGGACGCGTCCGGCCGAAACAGCAGCCGCAATGACAACTCGCGCACCGTCGCCCGGCCGGCCAGCGGCGCGAGCGTCAGGTCGCTGGTGATGAACCCGTCGTATTCGACCGTCTGCAACAATGTCAGCTGCATCTGGTCCTCGGTCCACGTCCGTTTTGCGATGGCGACAGCAGGAGTCCGGCGGGTCCAGTCTGGCGTTGGCGCTCGGAGAGGCTTCCCGTTCAGGCGGAACTCGGTTTGCGCCAACAATTCGCGTCCTGCGACTGCCGGCATCGGCGCTGCGGCGCTGAGATCGTAGCGTCGGTCGCCGCATCGGACGGCGGATCGCTCGGTCACGACCGCCGCGAAAGGCGGCGGCACATACTCGCCTCCTTCGGGCCGCACCGGTGATCGTTCGGGACATTCCACAGCGAGAGAGGCGGTAACCATTGCGACGGAAACAAAACCGGTCCGGTATTTCCTCATTGAGATACCACCAGAGTCTTTGCCTGCCACGGGTCCAACGTGATGGTCTTTCCATCGGGCAGCCTGGCGGTTTGGGCGGACTTGTCGTCGTGATTGACGAGAATGATGAGGCGGTTGCCGGAATCATCGCGCCAAGCGCCGGCTTCCACAAACCAGTTGCCGGTGTCGAGCACCTTGCGGCAACCGAGCGAGGTCAACAGCTCCGACCACCACGCATACATGGCGGGCAGGGTCAGGTTGTTGGCAATGAGACCGAGATCGAATGCGAACGTGATGGCGCGGCCTTTACCGAAACGATGTTCGATGGCAGCGGGAGAGCCGTCCTCGAATGTGGCAAGCAGTTTCGCGGCGGGGCGCGGCGTGAGTTTCGCACAGCAGGCGTGCTGTTTCACCCAGCGTCCCTCCCGCACAAGCTCGTTGAAATCTTGGAGCGAGAATTTGCCATTGACCTGCTCGCGTGCCGCCACACCACCGCCGGAGTGGATGCCGAGCACATCGCCGAGATGCGCGGCGGCTTTCGGTTCGTCGAAGGATTTGTGCGCCGCGCTCTCGCGGACCTTGCAGGCGTAATCGTAGCTGTTGCAACCCGGAAAGCCCGCGCCGTCGGAACAGAACACCGTCACCAGCGTGCCACCGTCGCGGACATACTGGCGGATGGCCAACTGAATGTCCGGCGGAATCGAGAGACTGCCGGCCAGCACGAGCACTTTGCGACCGCGCAGTTTCTCAGCGGTCATCTCGCTCTCGACGAGCGGGTCGAAGTGGAAACCGGTTTCGCGGATGAGTGTGTAGATGCCAACCTTGGATTGTCCCCAACGCCCGCCCAACGGCGTGGAGTTGAAGGCCGCGTCGTGGAACACCGCCACGTCGGGATATTGTTCGTAGTGCATCATGTAACGCGCGTTCTCCAACGCCTGTTTGATGACCGGCGCGCCGGCTTCGCCGGTGGGCGTGAGTTTGCCTTCCGTATCGTAGAGCGCGGATTGTTCCCACTCCGGTCCCCACGTGGGCACGAGCGTCGAATACTCGAAACCGCAGCCGCCGTTGGCGATGATGGTGAATGCGTTCAGTTCCCACTCGGCGCGACTCATCGGGCCGCGTCGGATTTTCTGGCTGTAGCATTTGCCGATGGAACCGCCGCGCGGCAACGGCAACGTGCCCATGTGCGCGTAGATGCCGGTCCAGATTTTCTTGCCGATGCCGTAGCTGTTCGGCACGCCCTCGGTGGTCAGATGGCCGAAGGTGTAGTGGTAGTCGAAGCCGACGCGTTTGCAGATGGCGGGCGCGCCCGCCCAGTTGACAAATCGTTGCGTGAGCGGTTTGCCGGGCGCAAGCTTGCGCATGTGCGCGAGCAATTCCGCCAGATAATCGCCGTAGCTGTCGGTGATCCACTGAAGTTTCAGATAGGCCAGCCGCATGGGGAAACCGAATCGCTCGTCGGGCTCGAATCGTTTCGGTTGTGGCACGTTCTCGAAGTCGTCCATCCCGCGCACGCCGCCGACGTAGTCGCGGAAGGCGCGGAAATCGCCCGCGAACCGTTTCCGCAGCCACGCGCGCCAACTGGCCACGGCTTCCTTCGAGTAATCGTCCCACAAGCTCGCGTCATCTTCCTGGCCGAACACGAACAGCGTCGCCTGATCGAGGAACGGTTTCACCCAGCCTTCGAGGCCGCGTTTGTGCCAGTGGAGCGTGGCGGGTTTGATGAACGATGCGTGTGTGTCGCCGCCCCGGCGGAGATGATGGCCTTCGAGGCCGAGGTTTTCCTTTTTCACAAGCCACGCTGGCAGGAAAGGACAACAGTGCGCCATGCTGATGGGGGCTTTGAACGGCATGTCATGCTCTTGGCTGAGCTTCAGATCGTGGTGGATCGGCGAGCCGGGCGGCACGACGACGCCGGGCGCGCCTTCGGGCCAGTACCGCGCAAACGTCAGGCCTTCGACGTAAAAGGTGTTGAAACCGAGTTGGCCCTGCATCGCTTCCGAGCCGGCAGGATTGCCCTTCGTGGCGAAACTCAGAAACGGTTTGTCACGGTAAAACAAAATGTCGTAGCCGGGCCTCGCGGTGACGCGATACGGCGACGGTTGCAGCGTCGCGTCAAATTTTGCGGCGCGCTCCTTTGCCGACGACATCGCCCGCGCTTCCTCGCGTGTGCCGACCCTGCCATCGCCGCGCACGACCAATCCCGTCCAGTTCGTGCCGCCGCCGCGGCGCGACGCCACGAGCCGCACGAGCACGCGGTCGGCTTTCGGCAACGCCAGTGTTTTCTTCTCCCAACGGTTATGTTCGATGACCACCGTCTCAACGGATGACTTGCCGCCGGCGATCATCTCGATTTTCAGGATCGTGCCCTTGTTACCTTTCGCGAGCGCCAGATCGCACAGGCCGAATTCCAGATCGAGCTTGGTGCCGCCGGTGACGACAAACTCGACGACCGTCGGATTCAACAGCGACTCGCCCGACAGCAACAACTGTCCCGGCCGCAATTCGCCTCGAATCTCCATGCCCTTCGAGTAGGGTTGGAGCGAGCCGTCCTTTTGTGGCAGAGCGGCCCACAGGAGCAAGCCGCTGCCCGGCCCGCGGATGCTGCGCGGCTGGTAGTGAAACTCGCGCAGGAACTGGCCGTCATAGACAAACAGACGGTCAAACTGCTCGTGCAACGACCAGTCGGCGCGGGCGGCGAGCGCCGTCGCCAACAGCGCGCAGAGGCTCCCCAATCTTTTCACCTTCATGGCAGCAAGGTACCGCACCGCCGCCACAATGTGGACAAAAAAACCATGCCGAGGTCAGACTTGCAGCTTTGCGCGAATCCACGGAACCAGCTCCGCGATTTTGACGCGTTCCTGTTTCATGGTGTCGCGGTCGCGCAAGGTGACGGTGTCGGCCAGTTCGGGACCTTTTTCGCCGAGGGTTTCAAAGTCAATCGTGACACACCACGGGGTGCCCTGCTCGTCCTGATAGCGGTAGCGTTTGCCGATGTTGCCGCGGTCGTCCCATTCGGTGGTGAAGTGCGGTTGCAACAGCTTGAAGACCTGGCTGGCTTTTTCGACGAGCGCGGGTTTGTTGCGCAGCAGGGGAAAGACGGCGACTTTGACGGGAGCGATGCGCGGGGCGAACTTCAGGACGATGCGCGTGTCGCCGGGGGCGATTTCTTCCTCGGTGTAGGCGGCACAGATCAGCGCCAAACAGATTCGGTCCACGCCGGCGCTGGGTTCGATGACGTGGGGGATGTATTTTTGTTTGGTTTCGTCGTCGAAATACTCCATGCTTTTACCGGAAAATTTTTGGTGCTGGCTGAGGTCGAAGTCGCCGCGCGCGGCGATGCCCTCCAGTTCCTGAACGCCGAAGGGAAACTCGAACATCACGTCCACGCAGGCGCTGGCGTAGTGGGCGAGTTCTTCTTTTTTGTATTCGTAGAGGCTGAGTTTTTCTCTCGGCAGGCCGATGGTCTCATACCATTTCAATCGTTCTTCGACCCAGTATTTGTGCCATTCGGCGTCGGTGCCCGGTCGGATGAAAAACTCCAGTTCCATCTGCTCGAACTCGCGGCTGCGGAAGGTGAAGTTGCGGGGATTGATTTCGTTGCGGAAGGCCTTGCCGATCTGGGCGATGCCGAAGGGGATTTTTTGCCGGGAAACGCTGAGGACGTTTTGGAACTGGGCGAAGATGACCTGCGCGGTTTCGGGCCGGAGATAGACCTTGTTGTTGTCGTCCTTGATCGGCCCGGCATGGGATTCGAACATGAGGTTGAACTGGCGGGCTTCGGTGTAGTCGTGCGGGCCGCCTTCGGGGCAGTCGCCCTCGGGCAACTGGTCGGCGCGCCAACGGCCTTTGCATTTCTTGCAGTCCACCATCGGGTCGTTGAAGCTGGTGACATGTCCGCTGGCTTCCCAGACTTTGGGGTGGGTGATGATGGCGCCGTCCATGCCGACCACATCGGTGCGGCGGCGCACCACGTCGTTCCACCAAGCCTCGCGGACGTTCCGTTTCAGTTCGGCGCCGGCGGGACCGTAGTCCCAGAAACCGTTGATGCCGCCGTAGATTTCGGAGGACGGGAAAATGAAACCGCGTCGTTTGCACAGCGCAACGATTTTTTCCATCAAGGGCGTTGGTTGTTTCTCGGCCATAGCGGGGCGGACTATGGCGGAAGGGCCGGAGCAAGTCAAGGCGTGTGCGGTTGCAAATGACCCGTGGAAGGAGTATAAAAACCTCAGTCATGTCGGGGTTTTTTTTCTCCACGTTACGCGCGCGGCTGGCATCTGTGACGCTGATGGCGTTGCTGCCGGTGCTGGGACTGACGCTTTTTATGGGATGGCAGCAGTATCGCACACACCGCGAAGCGGTCGAACAGCACGTGAGCCGCATGGCCTGGCACGTGAGCCTGGAGCAGCGGGAACTGATGGAACGGGTGCGTGAGTGGTTGCAGGCTCTGTCGCAATCGGCGGTTCTGCGGGAACCCGATCCGGCCCGCTGTGGCGCTTTCCTCCGGGAAGAACACGGGCGGCAGCGCTATGTCGTGGAGTTGGGGTTGGCGGACGCTGGCGGTCAAGTGTTGGCGAGCACGGCATCGCGTCCGGGGTCGGTCGCTGGCGAGCCGTGGTTTCAGCGCGTGTTGGAGAGAAAGGATTTCTCGGTGGCGCGTTACGAAGTGAATCCGCAAACAGGGCTGCCCTCGTTGACGGTTGGCTTCCCGGTCTTCGGGGAACAGGGCGTGGTGAAGGCCGTGTTGTTTGCGACGATGGATTTGCAGTGGGTCACGCGGTCGGCGGCGATGATGGATTTGCCGCAGGGCGCTTGTGTGATGGTGGTGGATCGGAGCGGGCGGATTGTTCATTTTGCCGGGGCGGAAGGCGCGGAAGGCGCGCTGGTGGAGGACGCATTGCAGGCGGCGCTCGGCGAGCCGGTGGTCATGAGCACGGTGAGCGGCACGGGCTGGTTCTACGGTGTGGCACCGTTGTTGGCCGGGCAGAAACGATCGGCGGTCTATGCGGTGGTGGCGATTCCGTGGGCAACGGCCTTCGGGCCGGCGCGTCGGATGATGATTGAAAATGCGCTGGTGTGGGTGCTGGCGCCGTTGTGGATGTGGCTGGCGCTGCAGATGGCGGGTCAACGGTTGTTGGTGCAACCGATTCAACGATTGATCGCCGCCACGCAGCGGCTGGCACGAGGCGAGTTGAGCACGCGCGTCGGGCCGACCGGCGGGGGACGCGAATTGGAACAATTGGGGCGGTCCTTCGACGAGATGGCGGAGGCGCTGGCAAAACAGGCCGCTCAACTGCAGCGGTCCGAGGAGCAATTCCGACACATTGTGGAAACCTCGCCGTTGGGAATGCATTTTTGGAAGCTGCAACCCGACGGACAATTGGTGCTCACCGGTGCGAATCCGGCGGCGGATCAAATGCTCGGCGTCGAACACGCACCGCTGGTCGGCAAGAGGATCCTCGATGCGTTTCCGTGGCTGGCGGGCACGGAAGTGCCCAATCGTTACCGGGAAGTCTGTGTACTGGGTGTGCCGTGGCACAGCGAACAGATCCGATACAAGGACGGCCAGCTCGTGGACGTTTACGAAGTTTACGCCTTTCGCACCGAGCCGGGCAGCATTGCCGTGATGTTCCGCGACGTCACCGAGCGGCGCAAAAGTCTCGAAGCGTTGCGCGAAAGTGAACAACGATTCCGCCAACTCGTTGAGAATTCGCCGGACGCAATCTTCGTCGAAAGCCTTGACGGTCGAGTGCTCGATGTCAATCCGGCCGCCTGCCGGTTGCACGGTTTGCCGCGCGAGAAACTGGTGGGCCGACACGTGACGGAACTGGTGCCACCCGAATTTCGTGAACAGGTTCGTCAGGATTACCAAAAACTGGTCAGCGGCGAATGGACTCACTTCGAGGGCCGGAGCTACACCGCCGCCCAGACGGTCGTCCCTGTGGAGGTCAACGTCAGCCGCATCCAGTACGCCGGTCAACCGGCCCTGCTTCTTCACGTGCGCGATGTCAGCACCCGCAAACGCGCCGAGCTGTCCCTGCTGGAAAGTGAGACCCGCAACCGGGTCCTGTCGGAGGCAGCGTTTGAAGCCATTGTGCTGACCGATGGCGGGCGCATCATTGACGCCAACAGCCGCATGGTGGAACTGCTCGGCTATTCGTTGGCCGAACTGGTCGGCAAACCCATGACGGAGTTCATCGCCGACGAATCGCCCAGCACCACCTTCGAACCGGGCCGCCGCCGAAGTTCGGCGCCCGTGGAAATCCTCCTTCGTCGCAAAGACGCTTCGCGGGTGCGCGTGGAACCTCACAGCCGGATCATTCCCTACAAGGGCCGCCAGGTTTGCGTCATCGCCATGCGCGACATCACGGAGGAATATCGCACGCGCGAGGTGATGCAGCGGTTGGCTGCTGCCGTCGAACAGGCCGTCGAGGCCATCGTCATCACCGATCCGCAGGGCAACATCCTTTACGTCAACCGATCCTTTGAGCGGATCACCGGCTACAGTCGGGCGGAAGTCCTCGGCCGAAACCCGCGCATTCTGAAAAGTGGCAAACACGACGCGGCGTTTTACCGCGAGCTGTGGGACACCCTCACGCGCGGCGAAGTCTGGCACGGCTTCTTCTACAACCGCAAGAAAGACGGCACGATCTATCAGGAAGAAGCCTCCATCAATCCCATCAAGGACGATCGGGGCCGCATTACCAGCTATGTCGCCGTCAAACGCGACGTCACCCACGAACGCGCCCTGCAGCAACAGCTCTTGCAGGCGCAAAAAATGGAAGCCATCGGACGCCTCGCCGGGGGCGTCGCTCACGACTTTAACAACCGGCTCACCAGTGTCATTGGTTACTGCGAACTGGCTCTTCGCCGCCTGCCCGAAGCCGACCCTGGGCGTCGCTACCTGCAAGAAATCCTCAAGGCGGCCGACCGCGCCAAGACGCTCACCCGCCAATTACTGGCCTTTAGTCGCAAACAGGTTCTGGAGTCTGTCGTGTTCGACCTGAATGACCTGCTTCGGAACATTCAGGACATGCTCACCCGTACCATCGGCGAAGACATCACCTTGGTGATGGAGCTTCAACCGAAAGGATTGTGGCCGGTCAAAGCCGACCCCGGCCAAATCGAACAGGTCCTCCTCAACCTGGTGGTCAACGCCCGCGACGCCATGCCGCTGGGCGGCCAGCTCACCCTTCGCACCGCGAACCGGGTGGTGGACGAAAGCGGTCCGGGCCGACTCCCCGGCGTGACGCCGGGGGAGTATGTTCAACTGTCCGTGGCCGACACCGGCATCGGCATGACCGAGGAAGTCCGGTCGCATCTGTTCGAGCCGTTCTTCACCACGAAGGAAGACGGCAAAGGCACCGGCCTCGGTCTGGCCACCTCCTACGGCATCATCCAACAAAGCGGCGGTCATATCATCGTCACCACTCAACCGAAGGCCGGCACCACCTTCGACATCTTTCTGCCACGTGCCGACGGCCAGAAAACGGTTGCCAGCCACGCCGTCGTCGTGGAAGAAGTGCCGCGCACCCGCACCAACGAAACGATCCTGCTGGTCGAAGACGAAGAACCCGTTCGCGAACTGGCTCGGCTGGTCCTGTCCGAACTCGGCTACAACGTTCTCAGTGCCGCCAACGGCGTGGAAGCCATCGAGGTGCTCCACAAACATCCCGACACTCGTCTGGACCTGCTGGTGACCGATGTGGTCATGCCGCAAATGGGTGGCCGCGAGTTGGCCGAACGATTGCGCCAGGACCGCCCCGGACTCAAGGTGCTCTTTACCACCGGCTACAGCTCCGAAGCCGAAAGCATCAGCAGGATTCTTTCGCCAAGCACCTTCTATCTCGCCAAACCGTTCAACGCCTCCGGCCTGGGCCGAAAAGTCCGCGAGGTGCTCGATGCCTGAACCCGCGATCTGTTCGCCCAGATTTCCCGCACGCCGTCTGACAGATGCACCGCAACAAATGCGCAACGCCATGAAACGATCTTGCTCGCTGATGAGCCTGCTCCTGCTGCTCGGAGTGATGACGCCGGCTCAAACCGCCGACCGTCCTGCCGGATTCCTCGCCGAAGGAACGCCGTTTGCCACGCCCTATTACATTCGGGACAGCGGTGTGCCAGGCCCGACGGTCCTGATCACCGGCGGCATCCACGGAAACGAACCTTCGGGCGCACGCGCAGCCGATCAGATCCGACACTGGCCCATCACACGCGGCAAACTCATCGTGGTGCCGCGCGTCAATGTGCTGGCGTCAGACGCCAACCAACGCAACACGCCTGGAGAACCCGAATCGCTTGCCAACCTGAACCGCAATTTCCCGCGCGCCGCCAGCAACGAACCGCCGCGATGCATCCTTGCCACCGCGGTGTGGAATTTTGCCTGCCAGCAGAAACCCAACTGGGTGATTGACCTGCACGAGGGGTACGATTTCAGCGTCACAAACAAAAACAGTGTCGGAAGCAGCCTCCTCGTGTTCCCGACAACCGAGGGGCAGTCTGTTTCGACCGCCATGCAGGCCGCCGTCAACGCCACCATCACCAACCAGAACAACCGCTTCCAATTGCGCGGGCCACCGGTGGACAGCAGTTTTGCGCGCGCCGCCGGAGCGCATCTGGGAGCACACGCGATGATTCTGGAAACAACCACAAAATCGCAGCCCCTGCCTGTGCGCGTTCGACAGCATCGAATCATGGTTCACACCTTGCTGCGAGAGCTTCAAATGATCCCCGACACGGCGAACGTGGACTGGATCACCGATCAAAGTCCTGCCGGTCGGGCCACCTTGCGGATCGCCCTCTACGATGCGGCAGGCACCGGCGGCACCGGCCCGCAAAAAATCCGCCAGTTCATGAGCCGGAAACCGGCCACCGTGGTGGTGGAGCTCGGGCCGGAGGAAATCCGCAACGGCGCGCTCTCTCAATTCCACGTGCTCATCTGTCCCGGCGGCAGCGGCCTCGGCCAGGCCAACGCCATCGGCAAAGACGGACGCGAGCGCATCAAACAATTCGTCGAAAACGGCGGCGGCTACGTCGGCATCTGCGCCGGCGCGTATCTGGCCACCAGCGGTTTCACGTGGGGATTGAAGATTCTCAACGCCAAAACCGTCTCGCCGAAATGGCGACGCGGCACTGGCATCGTGAAGATCGAACTCACCGACAAAGGTCGTCAGCTCCTCGGCAACCATCCGGGATTGCTGGACTGCAAATACGCCAACGGCCCCATCCTCGGCCCGGCCGAAGAACCTTCGCTGCCGGATTATGACGTCCTCGCCGTTTTCCGATCCGAGATTGCCGAGCACGATTCCCCGAAGGGCATCATGGTCAACTCGCCGGCCATCGTCGCCGCAGCTTGCGGCAAAGGCCGGGTCATCGCCATCAGCCCGCATCCCGAACAAATGGAGCCATTACAGGAACTGGTGGCACGCGCCATCTTTTGGGCTGCTGGCCGCGACGATTACGAAACGCCGGAGGGCAAAAAGATTCTGGCTGATTGCAGCATGCTACGGCAGATTACCAAAGACGATCCGCCGATCATCATGACTTGCAACCTGCCCGACACCGAACCGGAGAACCGCGGCCACCTGGTTCATCATCCGCGCCACGCCAAGGTCATCAAGCAACGGTGCGACGAAGTGGGCGTGAAATGCGAAATTCACCTCAACGCACCCGGCGATGTCATCGGCTTCCTGCTCCAGCACCTCGGCGTCCAATCAACACCGGCCAAACCCGCAACGTAATGTGAAGATTCGCTTTGCACTGATGGCGCTGGTGATGGCTTTGTCCGCGCGCGTTCTTGGAGGGGAGGGAGCGCAACCGATTTTCAAAACCGAAACTTTTGACCGCGACCCCGGTTGGGAAGGGCACAACAACCGCATTGCGCTCAAAAATGTTCCAACGGTGACGCAAAACTTTGGCTACAGCAGCACGCATTTCGCCGGCAAAGCCGCCGGCGAGATGGGCGGGCAGGTGTGGCGTTCGACCACGCCGGCGTTTTACGCCGCCAGAATTCCCGCGCGAACACTGAATGACTCGCTCGCTGCTTCCGGGACGTTTGTCATCACCGCGCCATCGGGTTCTGCGGGCTGTTTTTTTGGCTGGTTCGACTCGACAAAGCTGCCCAGCGGCGGCAGGCCGATCGGCTCGTTGGGACTGAACATCAACTGCGAAAAAGCCGGCGGACAACTCGCCGTGCGTCTGATTGCCAGCAGCAACAAAGCCTGCGGCACGTTCATCACGCCGTTCACGCCGGGTCCCACCCACGGCCTTCACACGCCGCTGAAGAAAGGCATCCGGTTCACATGGGCGCTGCGCTACGATCCTGCCGCCAACAACGGAAATGGCCGCTTTCAATTCAGTATCCGGCGGCTCGATGGGCCGCTGGAAGACTGGGAAGGGAAAACCTTCTCCGTGGACGTGCCGCCGCAAGTCCGCAAGGACGGCGCGACCTTCGACCACTTCGGTCTTGTCAATGGCGGCAAAAGCGGTGGCCCAATGAGCATCTACTTTGACGATGTTGAATACGACGAAACGAAAGAGGATTTCTCTCGTGATCCCGGATGGAATGCGTCGGGCAATCGGGCAACGTTCAAGGAACCCGAACCGTCCGGCGCGCATCACTTCGGTTTCAGCGCCCACACGAACCACGCCGGCGGCCGCCCCGGCGAGATCGGCGGCGCTTTCTGGCGCACGGAGAAGAACTTCGGTTACTACGCCGATCGCGTCGGTCCGTTCACGCTTGAGGACCGCCTGGAGGCCAGCGGCAAAGTAATGCTCGCCATTGGCGCACCCGATTCTGCTGTCTGCTTCGGTTGGTTCAGTGGCCAGAGGCAGAGTGTGGACAAACCGTTTGACAGCGCCAATTTCCTCGGTGTCGCCATCGGCGGTCCGACCCGTGTGGGCCACTATTTTCGTCCGATGTGCGTCACGGCCAAGGGCACCCGACGTCGCGCCGCCGCCGGGCCGCTGCTTGTTCCGGGCCAAGTGTGCGAGTGGTCGGTGCGCTTCGATCCTGCCGGGACAGGCTCGTTGCGGGTCACGCTTGGCGGCGAATCCGTCACGCTGGATTTGAAACGGGGCGACAAACAGGAAGGCGCGCGCCTTGACCGTTTCGGTCTCGTTACGAGCCGCCCCGGCGGCGGCTTGGTGAAAATCTGGTTCGATGACCTGCGGTACACCGCCACGCCTGCGTCGCGCTGAACCGTTTGCTGGCAACCAACCGAGCGGCTCGGTGTTCCATAAGACGGATAACGGCGTGAGACTGATGCTGCCGTGAATGAGGTTGGTTGCTGAACACGCGCAATGTGATTCCAACAGTAATGACACCGGCGATTGCTATGGCGATAGCCGCCACCTCGTTGGCACAGACAAACCCTGAAAGCGCCCCAGCACCGACAGCCCAATTGCGTCTCGCTGCGCGTGCAGCCAAGAAGAACACGGCGGGCGGCTTCGATCTCAAATCCTATCTCGACGAGCTTTCCGCCGAAGGCCGACAACGCGGCTACAAAGAGTTCACCTACAAGCAGACGCCGCAAGGTGAACTGCGGATTTACTTCAAGATGCCCGATGGCTGGTCGCCGAACGATAAACGGCCGGTGCTGGTGTTCTTCTTCGGCGGCGGCTGGAGCGGCGGCAAGGTCTTTGCCTGTGTCCGCGAAGCGGAGCACTTCGCCAAACGCGGCGTCGTGGTGGGTTTGGCAGACTACCGGGTGCGCAATCGCCAAGGTGTCGCGCTCGACAAATGCGTTGAGGACGCCCGGAGCGCCGTGCGCTGGGTGCGAGCCAACTGCGCAACACTTGGCGCCGACCCCGCGCGCGTCATTGCCGGAGGCGGCTCGGCGGGAGGACACATTGCCGCTTGTACCGCCATCGCCGACGCGCCGAACAGCGACACCGATGACCTGCGCCTTTCCTGCATCCCCAACGCGCTGTTGCTGTATTACCCAGTGGCGAGCCTTCTGGACGGCAGCCGAGCCGCTGCTTTCAAGCGGTTGCTCGGCGAGGACCTGGCTCTGAAACTGTCGCCCGCCAGGCGCGTCGGCAAATCGTGGCCGCCGACGGTGATGTTTTCGGGCACGGCCGACATTGAGTTGCGCAACGCGGTCCTGCTCCACAACCGAGCGAAGGAGGCCGGCGTGAATTGCGAGTTGTATGTGGCCGAGGGACGCGGACACGGCATCCCAAGAACCGAGCCGAGGGATTTTGCGTGGTTGAATTATGCTGCCGACTTCTTTGCGCGCGCCGGCGTAATTGACCAGCAGCCTGTCGCCGAGGTGTTGTCGGGCAACTTGCGCAAATACAACGGTGAACCGGTCAAATGATTTGCTTCCACATCCTGCTTGCCGCATTCTGTTGCGTCGCGGCATCCCCTGCTGCCAGTCTTGAACCGATCCTCGGCGAGAAAGGCCGGCTGCTGCTCCAGGAGAAGTTCGATGGCGATACTCTGCCGAAAGGCTGACATCTGAAAGCGGGCGAACTGCGCGCGGGGCCGGCGGCGTGTTGCGCGCAAGCCAGAAGAAAGATGCTGGCCGGTTGTGTCTGTTCAATTGCGAACTGCCGATGCAGGACGCAGTCATTCAGATTGATTTCAAGTTCGACGGCGCGCGCGGCCTGAACGTCAGCGTCAATCCGTCGCCGGGCGAACTTTCGAAGAAGGGACACTTGTTTTCGGTTATGATCACCCGCAGGATGTGGAACATCACCGAGCACAACGACAAGGCAGATCGGAATTCGCGCAGCAAAGCGCTGGCCGCCGCCCCGGAGACGTTTGAGGCCGGCGGGTGGTACTCGTTGCTGATCGAAATGAAAGGCGAGGAGGTGGCCGCGCAGGTCGAGGGCAAAAAACCGCTGCGCGCCTCAAGCAAACAGTTCCGTGTCAAAAAACCCGGCATCGAATTTCGCGTCGCCGGACGGGACAACGAGAAGGTCTGTTTTGACAACCTGCGCGTATGGGAGTTGCGCCCGTGACCCCAAAGGGCGGTTTCGGCTGGATTTTCTGGGAGGACTGAGGCATTTGCTACTCTCAAAAACAGAGGAAAAGGCTTGACGGAATGGAGAGGGGCTGAGATTATTTTGAAATCAAAAGTAATACCACACTCGGAGACTCACCCATGACAGCACCCATTGACCGCCGCCGGTTCCTTCAGGCCAGCGCACTCGTTCTCGGCAGCATGACCCTGCCACTCTCCGCGGCAGCGCCCGCAACGGGCGGTCGCATCAAAAAAGCCGTCGGCTGGGAGATGATTATCGAGCCGAAACTTTCCGTCGAAGACAAGTTTCGCGTTGCAAAAGACGCGGGATTCGAAGGCGTGGAAGTGTCGCGTCGCGCCTCGAAGAAAGACGCTGTGGATGTGAAGGCGCTCGCCCAAGCCAGCGAGAAGGTTGGCATCCCCATCCACGGCATCTCAAACGGATCGAACCCGGACCTTGAAGCGGCCATTGACGATGCAGCGATCTGCGGCGCGACCACGGTGTTGCACGTCGTCCGCGCCGATCCCAACGGATCGTACATGGAAAACTACCGGCAGACGCAGCAACTCATTCGGTCGGCGATTCCGCGCGCCGAGAAGAAGTGGATCAAGATTTGCATCGAGAACGTCTGGGCCACGTTCCTGATCGAACCGCTGACAATGGCCCGCTACATTGACGAGATCGGCAGTCCGTGGGTGCGCGCCTACTTCGATGTGGGCAACGTGATGCGTTGGGGCTGGCCGCAACACTGGATCGAGGTGCTCGGCAACCGCATCGAGAAAATCCACATCAAGGAATACAGCCTGAAAATCGCCATGAAAGAGGGCATGGCCAAGGGATTCGACGTTCCCATTGGCGAGGGTGACATAGATTGGAAACGGGTTCGTGAAGAGTTGAAGAAGATCGGTCTGCAAAGCTGGGCCACCGCCGAAGTGCGCGGCGGCGACCGACAGCGACTGGCCGAAATTGCGGCGCAGATGGATCGCGTGCTGTATGCGTAGAGCCACTGACACAACTCTGCGCTGTGCCCACGCCGCTCCGCCGGCGTGCGGGAGAGATATTGTGAAATGGAGGCAGCGCGGCGGCAGAGCGCCGCGGCTACAACCCCTTTTCCCATCACTCCTGACAATACTCTGGTTCTCGTGTGCCGCGGCCATTGCAGCCGCACCGGTGCATTTCGGTTGTCAGGCACGGACGTTTGGCGAAGGCGTCTATAAGGACGAGGCGAAGTTCCTCGATGTGGTTCGGCAAATCGGCGAAGTCGGCTTCGAGGGCATTGAGACCAACTTCAAGAACTTGGAGCGTTACTACGACAAGCCGGAGGAATTCGCAAAGATTCTGAAAGACGCTCGCTTGAAACTGATCGGCGCGCACATGGGCGGCTCACCGTGGGCAGCAACACCCAAGGACAAACTGCTCGCCGATGTGGAACGGGCAGCGCAATTCGTAAAGAAGGTGGGCGGCGAGTGCATCGTGTTCAGCGGCTCCTACCCGAAGGCGCGTCCGCTTCCAGCCGACACGTGGCCGAAGATGGCGGAACTAATGAACGAGGTCGGGCGTGTCTGTGCGAAAAACGGTGTGCGCTGTCTCTACCACAATCACTGGGTGGAATGCGAAGGCGACGGGATGGAGCAATTGTGCAAGCTGACCGACCCGAAACTTGTCGGCTTTGCCTTCGACACCGGCCACGCGGTGCGCGCGGGCAAGGACCCTGCCGCTGTGATTGCCGTGTTGGGCAAACGACTCGGCGTAATCCATTTCGCGGATGCTTCTGCCGACGTTCAGTCGGTCACGAAGCGCCCGCCGTTGGGCGAGGGAAAGCTGAAGATTCCCCCCGTGGTCGAAGCGTTGCGAAAAGTCGGTTTCAACCAGTGGATTGTTCTCGAAGAGGAAACTACCGGCCTGCCCGGTCGTCCGCTGGCCGAAAAGGGTCTGGCGATTTTTCGATCGGTGTTTCGATGAAACCGTGCATCACTCGTCGGACGTTTGGGAAACAAATGCTTGCCGCCGGCATGGGTCTGGCGCTGGCGCGATCCGACGCAGTGCCGTCGGGCGCGTTGCCGAAAGTGGAGATCGGCCCTCTCGAAGTGAGCCGACTCATCCTGGGTTGCAATCTCATTACCGGCAGCCTTCACGCCCGCGATTTGCGGTATGTCGCCGAGCTTTCGGCGCATTACAACACCGACGAGAAAGTGCTGGAAACGTTTGCGCTCGCCGAGGTGCACGGCATCAACACGTTCATGACCCATGACCGTCCGCGCGTGATTTCTCTGCTGAAGAAACACCGCGAGCGCGGCGGCAAGCTCCAGTGGCTCGTCAGTCCCGCCAGTCCGCTGGACGATCAGGCCGCCTACCTCGAAGAGGTAAACCGTCTGGTGCTCGACGGCGCGGCGGGCTTGTATATTTTCGGCGGACACGCCGACCGCGCCGTGAAGGACGGCAAGACGGACCTGCTCCGACGAGCGTTGGACGCTTTCAAGGCGGCCAACGTGCCGGCGGGCATCGCCGCGCACGCGCTGGAGGTCATCGTCGCGGCTGAGCAGCAACGTCTCGACGCAGATTTTTACGTGAAGACGCTGCATCATCATCGGTATCCGAGCGCGCCGCGTCCCGGTGAAGCCACCAGTGATTGGAGCGAGAAAATCCCTGCTTACTGGTGCCGCAATCCAGAGGAAACAGTAGCCTTCATGAAGGGCGTCAGGAAACCGTGGATCGCCTTCAAAGTGATGGCGGCCGGCGCGATCCCGCCACGCGAGGGATTCAAGTATGCCTTTGATGCAGGCGCGTGTTGCATTCTCGCGGGCATGTTTGATTTTCAAATCGCCGAGGATGTTCGCATCGTCAACGAACTGCTCACCCCAAGAAGGGCTTCTTCCACATGAACAAAATCTCACGTCGGCAGTTTCTGGGCGCGGCGCTCGGCGCGCCGTTCGTTCTCCCGTCGGGGCTGCGTGCGGCGGCGCCCAACAGCAAGCTCTGCCACGCCTGCATCGGCGTCACGCGGATGGGCGGCAACGACCTGAAAAGTTTCCAGAGCCACGACCGTCTTCAGATCGTTGCGCTTTGCGATGTGGACACGCAGCACTTGGAGCAGGCGGCCAAGCTCGTGCCCGGCGCGCGGCGTTACACCGACTGGCGCGAGATGTTCGAGAAGGAAGGCGACAAGATTGATTCGGTCAATGTCACCACGCCCGATCACATGCATTTTCCGATTGCGTGGACCGCCATCCAGCGCGGCAAACACGTCTATTGCCAGAAACCGATGTGCCATGATCTGTGGGAAGTGCGAACGTTGACGGCAGCCGCCGCTAAGAAGGGCGTCGTCACCCAGCTCGGCACGCAGTTTACTTCCACCATCCCGCAGCGAATGACGGTGGAACTGATCCAGCGTGGCGTCATTGGGAAAATCAAACACGTTTATCTTTGCTCCAACCGTCCCGCGCCCAATCGCATCAAAGGACCGCGTCCGCCGAAAGGCGAGGAACCGCCGCCGCACCTGAACTGGGACCTCTGGATCGGCAACGCGCCGATGCGACCGTATGCGCCGGGCATCTATCATCCGGCGGCGTGGCGCGGCTGGCAGGATTTCGGCACCAGTTGGTGCGCCGACATGGGTTGTCACATTCTCGACGCCACCTGGCGCGGTCTCGGTTTGACAGCCCCCACCAGCGTTGTCGCCGAAGTGGAGGAATCGTGGAAGAATGAGCCGGACCGCCGCGCCGACAACTGGCCGCAAGCCGAACACGTCACATGGACGTTCCCCGGCAACAAGATGATTGACGGCAAGGAGCTGATCGTCGAGTGGTTCGACGGCGCGATGTTGCCGCCGCGGGAAGCGCGCGACCTCAATCCCAGCGGCAACTATCCGTTGGAAGCCGCTCTGCTGGTCGGCACGGAGGGCGCCATTCTCCATCGGCACACGGCCGGCCCGCAGTTGTTGCCGAAAGAGAAATTCGAGAAATACGAGCGCCCGAAACCGCCGCCGGGCGACCACTATCATCAATTTGTGGATGCTTGTCTTGGCGGCGAAAAGACGGCGGCGAGTTTTGCGCAGACTGCGCCGATGACCGAAACGATTCTGCTCGGCACCATCGCCATTCGTTGTCCCGACAAGAAACTGACCTGGGATGCTGCCAACATAAGATTCCCCAATTACCCCGACGCCGAGCGTTACCTGAAACGAACCTATCGCGCCGGCTGGGAGATACCATTATGAACAACACCAATACAACCTCGAAGCCGGCGCGTTGGTATCATGCGGTGAACCGGTATCAATGGCTGGTGCTCCTCATCGCCTCCATCGGCTGGATGTTCGATGCCTACGAAGGCCAGGTCTTCAACATCACCCGCAACGATCTGCTGACCGACATCCTGCGGGCTGCGCACGACGCGCCCGAAGTTCGTCGCTGGGGCGACATCTTTCTCGGCGTTTTTCTTGCGGGCGGCGCGTTGGGCGGGATTTTGTTCGGCTCGCTGGCGGATCGGTTCGGGCGCAAGCCGGTCATGGTCTTGACCATTTTATTTTATTCCGTGTTTGCCGGGCTGACCTACTTCGCAACGGCGCTCTGGCAGGTGGGTGTGTTGCGGTTCCTCGTGGCGATGGGTGTCGGCGGCGAATGGGCGGTGGCAGCGACGTTGGTCGCCGAGGTCTTCCCGAAAGAGGCGCGCGCGCAGGCCGGCGGGATTTTTCATGCGACGAGTTGTTTCGGCACCTGGCTTGCCGCGCTGGTCGGTCTGGCTGTCGGCACGCACTGGCGATACGCCTATCTGATCAGCGTCCTACCGGCGTTGTTGGTGTTGTGGGTGTGGGCCAGTGTCAAGGAACCGGAAAGCTGGACCCGCGCGCGCGACAAGGCTGTGGCGGGCCAGGGCGGCAAACTCGGCAGTTTCCGCGAACTGTTCACGCATCGGCTCTGGGGACCGCGCGCTCTGCTCGGCATGGTGTTGGCCGCTGTCGGGCTGGCCACCTTCTGGAGCGTCACCGTCGCGGGCCAAGACCTCATGCAAGACCTTTTGCTGCGCAGCGGCACGGACGCCGCGAAAGCAAAAGCCGACGCCAAATTCGCTTACGGCGTCATCCAAACCATCGGCGGCGCGGTGGGGCTGGTCTCGTTCGGGCCGCTCTGCGTGTGGTTGGGGCGCCGTCGCGCATTCATCGGAATGCAACTCCTGTCGCTAATCGTCGTGCCGGCGACCTGTTACCTGCCGCAGACCGAAATGCAAATGCTGCTGCTATTGCCGTTGATGGGATTTTGCACGTTGGGACTCCACGCGGGGTTCGCCGTCTATTTCCCGGAACTGTTCCCCAATCACCTGCGCTCCACCGGCGCCGGCTTCTGCTTCAACGCGGGGCGGCTTGTCGCCTCGCCGGTGCTGGTGTTTTCCGGCGCGTTGAAATCCGCTGTCGGTTTGCAATTGGCGATCACACTGATGTCGTTGCTGTTTGTCATCGGCATCGTGGTCATGTTGTTCCTGCCGGAAACCAAAGACCAACCGCTACCTGAATGACCATGTTGCCCGACTACCTGAACGTTTCCGCCGCCGACCTCGGCAAAGGCACGCCCGTGAAAGTCCGCATCCTCGGCGACATGGCCTCCATCGGACGCGCCGTGGCGGAGGACATGCGCGCGGAAATTCTCCGCAACCCCCGCGCCACGCTCATCGTGCCGGTCGGCCCCGTGGATCAGTATGCGCCGCTGGCGCAGAGGATCAACGAGGAACGGATCAACTGCCGCGACGTCGTCTTCATCAACATGGACGAGTATCTCACCGACGACGACCAGTTCATCCCGATGGATCACCCGTTGAGTTTTCGCGGTTTCATGAACCGGTTGTTTTATGACCGGCTCGACCCGGCGCTCGCGCCGCGCCCGGAAAACCGGGTCTTCCCCGATCCAAAAAATCCCGACGCCGTGCCGCGCCTCATCGAACAGCGCGGCGGCGTGGACGCCTGTTTTGGCGGCATCGGCATCAACGGCCACATCGCGTTCAACGAACCGCCCGAACCGGGCGTGACGATGAGCGTGGAAGATTTTGCTACGCTGCCGACGCGCGTGCTCTCCCTCACCCGCGAGACCCGCACGATCAACTCCGTCACGGTCGGCGGCGAGATCAGTATCATCCCGCGCCGCGCCGTTACCGTCGGCATGAAGGAATGTCTCGGCGCGCGCCGGTTGCGGCTCTACTGCAATCGTCCGTGGCAAAGCGCCGTCGTGCGGCGCGTGTTGCACGGCCCGATCACGGCATCGTGTCCGGCTTCGCTGATGCGGCTGCATCCCGACGCCGTGCTGACCGTCGCCGACTACGTGGCACAGCCGCCGAACATCATGTTGCGTTGAACATCCTTCTGGTAAACACCAACCGGATGAAGCCAGCCATCGCGCCGATTGGGCTGGACTATCTGGCCGATGCGCTGTTGGCCGCGGGGCACAACGCGCGGTTGCTCGATCTCTGTTTTTCCGAAGACCCGGCCACGGACATCGCTGCCGCCTGCCGCTCCTTTGCGGCGGATGCCATCGGCGTCACCATTCGCAACACGGACGACTGCTATTTCACGAGCCGGTCGTTTTTCCTCCCCGAAATCAAACGCATCCTCGAACTGCTCCGCCGGCACGCGAACGCGCCGATCGTGCTCGGCGGCGTCGGCTTTTCCATCATGCCGGAGGCGGTGATGGAGTTTTGCGAGGCGGACTTCGGCATTGCCGGCGACGGCGAGGTCGCATTGGTCGAGTTTCTCAACGCGCTTCAGCGTCGCGGCTCGTGGGAAACCGTGCCGAATCTGTTGTTTCGTGAGCGTGGCGTGATCCGCCGCAATCGCGTGGAACCGGCGGACCTCTCGCAGTTGCCGCCGCGCCGGCGCGCGTTTGTGGACAACCGCCGTTACTTCGCCGCCGGCGGTCAGACAGGGTTCGAGACCAAACGCGGCTGTCCGATGTCGTGTTTGTATTGCGCCGATCCGGTCGCCAAAGGCCGCGCGACCCGCTGGATGCCGCCGTCAGCCGTGGTGGCGGAACTGGCCGCGCTGTTGGCGCAGGGCGTGGACCATTTTCACACCTGCGACAGCGAGTTCAACCTGCCGGCGGAACACGCGCTGGAAGTGTGCCGCGCGATGGTTGCGGCGGGACTGGCCGACAAAATCCGTTGGTACGCCTACTGCGCGCCGAAACCGTTCGACGACGAGATGGCCGCGTGGTTCCGACGCGCCGGTGGCGTGGGCATTGACTTCGGCGCCGACAGCGGCAACGACGAAATGCTGGCGCGCCTGGGGCGGCCCTTCGCCGCTGCCGATCTGGCCGACACGGCGCAGATTTGCCGCAGACACGGCATCCGGTTCATGTACGATTTGTTGCTCGGCGGTCCCGGCGAAACCCGCGAGACGCTTGCGGAAACCATCGCGCTGATGAGGCGGCTGGAACCGGATTGTGTGGGGTTGTCCATCGGAGTCCGCGTGTACGAGGGCACGCCGGTGGCGCAACTTCTTTCCCGCGCGGACGGAACGGAGGATCGCTGCCGGCTGTTGCAACCGACCTTTTACGTTTCGCCCGCGTTGGGGCCGGACATCGTGGACATCGTGCGCGAGCTGGTCGCCGGTGATCCGCGCTTTTTTCTGCCTCAAACCTCGCCCGACAACGCCAATTACAACTACAACGATAACACGGCGCTGGTGCAGGCCATTGCGGCCGGCGCGCGCGGCGCTTACTGGGACATCCTGAGTGGAATGGGGCATTCGTGATTTCAACGCAAACAACCTTGGAGGTGATTTTCGCGCTGAGCCTCGCGGGTTTCATTCAGGGGCTGACCGGCTTCGGCTTCGGAATGGCGGCTGTCGCGTTGTTGCCGCTGGTGTTGGAGTTGAAGGATGCGCAAGTGGTGATTGCGCTGCTGACAGTGGTGGTCTGTCTCGCGGCGTTTGTGGCGACGCGTCGGCAATTTCGGTGGCGGGACGGACGGTGGCTGATTCTCGGCGCGCTCTTGGGAGTGCCGGTCGGGTTCTTTGTGCTGGTGCGATTTCCGTCGTGGCTGTTGCTGCGGGCGTTGGGCGTGCTGTTGTGCGTGTTCTCCGCGCTCGAGCTGTGGCAGGGACAGCGTGTTCTGTTTCGGATTCCCCCGGTGCTGGGGTTCCCCGTGGGTTTCCTGAGCGGCGCCATCGGCGGCGCGCTGAACGTCGGCGGTCCGCCCGCGGTGGCCTACGTGTATTCGCAGTCGTGGACAAAAGAGCAGATCATTTCGTTGCTGCAAGCGCTTTTTGGTTTGTGCGCCGTTTTGCGCATGGGACTGGTCCTGAACAGCGAGTTGGTTCGGCCCGAACTGCTGCGGGTGTCGGCGCTGGCCGTTGTGCCGCTGCTGCTGGCGACGGGACTCGGCAGCGCGCTGCTGAAACGTGTGCCGCAGCAGAAATTGAAGAAGGCGGTTTTCACGCTTTTGTTTCTGATGGGGTTGAAATATTTGTTTTGGGGTTGAGATCGTTCGTGAACGATCAGAGGTGCGCCGCTTCCGCGCTGCGTTGGGAAGCGGACGAAACAGCAGAACGGATTGGCAAGAGCGCCCGGCAATGATAGGATGCGCCGCAATGAACGCGCACGGAAACTCCACTTTGCAACGAATCGGATTTATCGGGCTGGGGATCATGGGCAAACCGATGGCGAAGAATCTTCTGAAGAAAGGTTATTCGCTGAAGGTGTTTGATGTGCGACCGCAGCCGGTTGAGGAATTGGCGTCGGCGGGCGCGACGGCGGCGGCCTCGGCGGCGGAGGCGGCGCGCGGCAGTGAGGCGGTGATCACCATGTTGCCGAACACGCCGGATGTCGAAGAGGCGGTGCTCGGCCCCAACGGCGTGCTGGAAGGCGCGGAGCCGGGGATGTTGTTGATTGACATGAGTTCGATTGCGCCGCTGGGGGCGCGTCGGATTGCGGAGCGGGTGGCAGAAAAAGGCGTGGTCATGCTCGATGCGCCGGTCAGCGGCGGCGAACCGAAGGCGATTGAAGGCACGCTGGCCATCATGGTGGGAGGACCGGCGGAGGTGTTTGAGCGCGCGCGGCCGGTCTTGTCGGCGATGGGCGTCGCGGTCACCCATGTCGGCGCGATTGGCAGTGGCAACGTGGCAAAACTGGCCAATCAAATCATGGTGGGACTGCATCTGGCGGCGATGTCGGAAGCGATGACGCTGGCGGCGAAAGCCGGAGTTGATCCCGAAGCGGTGTTTCGCGCGATTCGGGGCGGATTGGCAGGCAGCGCGGTGCTGGAGGCGAAGATGCCGCTGGTGCTCAAAGGCCATTTCAAGCCCGGTTTTCGCATCGAACTTCACATCAAAGACCTGAGGAATGCGTTGGACACGGCGCACGGTGTGGGCGCGCCGCTTCCGTTGACCAGCGCGGTGCTGGAGTTCATGGAGGCGTTGAAGGTCGCCGGACACGGCGGGGATGATCACGGTGGTTTGATTCGGTTCTACGAACAATTGGCGCGAGTGGAGGTGCGCGGTGCCACGGGCTGAGAGGCGACCGCTCTGGGCGCTGGCAACGGCGGTGGGGCTTGTGGGATGCGGTTCGGTGGCGTCGGCTTTTCTGGGTGCGCGACCGGAATGCGCGGATTGGATGGCGCGGGTCTGGCCGTTCGTCGTCCTCGCGATCAGTGTGGCGGCGATTGTTCTTCTGATCAGCGCGGCGCGGCTGCACGCATTTTTTGCGCTGATTGTGTCGGCGATGGGGGCGGGTTTCATGGCCCGGCCGGGCAGTTTGCCCGGCAAACCGGGCACGAATCACTGGGTGGCGGCCGTGGAGCAAACGGGCATCGCGTTGGGCGAAACCGCCGGCGGAATCGGCATCATTATCGCATTGGCGTCGGTTATCGGGGTGTGTCTTCTGGAAAGTGGCGCGGCCGAAAAAATCGTGCGCCGTTTTCTGGCGGTCTTCGGCGCCGCACGGGCGGCGCTGGCGTTGACGCTCGGCACGTATGTGGTTTCGATTCCGATTTTTTTTGACACGGCGTTTCTGTTGCTGGTGCCGCTGGCGCGCGCGTTGCATCTGCGGACGGGACGGGATTATCTGTTGTATCTGCTGGGGATTTCGGTGGCCGGTTCGATTACTCACGTGGTGATTATTCCGCATCCGGGGCCATCGAGAGCGGCGACGCTGTTGCAGGTGGACGCGGGGCTGAGCATTTTGGTCGGACTGCTGACCGGCTTGGCGCCGCTGGCAATGACGTGGGTGTTTTGTAGCTGGCTGAACCGGCGTCGAACGATTGCGCCGGCGGAGATGCCGGGCGTGTCGGCGGATCAATTGCGGGCGCTGAACGAAACGCCCGAAGAACGATTGCCTTCGCTGGGCATGTCGTTGTTGCCCATTTTGATGCCGTTGGGATTGATCTGGATTGGCTCGGCAGCGGAGATGGCCGGCAACGCTTGTCCGGCGACGCTGCACGCTTGGGCGGCGTTTTTCGGTCATCGGAACGTGGCGCTGTTGATGGGTGCGGTGTGGGCGTCGGCGGTTCTGATGCGTCAGCGGGGGCTGAGCTTGACCGCGCTGGCGGAACGGTTGGGGCCGGCGGTGGAAACGGCCGGTGTGATCATTTTGATCACCAGCGCGGGTGGCGCGTTTGGGAAAATGCTGACTCATGCGGGCATTGGGCGGGCGATTGAAGCTGCTGTGGCGGGCGGCTCGGTCAACCTGGTGTTGCTGGCGTGGTTTGTGGCGATGGTGATTCGTGTGGCGCAAGGCTCGGCCACGGTGGCCATCATCACGGGCGCGACGATCATGGCGCCGCTGCTCGGAAAGACGTTGCCGGTGCATCCGCTGTATTTGTTCATGGCGGTTTGCTACGGCGGCCTGTTTGTGTCGTGGATGAACGACAGCGGTTTCTGGGTCATCAGTCGCGTCGGCGGCATGACGGAGCGGGAGACGTTGGCGAACTGGACGGTGACCAGCGGCGTGCTGTCGTTGAGCGGGTTGCTCACGACGTATTTGTTGTCGCAACTGTTGCCGATGGCGCGCGGATGAGCATCTTTGTCTTTGCCGGGTGGCGTCTCAGTTTGTTATAAGCAGCGCCCGCCATGGAAGCACACATCTTGGAACTGGAACGCCAACTCGACAGCTTCAATCCGCAGGCGCGACGGGAAGCGTTGCTAGAGCTTCTCGCGCTGGCCCGCGAAGGTCGGATTCGGTTGCCGCCATTGACGGAGCGACACAACCTTCACTGTCACACCTTTTTCTCCTACAACGCCTACGGTTACTCGCCGTCGAAGTTCGCGTGGCTGGCCCGCAAGGAAGGTCTCGGCTTGGCGGGCATTGTGGATTTCGATGTGCTGGATGCGGTGGAAGAGTTTCTCGAAGCGGCGCGTCTGGTTGGTATCAAGGGGATCGCCTCGTTGGAATCGCGCGTGTTTGTGCCCGAATTCAAGACGCGGGTCATCAATTCGCCCGGCGAACCGGGCATCGCCTATCACATGGGCACAGGTTTCATCGGGCCGGTACAGCATCCGTTCCTCGCCCAGATGCGCGCGGCGGCAGCGCAACGCACTCGTGAAATGCTCCAGCGCATCAACACCGTCATGGGCCCCCTCCAACTGGACTGGGAACGCGACGTGTTGCCGCTCACCCCCAAAGGCAACGCCACCGAACGGCATCTGTGCGAAGCGTTCGAGCGCAAGGCGCGAGGGCTCTTTCCGAACCCGGACACCCGCGCGGCGTTCTGGCGGGAAAAACTCGGCGACGCTCCGCCCGAAGGCGCGAAACTCCAAAATCTCATTCGCGCCCGACTGATGAAGAAAGGCGGCATCGGCTATGTTCCGCCCGACGAGAAATCCTTTCCGCTGATGGTCGCCATGAACCGATGTCTGTTGGAGTGCGGGGCGATTCCGATGGTGACATGGCTGGATGGCACCTCCGAAGGCGAACGTTGCATGGAGGAACTGCTGGCCGTGGCCCAAAGCAGCGGCGCGGCGGCGCTCAACATCATTCCCGACCGCAACTACACACCGGGCGTCAAAGACCAGAAACTGCAAAATCTCTACGACATCGTGGCGCTGGCCGAAAAACATCATTTCCCCATCATCGTTGGCACAGAGATGAACAGTCCCGGCAACAAATTCGTGGACAACTTTGACAGCGCCGAGCTGAGACCGCTGCTGCCGGTGTTTCTGCGGGGCGCGCACATTGTGTTTGCTCACACGCTGTTCCGCAAATATTCCGGCCACGGCTATCTCGGCGAGTGGGCCGAGAAACGCTTCCCGTGCGTCGCGGCCAAAAATGACTTCTTCGAGGCCGCCGGGCGCGAACTACCGGCCGACGCCACCCGCGAACAAGTTCTTGAAAGGATGAACCGATGATCCCCAAAACCCAACGCGCCGTCCAATTGGTCGGACCCGACCAGCTCGTCCTCAACGAATCAAAACCGGTGCCGACGCCGGGGCCGTACCAGGTGCTCGGCAAGGTCGAAGTGGTCGGCCTGTGTTTCTCCGACCTCAAACTGCTCAAACAATTCACCGGCCATCTGCGCAAAGCCGAAATCACCTCCGGCCTCGACAAGGATGTGCTCGCCGAAATCCCCAGCTATGTCCCCGGCCCCAAACCGACCGTGCCCGGCCACGAAACCGTCGTGCGCATCGTCGCCGCCGGCGACCGGGTCAAACGCGCCCGGGTCGGCAGTCGCTACCTCGTACAGACGGATTATCGCTGGTTGCCCACGCCGGGTTCTTGCGCAGCGTTTGGCTACAATTTCGAAGGCGCGCTCCAGGAATACGTGCTGATGGACGAACGGGTCATCACCTCCCCCGAAGGCGAGTCCATGTTGTTGCCCGTTCCCGAAGATGTCTCCGCCTCCGCCATTGCGCTGGTCGAGCCGTGGGCGTGCGTCGAAAACTCTTACGCCCAAATCCAACGTCGCCAACTCAAACCCGGCGGCAAACGCCTCGTCGTCCGCAAGCCCGAAGACATGACTGCGGGACCTTTCGACGACGTGATTTACTACGGGAGCGACCCGGCGGTGGTGGAGAAACTTTTCTCCTGCGTCGCCGTCAATGGCCTGCTGGTCATCTGCCAGTGCGGCGGCAAATTCGGTCGTCCCGTGACCACGCCAATCGGGCGTGTCCATTACGGCAACCTCCGGATCGTCGGCACGAGCGGCGACGATGTGGCGGCGGCGCTGGCCACGATACCCGCAACCTCTGAAGTCCGGCCCGGCGACAGGATCAACGTAATCGGCGCCGCCGGTCCGATGGGGATGATGCATGTCATCCGCGATTTGTCGCTCGGTCTGCCCGGCGTAATGGTGTTCGCGGGCGATCTCAACGACGAGCGGCTGGCGGTGCTGAAGCGGATTTGTGAGCCGGTGGCGAAGCAAAACGGTGTCCCGTTACATCCCTACAATCCACAAAAGGAAACCATCGCCGAGCCGTGCAGTTACATCGTGATCATGGCGCCCGTGCCGGCGTTGGTCGCGCAAGCGGTGGAGCAGGCGGCGCCGCGTACCATCATCAACATCTTCGCCGGTATCCCGGCGGACAAAACGGCTGCCGTGGACCTTGACACCTACATTGCCAAACAAATGTATTTCATCGGCACCAGCGGCTCGGTGCTCGACGACATGAAAACCGTGCTCGCCAAAGTCCTCTCCCGCCGGCTCGATACCAACCTGTCTGTGGCGGCTGTCAGCGGGCTGGACGGCGCCATCGAAGGGATTCGTGCTGTCGAGAAAAACCTGCTGCCCGGCAAGATTCTGGTCTATCCGTCCTGCAAGGGTTTGGGGCTGACGCCTCTGGGAGAAGCCGTCTGGAACAAGGCCTCCGAAGACGCATTGCTTGCGCGTTTCAAACCGTCGCACGATCAATAATCCGATCTTGAGTTCGGCGGGTTTGGCAGCGACGGTGCACAACGCCGATTCGACCACGGCCACGGGCTGCTGGCATGCGCAACGCGCCTGCAGGGGCACGGCGCGAGTGGTGTCTTCGGTTTGTCCCGATGCAATCGCCGCCCGAAGCGCCGACCCTTTCGCCGCAGCGCAACCCCAAAACCAATTCCTCCGTCCTTGCCATTTGAGTGTAACAGGTGTAACATCCAAATGGCAATTACAGGGAATCCAGCGGGCGGGCGGCGGCGACCCGACCGGACGTCAGGGCGCAGGAGGTTGCGCCCGTCAGGCCAAAGAAAACCACAACGCAAGCAGTGTTTTCTGCAACCTCAACGGTGGAAAGTCGAATTTCTCAAGGGAGCCTATGCAGCAGCCGCAACTGTGGCGCTCCGCGCCGATAGGAATCACGGGTGGAAGCCAATCCAAACCAATGCGGAACCTGTCCTGCTGAAGGGATCGGGCTGCACAAGCTTCTGGTCCGACGTAGATGGAAACTGCCGGGTTCAAGGCTTCGGTCTCTGAAAGGAGAACACACCGTGGTTCTGACTGCCGAAGGATTGCCCCTTGACCGGTGGCCTGCTTGATTGCATTCTATCGTCAACCCCATGCGCTCACTGAAAGGAAAACTGCTGTTGGACAGCGGCAAACTGGTTGACACGGAGTTTGGCCGCACGGTCGTATTGATCTGCGAGCATCATGCTCAGGGCGCGTTTGGTCTGGTGTTGAACCGGCCCAGCGATTTCAAGGTGGGCAGAGCTTTGGATGACCCGCTGCCCGAACCGGTGTGCGACCTGCCTGTTTTCCTCGGCGGCCCCGTTCAACCGCAAGCGCTAACCTGCCTCATCCATGATCCGCAGGAAACCGCCTCCACCGAGCGCACCGTGATTCCGGGGCTGCGGTTTACCCACGACTTGAACGAACTGCTGGGAACGAATCTGGATTTCATTCAACGTTCGCAATTCAAGTTTTTCGCCGGCTACGCCGGCTGGGCGCCCGGTCAACTGGACAACGAAATGAAACAGGGCGCTTGGCTGACGCATCCGGCCACCGTGGAACTGGTCTTCGACCCCAATCCTCAATCGTTGTGGAAACGAATCCTCAAGACCAAAGGCTGGCAATACCGCTTGCTGGCCGAGATGCCAGAGGATGTCTCGAAAAACTAGCGCTTCGTCAACCGACCGCGCCCCCAACGCCGACCGGCTCGGTCATTTTGCCGCCACTGTGGAGCCGCTGCCCCGCAGGTCGTAGCAACGCAGATCATTCCGCGCTCGCAACACCAGCTTCCCATCGGCAATCAACGGCGAAGGAATCCCCATCACACGGACGCTGGCCTGTGCAAGCTGGACATATTTTTCGGGCGACGGCTTCAGCATGACGATTCGTGAGCCGCCGCTGACCAAAAGAAAAATCTTCCCGTCGGCGAACACCGGCGAGGTGATGCTGGAGCTGGCTACTTTCTCCTTCCAGAGCGCTCGGCCCGTGGCCAGATCCAAACACCAGTGAACGTTGTCATCCATCAGGTACACGTAGTTGCCCAGAATCAACGGACTGGATTGCGAACGAAGCGGATCATACGGAATCGTCCACAATGGCGTGAACGCCGTGGGCGTCAACTTGCCCGCCATGATGCCGACCTTGGCGTTGGACGTTTGCACCGCGAGCGTGTCGCTGACAATGGCCGGCGTGCAGTCGCCCCCGCCCGGCGTACTCCAGAGCAACTCACCCGACCGCAGGTCCACGCCGGTCATCGTGCCGCGTCCGTTGCAAATGATCACCGTCCTGTCGCCGCACTTCCAGGCCACTGGCGACGAATTGCCGCCACCCGCTTTGGCCTGTGTCCACAGCGGTTTGCCGTTCGCCGCGTCGAAGGCGTGTAATTTCCCCGCGTTGACCACCAGCACGCCGTCCACCACCATCGGCGAGGAACCCGGTCCTTTCACGGGTAGCGGCGCCGACCAGACCAGTTTGCCGGTGCCGGCATCCACCGCATACATTTTGAGGCTGCCCAGCGCATAGACTCGGCCCTCCGCCACGCACGGCGTGCTGGACGCCGTGCGCCCCAGCGGTTCGCCGGGCGCTTTGTATTTCCAAAGCGTTTTCCCAGTGGCCAGATCAAGACAGAGCACCACGTCTTCGGCAACTTTCATCCTCGGCGGCACCGCAGCGAGAATCTCCTGCTTGATTTTCTCGCTGAAATTCTGCTCGTTGAGCCACGCCACCAGCGCCGCCTCATTGGGAAACCGTTTCTTCGAGACCGTGAGCAGCTTCTCATAAACCTCCAGCGGAATGGCGTCTTTCCCCCGACGGAAACGGTTGCGAACATAGCCGGCTGCGGTCTGCCGCTTTTTGTGGTCGAGATTCTTTTCAAGCCAGTCATTGACGAACTTGTCGAACTCCGCGCCGATCATGTTCGGGTCAATGGAAAGCCGGTCCCGCTCCAACTTCTCCACCGTTTCCTTTGGCCAACCGGCGACGGATTGGTAGCCGAGCTGCCGCAACACCAAATCGTCTATCCCGCGCGTTTCGGTGGGCACATCGGTGTGCCACACAATGGCGGCGAACACCCGCCCGCCGCTGGCCACGACGCTGCCGTGCCCGCCGTCGTCGTCGGAGGGAATCTTCTCCTCGCTTTCCCAAAGCTTGGGCAATCCGCTGCTCGGCCACTGATCCCCCAGCGGAGGACTGTTCGGCTGGATGCCGTTGCGCGATGGTCCGCGCCACTGCGGCCAGTCGCTCGCGGCCATCACGACATGCACTGTGAAAAGAAACGCAGCAATGCCGGTAAATGTTTTCATACGCGGCGGACAATACTTTTTCGGCGACGGCGCCACAAGCAGAAACGAAGCGCCACGGTCAGCCTTCTTGCGGAAAGCCATTGCTGAGCCGGCAACTCGACGCCATCCGCAAGATCACAACGCTTTCAAAATGTCGGCCACCTTGTCCTCGAAAAGCTTCTGCCATTCGGGCGCGAGCAGGCAGTCGCAATCCTCCTGCGCAAACCCCTTGTTCTTCCGGCGCTCCGCAGTCGGCGCGTAGTAGATGTAACCGTTGGTGACGCCGGCGACGAACGTGAACGGCGCGGGCGCGCGCTTCTTGATGTTGAGGCCCACTTCGACGGTCAACTCGCCGGGGAACGTCACCAACACGAAGTCGCCGATCCGCACGCCCATGATCTCGACATCCATCGTCGGGCTTCCAGCAGCGGCGTTTCGCGCCTGATGTTTCTTGAGCAAGGCGAGGTTCACCTGGAGTCGCGTGAATTTTTCCATCGCGTAAACGTTTCGCATGTAGCGTTCCACATTGGCCTTGTTCTCCGCGTCGAGTTTGCCTTCCTTGAATCGCGGGAACAACTCGGTGAACGTTTTCAAGTTCAGACTGGTCCCCGTCAACGACTGAAGCAGCCGCGCCTGCTCGGCTTGAAGCGCCGCGATGCGTTGCTCGAAATCGGCGGCGCGCGGCAACGCGAGGGTTTCGTTGACGACGCGCAGTTCAGTGGTCTCGCGCGTTTGGATTGTCTTCAACGCCTTCAACGCGCTTTCGCCGAGCATTTTCCCAAGCGGCTCGGCGTCGCGCGGATGGTGAACGTCCTTGTAGCCGACCGGGTTGATGTCGCCGCAGCATCCTTGCAGGAAAAGCGCGAGCGCGCCGTGGCCCAAGTTGTCCTCAATGGTCTTCGAGGCGAAGCCGGTGATGTCCGCCGTGTTGCCGCGGCTCGGCACGCCTTGAATCGGATGCACGGCGAAATTGTAAACAACCGCAAGCGGTTTGCCGTCCTGTTTGTCGAGGCGCAGCAGGCCGATCTCCAGGTCAATCGGCCCGGTGCCGACGATCTCCTCATCGGGAGCCGTCGAGTAGGCGTGGCGCACATCTGTTTCGGTGCCGTCCCTCAATTTGAGCCGGCGATTCTCCGAAATCCGGTCTTCATGGCCGCGGCCTGCGCCAACTTTTACCGGCACAAGATTCCGAGAGGCGTCTTTGACGACCTGCACCGTCCGTTGTTCGACCTCCGCGCAGACGACGCCGTGGCAATGGCTCGCATTGATGAGGACGTGCGATGGCGGGATATTGAGTTCCTTCTGGAGTTGTGCGCGCACGTTGCCGAGAAAGTCGTTCTTGATTCTGCCGATCTCGCCGATGGCAACAGCATCCACGGTGATGATGGCAACAGTTGTGTCGCCGCAGCGTAGCACAAGCGCCTTTGCATACAGCGGATCGTTGACCGGCACCGTGCGGTCGGTAATGTCCACTTTCGCCACACCGGCTTGAAGCTGAGCTGTGCCACTGGCCAGCGGAGCGAATAAAAGGGCAATGAGGAGGAGGTTGTTCATGGTGGATTGCCCAGAACGTGCTCCAGGGCGGCCAGCACATCGAGCCGGCGATACGCGCGGTGGGTGGCTGGATCGTGCACGGCTTTGCCGGTTTTCTGGAAGATGGCCATCATGGCGTCGGCCATGTTCGAGCCGTCGCGCCTCCAGTTGTAACCGGTCTTTTCGATGGCTTCGCGCAACAACATTGCGGCGCCGCAGAGGATGGCGTTCGAGGAACTCGTCGCCCGCGCTGGAACGAGAAGGGCAATCTTCTCGTGGCGGTCGAGGTGCACCTCGTCCTTGCCCGGCTTGACGGCGCCGATGGCGAAACAATCCTTCTGGCACGCAGGCCAGGAGATGCCGTTGGTGAAGTTGTGATTTCCCGCCGGAGCGCTGACCCAGATGCCGCGCTTCCGCAACTCGGCCAGCTTGCTGTCTATCTCGGTGGCGACCGGTCGGTCGTGCGGCTGATCGTCCACGGGAGGGAGGTTGACGGTGGTGATGCGGTGTTTCTGGTGGTTGTCGAGAATCCACTGCAACGCCGCCGCCAGCGTCCGGCTGTCGCTGATTGTGCAGTGGCAACACTCCAGACCGCGAATCACGGCGACCTGGTTGTTGTAGGCAACGCCCCATTTGCCGTGGTAGTTGAGCGATGACGGAATGCCGATGGTCGAGCCGTGATAACCGCGGCCTTCGTGTTTCGGGTCGTCGTCGCCGTCCACGGCATCGTAGGCGACGCGGACTTTGGGCACGCCGTCCACGGTAGCCGTCCATTCCGGACGCGAGAGATTGCAACCGTCATCCACGAGCGCGAGCGTCTGGCCTTTGCCAAAGGTGAGCACCTTCGCATAAACCTGCCACGCATCCGTGACACGGGCGTGGCGGAATTCTTCCGGTTGGACTGGTTCTGCGATGGTTGCGGCAGCCAGCAGAACAGTAGCGACCAGATTCATCATTCGTAAACCTTCACGAGTTTGACCAGAGCGCGGTCAGGCGCGGCACATGCGAACGAGATGCGATTCGGGCCACCCTTCAGAACGGGCAATGCGGCGGCGAGACTACCGTTCGCAATTATCGTGCGCTTGGCATCGGTGACAGTCCAGTGCCGTTGATCGCGGCAGACAAGTTTCTCGCCGGCTTTCAAGGTGACCGGGAAACGAACTTCGCCCCCGTTCACCGTCAACACGGGCGAGTCCATGCCGCCGGTGAGTTCGATTTCGAGACGAGCCTTCTCGCCGGGACGAACCGGCAAGTCCCATTCGGTCGGGCCGGTGATCCAACGGGGCATATCGTATTCGCGCGCAATCTTTTTTCGTCGCGGATTGAGCGTGCCAAACGGCGTGCCGAAAGCCTGGATGGTTACCTCGGCACGGGCACGGTCGAGAGCGAGGGTGTTTTCACCGGGGCGCAACGCGGGCACGGAGGCGAGGTGGAACGACGCCAGCGGATCGCCTTTATCGTTGTAGTGCGCGCAGTCGCCGGTCGGTTCGAGTTCGAGGAAGTCGCCGGATTTCAGTGTGACGGGGAAAGTAAGTGCTTGGCCGTTGACGGTGAGCGTCGGGTTTTTCAGCTCGGCAGGCTGGATGGGAAGCGTCATGATCGGGCGAAGGACAACTTCGGTGGTTTCGCCGGGCGGCAACTCGTTCAGGTAGATGTTGAGTTCGGAGATGTGGGCCAGGTCCACACCGGTGCGGTAGAAGGGAGCATGATAGGAACCGCTGTATGGCCACTGGTAGTTGTCCATCTGGTCCACGTCGCGTTCGCGTAGGAGAAGCTCGAAGTAGCGCCAGCCGGTGAAGTCGAGTCTCACATAGTGCTCCGAGCGGCCGCCCATGTACTCGCGCGGGCTGGCGAGTTGGATGTTCAACAGCGCGCCTTTGCCGTCGCCTTTCACCCACACGCCCAAGGCACCTGTCCCGGCAATGTTTCGGTACGGCGCGAACGTGAGAGCGGTTTTGGCCCAGGCGCCGCGCCGTGTCGCGCTCTTGTTCTCGGCGCGCAAACAGAGGTTGGTGTCACCGCTCAGGCAAATCCGTTTCGGGTCATCGTACGGAGCGGCAGAATAGAGCGCCTCGATGCGAACCGACAACGGTTGTTCGGCAAACGGATTCCCGATCCTCCAGCGATCATGGGGCGCAGTGACACGGTGGGCGATCATTTTGACGGGCGTGAATTTCCACAGGCCGTCGCGGTCCTGCCGGAGGCGAAATTCCTCGCCCGGCACGGCGACGCGGGCGATGGTCTGCGTGTCGAAGTAACGGGCGAGTCGGAGGCGTTCATACCAGCCGAGAACGGTGAGTTGTTTTTCGATGTGAAACGGCAGCGGCTGGCGAGTCACGTTCACGCCTTGAATGGACATGGCGGAATCGAGGCCGAGGTTCTTGGCCGCGAAATATTCCATTTCGTCGAGGAAATGACCGCGCGCCTGCGTGCTCGGCCCGCGCGGCGCCCACCAACCCATTTGCGGTTCAAGCAGGTCGGTGTCGCGGTATTTCGCGGCGGCGGCGATGTGTCGGTCGTGAAATCGTTTGGCAGCCCAGACAGGATGATCCCATGCGCCGAGTCGGGAGTGAAACCACCAGTTGTGCGCGCCGTGGCAACTCGCCTCCACCAACACGTCGCCGCGCAGCCGTTTGAAGATGGCATGTCGCATGAAGTCAATGCCGTATCGGCTCATCATTCCTTCGGAGCCGTCGAAGTAAATCTGGTCGAGCTTGCAGGCGTTGAAGACCTGGGCGATTCGGTCGGCCAGTTCGTCGGCCAGCGGCGAGCCGGGCTTCGGATAAAAGGCCATGTAACGCTGTTGCAGGTAGTCCGCTCGTTCGCCGACGGCGTGCGCGGCAGGCCGTGTTTTGAATGCGCCGCGCTGACATTGGGCGAAGGCATAGGGAGGTTCCCTGATGACCTCGCCGTATTGAATGATTTCTGAGCCGATGCGAATGGCGTTGCCATTGCCAGAGTAAGTGAACACGACATCGTGTTGAGCAATGGGTTTCTCGTTCACGTAGATCACGGTGTTGGTGGGCGACATCGCGCGCGCCAGCGTGTAGCTGACGGTGGCAATCAAATTGGAGTTGGCATCGGAAGCTACCCACGGGTCGCGCGTGCTGATGCAAGCGGTCAGCGTGTGAATGCCGGCCTTGAGGCCGGCGGCGTGGATGCGGGCGACGGCCTCCTTCATGTCGGCGAGGCCGCGCGGAAAGTGGTTGGTGTTGATGTCATAGTGGCCAAGGGTGTGCCACCAACCGTGAATATGAATGTGCGTGAACCCGCCGCGTCGCGCCAGTTCGATCCAGTCGTCCACGGAAGCGCGCGATAGGTCGGCAAACAGATACGATCCGCGGTTGGCCTCCGCGCCGAGCGACCACGGCCCGCCGAGTTTCGAGGTTGGCACACCGGCGTCGGCGGCCATCGCGCGCAATATCACGGGCATTTCCTTCTTCGGTCCGACGGCGAGACCGGCGCGCCAGCCCGTCAGACCGTGTTCGGCTGTGGTCCAAACTCGCAACTCTGTGGACATTTCGACCGGCAAATCGTAGCCGCGCAAGCAAACGGCGTCGGTATCGTCGGAGAGCATGTTGGCCATCGCGCCACGGTATTTGGTCGTCGTGACCGGCAGGTGAAAAAACGTCAGCGCGGCAACGTCGGGCAGTGTCAACGACCGGATCGTGAAAGTGAAATGATCTTTGTGAACGTCAACGCCGAGCACCGCCGCGCCCGCGCCGCGCGGGAACTCGAACGTCAACCCGCCGTTGCTGAAGGACGCCTTGCGTGCGGTGATCTGGCGACCGTCTTTCAGCTTTGCGGAAACGAGTTCCTGTGGATGCGCCAGCAGTTCGCGGTTGGAGGCTTTGCTGCGGAGCGAGACGACGCGTCCGTGTGTGTCAATCGCCAGTTCGGCGCGGCGGTTCTCGAATTTCGCCGCGAGCGTCGGTGACTCCTTCACCAGGGTGTAGTCCGCGTTGGCGCGTTTTGGGTTTTGCGCAAGCTCGGCGACTTCTGGCGCGGTAAGCGCGCGACTGTAGATGCGCAGGTCGCTGATGAGACCGTTGTGTGAGACTTTGCCGTACCAACTGCCGATGCGGAGGCCATTGGCTTCGATGGGATAACGCCATGTTCCTTTGCCGACGGGCTTGCCGTTCACATAGGTGGTGACATTCGGCAACGCAAAGACGGCGCAGAGGTGTGTCCATTGTCGCAGCGGCAGGGTTTTCAAGAACGGGACGCTGGTCTCGGTCCACGCACTGCCCGGCGCGCCGGCGCGGTGGCCGGGACGACCCAGACGGAACGAGCAGGAATGGTCGTGGACGAAGAACATCAGGCCGCCGGGACTCCAGTTGTGCGACGTGAAGATGTTCGGGTAACGTCCCGTGCCTTCCCACGTGGCCCAGACGGAGATGGTGCATTGCGTTGCGCCGTTCAAGCCCGGAATCGGCGGTAGTTCGATAAACGAGTTCGAGCCGCTGAACCAAGCTGCGGTGCCAAAAGCGCCTTTCGCCCACTGGACGTTGGTAAGCTCAGCGTCGAGCCGGTTCGGCGAACGGTCGGCGGCGAAACTGCCGGTGCCTTCGTCGAGTGGAAGACAAAGCAAGTCGGGTGTTGGCGCCGCGCCGAGTGAGCAGAGGCATGTCAGCAGGAGCACAAGGGCGAGTTTCATCGGCATTTTCATAGCCGATTTCCACAGCGGATAAAAGAGAATCCCGCAGAGACCGGCCGTCGGTCGTCTCAGGGCAAGAGCACACCGGCCGCGCGAAGCCGGCTGTGTTTCAGCGCCAGAAGCGCGTGATTGGCATCGGCCAGCGAAAACGTCTGCGTTTCCGTGCGCAAGGGTATTTCCGAGGCGAGGCGCATCAACTCGCGCGCATCGTCGCGCGTGGCGTTGGCCACCGACCGCAGAACGCGCTCCTGATACAGCCGCTCATACGGCAATTCGGGAATCGGCGTCATGTAAATGCCGGCCAGCGCCAGCGTGCCGCCTTTGCGCAAGGCGGCCAGCGCTTCCGACACCAAGCGACCCGCCGGAGCAAAAATGATCGCCGCATCCAAACTCTCGCGTGGGACATCTTCGGAACGGCCGACCCACTCCGCGCCCAGCTCGCGCGCAAGCTGTTGGTGTTCGTAGGAGCGCGTGGCGACAGTGACCTCGCAGTCCCAGTGACGCGCAATCTGGATGGCGATGTGGGCGGAGGCGCCGAAGCCATACAGGCCGAGTCGTTGTCGCGGTTGAATGCCGCTCAGACGCAGCGCCCGGTAGCCGATGATGCCGGCGCAAAGCAACGGCGCGGCGGCGGCATCCGTGAACGGATCAGGAATCGGCACCGCAAAATCGGTGGGGACGACAGCGTATTCCGCGTACCCGCCGTGGACGTGCAATCCGGTGAATTGGGCGTGATCGCAAAGATTTTCGCGCCCGCTGCGGCAGTAGGGGCATTGGCCGCAACTGCGATGCAACCACGCGATGCCAAGTCGTCGGCCCGTGCTCTCCTCAAGGCCAACGATTTGGTGGCCGGGAATCAACGGGAGTTTCGCGCGCACCTCGCCCTCGACGATATGCAAGTCGGTGTGGCAAATGCCGCAGGCGCGGACACGAAGGAGGATTTCGCCGGGCTGCGGTTTCGGAGGCGGCAGCTCGGCAAACTGAAGCGGCCCCTCCTCAATGGAACGCGGAGAGCTGAGCACCATCGCTTTCATGGTTGACCGCAGACATAGAACACCGGCAGCGGGGTGTTGCGCAAAGGCTGATAGGCGATGGAGCCGAGAACAAACCCTTGGGCCTTTCGCACCTGACGCAACATGGAGGGTCGAAGCGCAGCGACCATCGCAGAAAACCTTCCCGTCGGCCCAACCGCAAAATCACCGACGCCGCCCGCAGCGGAAGACCTGTCGGTACAAGGCAAAACGTGTCGGAACATCGGAGTCTCTCTCGTTTCGCTGCAAGATACACCAAAACGACGGCGATGGCGACCGGAGGATCAACGTTTCTCCTCTCGTTTTTTGCTGATGTTGCGCCATGCGCCTGTCGGTTCTCGAATCCAGTTGTCGAAGAGATAGGCGACGCCGCGAAAACCTTTGAGCGCGCGCAACTCTTCGTCGAGTTTCCGCATCCCGGCCTCGGTCCCTTCTTTTTCGCCGGGATTGGCGCCGATTTTTTCGACGTGCCCCTGGAGGGTGATCACGCCACGGATGACCCGAATGCGGATTTGAGAGACATCAAGCCAATTGGAGGTGATGAGCTTTCGAACCTGGATGGACATCTGGCGGTCGTCGGCCATGGGGGGAGACTAACGCCGGGATTGCGCGTTGACAAGCGCAGCATTTGGTAGTATGGAAACGCGCCGGTGCGCTAAGGGCGCTTAGCTCAGTGGGCCAGAGCACCTCGTTTACACCGAGGGGGTCAAAGGTTCGAGTCCTTTAGCGCCCACCACTCAGCGGCCGAAAAACAACAGGACCGCCGCTGGTCAATCGCTGGTTGCGGGGGCGTAGCTCAATCGGTTTAGAGCGCTGCCCTGTCACGGCAGAGGTTGCGGGTTCGAGCCCCGTCGCTCCCGCCAGTTCCACCACGCAGGTGTTTTTTCACGACCTTCTGCCATAACCAACATCGGCGAACACCTCTGCCGCCCAATGGGAATCACAACCCTCAAGACCGTTCCGCAAAGGATTCGCCGAAGGTTCCGCGTGTCATGGTTGCCCATGTGACGGGACAGGAAATTTACCTGTTGGTCAAACGGCCGTCACACGAGATAGCTGGAATTGTGGCCGCGAGGTTCATCCATAAACACCTGGGTCAATTCCTTTCCTGAAAGCTGGGTCTTTATCGGACTGTGCACGCTGCTGGGAGCGGTGTGCGTTGTTTTCGCCTTGTGGTACGGATTGGTGGTGTGCCGGACGCTGCGACGTTGTGGCTTATCCCGATGCGCCGCCTGCTTGCCGTGGAAGTTTCCTCACAACTTGAAGATTTACCGCAGCATCAAGGTTGCTCACGGACAGGGAGCGCACTATTACACGACCGTGTTGTTGGGTTGGGTTGTGGTCCTCTCGTTCGCGGCCTTATTACTGGACTTTGCAAAGTCATGCAAGGGCCAGATGGGGTGTGATTTTCTCGTGACTCCAGCCTCCTCCCGCGCCCGTTCCACCGCCCAGCGAATCGTCGCCGCCAGCGTCTCCGACAGCCCGGACCGACACGCTTCGCCGATCGTCATCACCAGCGCACTCGCCCAGCCACGCACACGGCCCGGCCCCATCCGCGCCATCAACAGACTGTACGCCACGAACACGAAATCCATGTGCCGGGTCCGGCCCTCGCCTCCTCGTCGCTGACAATCCGCCATGCCCAGCTGTTGCTGGCCGTCTCGGTGGAAAAGCTCGGTGCCGCTCCAGCGCCGCCGATACACTCGCAGCAGCCGACTCGCTTCCCAACTCAGCCGGTTCGTGACCAGCATCTTCACCGGCTCGGCCGCGGTCTTGCGATCCCACAAAATCAACAGTCGCACCGGGGGCTCCACCCCGGGCAACCGCACCGTCTTTGTGAAATACCATCGCACGCGCTCCCCAATCTCCACGCGTTTGCGATCCTTCGGGGGGATCCTCGCCGCCCATTCGCTCG
>Ga0272448_1000615_pt1 | contig 53737 bp, 39 predicted proteins | sample YNPCB0191_FD_202220 | JGI IMG/M metagenome (GOLD analysis project Ga0272448, IMG submission 202220) | Hot spring sediment microbial communities from Yellowstone National Park, WY, United States - YNP-CB-019-1 | ecosystem: Environmental > Aquatic > Thermal springs > Hot (42-90C) > Sediment... | reverse complement strand
GCAGTCCCATGGCCCCCAGCAAGATGGCATCGAACTGCCGGAGCCGGTCCAGGACGCCGGGCGGGAGGGGATCGCCGCTGCGGAGGTACTCGCCGGCGCCCACGGAGAACTCCTCATAGACGAGAGAGGGGGCGACCGCGCGAAGAACCCGAAGCGCTTCGCTAATGACTTCCGGACCGATTCCGTCCCCGGGCAGGACAGCGACGCGGTGGGGCTTCATGCGCCGGTGACTTCCTTCAAGAGGCCGAAGAAGGCCTTCTTCCGTTCGGTATTGATGGCCCATTGGACCGGCGGGCACTGATAGCCGTCACGGTAGTTGCTCTGGCCCGGATCGAAGTAGCCCCAGGAGGCGTACTCGGAGATGGCGGCCAGCATGTTGTTGAAGGGCTTGTCGAAGTCGAAATGGTCGTCTTCATTAAATAGGATAGGCATGGGCCGGTAACCCGGGACCTGGCGCGCCTGGCGGACCATTTCAGCGATGCGCTGCGGGTCGCTGACGCCATTGCCGTGCATGAGAAGGAAGTCCGAAGCGGCTACCACGTTGGGCTGGGGCACGGCGCCGCCTCCATAGCTGGTTCCTACCAGCAGGCGGCGCCCGCCGATTTGGATGCTCTTGGCCAGCTCGATCAGCTCGTGGACGCGGGCGGGCTTGAGGATTTCATGGTCGTAGGCGCGGACGTCGCACTCGTTGTTGATTTCGAGCAGCACGTTGCGATAGCCCTGCTCCAGCAGCCAGCGGGTGGCGTTGACCACGGCCCGGCGCACGGCTTGCTCATCTTTCACCCGTTGATCCTGGCCGAAGTAGAAGATTCCGACGATGGGGACCATGCCGAGCTCGTCGGCCCGGTCGAGGATGCGGGCGAGGCGGCCGAGATAATCGGGCCGGAGCGAGCCATCGGCTTCGATAGCGCTGTTGTGCCAGGGCTGCTCTTTCGAGTAGCCTTCGGGACTTCCGCCCTGAAGATTGATGGTAAAGCTGAGCAAGCCGTGAGCGCGCCAGGAAGGCATGGCCTCGATGAACTCGCGGGTGTTGCGTTCGGGGTCCCAGCGGCCGGTGTCGGGGTAGGCCCAGCGGGAACGGGTCTGGGGGTTAAGGTCGTCGAAAATGCCCTGGACCATGCGGGAGTTCATCAGGAGGCCCTGGATCTTCCAGCCGCGCCAGGAACGGCCGGCGTAGGTGGGCTTTCCGTTGATGAAGAATTGCGGCCCCTCGATGCGGACCTCGGTGCGGCGGCTCTTGGCGGCCCGGGCGAAGGGGGCGCAAGCGGCAAGGCTTAGAAATGCGCGGCGGTTCACAATCATTCCGTCCTCCGGGGATGGGGCAGGGCACCGGTTCAGTGCCGGCGCCCGGATTCTCGCAGCCGCCGGGCTCCTTAGATGCGTGCGGCCGGCGGCGCGGCCTCCATCCGCTCAGATTTTACGGTGTGTGCGCTTGCGGAAGATAGGACAATGCAGCGAAAAAAGTTGTACGAAGCTACCCATCCCGGGTCTGAAGGGGGGTGGCGCTGGAGATGTGGCGCTCGGCGCGGAGCTGACCTGGCGACTTGCCCAACCGGCGGCGGATATGACGGCACAGATGGGACTGATCGCAGAAGCCCGTCTCAGCGGCGATTTGGGCCAGGGACAGGTCGCTCTCCGTCAAGAGGCGGCATGCCTGGCTGACGCGCAAATGGTCCACGTAAGCGGAAAAGGTTAGTCCGGTCGCCTGGCGGAAGAAACGCATGAAGTAGCTGCTGCTCATATTGAGCATGCCGGCGGCCTGGGATACATGCGGGGGTTCGGCCAAGTTGGAGGCAAGGAAATCCAGCAAGGGTTGGAGGCGGCGCAAATGGTTGCGGCGGCGTTCGTAATCCGCGATCTGGTTGAGGCGGCTGCGGAAAGCCTCTTCGAGGATGAGGAGAAGCTCAGAGAGAATGAGTTTTTGGCGGGCCTGGCAGGAAGGGGCGTCCGGGTCCTTGTTCTGAGCCAACACGAGCCGGTTCAAACAATCCCAGGCTTGGTCGGAGTGCGGGCTTCCGCGGGGGAGCCGCAGGCAGCCATCGCCGAAGTGGCGGAACGCAGCAACAGCAGGTCGCAAGGCAGGGCCCCGGGTGCGGCGATCAGGTCCGGGTAGAAGACAACGACCAAAGCGTGCCGGCAATTGCCTTCAAAGCACTCGACCCCGTGCAGCCGGAGATTGTCGATGAGCAGAACATCGCCGGCCTCGAAGCGTTCCAGGTGTTCGCCGATGCGGAACGTCCCCGGGCCGCCGAGCGGGCAGAAGATCTCCAGGCGCTCATGCCAGGTCATGGGCACGGCGCTTGGGACGGGGGGAAACTCATACAGTTTCATGGCGAGAGGGAATGATGGGTCCAGGGGGAGTTGAAAGCGCTTGGAGGAATCCACCCGGTCGAGGATCCGGAAGGGCTCAACGTTGACTCCAGCCGTCTCGTGTTTGGCCAGATGGAGCTCCAAGCGGGAGCCGGCTGCTTGCCGGTTTTCATTCACCGGTTGCAAAAGGATAGGATTATTCAACACTTGTGCGCTCCTTATTCTAAACCGGAAGGGGATGCTCGCGGTAAACTGCGGTGTGGTCGCCGGAGGTGGCGTTGCTGCGCCGGGGAATAGGAAGGTGTGTTGCGCACGGGACCGGGCAGGCAGAGTTGAGCCGCACTCTGGGGACCGGGATGAAAGATCGGGGCGTGGAAGACGCCGCAACGTTCGCAGATCAGGAGACGAAAAGCGATGAAATCGAAAAGCCGTGACTATGCCATGACGAGGCGGGGCTTCGCTCTCGGGTTGGGCGCAGTTGCCGCTCAGGCGGGGCAGCCCGCGGGGGACTATTATCAGGAGGCGTCCCGGCGGCTGCCGGTGCGGAGGTTCGACGTGGCCATAGCGGGAGGCGGAACCGCGGGCGTGGTGGCCGCCATCGCCGCAGCCAGGCAGGGCGCTAAGACGGTATTGATTGAAAACAAGGGCTATACGGGCGGGACCGTCGTGGAGGGCGGGACCGCGCTGCACAGTTTCTTCAATCTATGGAAGGCGTTCCCGGGGGTTCCCAAGCGGCAGGTTGTGAAGGGCATCCCGCAGGAGATCGTGGACCGGCTCATGCGCATCGGCGGCTGCACCGGGCATGCGGAGATGCTGTCGCACTACGACTACGACTCGGTGTGCACGGCCATCGACACGGAATTGTACAAGTTGGCGACCATGGAGATGCTTCGCGAAGCCGGCGTGACGGTTTGGGTGAACACGTTTGTGGCGGGCGCGATCCGGGAGGGCAGCCGGATCGCGGGCATGATCACGGAAAGCCGCTCGGGGCGGGAGGCGATCTACGCCAAGGCGTTTGTGGATTGCACCGGCTATGGGGACTTGGCGGCGCATGCCGGGGCCAAGTTTACCGAACCCAACGACTACTCGGTGGCCAACAGCATCGGGGTCGCCAATGTGGACATCGAGAGGATGTGCGAATACCTCAAGTCGCAGAACACGTTAACCCAGTTGGCGCGGGGGCGGCGCAGCGGGAAGGACGACCAGATCGTACGCTTTGGCGGAGAGTCGGTCAGGCTGTCGGAGGAGTTTAACGCCGAGGCGAAACAGATCGGCCTGTCGATGATCACCACGACGACGCAAGACAACTATCTGATGTTCCTGAAGCTGAATTTGAAGATGCCGGTGAGTCCCACGAGCCGTGACGCGGTGGCGGAGGCCGAACTGGAGCTCCGGCGGCGCCAGTTCAAGGCCATCGAACTTCTGAGACGGCACGTGCCGGGTTGCGAGCGGGCGTTCATCGCCAGGACCAGTCCCTCGCTCAACATCCGCAGGGGCAGGCTGATCGTTTGCGACTACGACATTCAGCTCGAGGACATTCTCCAGGCCCGGCATTTCGACGACGATGTGTTCGTCTACGGGTTTCACGACTCGGCGCCGCGGCTGAAGGTCGGCGGCGGCGGGACCTATGGCATTCCCTACCGCGCCCTGCTGCCCGCCGGCATCGAGAACCTTCTGGTGGCGGGCATGATGATTACGTCCAATCACGACGCGCACATGTCGACGCGCAATACGGTGAGCTGCATGGGGCAGGGGCAGGCGGCCGGAACCGCCGCAGCGCTGTGCGCCGCCCGGAATTGGGGCACGCGTGAATTGCCTTACTCACTGCTGCGCCGCACCTTGGAGAAAGACAATGTGTACTTTGAGTAGGCCGGCCGGTTTGGGCCCTGCGCCTGACTCTTGGATCTGGAGGACTGCGATGTACCGGCTACTGTTTGTTGTTTTCCTAGCGCCGGCTTTGGCGGCGCAGCCGCAACCGTGGAGGCTGGTTTATGACGCAAGCATCCCGCAAGTGCGTTTCGCCGCCACCGAAATCCGGCAAGCCTGTGTCGCCCGAGGCTGCACGTTCTCGGAGGAACCGCCGGGCGCCATCACGCAGCCCTCGGGCGCCGTGCGCATTGTGATTGCGGCCGGGCCGGAAGGATCGCGCCAAGCGGCCACCGCCCTGGGCGTTGCTCCGCTGGACAACCAAACCCCGCAGTCCTATGCGATACGCCGGGTGGAGCGCCCGGGAAGCCTCACCTTGGCGGTGTTGGGCGCGGACAGCGTGGGGGCGATGTACGGCGGTCTGGATCTGGCCGAGGCGATACGGCTCGGGACCATCCTGGAAACTCGCGACAGCACCCATTCGCCCAAGATCGCGCAGCGGGGAATCAAGTTCAACATCCCGCTGGATCTGCGGACGCCCAGTTACTCCGACAACAGCCATCAGGCGCAGAATAACATTCCCGAAATGTGGAGCTTCGACTTCTGGCGGGAGTTTCTGGACGACATGGCGCGCCACCGTTTCAATGTGCTGTCGCTATGGAGCCTGCACCCGTTCCCGTCACTGGTCAAGGTTCCAGAGTTTCCGGAAGTGGCGCTCAACGACGTGTGGCGGACGCGCGCGCCCATGGACGACACCTACAGCCATTCGGGCAGCGACATGCTGCGGCCGGAGCTGCTCCGGGATGTGGAGGTAGTGAGGAAGTTAACGATCGAGCAGAAGATCCAGTTTTGGCGTGATGTGATGCAGTACGCGCAGGACCGGGGCATTCAGGTGTACTGGTTTACGTGGAATCTGTTCACATTTGGCGCGGAAGGCAAGCACGGAATTACGACAGACCAAACAAACCCGGTTACAATCGCCTATCTGCGGGCGAGCGTGCGGGAGATGGTGCTTACTTACCCGTTGCTGGCCGGATTCGGCATCACAGCCGGAGAGAACCTGCGCGCCCTGGAGGGTGAGTTTTCCAGGGAGAAGTTCCTGTGGAAGACCTACGGGTTGGGGGTTGTGGACGCCAAGAAGATCCAGCCGTGGCGGGAAGTGCGGATGATTCACCGCTATCACATGACCAACCACAATGAGATTTTGCAGGAGTGGAAGGACTACCCGGGCCCGTTCGATCTGAGCTTCAAATACTCGATTGCCCATATGTATTCCATTCCCAATCCGCCGTATCTGGCGCCGGCGCTGCCATTTCTATCTCCGAAACTGCGCACCTGGCTGACGGTACGCGACGACGACTATTACAGCTTTCGCTGGGGCGACCCGGATTACGCGCGGGCGTATCTGGCCAATATCCCAGGACCGGATAAGATAGCCGGTTACTACATGGGGCCGGACGGGACGATTTGGGGCCGGGAGTTTTTGAGCAAGGACCCCGACGCGCCGCGCCAAACCATTATGAGGAAGCGTTGGTACGGATTCATGATTTGGGGGCGGCTCAGTTATGACCCTAAACTGCCCGACAGCTTGTTCCAACGCATGCTGGCGCATCGCTTTCCGGAGTTGGACGCCGGGGCGCTATTTCAGGCGTGGAAATCGGCCTCGAGAATCTTCCCAAAGATCACCAGTTTTCATTGGGGCGACATCGATCTGCGGTGGTTCCCGGAAGCCTGCCTGAGCCATCCGCGGCACCGCGGTTTCTACACGGTGCAGGATTTCATCGAGGCCCAGACCATGCCGGGCAGCGGGCTGGCGAGTATCCTGGAGTGGCGGGCGAAGAAACTGGCTGGCGAACCCTGGAAGGGCGAGGGGCCGCTGGAGGTGGCCGACGCGCTGGCCGGTTACGCCGCTGAGGTGCTTCGACTGACGCCACGCCTGGGCGGCGGGGGCGGTCTGTCAAAAGAAGCGCGCGAGACGCTCGGCGATCTGACCGCGATGGCGCACTTGGGGAACTATTACGCGGAAAAGATCCGCGGAGCGGCGGAGCTGGCGCTGTTCGACAAGACGGCGGCGCCGGCGAACCGTGAGGCGGCCGTTCAGCACCTGCGGTCGGCGCTGGTTCATTGGAAGCGTTACGCTGCCGCCTACACGGCTCAATACGAGCAGCCGCGGCTCTACAACCGGGTCGGCTGGGTGGACGTTCACGCCCTGACCAGCAAGGTGGAGCAGGATATCACCATCGCCCGACTTTGGAGGCCCGGGACGGGGCCGGACGCTCCGGCAGCGGTCGGCGCGGATGTTCCCTTCCGGGAGTGATCGAGGACCGTTGCAAGAGGCGGGCCTCCCGTTGCCCGAGATCGGGCGTGCGCCGGGGCCAGGCTCACCTCAACTTGCGGTCCACAGCTTGGGCTAGCGCGGCGAGCGCTCCGGCGGGACAATCGCCGAGCGCCGTGATGCGCGCGAACCAGGGGCCGCGGCGGAAGGTCACGCTGCCGGGATAGAGGCGGCCTTCCTCGCCCGATTGGAGCGGCCTGCTGCCGGCCGCCGGCTCGCTTTCGAAGATCTGGCGGGCGGCTGCGGCGTTCTTCATGCGATACAGTTCAACCACGGCGTCCGCCGATCCACGGTAGCGGTAGTCCGCCACCAGGGTCCGCAGGACGCCTGCCTGGAGGAAGCGCTCGGCGGCGCCGTCGATGTGCTTATAAAGATCTTCAGCGGCAAAGGTCCGGATGCGCGGGCTGCGCTCCCAGCCTTCGGCTTCTCCTGAAGGCGGGAACAAGGTCTCGCCGGACTCCGGAGTCCCGGCAGTTTCCAGCAGGAACTGGTTGGTCCGCGAGCGGCTCTCGCCGATGCTGGTGACATAGATGGCGGGCCGGTCCCGGACCGGGCAGGCGTATTCACAAGCGCCGCAGCCCACGCAGCGGTTGGGGTCGACGTAGGGCTGGCGGATCGTCTTGGCGCGGCCTTCGGAGTCCGTGACCTCGGCGGGGATCAGGTAGATGGCTTTGGGAGAGGTGGGACACCATTCCTCGCAGACGATGCACTCGGTGGCCATGGCCCAGGGGAGGCAGCGGCCGTGGTCGTAGAAAGCAGTTCCAATTCGGATGGGCTGCGCGGGAGATGCCGAGCCCCAGCCCTTCTGCTGCTCGGTGAACTCCCAGATGGCGCCTGTGGGGCAGGCACGCCCGCACTCCACGCAGCTTGGCTCGCAGTAGCCGATACGCGCCACCAGAACCGGCGTCCAAAGGCCTTCGAGTCCAGCCTGGGTAAAGGCCGGGTGGAGGGCGTGGTTCGGGCAGACCTTCATGCAATTGCCGCAGCGGATGCAGCGTTCCAGGAAGTGCTTTTCATCGAGAGCGCCCGGGGGGCGCACCAGACGGTCCGGGGGTTTGGCTGCGGCGGGCACGGCGCGCAGAAGCGGAACTAACGCGGCGCCTGCCGCCACACTGGTGAAGACTTTGCGGCGCGAGAGGTCAGGCCCGGGCACGGTTTGGGTGCGCTCGGGGAACCAAGTAAAGCGCAGGCCGCTTTCCGGGCAGTCGCCGATGCAGTTGAGGCAGAGGTGGCATTCCGATTTGCGCCAGCGCACGCCGGGGATCGGGTCGTCTCCGCCCTGGCAATTGAGCAGGCAGCGCTGGCAGTCGTCGCACCGGCTTGGGTGTTTCTCCAGGCCCAGGATAGACCAACGGGAAAACCATCCGAGCAGCGCGCCTAGGGGACACAACGCGCGGCACCAGAAGCGCGTTATGCGAAGATTGAGCGCCAGCACGGCGAGCAGGATCAGCCCCAACAGCGTCCCCTGTTGGTAGAACGTGGACGCGGGATGCATGAGCGTGCGGTGCAGGATGAAGTTCAGCACGTCGCCTGTGGTCCGCACCCAGCCGAGCGGACTAGCGTAGAGCGCGGCCAGCAAGGCATTGCCGCCGTAATCCAGAGCCGGGGATAGGGAGAGCGCCACGCCGCGAAGCAACAGCGAGAGCGGATCGAGCCAGCCGCCGATGGCGGAGCCGAACAGCGCCAGAGCCAGCGCGGCGGCCAGCAAGTAGTCTTTGGTCTTGTGCCAGTTGCGGTAGCGGTTGGAGGCGAGGCGCGCCGGGCCGCGTTTGGCTTCCGACTTCCAGGAGCTGACCCAGTGGTTTAACGTACCCAGCGGGCACGCCCAGCCGCAGAAGAGGCGGCCCAGAAAGATGGTGGGCAGGAGGATGACCAGGCTCCAGAGCAGGCCTTGATAGAGGGACCGTGTGGAGAGGGCGTTGAGCAGGGCGGCAAGGGGGTCGGCGCGCAGGAACCAGGCAGCGGAATGCAGAAACAGGAGGAGGAAGATGACCTGAGAGAACCTGCGCAGCCGGATGAGGTTCTTGTAGCTCACCGCTCGAAGGCACAGTCTAGCATGCGGAAACGGCTATCGACAGTGTCTGGGGGAGGGCCGGGAATGGGCTTTGGAGGTTGCGCGGGGCGGGGGTGAGACAGGTGGCGCTTGCGGTGTGCTTGCGATGGGTTAGGGGTTGGGGTTCGTGCGTGGAGATGGATTGCGAAAACCGGATGCGGGTGTGGTAAACTTTGGAAGGTTGGAGCTTCGGGCGCGTAGCTCAACTGGCAGAGCAACTGACTCTTAATCAGTAGGTTGGAGGTTCGATTCCTCCCGCGCTCACCACGCCAGATCCGTGCGTTGCTGAGGACGGCGGTCCCTAGATTCTGAAATGTCCGCCTGCCCGTTTGCCTTCCCATTTCGGCCGCCCAGGGGCATATTTCAGCCGCCCAGGGGCATGCGGGACAACTTTTCCGAGGCCATTTCGCCGGACCGAGCCGCGGGAGAGTGCGGCGCGCTCAAATCAACTCCGCAACCGAGGGTCGAAAGGCGCCGCGGCGGTAGTCCCGCCATTGTTCCAACGCCTGCACGGCGAAGACCGTCGTAGCCGGATTCGCAAACGGCAGCCGCTTGCCCTCGCTCTTACCGAAGCAGTAGCCTCCCTTCAGGCGGGGGTCAGCTGAGCGGTACTGGAACGAGCGCACGCGGGACGCTTCTTGCCGCGCTCTCGGCAGGTCGAGCGGCGCAACTCCGAACGCGGCGCAGTAGAGGCGCAGGCGCAGCAGTTGGGCCCGGACGTCCGCGCGTTCAAAGGCCGGCGCGATGGCGTCCAACCTCTCCTGGACGGCGGCCAGCCCGCTTCGCAATGCCGCCGCACACTCGGGGCGGTCTGCGCAGGGAAGAAGACCCTCCAGAAAGTAGCAGTAGGCGTGCAGACGGTCCATGATCCGGCCGGGGGACGATTCGGATGTTAAGAAGGCGGCGTGGTGTTCAATGGCTGCGGCCAAAAGCGAATCGTACCGCCGTGCCAGCGACGCGTCTCCGGTGATTTCCGCCAACTCGAGCCAGGCCATCGCGGCCTTGAGCTGGTAACAACCCGGACTTCGGGACCAGCGGCCATCGGGAGGCAGGGGCGCCCGCGAGGGCAGGGAAATGACCGCGTGCGGATTGGGCAGGTTTCCGAAATGGCTGTGCATGGACCGGGCGGCGCCGGCGGCGGCATCGAGCAACTCTTGCTCTCCCGTCACTCGCCAGAGCGAGAGCAGCCCCCGGGCGATAATCCCCAGATCGAAGAAGTACGCCAGGCTGCCGCTGCCGCCGGGCAATTCGAAAGGGAAGGTTTGCAGCACGGGATCCCAAGCCGTCCGAGTCAGGAAGCGGGCGGCGCGCCGGGCGGCCTGCAAACAGGCGGGGTCGTAGTTCCGCTGATAGAGATACACCAAGGCGGCGGCCGAGTAACCCGTAAGTTCCGTTGAGACCGGAGCCCATTGGGCGGCGTCGGTGCGGTAGTAACGCGCCACGGCGCCGCGCTCGTCCTGGATGCCGGAATGGAGGAACCAGTGGGCGGCCGCGAGCGTCGCACGAAGAGGTGGAATCAGGCGTGCGCGTCCCGGGGCCGGCTTTGGTTCGGCGGTTTCGATCATGCGGGAAAACAGGGAAGTTGACTATTGTAGCACCGGCCGGAGGCGCGCTGCGCGGCGCGGATGGCTTGCTATACTGAAAACTCTAGCCTTCGGTTTGCACACATGCGTTTCATTGCGCTCATTTTCATGGCGGCCAGTGTGGGCCTGGCGGCCGATTTCAGCACCGGCCAGGCCGCCCGGCTGGTGATCGGCCAGACCACCTTCACCTCGCAAGAGTCGGGAACGAGCGACACATTGCTTGGCGGCGTCGGAGGCATCGCTTATGCCAACGACATGCTCTTCGTGACGGACGCCAACCGGCTGGGCGCGGAACCCATCGCGCACCGCGTGCTCATCTATAAGAACCTCTCCCAGCAGTTGCCCAAGCCGACCGATGAGCTGCCGCAAGGGGTGCGTTGTCCGGCTTGCGTGGGCAAAGCGACGGTGGTTTTAGGCCAGCAAGACTTCACGTCTAAGGACTACGCCTTTCCTCCGACTGCCAACAGCCTGCGCACGCCGCTGGGCGTGGCCTCCGACGGGGTCCGCCTGGCGATCGCGGACACAGACAACAACCGGGTGCTGATTTGGAACCGGATTCCGGACGTGAACGGAGCGCCGCCGGACGTGGTTGTGGGACAGCCGGACTTCACCACCGTAAAGGTGCTCTCGCCTCCGACGGCGAGTTCGCTGCGGGGTCCGCAGGGGGTATGGTTTCAAGATGGCAAGCTGTTCGTTGCCGACACCGGCAACGACCGGGTGCTGATCTGGAACCAGATTCCCACCAGCAACGGCGCGCCTGCCGATATCGTTCTCGGCCAGCCGTCGTTCAGCTCGATCCCTCCGCGCGATCTCAACGTGGCGTTCCAGAACGTCAAGGCGACATCGCTGTACGTGCCGGTTTCGGTCACTTCCGATGGCCAGCGGCTGTACGTCACGGATTTGGGCTATGACCGGGTGTTGATTTGGAACTCCATCCCCACGACGAATCAGCAGCCGGCCGATGTAGTGGTCGGCCAGCCGGACATGACGACGGCCGGCCCGAATAACTCTTCCAAACTTTGCCCCTCGAACGGGACCAATGAGAAGGGGGAGCCCACCTACCCGGTCCGTTGCGGCGCGACGCTGGACACGCCCCGTTTCGCTTTGTCCGACGGGCGCCGGTTGTTCATCGCCGACGGCGGCAACGACCGCGTGTTGCTGTTCCAGCAGATTCCTACCAGCAATGGGGCTACGGCCGACGTGGTGCTGGGCCAGCAGAACATGGAATTGAATGTTTCGGGGAGTTCGGGTGATCCACTGGCCCAGTCCAGCGCTGATTCTTTGCGCACTCCGCTTTCGCTGGCGTTTGACGGCGAGAACCTCTTCGTGACGGATCCGTTCAACCGCCGCGTCATGGTCTTCACCATGGCTGAGTACTCGATCCCCTTCACCGGCGTGCGGAACCTCGCCAGCCGGTCGGTGTTCGCTATTGGATCCGTAGTCATCGACGGGGGCATTCAGAAAAACGACAAGATCACCATCAAGATCCAGGAAAAGGAATACACCTACACGGTCGCGGAGAATGACACGCTGGAGAATGTCGTCATGCAGTTGGTCAACCTGATCAACGCCGGGCAGGGCGACCCCAATGTACTGGCGCTCCCTAATCTTCCGAGGCGCATGGTGCTGCTGGTGGCCAAGATGGAGGGTGTGGCCGGCAACGAGATCGAGTATTCGGTGAAGTCTTCTCCGCAAGAGGCGCGCATTTTCGGCACGGCTGGCGGCGCAAAGCTTTCCGGCGGCGGAGACGCGGCGAAGATCGCTCCCGGAACTCAGGTTCAGATCGTGGGTGAGGGGCTTGCCGAGGTTACGGCTTCGGCCCCGCCGGATGTGGACCAGCTTCCGACGACGCTCGGGGGCGTGCAGGTGTACTTCGACGGCATCCGGGCGCCGCTGCTCATGGTCTCGCCGGAACAGATCAACGCCCAAGTGCCTTTTGAAATCGCCGATTCGCACAGTCTGAGCGCCTACGTCCGGATTCAGCGCGCGGACGGCTCCGTGAAGGTGACCAACGCAATCGCAGTGCCGATCATCGACCAGAATCCGGGGATCTTCGCCTTCGAGGGCGTCGAGCCGCGCCGCGCGATCGCCATGCACTACAGCAGCCACGGCACGGCGACGGTTTCCATCGACGGCTCAGCGGTGGCGGGCGAAAAGCCGGTCATCTCGATCGAGGGCCGCCAATACTCCTACATAGTCCAGGAGGGGGACACACTGGTCTCGGTGCGGGACGCGATGGTCGAGCTGATTAAACAAGACCCGAGGGTGGACGCCTTCCCCTCCGGCATCTGGTCCCGGCTCCGCTTGCGCGCCCGTGTGCCCGGGCCCGAAGGCAATGGGATCCGGATTGCGGCTGAGGTGGCGGAAGGATCCTCGGTCATCCTAACCCCGTTCAACGAGGCCACCTGCTGCGCCAATGTGGCCGGCAGCCCGGTGACGGAGGAAAACCCGGCGCTGCCCGGGGAGACTATCGTGGTGTACGCCACGGGTTTGGGTTTCATCAAGCCGGATTTAGCGCGGCAGGCGCTGGTGACGGGCGGCCGATACCAAGGCCCGGAGCTGAACGAACCGGTCACGTTCGTCTCCTCGCTGGCCGGCGGCAAGACGGCCAACGTGCTTTACACCGGGATGAAGCCGGGCACGTTTAGTTTGTACGAAGTCCACCTGGAGTTGAACTCGGGTCAGCCCAGCAATCCGCTCACGCCGCTAACCATCGCGCAGGATGTTTACATCAGCAACATCGTGACGATCCCGGTGTTCAATCCCAACCCGGATGCGCAGTAAGCGCGCTCAGCCGGCATCGGAGTGCGGACGGTAGCCGCCTTGGCGCAGGGCCTCGCGCGCGGCCGGTGCGGCTTCCGGCAGCACGTAAAAGAAAGCCCCTACGCGGACGCGATGAAAGATCGTCCCGCCGAAGTACTCCTCGGCCTGAACGGCGTAGTCGATGCTGCGTTCGGTGAGCAGTTGCTCAACCGCGAGAGCCTCCTTCAGTTTGCGGGCGATATAGAGCAGCTCCACTTCGCGGTCCGCAAAGTAGTCAAGATCCCTACGCATGGCCTTCCGCTGTTTTCAAGCGTAACAAATTTCGGTGGCGGCCGCCGCGAGGTTGACAGGGGGCGGAAGTTGTTTTGGAATAGTAATTGAGTGCTGGGAGAAACTTATGCCTTCACTAAAAGGGACCAAAACACACGAAAATCTTAAGTACGCGTTCGCCGGGGAATCCCAGGCCAATCGCAGGTATTTGTATTTCGCCAAACAGGCGGATGTCGAGGGTTATCCGGAGGTGGCGGGATTGTTCCGCGACACGGCCGAGGGTGAAACGGGCCATGCCCACGGCCATTTGGATTACCTGAAGCAAGTCGGGGATCCCGCCACGGATCTGCCGATCGGAGACACGATCGAGAATCTCAAGGCGGCCATTGCCGGAGAGACCCACGAGTACACGGACATGTATCCGGGCATGGCCAAAGTGGCCCGCGAAGAGGGTTTCGACGAAATCGCCGACTGGTTTGAGACCCTCGCCAAGGCCGAGAAATCGCACGCCGGACGTTTCGCCAAAGGCCTCGAATCTATTTCCTGAGCTTTTCTCTTGCGGGGCGCTGCTCGCGGGACGAGCAGCGCCGGCACGCCGTCTGTTAAACCAAAATGTCTGTCATCAAGGGCGCCCCGACGCCGGGGCTTACCTACGATCCGAATTCGGCCGTCTACTGGGATGCGGTTGCGCTCCAGGGGGAGTTGGAGCGGGTGTTCGACATCTGCCACGGCTGCCGGCTCTGCTTTAACCTTTGTCCCTCCTTTCCCGCGCTTTTCAACGCGGTGGACCGGCGCGAAGGCGATGTCCGGAAGCTCACGCGGGCCGAAGTTGACGAAGTGATCGACACTTGCTACCAATGCAAGATCTGCTACGTCAAGTGCCCCTATACGCCGGACGACGGGCACGAGTTTCAGCTCGATTTCCCGCGGCTGCTCGTGCGGGCCAAAGCGGTGCGCGCGCGGCAGAAGGGCATCCCTTTGCGGGAGAGGCTGCTGGCGCGTCCGGAGACTTTGGGCGAGATCGCGAAGCTGACTCCGCGGCTCGCCAACTGGGCCAACCGGCAGCCCCTTTTGCGCGCAGGCATGGAGTGGGCGCTCGGCATTCACCGCGACAAGCGGCTGCCTGAGTTTTACGGCGAGACGTTCATGGACTGGCGCCGGAGGCGGCCGGCGCCCTCGGGAGACGAATCGCGGGCGGTGCTGTTTGTCACATGCACCATGAATTACAACCACCCGCAGTTGGGCCGGGATGTTTTGGAGGTCTTCGAGGCAAACGGCATCGCGCTCGACTGCGTGAAGCAGAACTGCTGCGGCCTGCCGGCGCTCGACTCGGGCGACATCGCGCTGGCCCAGAGGCTGGCGCGGAGCAACATCGACGCGCTGCTTCCTCACGCGCGCAAGGGCAAGAAGATCGTCGTCGCCGACCCGAGCTGCTCCTACATGCTGCGCAAGGAATACTCCGAGCTGGCCGGCTGGCCCGAGGCGAAAGAGATCAGCGCGGCCACGGTGGACGTGTGCGAATTCCTGTTCCAGCTCAAACAGGAGGGCCGCTTCAACCGCAACTTCCGGTCGTCTCCGGGGCGCATCGCCTACCATCTGCCCTGCCACCTGAAGGCTCAGAATATCGGGTTCCGGTCCCGGGATCTGATGCGCTTGATTCCGGGCGCCGCCGTGAAACTGGTGGAGCAATGCTGCGGGCACGATGGGACGTGGGCCATGAAGAAGGAGTTCTTTCCGCTTTCCAGGCTCGCCGGCAAGAAGGCTTTTGAAGAGATGAGCGCGGCGGGGGGCGACGTCTACGCGACCGACTGTCCGCTGGCGGCCATCCAATTCGAGCAGATGATCGGCGTCCGCCCCTTGCATCCCATTCAGGTGCTGGCGCGGGCCTATCGCGCGGACGGTTTCCCGAATCCGATTCCGGCCAAGGAGAAGGAGTGATGCAGCCTGTTTCCGTTTCGGAGATCAAGAATCTTGCCGAGTACGAAGCCGAGCGGGAGCACTGGCGCCCGGTCATTATGGCTTTGAAAAAGCGCCGGCGAATTCGAGTCGGCGGCCATATGACGTTCCTGTTCGAGAACCATGACACGGTGCGGTACCAGATCCAGGAGATGCTGCGCATTGAGCGGATCTGGAAACCGGAAGAGGTGGCGCACGAGGTGGAGACCTACAATGAGCTGATTCCCGGCCCCAACGAGCTAAGCGCCTCGCTGCTGATTGAGTATGAGACTCCGGAGGAGCGCGCCGTGGAGCTGCGGAAGCTGCTCGGTCTGGAGAACCACGTCCGCATCGAGCTGGAAGGGGCGCCGCCGGTTGCGGCGCATTTTGACACCCGGCAGATCTCCGGCGACAGAATCAGTTCCGTACAGTACATCAAGTTCCGTTTCACGCCGGAACAAGCGGCCGCGTTCCCGAAAGGAGCGCGTTTGGTGATCGACCATCCACATTATCAAGCCGAAAGGGTTCTCACGCGCGAGGAGGTCGAGGAGCTGTCGCGGGACTTTGCATGAGCGCCGCGCTGGGCGTCACAGGCTGCGAAAGTACTCGATCGTGCGGCGCAGTCCTTCCTCGAGGGGAACGCGCGGTTCCCAGCCGAGAAGGGTCCGGGCTTTGGTGATATCCGGGCGGCGTCGCTGCGGGTCGTCTTCCGGCAAGGGGTGGTGTTCGAATTCGGCCTTGACGCCGGTGAGACGGCAGACGCACTCGGCGAACTCCCGGATGGTCATCTCCTCCGGGTTGCCCAGGTTTACCGGGTAGCGCTCCTCGGAAAGCATCAGGCGGACCAGGCCGTCGACGAGATCGCTGACGTAGCAGAAACTGCGGGTCTGGCTGCCGTCGCCATAGATGGTCACCGGCTGGCCCCGCAGGGCCTGATGAATGAAGGAAGGGACCACGCGGCCGTCATCGAGCTGCATCCGCGGGCCGTAGGTATTGAAGATGCGGGCGATGTTGGTGCGCAGGCCGTACTTGCGGTGGTAGGCCATAGTCATGGCTTCGGCGAAGCGCTTGGCTTCGTCGTAGCAGGAGCGCGGCCCAACCGGGTTGACGTTGCCCCAGTACGACTCGCGCTGCGGATGCTCGAGCGGATCCCCGTAGCACTCCGAGGTGGAGGCCAGCAGAAAGCGCGCGCCATGCCTGCGGGCCAACTCGAGCAGATTGCGAGTGCCGGCGGAGCCAACTTCCAGGGTCTCAATAGGGTACTGCAAATAGTCTTTCGGGCTGGCGGGCGAGGCCAGATGCAAGACTCCGTCCACGGGGCCATCCACCTGGAGCGGCAGCGTCACGTCGTGCTGAAGGAACGCGAAGCCGGGATGAGAGGCAAGATGTTCCAAGTTTCGCAAAGAACCCGTCAGCAGGTTGTCCACCCCGAGCACAAAGTGGCCGTCCGCCAGCAGGCGGTCGCACAGATGAGATCCAATAAAGCCGGCAGCGCCGGACATGACCAATCGCAAGCGGTCCTCCTTACATGAGGTTTGTCAGACGTTCACGCTGAGCGTGCGGAGCCGGGTGAAGTCCGCGGCGCCCAAACCCCGGCGCGCCGCGATCTGCACGTAGGGCAGTTGCTCCAGGCTCAGGCCCCAGAACATCTGGGCAGCGCAGGCATCCAGGGCCACCGGATCCGTTCCAGCCAGAACGGTCCGCCGCAACGCCACGTCATTGAGACTTCCTCCGCTGGGCCCGCCCCGCATCAAGACGCGGTAGGCATCGATGAGGGTCAGCGTGGGCCTCAGAAAGCCGGCCAGATCCGCCAGGCTTTCTTGAATGCGCTGATGAAGCCTCTGGCGCGTTCCTCCCAGTATGCCATACCAGTTCTTCAGGCCCAGCGTGACCCGCGTCAAGCTGTGGTGTTTGGCCACGGGCAAGTTGATGACGCGGTCGCATTCGAGAAACGGCTGAAATACGGGCCAGACGCGGAGCGCCTCCCCCCGCAAATCCACTGGCTTGAGGCGCTGAGGGGACGGCAGGACCACCTCCGCGCCCGCTCTGCGCGCCGCTTCCCCGATGCCGCTGCGCTCGTAACACCGCGCCGCATCGTGGATGGTGACATCGGCCACCAGCACCCGCTTGGCGCCGGCCTCGAGACAAAGTCTGGCGACCGTCTCCACGACCACGGGATTGGTGTCCGCCGCCTGCTCGGGAGTCCGGTCCCAAGAGACATTGGGTTTCAAGACGACCACGTCGCCACGGGACACGAAGCGGCGAATGCCGCCCAGCTCTGCCACGGCTCTCTCGGCGAGCCGGCCGGGATCCTCGCCGGTCACCGTGACCAGCTCCGGAAGATCGCCGCGGGCCGGGACCGTGAGGTTGCGGCTGAGGGCGGGGGCTTGTTCCATTTGCGGGGGACGGCTGCGCCGGCTCAGCCACACGGCTCCAGCGCTCGCGGCGGCCGCCACGCCCGCCGCCGAGCCCAGACGGCGAAGGACGTCCCGCCGCGCCGGTTCCCTAAGCTCCTCCATGCTTCGAGTGTATCAACCCGGCCCGCCTGCGAGAGTGGGTTCAAGCGCGAAGGAAAGGTTTGAGATACTTCTCCAAAACTTCCTGGATTTCGCGGACCGTGGTCTTGCGTCCGGCGCGCGGCGCCGCGCCGCGTCCGGTGCTTCCGCGTGCGGCCGCATCCGGCGCAGGCGGGGCTTCACGGGCGGTGGTCCCTTCTTTGAACACACCTCGCGCCGTGAGCAGCGTGATCCCGCTTTCGCTTGCCATGCTGTTGAAGACCAGAATCCGGCCGAACATGTCCCAGGCCTCGCGGAGGCGCCCGCTGTGGAACAGATCGTAAGCCGCGGCGTACAGGTCCGCCAAGCCCGCAAAAGGGCAATGACCGGCGAAGCCCAGCTCCATCTCGGTGATCATCGTGCGGACGCCGTTGCCGGAAAAGACGTGCAAACGGTCTCCGGTGCGCCGCCGCAACTCGGTGACACGCGCCAGCGGATCGCCGGCCTCGTCCTTCACGTAGCGGAGGGTGGGGATGGTCTCGAAGGCCTCAACCACCAGATCGGTGCTCATGCTGCCCTGCGACTGCATGAACAATGGCAGGCTGGTCAGTCTTCCCACTTGCTGGTAGAACTCGAGCAGAGCCTTGGGGTCGGTGACACCCGGCGGGGGCAGGGAAATGAGCGCGTCCGCTCCGAGCTTCTCCGCATGGCGCGCGTAGCGTGCGACGGCGCTCATATCCGGGCTTTGCACGCCGATGACGATCGCAGTCTTGCCGCCTTTGGCCGCGGCCAGAATCACCTCGGCCCCGTCCAGCCGCTCCTTTTCGGTCAATACCGACCAACCGCTGGCGATCTGCGGCCAGACGAAGCCGTGCACGCCGCCGCGCTGGCAGAAGCGCACCTCGGCTGCCAGCCCATCGAGGTCCAGCCGCCCAGCTGCGTCGAAGGGAGTTTGCCCGATCGGGAACACGCCGCGCAGAGCGCGTGCGCCCGTTTGCGGAGGGGCGGGCGCGGCGCGTAAGGCCACGCCCGCCGCCCCCGCGCCCACGATTTTCAGAAAGTCCCGCCTGCCGCTCCTGCTTCTCGATGCCGCCATCTTTGAACCCTCCGGCCATTTGCCAGTGTATCCCCAACAGGTGGCGGCAGGGGGCCGAGAAGCGGAGCCCGGCCTGGCGGCGGCTCAGTAGTCGCCTTCGCGGACGTACGGGCGGCTCCACAGGATGACCTGCATCAGCACGGACTTGAGCCAAGCTTGGTACATCTTGTGCACGTCGTCCGGCGGCGCGCCGTCCTTGGCCAGGAACGGGACCAGGGTGTAGGTGATGGGATACACCAGCGCAATCAGGTACCGGAAGGGGATGTGCTCGGCGGCATCGACGCCGTCGGTCTGGTTCTTCTTGGTGCGGTGATGCCGCCGCCCGATCTCCTCCTGATAGTCCAGCCAGGCCTGATCGTAGTTCGCCGCGGCGGTGTCCAGGATCCACTGCCCGAAGCGCTTTCGAACGGCTTCCAGGTAAGCGGCCACGGGCTTGCCGTCCTTCCGGCTCTTGAAGCTCTCGAGCAGGTGCGGGTTGGAGCCGACAAAGCCGTACCACACGTCAAGGATTTGCTCGACCTGCGGGGCCAGAATGTCTCTGGACTTCCGCAGCCAGGCGGCATCCTCCTCGGTGAACAGGACGGTCCGCTTGAGGGTGTCGAGTTCCCCCAGGGTCATTTGAGCGCGTGGAACCGCGGGGGTTCCATAGGTGTAACCTGCGATGGACATTTGCTTTGCCTCCTCTGAGAAATGGAAATCAAGCCGGGTTGAAAGTCGGGACAATCGAGGCGAAAGTCCCGCTCGCCAAAGGCTGCGTCTACGAAATGGCAATGATGCGGCCGGCGCGGATCGCGGTGGGCATTCGGCTGGAAATACGCGCACTGCACGCACATGCGCGCCAGCGGGATTTCGCCGCGCTCTTGCAAGTGCCGAATCATCTTGATCATGGCGCCGAGTAATGAAGCCTGCTCGCCCTCGTCCAGGCGGCTGACGGCCTGCGCCAAAAAGTCCGGCCAGCCGGAGACGCGCCGAGCAGCCGCCTCTCCCTTGCGGGTTAAGCGGATGCGGACGACGCGCCGGTCTTGCGGGTCGCGGCGCTTAGCCACTAGCTTCTTGCGCTCCAAAGCCGCCACCGCCTCGGTGGCTGTCGGCGGGCGCACGCCTAAGCCCGCTGCGAGCTCTTGCAGGGTGCATCCACCGGGACACTGGGTCAAAAGCTGCGTCAGGATCTGCCCCTGTGTGGGCGTCAACTTGTCGGCCGAGGCCAGCCGCCAGGCCTTGGATTTCATCACCAGGCCCAGCTTGGCCAGCCCGGTCGCCAGCCTTTCGTTCAAGGGCGTATGCGGAAAAGATTTCATTAGGACTCCTAACTATTATCCTGCCAATTCGTCCCCCGTGCAAGGGGCTGCCGGCCGCCGACGGGCGGCAGCAACTTTAGCGGGATGGAATCAGCGAAAACTGGAGCTGCCGGGCCAGAACATCCACCCGGTCGAGCCTCACCCGCACCGTGTCGCCCGCCTTGTAAATGCGCCGCGTGCGGGCGCCGATGATCCGGCGGGCGTTTTCCTGGAATTGATAGCGGTCTCCCGGGATCAGCTCGATTGGAATGAGGCCCTCCACGAACAGATCCAGCAGCTCCACGAAAAGGCCGTACTTGGTAACGCTCACCACCAGAGCGTCGAACTCATCCCCGAGCCGCTCCGCCATGAACTTGGCCTTCTTCCACTCCACCAGCTCCCGCTCCGCCTCGGCGGCCCGGCGCTCGGTGAACGAGCAATGTTCGCCCAGGAAGGCCAGGTCTTGATCGGGCGGCCGTTTGCCTTCCAGCAACGCGGAGAGGATGCGGTGGACCACCAGGTCGGGATAGCGCCGGATGGGAGAGGTGAAGTGGGTATACGCGGGGGCGGCCAGCGCGAAGTGACCGGTGTTGTCCGGGCTGTAGCGGGCTTGCTTGAGCGAGCGCAGCATCAGGTAGCTCAGGATGCGCTCTTCGGGTTTGCCCTCGATCTTGGCGATCAGCCGCTGATAGTGCCGCGGCGTGACTTTCAAGCTCTCATCGGCCAGCACCAGATCCTTGCGGATCTTGCGGCCGTCGCGCTTGCGGTCGACCACCGGGAATCGCTTGACGCGCAGGGGCCCCAGGCCGAGCGAGTGCCCAAAGGAGGCCGCTAGCTCTTCAAACTCGATCACCTTCGCCGGATCGGGCGGCTCGTGGATGCGGTACAAGAATGGCACGCCCGCCGCCTCCAGGTGCAAGGCGACGGCTTCGTTGGCCGCCAGCATGAACTCCTCGATGATCCGGTGGGCGATGTTCCGGGGCGCGCGGGTGATGCCGGTCATCTCACCGAATTCATCGAATTCGATCAGCGGTTCGGGCAGGTCGAAGTCGATCGAGCCGCGGCGCATTCGCTTGCGGTTGAGGATCAGGGCCAGTTCTTGCATCAACTCCAATTGAGGGACCAGTCCGGCGTATCTTTCGCGGAGGCCCGGGTCGCCTTCCAGGGCAAGGGCCACCGCCGTGTAGGTCAGCCGCGCGGCGCTGCGGATGATGCCCTTCGTGAACTGCTGATGGACGATATCGCCCTGATGATCGATCTCGAGCAAAACCGAAAGGACGAGCCGGTCCGCCTGCGGCTTCAGGGAGCAGATCTCGGTGGAGAGCTCCAGGGGCAGCATGGGCACGGCGCGGTCCGGGAAATAGACGCTCGTGCCGCGAAGTTGAGCCTCGCGGTCGATGGCGCTGCCGGGCCGGACGTAGTAGCTCACGTCGGCGATATGCACCTGGAGCAGGAAGTTGCCGTTCGGCAAGCGTTCGACGCGGACCGCATCGTCGAAATCCCGGGCGGTTTCCCCGTCGATCGTCACGATGTCGAGCTTGCGGAAGTCCCGGCGGGTGGAGATCCCCGCGATGGGGAGAGTCACCGGCAGCCGCTCTGCTTGCTCCAGGACATCGGCGGGAAAACGGTGCGGCAGGTGGTGTTTGCGGATGACGATTTCGACGTCCACTCCGAAATCGTCCGGGCGGCCGAGCACCTCAATCACCCGCCCCACGGCCCGGTCCCCGTCTTCGGGGTATTCGAGGATTTCCACGTCGACGATCAGACCGTCCATCTCTTCCGCGGGCGGCGCCGGGCTCGCGGCGGCGCCAATCCTGTCCTGTGCTGGGCGGGGAATCTCCAAGCCCGGCGGGATCTCAATCCAGCCCCGGATCCGCTCGTCATGCGGCACGACGAAATTGCCGCGCCTTCGCACGCGGAATTCGCCCACCACGGTCGGATGGGCGCGCTCCAAGACCTCGACGATCTCTCCTTCCGCCCGCCCGTCGGCCTGGCGCCGCGTCAGCCGCACCAGCACGCGGTCTCCGTGCATGGCTCTCTCGGCGCGCTCGCGCGGCACGAAGATATCTCCCTCGACGCCCGGCACGGGTTGATCCGGGATGACAAACCCGTACCCGTCCCGGTGGACGCTCAATCGGCCCTGAATCGCATTCGCGTTCTTTCTTCTCATCTGTGCCCTATGGTACGAGCATACGCGAACGGCGGGCGATCCTCTTCCTATCCGCGCCATGCGCCGGCCCGGGGGTGTAGCATTGTACAGAACGACAAAAGGAGGAGATATGCGTTTGCGCTTGCTTGCTGCTTTGTGTCTCTTGATGCCCGTAGCGATGACCGGCGCGGAGAAGGCCGCTTACGACAGCAATGGCCGCATCATCGCTCTGCTCTCGGATGCCGAGGACCTGGAGGTTTCCACCAGTGTCGCGGCGGTGATCCCCAGCGGGCGGCGCGTTCCGCTTCAGGTGCGGGTGAACCGGGTGGGGGCGCGGCGTCAGGGCAGTGATTTGGCCTGGACTCAGGAGTTCACCCTGCCGGCGGGCGGCGGAGGCCGGCTGGACACGAAGGCCGAAGAGGACGCCTCCGGGGTCAAGTACACCGCATCGGTGACAGCCACCAGCGCCCTGGAGATCAGCGCCATTGAATTTATTGCGGATCTCCCGCGCAAGACGTTTCTTAAGGGGAGCTTTACGCCCGCCGGATCCCAGCCGCTCATCTTCGGCGCAAGCAAGCCGCCGGCGCCGGCGCTTTATAGCGGCGAGGTCAGCGGATTGCGCGTGCAGGATGCGCTGGGCCATGTCACGCTGGAGATCGCCTTCGACCGCGCGGTTCCGGTGACGGTCGTGGACCGCTGGGACGACCGCGGGCGCTCCTATCAAATCCGGGCCGCGCTCCAATCAGGGAACATGGCCGGAGGGGCGAGCGCCGCACTTTCCACCAGCTTCCGGCTCACCAACGCCGCCCCGCCTCCCGAGCCGGCGCGGTTGAGGCTAGACGCTAGCGCCCCTTGGTATCCTTTCGACGGCTTCGGCGCGAACTACTGCTGGAGCAATACCTCGCCCATCTCCGACTACACCATGAAGAACCTCAAAGTCGCCTGGGCGCGCTTCGAGATGAAAGCGCAGCAGTGGGATGTGCAGCGGCCCAACCCCGGCCCCGAAATCCGCGCCGACCTGGAGCGCATGCGCGCCTTTCAGCAGATGGGCGTGCCGATGGTCGTCAGCATCTGGTGGCTGCCGGAGCGGCTCTACACGGACCCTTACGAAAAGCCGCGCAGCGCTAACTTCCGCCTGATCGACCCGCTCAAGTGGGACGATCTATTGGACCTGTTGGGCAGCTACCTCCTTTACGCCAAAAAAGAGTACGGCGTGGAGCCGGATCTCTTTTCCTTTAACGAGGCAAACATCGGCGTGTACGTGGGTCTGACTCCGGAGACGCACGCTTACGCTATCAAGCGCATCGGCGCCCATTTCGAAAAGCTGGGACTTAAGACCAAGATGCTGCTTGCAGACGCCACCGGCCCCCGAGACACGCACCGCTTCGGCCTGGTGGCCGCCTCCGATCCCGATGCGCTCAAATACATCGGGGCGGTCGGCTTCCACACTTGGGGGACCGGCACGCCCGAGCAATACGCGGCCTGGGGCGATCTGGCGGAGTGGCTCAATCTGCCTTTGCTTGTAACCGAGCTCGGCGTGGACGGCGCCGCCTACTACACCCGTTCTTGGGATAGCTACCACTACGGGCTGCGGGAAGCTCACCTCACGCAGGAGCTGCTGATGTATGCCCGCCCGCAGGGAACCCAATACTGGCAGTTCACGAACGATTACGCGCTGGTGCGCATGGGACCGGATAAGACCATCCAGCCCACGGCGCGCTTCTATCTGATGAAACATTTCACCGATCTAACGCCTCAAAAAAGCGAAACGCTGCGCACGGCTTCCGACCAGAAGAGCGTCTTATTCACTGCTTTCCGCAAAGGGACGGCCTACACGCTGCACATCTTGAATATGGGCGCCGCCCGAGAAGCGCTGCTGGAAGGAATTCCGGACGCCTCCTGGCAGCCTTATGAGACGACGGAAGTCTCTCACTACCAGCAGAAGCCGGTCGTGCGTTCGGTGAAGGGCGCGCTCAAGATCAACCTGCCCTCGCGCGGGCTGGTGACCCTGGTGAGCCAGTAGCCGGCCCTCGCCGCGAAGCGGGATTCTCACTGCGCCGGCGCCGTGTTCCGCCGGGCGCCGAGGCGGGCTCAGGCTGCGGGCCGTGAGTTCGAAAGTTCCTCCAAGCTCACATGGACCGTCGGCAGGTGTCCGCTGTCGAAGGCCCTGCGCGCGCGCATGTCCTTCTCGATCGCGTCCAACTTCTCGCGCAGCGCCTGCCGCCGCAACTGCTCCTCGATCTCGGCCAGGCGGCTTTCGACCTGCCGGCGCCGGGCCTTGCGATCGATCAGGTCCTCGCGGTAACGCTGCAAGAAGTAGCCGATGGTCTCGATGCGGATCTTAATCGAGCCGGTGGGCTTATTCTCGTCGATGTCCTTGAAGCAGAAATAAGGCGTCCCCGAGTGCTCGACGATCTCCTCGACCACGGTGTAAATCGGCGCGTCGTGCCCGCACTTAAAGTTGGAAAGCTCGAGCGCCACGAGGTTTGGATGCCGCGCCACGTACTTGGCGGCCCAAATCTTCCTTGAGGTGTTTTCGCTGTAGGAATTCTTCCAAACGTCGGTAATGGCCATCGGGTGCGGGATCTCCCCGGCGCGCACCTCGTCGCCGAACAGGCGCTCGAGGATGTCGTCATCGATGGGCAGCGAGTCCTGGGTGAAGACCGGGTAACCGATCTTCTGGAACTCGACGAGGATCTCGTGGTTGATGCCCGGGTCGTTGTGGTACGGGCGTCCCAGCATCACCACGCCGATGCGGTCCTCGCGCTCCAGTTGCTCCAGCACCTGCCGAGCCTGCTGCCGGAGCTTCTGGTAGAAGTTGGTCAGACACCGGTAGCCCTGGTCAACGGCCCGGGCATTCTCTTCCGGAGACAGGCCCAGGATGTCCCGGAACTGCTGATACATCTGGCGCTCAAACATCTTGCGGTCGGCGAGATTCACGAAGGTATCCAGATAGACCACGCCTTTTTCTTGAAAGACGTTGCCTTCTTTGGTGAAGGCCGCCTTCACCGCTTCAGGAGTCGCCGCCACCGTCGGGCAACTGCGGCTTCCCGCGGTGCAAGCTAAATCGCTGGTCAGGTCGTCGATGACCGGGAAGAAGATGTAATCGAGCGGCCGCTTGGCGTGCGCATGGTACAGCAGATTGTGCACGTGCGGGATGCCCAGCTTCGAGGGGAAGCAGGGGTCGATGGCGCCGCGCTTGGCGCCTTCCTTGTACAGCTCATCCGAGGTGTACTCCGAGAAAACCAGGTTTTGCGGCTTCAGGCCGAGCGAAGCGAAGTAGCCGGTGAACAGCGGCGCCGTGGAGTACATGTTCAGCACGCGCGGCATGCCGATCCTCAGCGTGGCGCGCCGTGCCATAAGGGCCGCGCGCTTTTTCTGCGCCGGCGTCAACCGGTAGCGGGGCGGGGCATCGGAGACGTTCGGCACATCTGGGATACGAAATACCGCCCGGGCCGCGATGTCGGCGAAGTTGGGGTTCTCTTCTTTGAGCCGGTCGAGCTCGCCCTTGATGTTCTTCATGTGGTCGACATCCTCGACCGTGCCCTTCTCGCAGGTGGCGATGATCAGGCGCTGCGCTCCGGGCTCCAAGGGAACCTTGGAATTGACCGGCTGGATCGCCGAGATCAAAGGAGTCTTGACGTCGATGAACGTTCTCAGGCAGTTGTTCTTGCAGAAATAGCAGCGAGTGTCCTCATTGCGGGTGGTTTTGTAGCTGACTTGCCGCACGGCCTGCATGCCGATGAACGAAGTCTTACGGCCGCGTTCGAACAACCGCGCCGCCTCCAGAGCGGCCCCGATGGCGCCCGCCTCGCCGCAATACTGGTGGACGATCACTTCCGGCCGCAGCTCTTTGCCCTTGAAGCGCGCCTCGATGAAGTCCACCTGGGCCTTTACTGCGGCCAAGTTGTACTGCGTTCCGCCTTGCAGCAGGAAACGTGTGCCGATGGCCGCCAAATTGGGGATTTGCGAGACGTACAGCCAGATATTCTTGGGCAGCACGTTGCAAAGGCCCGCCATGATCTCTTCGGCGCGCCAGCCCTGCCGCTGGAAGTTGACGATGTCGGACTGCATGAATACGGCGCAGCCATAGCCGAACGTCGGGAAGGACTTGGCGGAGAAGGCCACATCGGCGAACTTCTCTACCGGCACGCCGAAGCCTTGCGCCGTGGATTGGAGGAAGTAGCCGTTGCCCGCCGAACACTGGGTGTTCAGCTTGAAGTCCTTGACCCGGCCGTTCTTCAAGATGATGATCTTGATGTCCTGGCCGCCCACGTCGCAGATGACGTCGATGTCCTTGTAGAAGTGGAGCCCTGCTTCGGTGTGGGCCACGGTCTCCACCACCGCCGCGTCTGCTCCGATGACGTCCCTGAGAATATCCTTGGCATAGCCTGTGGTGCCCACGCCCAGCACGCGCAGCGTGGCGCCCTGCTCGAGCACTTGGTCTTCAATTTGGGCCAGGACTTCTTTGGTGTCTTCGATGGGGTTGCCCTTGGAGAGCTGGTAGCTCTTCAGCAGCAGGGTTTTGTTCGCGTCGTTGGCGAGCAAGACTGCTTTGGTGGAAGTCGAGCCGCCGTCCAGCCCGATGAACCCTTCCACCACTTGACCCGGCTGGAAACGGGCGGGGGTATACGGGGGACGCCGGTAGCGCTGCTTGAACTCCTCCAGCTCCTCGGCGCTGGCGGCCAGACCGCCGCCGCTGGAAATCTTCTTGGCTGCCTTTTCTTCCTCGCGCCCATGCTCGATGTACCAGTCGAGCCGCTCCCAGCCGCGGTAACAGCCCACGCAGTCGTCTTCGTCCTTGCCAAATTCGATGGCGCCAATCGCGGCGAAGTACTGCGCGTTATCCGGCGTTCGAATCAAATCTTCGGGCGGCACGCCCTCGGGCAGCGGATAGTTCCGCTCCTTCCAGATCTTGGGAATGTTGTGCTTCCAGCACTCTTGCATTCCCCTGATGTACGTGTTGGGACCGCCGAGAAGCAGCACCACCGGCCGCAGCGTGTTGCCGCGCGTTAGTACCGACAGGTTCTGCATGACGATCGCCTCAAACAGCGAAGCCATCAGCTCATCGGGCGGCACGCCGGCCTTCTGCAAGCCGTTGATGTCGGTTTCGGCGAAGACCCCGCACTTGCCGGCCACCGGGTGCAGGCGCAGTCCTTCGTATCGCATCTGGCAGAGCTGGTCCGGAGGAATGCGCAGCTTGGCGTTGATCTTGTCGATCACGGCTCCGGTGCCGCCGGCGCACTTATCGTTCATCGAGGGGAGCTTCTTCTTGCGCCCCGACTCCGGGTCTTCCTTGAAGATGATGATCTTGGCGTCCTGACCGCCCAGTTCGATCACCGAGCCGCATTCCGGGTGGAGCTTCTCCACCGCCAGCGAGACCGCGTTCACCTCTTGCACGAACTTGGCCCCGATGTACTGCGCCAGCCCGTTGCCGCCGGAGCCGGTGATGAAGATCCGCGTCCGGTCGGTTTTGAAACCCGCGACTTCGATTTCGATTCTCTTCAGAAACTCGAGGACCTTCTCGGGCTGTTTGGTGTCGTGCCGCTGGTAATCGCGCCAGACGATTTCGTCCGTGTCCACGTCGGTGACCACCGCCTTGACGGTGGTCGAGCCCACGTCCATGCCAATTAGGAAGCTTCGTTCTCTCATGCCCGCTCCTATGCCGCCCGGCGGCGCTCCTGCCGCATCCGCTCCGCGATATGCAACACCATGTTGGCCGCTGTTCCCACCACGCCTTTGACGTGCGGGACCCGGTACATCGGACGCTTTATCTCGGGATGCTGGTCCAGATACCGGCGGCAGTCTTCCAGCGTCAGGCCCGCCTTTTGCAGACATTCTTGAAACTCGAGCTTGGCCTTGGCCTTGGCCTCGCCCAGGGCCATTTGTACGCGGCTGTGAGCATTGATTTCGCCCTCGCCGGAGGTCTCGATCGGCAGGTAGATCATGTCGCGGAAATGTGAGATGACCGCCGCCTGCGCCCCGTCCGACTGCGTCGAAGGCATGCATCCGAACGGCTTGAGCGACAGGACCATGTGCGCCAGGTCGCGGTTCGAGTAGTAGATATTCTTAGCGACCTCGAGATGGCCCTCGCCGCCGCCCGTGCGCGAGTTGTAATAGGGGTGGCCCAGCCGTTGCAGCTCGTACTGATCGACGAGCTTGTGCGCCAAGCCGCCTAGCGCATCAACGATCCGATGGTACTCGCGGCGGAAGATTGCTTCGGCCAGCTTCAGCTTGGCCAGTTTCTTGCGGTACGCCAGTTCGATCCGGATCCGCTTGTCCAGCCGCCAGGCCGGCGGCAGCACGGCGTCCTCCTCCAGTCCCTTGCTGTCGCGGTACTTCTGCACCACCTGATGGATCATGTAAGTGATCCAGGTTCCGATGGGTTCTACGAGCACTTGCGCGCCTTCGCGCTCCAGGAACCGGAACATGTTGAAGTTGCCGTCGCCTTCCGTGGTTTGCGCCCAGAACTCGCCCGTGATCTTGACGATTGGCTTGACGCGCAGGCGGTCCACTTCGACCGAGTTGAACTCGTCCCGGCACTGCTCCAGCACGCGCGTGTATTCGTCGCTGGCGATTTGATGCAGGAACTTGCCCGCGAATTCCGCCGTGGAGTGGAAGCGGCCCAAGCGGCGCCGCGCTTCCGGGCTCAGGGTCCAGGGCGTGCGCGTGCGGAATACCTCGCGCACTCTCTCGATGGAGTTCGCCAGCACTTGATCCGTCCTGCCGCTTTCCAGCTCGTAGGGGCGGATCGCGTAAGCGACCTCGTTGAGAACATCGCCGCAGTTCATGGCGTTCAAGATCGCCAAGAAGAAATCCGGGTTCATCTCCAGACCGGCTTCCGCATCGCTCTGGCTCAGCCCGCCGGACTGCTGGAAAATGAGCACGCGGAAGCCGTCGAAGCCCGCATTGCGCAGCGCGAGGCGGTACTCGGATTCATACATGCCGAAGCGGCATGGCCCACAAGCGCCCGCCGTGAAGTACACGTACCGGTCCAGGATCTCCTCCCGGCTCATGCCCTTGGCCTCCAGTCCTTGCAGAAACTGCACCAGATTGCCCACCGTAAAGTACGTCGGGTTGCACTGGCCGTTGTTGCCGAATTCCTTGCCGGTTTGGAAGGCGGCCACATTCGGCGTGGGCAGCGGCTCGGCCTTGTAACCCAGGCCCTCGAGCGCGCCCTGGATCAGGCGCTCGTGCTTCCACGTTAAACCGCCAAACAACAGCGTTGTGTGCGGACGTTGCGATTTGGTGAAGGGTCTCTCCACCGGGCGTTTGAAGTGGCGCACCGCGTTTCCCGCGATTCCCGCTTCCCGTTCCAAGCGCCGCCGCTCTTCCGCCAGACGGCGGTCCACCAATTCATCCACACTCACCATGGCCATGGTTTCCGGCATGTTGATTTCTCTCCCTCTGAGTCGGGTTTTTTACAGGCGTTTCCGCCTGGTATCACGTACAGTCTGAGGGTGAGAACGACTGGAAATCAAAGAAAAGTCATTGAATGGCGCAATTTCGGAGTCGAGCCGCGCTCCTGTCAATCCGAAGCGGAACCAATCTGGACCAGCGGCTCCGGCGCTAGACCCGCGGGCGCGGAAGGCTCCTGGGGCGCGCGCCAGGCGTCGATCTGCGAAACCTGGTGCACGCAGGAGATCGTGCACTTGGGCGCACAAGCTTTCATGGTGCGGAATTCGCGGCGCACGTCCTCCAGCGTGTACTCCTCCAGCGGTTTGCCGGGGTATCCGCGCTGCTGGGAGCAGTAATGAACCAAGCCGTCTTCGCAGATGTATAGGTAGCGCGCTCCAGCCCGGCACCGCCACTGGTTCGCCCGGCCGGCCGCCAGATTGTCCCGGAACGAGCTCACGCGGGCGTAGCTGCTCTTGCCGATCCGTTTGATCTCTTCATAAGCCGCGCGCTCTTCGGGGCCCAGCGGGCGCACCTGGCCCCAGGAGTCGTGCACGATGCCCGCCGTGGAGCTGAAACCCAGCTCTCGCGCCCGGCGGGCGATCGTCAGGGCGTCCTGGGGGTTCGCATCCTGGGCGCCCATCACCGTGTTGACGTTCACGTGGAACTCGGCGTGCTCCGCCAGCAGTTGCAGCTTCCGGTCCAACACCTTGAGGCTCTTGACGGAGCTCGGCCCCGGACGCACGTTGTCGATGCTGATCTGCAAATGATCCAGCCCCGCCCGGTTGAACTCCTCGATCTTCTCCCGCGTCAACAGATACCCGTTGGTGATCAATCCCGCCAGGATGCCCCGGCTCCGGACGTGACGGATCACTTGGCCAAGCCAAGGATTCAGCAGCGGTTCTCCGCCGCTTAAAGTGATGATCCGGGTTCCCAATCGGGCCAGTTCGTCCACCCGCCGCCGCAAGGTCTCCAGTGGGATAGGCGGAGAGCTCTGGTCGTATTCGTTGCAATACGAGCAGGCCAGATTGCAGCGCCGGGTCACGATCAAGTGCGCCAGGATGACGTGCTCCGTGTGGAGCAGTCCCCCCGCAATCATGCGCAGCTCGCGGGCCAATCTGTTTACGCGCTTAAACTGCCTTCGTAACTGCTTTCCCCTCACTAGCATCCCGGCAACATTACAGCACAACCATGTTGCCGCCTCGAAATACTCTTCTTCGAAGGGCTGCTTCTTGGCTTCGAACAGCGAAAAAGCGCGGGCAAGCGGTTCCGTTCAATGCAGTATGTCGCCGTCGAACCGCGGATCTTGCCGCTCTGAAGGAAAATTTCTGGACCATCGGCATCCGGTGATTTACCTTGGACATTCGGAGGGGACATGCACAAACCTGTTAAGTACTTGGAACTGGGATTCACTTGGGCGGCCGCGGCCGCGTGGACGGTCTTCGAACGGCTGAACCGGATTCGGCCGAACCCGTCTTTCGTGCCTAAGTGGGCCGATCGGCCGCTGTTGAAGTCCTGGGAGAAGTCCAAGCCGCCGCTGGGCTGGCCGCGAGAAACCGACTCGCTGTGCCCCAAGTGCGTGCCGGAAATCCGCAAAAAGATTCTCGACGGCGAGAAAGACTACCGCGACCTGCTGCACGAGCGCGTGGGAGAGATCAAAGCCCAAATCATCGAGCGCGACGGCCAAATCCTCATGGTGAAGGATTGCCCCATCCACGGGCACTTCGAGGATGTTTTATCCATCGACGCCGAGTTCTACCGCCACATCGAATCCATGTTTCCGGGGCGGGATATGCGGGCGCACAACGACGAGCGGCTGCACAATCACGGATCCAGCACAATTACGCACGGGCGCGGCGCGGTCCTCACCATCGACCTCACCAACCGCTGCAACATGATGTGCGATCCGTGTTTTATGGACGCCAACCAGGTGGGCTTCGTTCATGAACTGACCTGGGAAGAGATCAAGACGCTGCTCGACAACGCCATCTCCATCAAGCCGCGCCGCCAGATGTCGGTCCAGTTCTCCGGCGGCGAGCCTACCTTGTCGCCTTACTTCATTGACGCCATCCGCTATGCCCGCAAGGTCGGCTACAACAGCGTGCAAGCGGCCACGAATGGCATCGAGTTCGCCAAGAGCTATGACTTCTGCGTGAAGGCCGCCGAGGCCGGCTTGCGCTACGCCTACCTTCAGTTCGACGGCATCGGCAACGCCGCCAACTCGCACCGCCGGGTCGGCAACCTGTTCGACGTGAAGCTGCAAGCGATGGAGAACCTTTATAAGGCCGGCGTCGAGATCATACCGGTCACCACCATCGTCAACGGCATCAACAACGAGCAGGTGGGCCGCATCATTCAGTTCGCGCTCGACAACCCCAAGCGGTTCCCCTTCCTGGCCTTCCAGCCGGTTTCGTTTACCGGCCGCGACGAACAGATCTCCGAGGAGCGCCGCAAGGCCCAGCGTTACACGCTCTCCCACTTAGCCTACGACGTCAAGAAGCAGACCGGCCTGGGCGAGCCGCGCCGGGACTGGTTCCCGCTGTCCTTTGTGAGCACCTTCTCCGATTGGGCCGACCTGGTGCATGGGCCCGAGGCGATGTGGGGCCAGGTGAGCTGCGGATGCCATCCGAATTGCGGTGTGGGCATGGCCCTCATGGTGGATAAAGAAACCAAGGAGGCGGTCCCCTTTACCGCCTTCGTGGACGCCGAACAGCTGGCCCGCGACGTGGCCAAGGTGAACGACGCCGCCCGCGGAAAGTTTCTGTCCGTGCTCGGCATGGCGCTGGCCTTGGCCCGCAACTATAAACCTTTTGCGACGCCCAGGCACTTCACGTTGTGGGATCTGTACAAGAAGTTCGACAAGACCTACGGCGTCACGGGCCGCGACTACGGCAAGGTAACGGCCGACCGCACCCGCGAGGACATCGAGAAGCGCCGGCGGGACCGGTGGAACGTGCTATTCATCGCCGGCATGTGGTTCCAGGATCTTTGGAACTACGACTTCCGCCGCACCGAGCAGTGCATCATCCCTTACGCCACGCAGGAAGGAGAGATCTCGTTCTGTGCGTACAACACCGGCATCGGCTGGCGCCAGATCGTCGAGAAGATTCACATGACCGCGACCTTGACCAAGTGGTACGAGGAGCACGGCCGCCACGAAATCTTCGCCGGGAACAAGAAGGTTCCGATCGGCGAGCCGCAGCATTCGCTGGCTCTGCGCCCGGAGATCATTACTTTGGAGGAGCAGCACGACCTCGACGCTCTTGGAGTCGCCAAGAACTCCCGCGAAGAGAAGCTGCGCGAACGGGAGCGCCGCCGCCAGGCCGAAGAGAACGCCCGAATGGCCCGGCTCTACCGCAAGCATGTGCTGAAGGAGCCCGACCCCGAGCCGCTGGTGCAGATCGCCGGCCTCTCGACGGCGCGCAAGCCGGCCGACGAGACGGAACTCGAAGAAGTCGGCTCCAAGGGCTGATTTAGAAACCGCAAGGAACGCCGCCGGTCCGATACTGGCGGCGTTTTCCGTTTCTTGGGCGGCCTGCGGGTCCCAACCTATGGCGAGCCGGTTCGCCGCAGCAGCTTCTTGACATCCGAGGCGAGCGGCTCGCGGATGCGGGCGAACGCCATCTTATAGGACTGGCAGAAGTAGTCCAGCTCGTGGAAATCCCTGTGCGGGCCGTGGCGCAGCTTGGGACATCCGCCGTGGCAAATGTCGCTGTGCTCGCAGCGCTGGCACTCCGGATGCGGCAGCGTTTTCTTGGCTGCGAACTCGTACCGCTTGCGGCGCCGGGCGATCTCCGGCCACGAATCCACCCGGATGTTGCCCAGCTTCCACTCCGCGCTTACGAAGAAATCGCAAGGGTAGACGTCGCCATTGTATTCCACCACCACGTAGCTGTCGCACGTCTCGTGCAAGGTGCAGTTGCCGGGCCGAAGGCCCGCGAGAGCTTCCGCCACATTGTCGAACCAACGCACCCGGACCTTGCGGCGCTCCGGCCACCAGAGCTCGAATATCTCCAACAAAAAACGTCCGTATTGTTCCGGCGTAATGGTGAAGGACAGGGGATTGCCCGCCGGGTCAAATTCCGCCAAAGGAATGAACTGTAGATTGTCGGCGCCCGCCGAGCGAAAGAAGCGGTAGAGTTCCTTGGGCTGCTCCACATTGGCCTGACTCACCACGCACAGAATGTTGTAGTCCACACCCTGCCGCTGGAGAGTCTCCAGGGCTTTCATCACCCGCTTCCAGGTGCCGCTTCCTCCCCGGTTCAGGCGGTAGCGGTCATGCATCTCCTCCGGCCCGTCCAGAGACAGGCCCACCAGCCATTGATACTGCTTGAGCAGGCCGCACCAATCCTCGTTGATCAGGATTCCATTTGTTTGCAGCGAATTGCTGACGCTCTGCCCGCCGCGTCCATAGCGCTGTTGGAATTCGATCAACTTCTCGAAAAAGCGAAGGCCCGCCAGGGTCGGTTCCCCACCCTGAAACGCGAAGCTGCTGGTGGGATACGAGTAGAACAGCCAGGTGTCCACGAGGCGTTCCAGCGTTTCCAGATCCATGCTCCGCCCCGGCAGGTCTCGGTACGGGTCCGCCTCGCGGTCCAAATAGAAGCAGTAGGCACAATCCAGGTTGCACACCGCCGAAGCAGGCTTGATCAGCAGCGACTCGATCCGCGGCGCCGCGCCCAGAACCGGAAAAGGACTCGGTTCGCTCATCCTTTGGATGGCCGTACGGGGAAGCGCTCGGAATCGGTGCGGGCGGTCCGGAACAGTTCTTCAGCCCGGCGGACCACATCCGGGGTCTTGGATGCGATGTTGTTTTGCTCACCGAGGTCCGCTGCCAGGTCGTAGACCTCCACCGGCATGCCCGGATTCCTGCGGAAGCATTTCCAGTTGCCAAATCGTACCGCTTGGGCAAAGCCCCGCTCGTGAAACTCCCAATAGAGATACTCGTGCCGTTGCGTCTGCGGCCGGCCCAGGTGCGCGGCAAGGGTCGAAATGCCGTCGATGCCCTTGGGAACCGGCACGCCTGCCAGTTGGGCGGCCGTGGGCAGGAAATCCCAGAAGGTGATCACCTCATCGCTGGTGCGACCGGCCGGGATCCGCCCCGGCCACCGCGCCAGATACGGCACCCGGATTCCACCCTCATACAGATCGCGCTTGATCCCGCGCAGCGGGCCGGTGCTGCGGAAAAACTCCGGCTTGTGCCCGCCCTCTTGGTGCGGCCCGTTGTCGCTCGAGAAGATCACCAGGGTGTTCTCGTCCCGCCCCGCCTGCTTCAGCGCCGCAAACAGGCGGCCGATGTCGGCATCCATCCGGCTGATAAGCGCAGCGAAATTACGTTCTGCCTGAGGCCAGGGACGGCTGCTGTAAGGCGTGTCGTCCGGCGTCTCTATCCCGTTTCCCGTCACCGCGCCCAGTTCGTTGTTGGCGTGCGGGATCGTGTAAGCCAGGTATAAGAAGAACGGTTCGCGCGCGCCCGCCACAAACTTCAGCGCTCGCTGGGTAAACAAATCATGGCTGAATTGTTTCCGCTGATTGAACCAGTTGCCAACCAGGAAGACTTCGTTCTGGTTTTCCCACAGATGCTCCGGATAGGAGTTGTGCGCGTGCTGCTGATCCAGGTATCCGTAGAATTCATCGAATCCCCGCGTGTTCGGCACGCTGCCGGTCCCCGGTCCGCCCAAACCCCATTTCCCAAACAGCGCTGTGCGGTAGCCCGCCGCTTTGAGGAGACTGGGCACGGTCGGCTCCTCGGAGAGCAGGCCTGCTTCCGGCTTCACGTTTCCGCGCACGGTCGCATGCCCCGTGTGTTTTCCGGTCATCAGGCAGCAACGCGACGGCGCGCAAACGGTTGAACCCGCGTACGCCTGCGTGAACCGCAGCCCCTCGGAGGCCATGCGGTCCAGATTGGGCGTTTGGATTTCCTTCTGCCCGTAACAGCCCAAATCGCCGTAGCCTAAATCGTCCGCGAGGATGAAAATGATGTTCGGCTTGGCCGTCTCCGCCGCCCGCGCCTGGCTGGCCAACAGCGCGGCCGCCGGCATGCCCAAAACGTCTCTTCTTCTCATTTCAGCCCAGCCTCTTCTGGATGTGGGTGATCAGATTCTTGACGTACTCCCGCATCCGCTCATGCACCGCCGGCGATTCCACCGGCAGGCCGTTGATTTCGGCCTTCACCCGGCGCACCTTGTCCCCCAGCGCGTCCAAGGAATTCAGCGCCATCATCGATACGTACAAGCCGTGCCGGTGCAGATCAGCTAGCTCCACCAGCGTCTTCAGCGAAGCGTCCACGTCGGCTTCCGCGCCAAACTTGCCCAGCGCCTCGGCCGCCGCGATGCGCACGCTCAGGCTCGGATCCGCAAGCGCCTTGCGCAGCGGCGCCGCGGCCTTGGACACCGCCGTCTGACCTCGCATCAGCAATCCCAGAGCCGCCCAGAAGCGCACGCCGCTGTCGCCATCGCCGAGCATGCCGGTCAGCCGCTCCGTGGCCGCTGCGTCCAGCATGGAAGCCGTGTCGGCCGCCGCCAGGATCCGATCAAACGGATATCTTGCAGCGTCCTGACCCAGCTCATAGGGGGTCGATCCTGCCGCGCGGCTGTGCATCTCCGCCTCCGGCAGCAAGTCCACATCCCGGATCTCGCGCATCCAGGCGTATAGAGCCGCCCGCATGCGCTCTTTGGTCTGGCGGTGCTGCGCCGAATTCGCCAGATTGTTGACCTCATCAGGGTCCGCAGTCAAATCGTAAAGCTCTTCGGGGGGCTTGCGTTCCCAGAAATACGTCCGCGGCGGCTTCAGTTTCCCCTCATCGTAGAGCCGCTTCCAGACCTGGATGGTCGGCATTTCGAATAGATACGCGATGTACTCCCCATACGTCCGGTGGGGCATGAAATTGCGGATGTAGATGTAGCGCCGGTCGCGGATCGAGCGCACCAAATCATAGCGCTCATCCATCCGGCCGCGCAGCCCGTACAGGTACGATGGCTCCGGCGCGCGGTAGGGCCCGTGGAACGCCCGTCCCTGCATGAAGCGCGGCGGCTCGATCCCCGCCAGGCTCAACACCGTTGGCGCCAGATCGACAAACGACACCAGCCGGGCCGAAGCTGCTCCCGGCTTGTAATCCGGCGCCGCCAAATGCCGGTATTTCTCGGGAAAGTAGGCCAGCAGCGGCACCTGCAAGCCACTGTTGTAAGGCCAGCGTTTCGACCGGGGCAGCCCCGGCCCGTGATCGCCGTAAAAGAACACGATGGTGTCTTCGGCCAGCCCGTCTTGTTCCAGCTCGTGCAGCACTTGAGCCGCCTGGCGGTCCATAGTGGTGATGTTGTCGTAGTACTGCGCCAGGTCGTGGCGGACCTCCGGCGCATCGGGATAATAGGCCGGAACCCGCACGCGGGCCGGGTCGTGGACCAAGGTGTGCGGCCGCCGGCGCACCTGGCTCTCATGGGTCGTCGTAAAGTTGAAAATCGAAAAGAAAGGCTGCCCCCTGCCGCGGTTGCGCCAGTGGGCCTTGTTGCTGGAGTCGTCCCAAACCTGGCCCGGTTTGTCCAGGTTGTAGTCTTCCTTGACGTTGTTGGAGGCGTAGTAGCCCGCGTCCCTCAGATACTGCGGGTACATCCGCATGCCCGGGGGCATTGGGATCATGCTCCGCATGTGCTCGGATCCGGTCGAGTTGGGGTAGACTCCGGAGATGATCGCCGTTCGGGCCGGTGCGCAGACCGGCGCGTTGGACCAGGCATAGTCGTAGCGCACGCCCCGCGAAGCCAGCTTGTCCAGGTTGGGAGTGTCCGCATACCGGTCGCCGTAGCAACCGAGCTGCGGGCCAATGTCTTCGCAAGTGATCCAAAGGATGTTCGGGCGCGGAGCCTGTGCGCCAAAGGAGAATGCCGCGCCTCCGATGGCGGCCGCGAACGACCGCCGGGTGATGGTGGAACCTGTCTCGCTCATTGCAGTGTCGCCATCCCTATCAGTACCAGACCCAGCGCATAGCCTGCAAACATCAGCGCCAGCGGGGCCGCCACCCCCTGCGCTCCGCGGAACTCGCGCCAGATCACCACGCCCCAGATCGCCGCGACCAGCGTCGCCCCTTGTCCCAGCGCATAGGAAATGGCCGGACCGGCGACGCCCGAGGCCACGATATTCGCCGTGAGCGCAATCATCCAGATCGCCCCACCCAACAGGCCGGGCCAGTGAATGGAGACGCCACCAGTCAAATACCGCCGGTAGCTGAGCCGGTTCACCCACAGAAAGATCGTGTTCACCACGACGTTGCTCAACAAAACTCCCGCTCCGAATAACGCCAGCGCCGAGTAGGGCGAAAGGAAGCCAGGTTGGATCGGCTCGCTTTGAAACGACGGTGAGATCGTGCCCGCCAGCCTCGGGTAGAAGAAGCCCATCAGACTTCCTGCGACGATCGCATAGATGACTCCCTTCAGCCAGCCCTTTCCCGGAGTCTGCGCCAGCTTGCGCCGCGCCACCGCCGACATCACCATCGCCAGCACCACCAGCGCGACGCCGCTGAACAGCAGCACGGGGGATCCTTTGGGCGCCTGCAAATAGCTCGCCACGGTGCCGATCACCAGCGCCAGCCCAACGCCCACCGGAAACGCCACCGCCATGCCCGCAGCATCAATCGCCACGACCAGCAGGATGTTGGAGACGTTGAACAGCACGCCGCTCACTGCTGCTTGCACCATCAGGTCCTGCCGCGCTGCGGCGAGGTTGCGCGCCGCCTCCAGCCCTATGAATTCAGGGCCTCCTAAGGTGAGCATGAAGATCACGCCGGTCAGAAAAACGCCGATCACGTAATCCCAATAGTAGAGCGGAAACCCCCAGTTCCTCTTCGCCGAAATCTTCTGCGTGTTGGCCCAGGATCCCCACCCCAACATTGTCACCACGCACAACAGAATCGCTGTCCCAAGATCCCGCACTACAAACATGACTGCCTCCTTGCCGAACCGCTTCGCTTCCGCATGCTGAACTAACGCATCCGCACGGCGCTAACCGGCTTGCCGCAGGAAATCCTCCACCTCCGGCCGGGTCGGAATCGAAGTCTGAGCTCCGGCCCGAGTCACGGAAATCGCCGCCGCCGCGCACGCGAACCGCGCCGCCGCCTGCACACCCTGGCCTTCGGCCAACGCAACCGCCAGCGCGCCGTTGAAGACGTCCCCGGCCGCCGTGCTGTCCACCGCTGTTACCGCAAACGATGGAACCGGTCCCTCAAATCCCGCCGCGCGCACGTAGCAGCCAAGGCTGCCCATCTTCACGATCACCCCCGCCGCGCCCATCTTCTGCAATTCCGCGGCTGCGGCCGCCGCGTCTTCATAGGTCTGAACCTGATCCGCCGGAATCCCGAGAAGCGTTGCGGCCTCGGTCTGATTGGGCGTCAGCAGATCCACCTTTGCCAGCAGGCCCGGCGGGAGTTTCATCGCCGGCGCGGGATCCAGCACCGTCACCGCTCCAGCCGCCTTGGCTGCTTGCAGCGCCGCTTCTACCGCCGCCATCGGGATCTCTAGTTGCAGCAGAACGTAATCCCCCGGATCGAGCAGATCCAGACGCTCGCGCACCCGCGCCGCATCCATCGCCGCGTTTGCTCCGGGAGAGATCACGATCGCGTTCTCGCCATCCGGCATCACGTAGATCGAGGCGCATCCCGTCGGACGCGAAGCCCGCCCCACGCGCGCCGTGTCCACCCCGGCCGCCTGTAGGCTCGCCGTCAGCTTCGCGCCGAACGAATCCTGACCCACCTCCGCCACCAGGAAGGCCCGGCCGCCCAGCCGGCCCGCGGCGCACGCCTGGTTGGCCCCCTTTCCTCCGGGGAACAGCTCAAGATCGCCCCCGCGCACCGTCTCGCCGCAAACCGGCAGCCTTTCCACCTGAAACACCAGGTCCATGTTGGCGCTGCCAACCACAACGATCTTGCTTGTCGGACTCATGGGGATTCATCACATTATCACTCTTCCCGCATGCTTGAAAAGGGAACACGCTTTCGAACCAAGCCCGTCTCACCCAGCGGCACAGCCAGAATCGGGCGACGCGCGCGCCGCCCTCCCGGCCCGGTATGCGGCCCGCTGCGCTGCAACCGCTACGGTTGTGGTAAAACGATTCGCATGGAGCTGCTTGCGATTCCCCTTGAGATCCCCGAGGGCGGCAATATCATCCTGGGGCAAACCCACTTCATCAAGTCTGTCGAGGACCTCTACGAGGCCATCGTCAATACCGTGCCCCAGATGAAATTCGGCATCGCCTTCAACGAGGCCTCCGGAGCGTGCCTCACCCGCTGTGAAGGCAACGACGAGACCCTCAAGGCGCTAGCCGTCCGCAACGCTCAGGCCATCGGCGCCGGTCACACCTTCGTTATCGTCCTCAAAGAGGGTTACCCGATCAACGTGCTCAACCGCATCAAGGACGTTCCCGAAGTCTGCTCCATCTTCTGCGCCACCGCGAATCCGGTCGAGGTCATCGTCGCACAGTCCGCGCAGGGAAGGGGGGTACTCGGAGTGATCGACGGCTCATCGCCCAAAGGCGTCGAAGGTCCCGCCGATGCCGAATGGCGGCACGGGCTGCTGCGCAAAATCGGCTATAAGAGATAAATATATCCTAAATAGATCGATTATGGTATAATCCGCCTTTTCAGCTTCCATTCGATTCCAGAGGCACCCCAGTGAAAGGCAAAAGTTGGACATGACAGACCAGACCCGTTCTTTCGGTTTCCATACACGCTCGCTTCACGCCGGCTATCAGCCAGATCCCACGACCAAGGCGCGCGCCGTGCCGATCTATCAAACAACCTCGTATGTGTTTGACAGCTCCGAGCACGCCGCGTCTTTGTTCGCGCTCCAGCAATTCGGCAACATCTACACGCGCATCATGAACCCGACCAACGCGGTTCTGGAGGAGCGTGTGGCCTCGCTGGAGAACGGCATCGGCGCGCTGGCGATATCGAGCGGCCAGGCAGCGCAGTTCATCGCCATCACCAGCCTGATGCAAGCCGGCGACGAGATGGTGGCGGCGAGCACGCTTTACGGGGGAACCTATACCCAATTCGACGTCAGCTTCCGCAAGCTGGGACTAAATGTGAAGTTCGTCGACCCCGATGATCCCGAGAACTTCCGCAAGGCCATCACGCCCAAGACCAAGTGCCTTTATGGGGAGACGATCAGCAACCCGCGCGGGAACGTCCTGGATATCGAGGCCGTGGCCCGCATCGCCCACGAGCACAACATCCCGCTGGTGATCGACAACACCTTCGCCACCCCTTACTTATGCCGCCCCATTGATCACGGGGCTGACATCGTCGTTCATTCCCTCACCAAGTTCATGGGCGGCCACGGGACCAGCATCGGCGGCATCATCGTCGACAGCGGCAAGTTCCCATGGGAGAAGGGCGATTTTCCGCAGCTCAACGAACCGGCCCGTTCCTACCACGGCCTGAAGTTCCGCGAGGCCTTCGGCAACCTTGCCTACATCATCAAAGCCCGCGTGGAAGGTCTCCGCGACATGGGGACATGCATGAGCCCCTTCAACGCTTTCTTGTTTTTACAGGGAATCGAAACCCTAGGCCTGAGGATGGAGCGCCACGTTTCGAACGCCCTGGCCGTGGCGAAGTTTCTGGAAGGCCACAAACGGGTCACCTGGGTCAAGTATCCTTCCTTGCCGGGGAACCCATACTATGCGCTCGCGCAGAAGTATCTGCCCAAAGGCTCCGGGGCCGTCTTCTCCTTCGGCATTAAGGGCGGCTATGACGCAGGGCGCAAGTTCATCGACAGCGTCAAGTTGTTCTCGCACTTGGCGAACGTCGGCGATGCGCGCAGCCTCGTGATTCATCCCGCATCCACCACGCACCAGCAACTGAGCGCCGAAGAACAGGCTGCCGCCGGCGTCACCCCGGATATGGTCCGGCTGTCGATAGGACTGGAAGACATCGACGACATTCTCTGGGACCTCGACCAGGCTCTTGAAGCCTCCGCGTAGCGCTTGGGGCCGGCGGCTCACAGCAACCGTTCAAACAGCGCGATGAGATGTTCCTCATCCAGGGGGGCGGTGCGCTGCGTGCGCGGGTCAAACCAAACCCATCGCGGCTTGTCCTTTTCCAGGCAGCAGAATAGCAGCCGCTCGGGTACAACCGCCAGATCCAGCATTTCCTGATTGAAGGCCCGCACGGCCCCTTCCAGCACGTAAGGAGTGCGGAAGCGCTCGGTCGAGATGAGCGCCTCCGGCGCGCGAAACTCCAGATGCACGATCCGCCCCGCCATCGCCAGCTGAAAAACGTTCGGAGCCGAATCGTGATAATAGGCGTCCGCCCAGTCCGGGGGCGAAAGCTCCAGCATCGGTTTTTCCAGTAACTGGTTCACCGATTCCACAAAGCGCGCGCACAGCGCATGCAGCTCGGCTGCTGCCCGCAGGCGGATCGCCTGTATGGCGGCTGCCTGGCGCCGGCGCTCCTCGTCCTTCCGCGCCATCTCCTCGATGCGCCGCGCAAACTGCTTTAGCTTCTCTTCCCTGCCGTTGCGCCGCCCTAGCTTCATCGCCGTGTGAGCAGAATAGCACAGGCACGCTTCGGCGCGCCCCGCTTGAACGCGGCTCCATCAGGAACCGCATCCCCCGGCCGCTTTTATGCACCCCTGTGTGGGCGCCTTGCGAAGACGGCGCGCTGGCCCAGAGTCATCCGCCTTCCACACTCGCATCGCAGCGCGACCCGATGCCTGCCGTGCGTCAAGTCTGCGAAGAAGGAGTGTTCGCGAGCCGCACCCACTGGTTCTTGGCCGGATCCAGACTCAGAATGTGGAAGGTGCCGATCGCCCACAGCGAGTTCCCCGCCGGGACGATCCGCTTGAAAAACAACCATTGATTGATGTCCAGGGACTCCCACTTGCCTCCGCCGTCCTTGCTCACCAGGAGATCATTGCCCGTGGTGGCCAACAGGCGGCCGTCGGAGGATCGGTATACTGACGTAATCGTCCCTTTGGTGGGCACGTTGACCACGCGCCAATTTTCACCCCCGTCCTGGGTGAAAAGCATCTGTCCGAACATGCCTGTGATCCAGCCGGTCTTCGCGTCTTGAAAATAGACGAAACTCAAGGACCAGCTCGCGTCGGCGATCTTGACCGGTTCCCAAGTCTTGCCCGCGTCGCGCGTGCGCAGCACGACCCCCATCCATCCCACCGCCCAGCCGTTGTTTTCGTCGATGAAATGGACGGATGCCAGCCCTTGGGGAATGCCCGTCTTTTGCTGGACCCAGCTCTTGCCGCCGTCCGGGCTGTGCAGCACGGTCCCGTTTTGACCTACAATCCAAGCGCGGTCCTTTATTACGGAAATGTCTGTGAGGTTTTCTTTCGTGGGCAGCTCCCGCGGGGACCATGTCTTCCCCCCGTCTTCGGTAACCAGCAAGGTTCCCGCGTCACCGACAATGAAGCCCCGCCGCTCATCCGCAAAGGCCAGCGCGCGGAAGAGCACGTCCGGCGGCAAATCCACGCTCTGCCAGCTCCGACCGGCGTCGGCGGTCGAGTAGATTCGTTCCCTCCCGCACAGCGCCCAGATCCTTCCGCCGGCGGCTACTGCATCCTGAACCTGGCACATGGCGCCGAAAGCCGGAACGGCGGCTAATCCCGAAGCCAAACACAAGACGAACCATCGCAAATGGCCGCGTTGTTTACCCATTCAAAGAACCTCCAAAGTTGTTAAAGACGCTTTTGACCGGCCAGAAGTTAAGGGCCGCGGCAAAAATGTCTTGCCCCGCAGGTCACAAGTCCGCTTGTTCAAACGTCGTGGACCGATTGCGGCTCGGGCCCTAGTCCAAATCGATATCCCGCTGCGGCGGTCCCGTGTCCGGGCTCTCCTTGGCCTGCTTCAGCAGCTCATCGAACTTCCGGGACAGCACCTCTTTCGACTTGCGGTGCGCCTCCACGGACTTCTGAAAAGCCTCCTCCCGGCGCGACGCCTCGCCTTTGAACAGGTTCATCGCCGCGTCGATGTCTTCCACGGTCCGGGGCTTCTCGTGGGCCTTGTGGCTGATGACCGCTTCGGTCTTCGGGTCGATCTTCAGCGTTGCTTGGCAGCAAGGACACTGCACTTCAAACAGAGCGCCACGGCCTTTGCTCATGGCATTTATAGTAGCGCACTGGCGGCCGCGCTGAATCCTTCAGCCGCCGGCCAGAAACTTCACCAGCGGCCGGTCCGCTTCCAGAAAGTCGTATTTGCTCAGCGCCTCCCGGCGCTCCCAGCGGATCTCGCCGAAGACTCGATTCCGCGGCTCACCCTCAAAACCCAACACCCGGTAAAACAGGAGCTCAACTCCGCGGCCGCCGGGGTAGCCGAAGTGAACGTGCGCCACCTGGGGCCCAACCCGGGCGCGCACGCCCAGCTCCTCCTCCAGTTCCCTGGCCAGCGCCTCCTCCGGCGCCTCCCCAGCCTCAATCTTGCCTCCCGGGAATTCCCATTTGCCCGGGTGACTGTCCCCAGACGCCCGCCGGCAAATCAAAATTCGGCCGTCCCGTTCCAGGATCCCGGCGGCCACCCGGACCTTGCGTCCCGCGGCTGCTCCTGCTTCCACAGCGCCACTCACTTTAGGATCTGAAACAGATTGCTGTAGTCGTCGGTCCACAGACGCAGTTTAACCTTGGGTTTGACCGGCTGTCCTAATGCAAAACCGGGCTTGTCGAAGACCCCCCGGTTTGCCACCAACACCCAACTGGCGCTGTACACCAAGTTCTCGCCCTCGTCATTGTCCACTAACAAATTGTCTTTGCCCAGCGCCGTGGCGATCCGCTCCACTACCGGTTCCAGGTCCAAATGGCGGTTGCTGACATGGACGGCGAGAATGCCCTCCGGCTTCAAGTGCCGGAAGTATATGCGGAAACTCTCCAGCGTCAACAGGTGGACCGGGATCGAATCGCTGCTGAAAGCATCCACGGCCAGCACGTCGAAGTTCTGCGGCGGCTCTCTCTCCATCGACAGGCGCGCGTCGCCCAGGACGATGTCGATCTTGGCCGGCGAATCCGCCAAATAAGTGAACTCGCGCTGTGCGATCTCCACCACTTTTGGGTTAATTTCGTAGAATCTGTAGTAATCTCCCGGGCGGCCAAACGCCGCGATGGTTCCTGTTCCTAAGCCGATCACGCCGACCCGCTGAGGACTGCTGCGCGTGTTTTCAATGGCGGCCGCCACCCCGCTCTTGGGCCCGTAATACGTGATGGGAAGCCGCCTAAGGTCGGCCGACAGGTACTGGATGCCATGGGTGATGGTGCCATTCACCAGTGTCCGGGTCGCATATGGGTCGCCCGGTTCTCCGTCTTGCGTCACCCGGATGGCGCCGTAGAAATTCCGCGTCATCAAGTACGCATCCTTCACCACCGACCGTTCCTGGGTCCAAAGCGTGTAGCCTATCACCAAGGTCAGGACGGCCCACGCCGCCGCCAGCGGCTTCTGCACCCGCCAAAAAGCAATCACCGCCAGCAGCGCGCAGGCAACGATCCCCACGGGCAGCTCGAAAAAGCCCCGGAAGATGCGCGGCGCCACGGCCCCAACGAAAAGCCCGCCCAGCGCTCCCCCCAACGCGATCGTCAGATAGAAGCCCGTGAGATAACGCGCGTGCGGTCTCCGCCGCGCCAGCTCCCCGTGACAGAACAGGCAGCAGACGAAAAAGGCGCCCGCAAACAGCGCGACGACATAACGCAAATTCGTGCTTCCGTCGAACTTAGCCAGTCCGTAGGTCATGCCGCTCAAAGCCAGCGCCAGCGGGCCTACGTACGCGCTGGGGCGGTACCACCGATCGTGGTCAAAGGTAAGAATAAAACTCAGAAGATACAAACTTAAAGGAAGAATCCACAAAAACGGCACCGGTGAAATATTTTGTGTTACATGGTTGGTGACGGCCAACAGGAGCGTGCTCGAACAGGCGGCCAGCGCCAGCCAGTAAAAATAGATCCAGCGCGGAGGGGCGCCGTTGCCCAAACCGGATTCGGATTCCGGCGGCGCCTCGGGCAGCTCAGCGGCGTGGCGGCTCCGGTACGCCGCCGTCGCGCACGCCGCGCAAAACAGCGCATAGCCCGCGCTCCAGATCCGCGCTTGATTGCTGGCGGCGACAAACGGCTCCACCAGCACCGGGTAGCTTAGCAGCGCCAGAAGGCAGCCCAGATTGGAAACGGCGAACAATCGGTATGGAAACGCCACGCGGTAGGCGCGGGCGTACCAGGCTTGAAGCAAGGGGCTGGTCGTGGCCAACATCAAGTACGGCAAGCCCACGCTGGCGGTGAGCAGCACCAAGATGCGAAACACCGGGTCTTCGCCGCCCAGCGGCTTTAGCGCGGGGCTGGGCGTCACTCTCAGAGCGAGCAGGCTCAGAGCCAGGGCCGAAACGTGAACTACAAACTGCATGCGGGGCTGCAACCGCTTCACGACAAGGTGGGCATACAGATAACCTAACAACAGCACAGCTTGAAAAAACAGCAAGCAGGCCGACCAGACCGCCGCCGCCCCGCCGAACCACGGCAAGATCAGCTTTCCCATGATGGGCTGTATCTGGAACAGCAGAAAAGCGCTAAGAAAAATCGTTAAGCCGTACAGAATCATGTCGTCTTTTCACCAGCATATTCCACGATTAATAGACTCAAATCGTCCTTCTGAACCGCGCCTTCGGCAAACGTTGCCACGGCCGTGCGCAATTGCCCGAGCAGTTCCTTGCAGCCGCGCCGGGAGCAGGAAGCGGCAATTTGGCGCAGCCGGTGCTCCCCAAACCGTTCGCCCGCGCTATTCTCCGCGTCGGTAACTCCGTCGCTGTATAAGACCAGCAGGTCGCCCGGCCCCAGCCGGGCTGCGGCTTGTTCATAGCGGGCCTCCGCCAGCAGGCCAACCGGCAGGCTCGTCGCCGGCAATGCCTGGATGCTTCTTCCGGCGCGCACCAGCAGCGGCTCGCAGTGGCCCGCGTTTACATAGCGAACTCCCCCGTCCGGCTGCACAACGGCATAGAACAATGTAGCGTACTTCTCTCCCCCGGTGCGTTCCAGGAGAAAGCGGTTCAACTGTTGGACCGCCCGTGCAAGTTCCTCTGGCGAGTGAGGCCACGCAGCGAAAGCCCCTTGCAACAGTGACGCCAGCAGCGCCGAGCTGACGCCCTTCCCGGAGACGTCCGCGTGGATCAACGCCCATGCCGGTCCCGCGGCGGGCTGCACATCAAAATAGTCGCCCCCCACCTGGTGCGAGGGTTCGCTCAGCCCTGCCGCCCTCAGCCAACCCTCCGATGGGAGCGCTTGCGGCAGCAGGGACCTCTGAATCTCCCGCGCGATCCTCAGTTCCTCTTCGAGACGCTGCCGCGCCCGCTCCCTCTCCAGCAGCCGCGCGTTTTCTACGATGATGGAGGCCTCCAGCGCCAGCGTCTGGAGCAGCTCGCGGTTGCCGCCGCTCAAGTCCGCCTCGCCGGCCCGGCTGTCCAAGTAGATCAACCCCGCCGTGCTCCCCGCGGGCAAAGGGCCATCCTTGGCCGCATCCGCCGCGGCCGCCGGCCGGACCAGCGGCAAGCAGACGACGCTCCTCAACTCCAGCTCGGCAATTGTGCTGCTTGCCTGGAACGCCCCGCCTTGGCCGCTTGGGAAATTCATCGACAGCAGCTCCCGACGCCCGTCCAGAGCCTGCTCGAGAACAGCGCGGGGAACCCGCAACTCGCCCTCGCCCAAGGGCTGGCCGCTGCGGTGCCTGGCCAGTTTGAGCTCCAACCCCTCTCCGCCGCGCAAGAAAAGAAACCCCCGTTCGGCTCCGGTGAACTCCAACGCCGCATCGATGAGCGACGCGAGGACCTCGTCGAGCGAAAAGGCCGTCTCGACCGTGCGCGCCACTTCCAGCAGCGTCCGCAGCCGTCCGATTCGATCGCTGCTGGGCCGCGGCGCAGCCACCCGTTCGGCTAAATTCTCCCAATGGCGGCTGGCCGGATAGAACCTCAGCACGCAGCCGCCTGGAATCCCGAATTCGATCCGGTCCAGCGCCGCCAGCCTCTGCCGCCGGACCCGTTCGCCGTTGACGAAAACCCCGTTGCGGCTGCCTGCGTCTTCGATGTAGTAATCCTCCCCCTCCCGGAGGATGCGCGCGTGCAGCCGGGAAATGCGGGCATCGCGCAGCACCAGCTCGCAGTCCGCCGCCCGGCCGATCCGGAAGGGGAAGTCCGTAAGGGGCGCCCAGCGGCGATGCTCCCCAGATTCTGCTACCTCCACTGCGGGGCAAGATCCCGCCATCGGTTTGGGTTTCGGCAGCTCCGGCATGGGCTCTAAGAACGTTCTATGCGCCCAGCGCTGCGGGCTGCTTCCTTCGCCACGGAAGAATTGGCCTCGTCCCCCTGGGCGAGACATTCGGCGCAGTATCCGCCAATCTCGGTGCGGACCGTCAGCACCTTGAATCCCAGAGAGCCTTCCACCTTCCGGCGGAGCTGCCCTAGCGGCGCGCCGTAATACTCCTGCACCTTCCCGCACCGCATGCAGACCACGTGCGCATGCTCCTGCTTCATCCGGGTCTCGTAATAGTGCTGATCCCCGGACCAGTGCATCAGGTCCAGTTCGTCGACCAGACCGGCGTCCTTCAGCATCTTGATCGTGCGGTACACGGTCACGCGGTTCAGTTTCGGATCCTTGGCCGAAGCCAGCGTGTAGAGCCGCTCCGCGTCCAGGTGCAAGCCCGTCTCATCGATCACATCGAGCAGAATCTGCCGCTGCCGCGTCAGGCGGATTCCGCGTTTCCGGACCGTTTCTTTGATGCTGGCAGGAGCCATAACCAACCCTTCCCTCGTCCGCCGCGTCCCTCGACTCAACCTGGCTGTGCCGCTCCGCATCCGGCAGCCCCGGCTGGATCCGCCCGCAAAACGCGCTCGCATCCCTGGCCTAACGGGGGCACGCTGGGCTGGAACGTATCTAGCTCCACTGTATCATTGGCGACCGCCTCCGGGAGAACTATCATAGAGAAGATGAGCGAGACCGGGTGCCCAAAATGCGGCGGCAGCGGCTGGGTTGAGGTCGAACGCGACGGCTACTTTGCGGCCGAGCGCTGCACCTGCATCTCGAGCGACCTCTGCGGGAAACTCGAGGCGGCCGCCGGCATCCCGCCTCTATACGCCAACGCCTCTTTGGAAAACTTCCAAAACTTCGGCAACCCGGCGTTGTGCGAAGTCCAGAACATCGTGCGTGCCTACACCCGCGAGTACCCCTTGGCTCCCAAACCGGGCCTGCTGCTCATCGGCGAGCCGGGCACGGGCAAAACGCACTTGGCCGTCGCCGCCCTGCGGCGGCTGATCGCACGCGGCTTCGAAGGCGTCTTCTTCGATTACCAAAACCTGCTCGAACGCATCCGGGCCAGCTACGACCCCGCCTCCGGCACCAGCTCCAGGGATGCTTATGAGGCCGCCATGGAATCGGAAATCTTGCTTCTCGATGACCTCGGCGCGCACCGCGTCACCGAGTGGGTCGAGGACACGGTGACTTCCATCATCACCTACCGCTGCAACCACAAGAAGGCCCTCATCGCCACCACAAACCTGGTGGATGTCGACGCGGGTGGCCGCTCCCTGGAGCGAAACTCGCTCAACCCCGGGAGGGCGGAATGGAAAATCACCCTGGCCGAGCGGATTGGCATCCGCGCCCGCTCGCGGCTCTTTGAGATGTGCCGCATCGTGCGGATGCCCGCCGTCGGCGATTACCGCCTGCGCAAGCAGGCGCTCTAGAAGCGTAGACTTTCCCGGCCTGCGCCTTTCTTCCTGTTTGTGGCTTCGACTCTCTCGAAAAAAAGCCCGAGCAGCCCCCGGGAGAGGCATTTCCATGTGGGGCAGGCATTCTTGCCGATCTCTGGAGCTTCTCAATTTCCAGACAAGAATGTCTACCCCACAAAAGCAGCCAGCACCACGGCGGAGGAGGAGAAAGCGCCACAAGCCAACCACCGGCAGGACTGCCGGTGTGGCAAGCCTGGCGGCTTGCTCCACGGAGGCGGCGGCTCGAAGTGGAGCGCGCAGTCCTGCGGGCCACGCCGCCAGCCTTGGCGGCGGATGGCGTTTGGAAGCTCTGTACAGGTAGCCTGTGTGTTGCTCTGCCGGCGGGGCAAGGTTGGCGGCGTGCTCCACGGGGGGAAGCAATTGGGTTAATCAGAAAGGGCGGTGGGTAAAGGACACCCAGGCCGGGAGGCCTGCGCCACAAGAACAACGTGCCCCACAAGAGAAGCCTGCCCCGCAAAAGCAGTTCGCCCCACAAAACGCGGCTGCCGACCACAATGTCAGCACCACATCAGATGCTTGCTCCAATGTAGGGGCGGTAAAGGCCCACAAGCCAACCACCGGCAGGACTGCCGGCGTGGCAAGCCTGGCGGCTTGCTCCACGCGAACATCCGGTCAAATGTTGAAACTCCAGCGGGCGGCATGCCTGCCGGCCTTGGCGCCCTTTACCCGTCAGATCAAGAGCTGCTCTACGGAGTTCCTTGGAACGGATCGCCCTCTCGGACCGCCCGCCGCTGTGGACGCCGCGCTCAGCGCCGCGCGGGGAGCGCCACCGCTCCCGTGGCTTCCCTCCGCTGGCCGAATTCGTTGTCCGGGATGACCACCGCCACCCAAGGGGATTCCGCTGTCACGACCTTGCCCTGTAACGTCACGGTCTGCGGGCTGCCCGGCTTGAGGTCCAACTGGCGTTCCGGTTCCTTGAGATTCAGATTGTCCGTCCGCACTGACAGGCTGTGTCTACCTGCGCCTTCCACGGTCACCGTAAGGTTCACCGCGCCGTTGCTGCCCGTCTGCGAGGAGACGCGGACATCCAGATGGCGCGCCGGACGCAAATCCAGCGTGTAACTAGCGCCGGGCAGCACCGTGATCTGCTGCTTCCTCGCTCCGCAGCTGACCTCGTATACGCCCTCAGGCAGCGACGTCCGGAAGCTCAAAGTCGCAGGCTCGGCGCGGACGCTGGTCACAGCCCCTGTGCTGATCTCGCGAAAGACGACCGGCTCGCCGGCGTCGCCGGCCACGAACCCGGTAACCACGGCCGGTCCCGCCAAATCGCGCATCAGCCAGAACCATCGCGCCACCGGATGCACCCACACCTCTTTCCAGTTGTGACAGTTCTCCGTGGGCCAATAAGGCAGGTCGGTATTGCCCCGGGTCTGAATGCCGACGGGCAAAGAGCCCACCAGGTCGCCGGACATGGCGGAGTACTGCGGGGCGTAATCGTAACCCTCGCCCCACATCGTGCTCTGAACGAACGGGTTCCTCCCTACAACCCATTGGAGCTGCTGGTGGGCCAGCGCCGCCAGCTCGAAATTCCCGCGCAGGTGAGCGGCAGCCGAGATGGCTTTGGCCTGCGTCAGCACCGTCCCGTGATTGCCGCGGAATTCAAACCACACCGGAAACAGCCGGACGTAGTGATGCGCGGCCACCTGGATGCCGGCCAGCACCTGCTCGCGGAAGGCTTCCGGAGTCGCCCCGCGGCCGCTGGGCGCCTGCTTGTACTCTTCATCGTGGTAAACCGAGTTCGCCAGCATGCCGTAGGGCTGCGTGAAAGCCGCCATGGCTTTCTGAAAGTACTCGGAATAGAGGGTGACGGCCGAATACCAGCGCATCCAGTCCGGATGCTCCGGAAACAGTTCGCACAGCCGGATCAGCGCCACCACGGGGGCCGCCTCGCGGCTGATGTGATTGTAGCGTAGAACCCGAGTCTTATCCGGCCCGGTGTAAAAAAAGCCGGTCAAAGGATAAGTAGCCTCCGGCAGGAACGTACGCTGCTGGGAATCCAGGATATTCCGGGCCAGCTCGTGCGCCTTATCAGCGTACTTACGCTCGCCGGTGGTCTGATATAGTTCCAGTGCGGCCAGAACGGCGTGGCCCGCCAACTCCGTCTGCGCTCCTCGCGGCTGCTTCTCCATCCCCGCCAGGGCGAATCCCCAATCCTCCACGGCTTGCTTCAGGCTATAGCCGGCCAGGACCGGATCCGTCGGCCGGAGTACACGCGCGGCGAGCGCCTCGGTGGCCGCGGCCGAGAAGTTCCCGGCAGGACTGTTGGTCGCCTGGCAAACCATGTCGTCCACGTCGCCCAGAATTCCATTGGTCCAGCGGTCCATCGTGCAGAAGCCCGGCCGGAAGCCGTCATGGAAGGTCGTCTTCAGAATCCAGTCCAGACCCCACTTCGCTTCCTCGATCAAACGGGCCAGCAACGCCGGATCCTCATTCCGCGCCTGAAGCCGCTCGGCCAGGCTGAACATGGCGTAGGCCGCTTCCGAGGTGTTCACAAACGACTGCGACAGGTCCCCGGCATCGTGCCAGCCGCCGTTCACCACCAGCCGCTTGTCGCCGTGCACCAGCATCCAGTCGCGGTGGCAGATGTCATGCACTCCGGGAATCGCATAGCCGCAGCGCTCGGTATAAAAGAAGTTGATCGCCTTCCAGATGCTGGACTTCCACACATCCTCCCCGATGCGGAAGGGACGGGAAGTGCGGTCCCCCGCCCGGAGGATGTAGTTTCCCGGCGTGCGCACTTCACTGAAGTCCATCACTTGGAACCGGCCGATTTTCGATTGGACCTCGGAGACGGCTTTGGTCAGCACGGGAACACCACTCTCCACGTTGATCAGCTCAAAGGTCTTCGCCTTTAAGTCGCTGGCGATGGCGCTCTTGGGAAATCCTGTCTGATAACCCGAATGGCTGAAGGAGATCTCTCCGGGGGCCACATTCCAGCCCAGATAATGATCCGCGTTGACCTTTTCCAGCTCCAGTTTGTCGATATCAAAGAGAACTTTGTCCGTTGCCCCAGGCTCATTGCCCTGAACGCGGTACGAGAACACTACGCCAGTCACTTTGTCGCGCGGCAAGTTGGCGATTTCCCAAACGACCCGGTTCCATTGCTGATTCTGGAGAATGACGTAATTCATTCCCATCTTTCCATATACATCCGGAACCGGCTCTTTCCCCTCGTTGCGCAAAATGAGCAGCAACGAAACGACGCGGAAGCCGGGCAGGTCCGGGTAGATCCACACCGACAAGCGGTTCCACTCGGACCAGTCTTCGCCGTCGACGACCCGCACCGCATCTGCGGCTCCGTAGTAACGGGTGGTTGGAATCGGCTCGTCTCCTGTAGTGGGGCTCGTCAGGCGCACGGAGCTGGATCCGCTCACCGCGCGCTCCCGCGTCAGCGTCAGCTCCCCGCGCGCCTGCCCGCTGTTCGCCAGCTTCCACGTCGACAGGCTTTCGGCGTCATCCAGAAGCCGGGAACCAAGCACCGGCTTGTTCAACCATCTGGTCTTTATGGAATTGGTGTAGTCGTTGGGCATCGGCATCCTGGGCGGCGCCTCGGAGCCAGTCAGGAATAGGGCCAGGGAAGCGCAAATCGCAAGGATCCACATGAGTACACCTCCTGTGCGCTGAGCTGCGTTATGACTGCCTTTTCAAAAAGACGGGCCCCGGCAGCGCGCCGGGGCCCATAGCTATCCGATGGATTTCAAACTACCACTCCAACCGGGCCGAAAGCTGGCCGGTGCGCCTCCCGCTGGCATTGATGATATTGCCAAAGTAGGCGTTGTTCATGTTCATGTTGACCCCGCCAAAGAAATGGCGGTTGAAAATATTGAACATCTCCAGCCGGAACAGCAGCCGCGCCCGCTCCTTCATCGGGAAGTACTTCACCAAAGAAGCATCCTCGTTCCAGCTCCATAGCGTGCGGACCTGAGAGAAGCGGTTTGGGCTGTTGCCCAGCGACTGCGGCGCGGCATCGCTGAACGCCGTTGGATCGAAGAAGCGGTTGCCCGGATCCGCATTGTTCCAAGGATTGAACGTGTCCGGGTTGAAGATCCTCTTAAATCCGCCGGCCGGCGTGTTGAAGTTGGCGTAAATGGCCGGTCCGTTCCAGAAGTTGGGCGTCACCCTGGAGTTCGGGTGACCCAGCGGCGTGCCGCTGGAGTAATTCAGCAGCGCGGAGATCGTCCACCCGCCCACCACGGCGTTCAGCAGTGGATTGGCGCCTCCCAGCAGATAACGGTTTCTGCCGATGGGAAGGTCCCATTGGAGCACCGCCTTGAGAACGTGGGTGCGGTCTGCCGCTGTCACGGCCTTGGCCCAACGCCGGTTATAGGTATCCTGGATGCCGCCGCCTCCTCCTCCATTGGCGACATTGGTGACGTCGGCGATATTCTTGGAGAATGTGTACGCCCCGTACAGATAGTAGCCCTGGGCCATCCGTTTGGTGACGATCAGATTCAGAGAGTGATAGGTGCTGTTGCCGA
>Ga0272448_1000614_pt1 | contig 53799 bp, 36 predicted proteins | sample YNPCB0191_FD_202220 | JGI IMG/M metagenome (GOLD analysis project Ga0272448, IMG submission 202220) | Hot spring sediment microbial communities from Yellowstone National Park, WY, United States - YNP-CB-019-1 | ecosystem: Environmental > Aquatic > Thermal springs > Hot (42-90C) > Sediment... | reverse complement strand
TTTTTTTTAACAACATAAATATCTCAAAAATCATTGAAAATATATCAAGAGATGAAAAGAAAAATCACCTAACTCATTCGCGAGAAAGATGGATAAATTTGTATATCTTTCTAACCTAGTGTTCAGAAAAAACATTTGGGAGAATGGATAATGGCTCTTTACAAACTAACAGACTTTGACCCTGATTATAAAGATACCTTTGGTGGCAGCGATATTAAGGGCATGAGCGTTTACGCAGAAGGTACTGATGAAAAAATTGGTACCGTCAGCGAAATTTTAGTAGATGAAAACGGCCATTTCCGCTATTTGGTAGTGGATATGGGCTTTTGGATTTTTGGTAAGAAAATATTGCTACCTGTAGGACGTTCTCGGGTCGACCGTAACAGCGATCGCGTCTATGCTATTGGCATGACAAGGGAACAAGCAGATAGATTACCTGAATTTGATGAGTCCCAGACGATAGATTACGACTACGAAGAACGGGTACGCAGCGTCTACCGTACCTCCCCAGGAGCAGTTGATAGATCTGCTGCGCTAGAAGCATCAGCTCCAATTGAAAACGCTACAGGCGTAAATATACCCTACCAGCCATACCCCGCTTCTGCTCCCAGTTACGAACGCGATACCTACACTTACGAACGCGAACCCTCTTTGTATCAACTCAGCCAGGAAAATCATCACACTTTCAGACTCTACGAAGAACGTCTCATCGCCAGCAAACAACGTCGCAAGGTCGGGGAAGTTACAGTTGGTAAGCACGTTGAAACAGAAACAGCACGGGTTGCCGTTCCCATCGAAAAAGAGCGAGTGGTTGTAGAACGAGTCACTCCGGAAGATGCAGGGAGAGCAGTTACCCCCGGTGAAGCTAACTTCCGTGAAGGCGAAGTTGCTCGCGTAGATATTTACGAAGAAACCCCCGACATTCGCAAAGAAACAGTAGTGCGCGAAGAAGTCAGAGTCAGAAAAGAAGTAGACCGGGAAACCGTGGAAGCTCAAGATACAGTTCGTCGGGAAGAGTTAGATGTTAATGCTCCTAATCTTCCCATCGACGAACGGTAAAGTAAAAAAAATCGCTTTTGCTGTTTTGAAAGCTGGGTGTCCATCAACTACTAACTTGGTAGTGTCAAGTTAAAACTCTACGATTCTCAAAAGTACAGGTAGAGGTAGTTTTTGCCTGCTTTGCCTGTACTGAAATAACTTATAATATATTTAAAGATTTATGATAAAAATTCTCATCTTTTATGATTTATCCAAATATAAATCGATATCAAGAAAATGTAAATACCCTACTGCATAACTTAATTAAGAAAATTAGAAATTTTGCGGTCTTGGATAAGCAAAGTAAACTTCTTGGCAGAATCAAAGACTTAATACTCGATGCTCACCACCAACCGAACATAATTATTGCTCGAATTGGCGAACTTAAAGACAAAGAAGATAGCCACCGTTACTTTTTATTACCTAGCAAGCTAATTAAAAAAATTGATACACAGACTAAGTCAGTACTTGTAGATATAGACAAATCACTTCTAGAGAACATGCCAGAAAATTATCACTCTCCGATTACAGACACTAACGAGCAGATAGAACCAACCAATTTAACGCAAGTAGATAATCTCCTGCAGAAAAATACCACTAAAGATGACAAAATTCCAGAAAAAGTTGTACAGGAAGAAGTTGTTCCTTTGCTGGAAGAAAGAGTAATCGTTGACCGCAGCAAGCGTAAAGTTGGTGATGTAATTGTTCGCAAGCAAATTGAAACTCGGATGATCCAAATTCCCGTGCGGCGAGAAAAACTGATCGTCGAACAAGTTAGTCCAGAACACAAACAACTAGCAGAAATTGAATTATGTCAAGAGGAAATTTCTAACATTCAATTAACAGCAGTTTCAAAAACAATTCAGGATACAACCAACGGTGTTTTCACGGTCAGCGGTAGCTTTAACTCACCTAAAATTGCTAGTTTAGTTTTAAATGCGATCGCCCTGGAGAAAAACCACGGTTGCAAACAAGTACGAGTCACAATTACTGTGGAAGATGAAAAACAACAACAAAAATATCAAGAATGGTTCGATCGTACTTCCGTAAAAAATCCAGAATCCTGAGAATGGAGGCGCAGGTGTATTTACACTAAAGGCAATAAAATTTCAAATTCAGTACCAACCCCAAGTTGGGAACGAAAATTAAATTTTCCACCGTGCTTGGCTGTAATAATTCTGTAACTTACTGCTAAACTAGTCTCTTTATCTGCCCTTTTTTCTGTGGAAAAAGATTCAATAATTTGCTGCTGAAACTCCTCAGATATCCCCGGACCGTTATCAGCAATACGAATTGAAACCCAGCGAGAATCTACTGCTTGGGAAACAACTGCCGTTGTAATCTCAATGCGAGGAATTTTCTTGGGTCGCTCGCCAAAAGAAGAGTAAAATTGCAGTCGCACTGCTTCATCAAGCAAAACATCTACAGCTTGACTCAAAATATTCATAAAAACTTGATATAATTGACCAAAAAAGAAATAAACAGGAGGAAGATGACCGTAGTTTCTAATAACTTGAATTTCTTTTTTTATGCGACTATTTATTAGTAGTAAAATATGGTCTAGGCATCTGTGTAAATCCGCCGGTTTGGGATAAACTTCATCGATATGGCAAAAATTTTGTAAACTAGTAACGAGTTTCTTTAATCTTTCCGCACCGGTATATATACTAGCAAGTACTCGGGACAAATCTTGTTCTATATAATCAAATTCCATCTCTTCTTTAAGATTGATAATTTCCCTAGGGGGATGAGGTAAATTTTTTTCATAAGCTGCTATTAATTTCAGTAAATCTTGACTATATTTGGAAATATAAGTTAAATTGCCCCAAATAAAGCCTACTGGATCTAAAATTTCATGGGCAATGCCATCTACTAGTCTTCCTAAGCTTGCCATTTTATCATTTTGAATCATTTGGACTTGGTTGCGTTCATAACGCACTTGAGTTTCTATCCCTCGAATTTGCCAAGAAGCGATATTTAAGTCTTGTACGTCTAACAAAGCGTAGGTATCAAATTCTGTTTTCACAACTATAGGTTCTGCTAGTAGCTAGGGCGATCGCCTCATTGCTAATTGCATAGCTGTTAAAATCGGCGTAGTTCCAGGAAGCAGTAAAATCGACGTGCGAGCGTAACTGTAGAAAACCGCTAGCGATTGCTGAAAAAATAACTCTTGTCCGTAGGGAAGAATCAACAATTCCAACAACCGTCGTCGGGAAATCATGCCAACATAATTTCCTTTTTCTACTAAAATTACTCCTGGCAGTAGTGGATGTTTTTGGAAAACTTTCGCCACTTCCTTACCTGTACAGTCAATTTCTACCTGGAAAGTATAAAGTTCCAGTTCCTGCAGAGTAGATTGCAAATTGAGATCGCGATCGCTACCACTAGATACAAACGATGGTGATATCTCTAAGCCAAAATCGTGTAACACTGATAACCTTGTTATTTTCTAATTTTGAGAACCAATAAGCTTATATTCTAGCTTTATTAAGTCTCTCAAGCAGTCATAATAGAGAATTTACAAACTAATTTTTTAAATATTTTTACCAAAATTAAAGTTATAAAATATACTTAAAGACCGCAAAACATGCATTCAGGGTCAAGACAATCAGAACAATGTCAGATCGGGAATTTTATGTGTCGAGGTAGACTTGGCTTTTATAACCAGGTCCAAGATGTCACCGTTGGTATTGCGGTTTGATGATTTTTGTAGTAGAAACTCAAAACGTAAGTTTTATCTCAATAGCGATTTGTTTGCAATGAGTAAGAACTAACAACTATCTGTCTATCTTTAAAAGACTATGAACTATTGATGAAAATGCTTAAGTAATAACCTCGAAGCGAGTAAGTTAAGTGTAATCATAAGAAAGCACAATCAAGACAAAGCAGGTCAGAAAGTATTAAATTGGAACCATTTTTGCATTTGTGCTATCTAGGTACACGACTCATCGTTAATGGAGAGACTGAAATTGAAATCATTATTTGTAGTTGGTAGTGGTAGACAACAAAAAGCAGGGAGCGGGCAAACCGAGTATTTACCGATTGTTTAATGTAAATTTAAATATCTCTACTTGTTTGCATCCCCAGTTCGATAGAATGACTTGGCAGAATATTAAAACTTAAAACCGCTTTTAACAGCGACACCCATGAATCAATTTCACAATGGTATGACTCTATTTCTGAGTCTGCTAGTCGAGGCAATGCCTTTTCTACTGTTAGGAGTATTGTTCTCTAGTTTGCTGCTATTTTTTGTCGATGAGCGCAAATTAGCAGAAAAAATGCCTAAAAACCCATTAATGGGAGCGTTAATTGGCAGTACGATCGGTTTTTTATTTCCCGTATGCGAGTGCGGTAACGTCCCAGTAGCACGACGGTTATTAATGCAAGGGGTACCTGCACCGGTAGCAATTGGCTTTTTGCTAGCAGCACCCACCATTAACCCGATTGTGATCTGGGCTACTTGGACAGCATTTCGCGACCAGCCAGAAATAGTGATATTGCGCGTGGTTTTTTCTTTATTAATTGCAACTATTGTGGCTGTTGTCTTTAGTTTTCAAAAGGATTTGACTCCCATAGTTCAACCAGCGATCGCTCGTTATTTAAAATTTCACCGCCCTGCAGAGCACAAACATCGTTTCCAAAGTTACCAAAAAAAGCAACAGCAAGCGGACACACCTTCCTTACTGCAATCGGGAACTTATTTTCTGGGAACCGGACAGGCCATGCGGCTGGAAACTGCTGCTACCGCAGTCGCATCTCCGGCTTTTAGTGACGGTAAACCCTTAGGAGCTAAGTTGAGACTAGTACTAGAAAATACCGTACAGGAATTGCGGGAATTGGGAGGAATGCTAACACTTGGCAGCGCAGTCGCCGCCGCCATTCAAGTACTAGCTCCGCGAGAATTGATTCTCAGTTTGGGCGCCGGTCCCATTACTTCCGTTACTGCCATGCTTGTCTTAGCAGCAGTAGTATCCATTTGTTCGACCGTTGATTCCTTTTTTGCTTTATCTTTTGCATCAACCTTTACTAGCGGCTCTTTACTGGCATTTCTGGTGTTTGGACCAATGTTCGACCTCAAAAGTATAGGTTTGATGCTCGCAATATTTAAACCCAGAGCAATTTTTTACTTGTTTGCTTTACCAGCGCTGTTAACTTTTTTGCTCACCCTCGTACTGAACTTGTACTTTTTTTGAAAAATGTCCGTCCTCAAACATCTAAACCCCACAGGCCTTCTATTTTACAGCTCATAAAGATTGACTCATGCCCTCAAACCCAAATCGCCGCTCTTCTCAAATTGGTAAAAAATTGCTTCCCTGGCTCGATGTTTTAGCAATAGGAGCCTGGGGCATTTTACTGTTGAAATATTGGCTAACCAACAAGCTGAATTTATTAATTAATCCTAACTATTTTGGATTAGTAATCGCAGCTGCTACGGGCTTGTTAGTTGTGAGCACTTTTAAAGCCAAAGAACTTCTGCAGCACCGCGGTCGGGAAATGGTCACCAACATCCAACACCTATCTTTGTTTCCTCCGGGGTGGGGAAGTGCTTTACTTTTGACTGCAGCGATTTTTGGCTTTCTCGTCACACCACAAGTCTTCGCCAGCGAAAAAGCACTGCAAAGAGATGTGAGCGAATTATTAGGTGCAACGCGCGTCAAACCGCAAGCATTTCGTGCTTCTGTTCCTCCAGAGGAGCGATCGCTAGTAGATTGGGTACGCATGCTCAATGTCTATCCAGAACCAGACAGATATCAAGGAAGCAAAGTCAAAGTCCAGGGATTTGTCATTCATCCACCAGAGCTAGGAAAAGAACATTTATTATTAGCACGGTTTGTGATTACTTGCTGTGCAGCAGATGCATATCCTGTAGGATTACCTGTGAAATTACCAGAAACTAGCGAACAGTACCCACCAGATACTTGGCTAGAAGTAGAAGGACAAATGACTACGGAAATCATTGCCGGTAAACGCCAACTTACAATCGCTGCTAAATCACTGCGAAAAATTCCCCAACCCAAAAATCCTTACAGTTATTAAATGCTTGTCACTTTTGGAGGTGAAACGCCTGCAAAACCTTACTAACACGGAAAGCTAGCTGCATTCTTTATTTTGTTCCTCACCTCATCACAAAGTATTTGCAATACCAATCTTTGCTAGGTAATTAGTACTTAATTCTTTGCTACTACCTAAATTTGCCAGCCACTATCAACAGCAATGACTACTAAAAAAGGGTTTTTACAACCACTTGATCGCGTGGCGATCGCGCTAATGTTGCTACTAATTGCGCTCGTTGGACTTGTTATCTCTCAGGGTGACGCAGTCAGACCTACTGTCCGGGAATGGACTTGGAAGCACGTACAAACAGAAGAAAAAGATATAACTTTAACAAACTTTACCTCCCAAACACAAAAAATCGGAGCAGACTACAAAACCTTTATCCTCACCTTTAGCCGTCCCATGGATACTAAAAGCGTAGAGGAGAATTTGAAAATCGAGCCTCCTTTAGCAGGTACGATTAGTTGGCTTGGGCGGCGCATGGGTTATACTTTTATCACCCCAGCACCCTACGGAACCACCTACAAAGTCCAGCTAAAAGATGCCAAGGATAAATTTGCTGCTCAAGAAAGTAAAAAAAGAGTTATACAGCCGCTGAGTGCTACTTTTAGCACCCGCGATCGCGTTATCCTCTATATCGGAGTTCAACAAGAAGAACGAGGAAGGTTAATTCTTTACAACTTAACCCAAGAGCAAAGAAAGATACTTACCCCCAAAGACCTGGTGGTCATGGACTTTCAACCCTTTCCAGATGGAGAAAAAATTTTATTTTCCGCTCGTCCCTCTAATAACCAAGATATACTCTCTGCCCAATTATATACAGTTACAACAGGCTTCAGCGCACCTGCTAACAAACACGCACAACCGGCAGGAAAAATTGATTTAATTTTAGATAATAAAGAATATCAAAACCTAAAATTTGACTTATCTCCCGACGGACAAACTATAGTCGTTCAGCGAGGAAACAAAGCCAATCCCAACGACTTTGGTCTGTGGTTTCTACCAGCAAACAAAGATAATTCCAAACAAAAAGCTACTCCCCAACGCTTGCAAAGCCAACCTGGAGGAGACTTTATCATTACACCGGACAGCAAAGCCGTAGCAGTTGCCCAAGGACAAGGAACAGCAATTTTGCCTTTACAAGCAGACGGTACAAAACCCCTGGATTTTTTCCCCCAGTTTGGATTAGTACAAGCTTTTTCTCCCGACGGGTCGCAAGCAGCTATGGTCAAGTTTAACACAGATTATACCCGAGACTTGTTTTTAGTAACAAACCAAGGCGTGCAAACAAAATTACTAACCACCAAAGGTTCCATTGTCAATTGTCAATTTGATACGGCTTCTCCGACCTTATACTGCTTGCTAACACAGCTATTGCCAGGAGAATATTACCAAGAACAGCCCTATTTAGTGGCGATAGACCTCAAAACCGGTAAGCAGAAACCTTTGTTAGTATTTCCGCCCGAACAGCGAAACCTACAAATGAGCTTATCTCCCGACGGATTGGGACTTTTATTTGACCAAATAATACCCCAGACGGAAGATGCAGCTGCACCTTCCAACAGTCAAGTTTTAACTACAGATGACGGACAAGCGATCGCAAGCAGTAGTTTGTGGTTAATGCCTTTGCTACCCGCAGTTGATTCCCCAGCTGCTACAGAACAGCTCAAGCCAGAACAACTTCCTTTAGTTGGATTTCATCCTCGCTGGCTTCCCTAACAGAAGGAATTACACTCACTCACTATCTGGGTAAGCTTACCTTCTGTCTCTATTTTTCTCTGCCGGTGTGTGGAAATAAGTACTTGTGAAATAATTTCAAATAACAGCGATTGTCAAATTTTGTTTTTTTGCTGGTCGCGGTGAGAGAAAGTTATAACTGATTTAATCAAGAAACAACAGCAGATTGAAACAGGTAGCACACAGACTATTCAGTCACACTGCTACCTCCTTGAAATTAACCTAGTATAAGCTGGTGGGTGAACACAGATGAGTGAAGCAGACACCCCAAACAACGGGAATTTTCTTCAACCCCTAAATTCGACCAGTTGTCCTTTTGATTTCGTTTGGCACCATGCTAACAAAACGATATCGCAATTGCCCTTGCTGGCACCAGCAGAACACAACCAATCACAAGCAAACGCACCTTTTGAGCTTGATTCAGTGACTCAACCAAACTTCGATCCTCCCTCCCCTGCGGACAAGGCTGATGAGCAAAACCACGCCCTCAACCCACGGCTATCCGCCTCTAGCCCAGAGCAATTCCACCCCAGCAAAGCCGAGCTAGATGAGATTATTCCCCAGCTTGAGCCAGAAAAACAGACGCCGGTAGAATCGGAATTTCAGCAGCTTTTGTCATTAAATCAACAACTGCGCTCTGCCAACGATGATTTATATGCTCAAGTAAGGCAATTGCAAACTGCTTTAGCCGAGTCTGAAGAGGCTTTACAATTACAGCTAAAGCGCTCAAAAATTACCCAGACAATACTTGAACAGCAGGCTCGAGAACTTGCTGCTAGCCAAGAACAAATTCAATCTCTCTTTCAACAGTTAGAAACTGCCCTATCTACTGTTCAAAGTCAAGAAATTCTGATTGAGAATTATAAAGCACAATTAGAAATTAGCCAGCAACGCCTTGCCCAATTAGAAAGGGAATGTGCCTTAGTGCAAACTAAATATAACGAACAGTCCCAACAGTTGTTGCAATCAGAAAATTCTTGTCGAGAACTGCGGGCGCGACTGATGCGCCAGCAACGCCAGACTTTACAATTCAAGGCAGCTTTAGAAAAGTGTTTGGAAACAACAGTTCCCAGTTACGATTTGTTACAACAAGAAGCTGCAATTCAAAACAATTTCACTACTAGTCGTCCAAGTTACTCCCAGCAAGCTAGTTCCCTTTTCTCCAATCCGCTACCAATTCGACCTTGGTCAGCAGAAGCAGACGCAAATAAAGTACAGACACCTTTCCATCTCTACGAGAAGCCGCGGTCGCGTAGCATGCCAGATGGCATTAGAGCGCGTCTACAGTCAGAAAACTTTACTTTGCTCAAGTCACCACTTTCATCAGAGATTCCCGTTTCCAAAAACCCAACCTCAACTGACGAACCAGCAACTAGCAACTGTGATACTGATGATGACTCTTGTTGTCAGTCAACAACAACTTCACCTTCTCTACGAGAAGCCGCGAAGAGCGCGTCTACAGAGTCATTGAGCCTAGAAGAAAAATTAAATCATCTGTTTCAAGCTTTTTATATTTCCCAGCCATCACAATTTCAGACAGAAAAAAATTTCCAAAATGGAAATGAAGCTTGCCAGGAGGAGGTAGTAGAAGGAACTGAACAGTCACAAACCACTACTAGCTTGTCTTCTTTGCAAGCAAATTCTCAAGCTGAACAAAATCCTCATACAGACCCACTCCCCGCCATGCAAGAAACATTTTTATCCCAACAACCTAACTGTTCTAATTCACCTTCACCGCTGCTTTATCCCCAGCGTCAGCCAAAAGAACGAAAGTCCAGGTCATCCGTGGAATTACCTAATTTCTGTGTTAACAATAATAACAAAATCCCAGCCAACTAGCAGCAGAGTTGGCGTTGTTTGGGGTTTGTTATTTTAGCCCTTAATATGAATGCCAAAGGTTGTTAATTGACAATTGATTTTTGAAGTTGTTGTTCTTTGGTAACTTCTACAGCTGGATTCGGAAAACGTCTTTTATCTACGGACAAGCTGTAATTGATGGCTAAAAGTTGCAACCACAAAGTTGGATAACGGCTTTCTAGCCAGGGACGAAGCCGGCGCAGGACATTTGGCAACCATCCGCGCAGCAAAATACTGATAAAAGTGTGACGAGTAAAGTCAAAATAATTACTCAACCATCTGAGCAAATCCTTAGCTCCGGCTAACTCCCAGATCCACAGCAGCAAAGCTGGGTTTTTCCAAGCGGCCTTTAGCGCTAAGCGATTAAAAGTAAACCAGTCAAATCTGTCTTTAATAAAATCATCTGCCACTTGCTTCGGTTCATCTGCCAAAAGCCCAAAAAAGTTATTGAGCATAGCATTGATGCGTTCGGGTGGTAGAAATTTTCCAGTGGGAACCATCATGCCCTTGGAAAACATCCACGTCACGGCAATATTATTTTGGAAGGCACGAATTTTATTTAGATATTGGGAAGAAAGCAGGTTGTGCTTGAGAGCTACATCCAAAAGAGTAGTCAGGCGTTCGAGATTGCGAACCAAAGAGCCAAATCCTGTAAATACTAAAGGAGATTGCAGTGATGCTGCATCGCCAATAGAAATTATTCGGTCGAATGCTACTGTGCGATCGCTGCTACCAACACTAAAATGCCCCGGTATATAGCCAAATGTTGCCTTTTTCCACACCAGTTTGTCTACGTCGCAGCGCCGATATTCAGGCAAAATGGCAAAAAAATCTTCGTACATTTCCAGCAAGGAGCCGGGATTTTTGCTATTGACTTGGTGGTAGTGAAATAAATATATTGTTATTTCTTCCTTGGCTCCGGGAAACAATTCCCAAATTAATTGTCTACCCCGGGAAATATCGCCGTGACTGTGCAAAACATCTCCATACTCTGGATCCCACACCCCCGGCTCAAATCCACGTTCAATTACCGCTCCCACCGTCGGACAAACACTGTCAAAAGCACGTCCTCCATTTAATTGCCAGGCGATCGGCGAGGCAGTTCCCATCGCATCTACCAGTACTCGACCGCTCACTTGCTTTTGAACTTTATTTTTCAAATCCTTAAGTGTCACCATCACTTCTGATGTATAAATATCTGCTCTAATAAACTCCGTTTCTTCCCAAATTTCACCACCTGCTGCTTGTAATTTTTGTCCGCATAATTGCAGTAACTTTTCGGAGTCCAAGCTTAAATTAAGTACTGTGGGAGTGTGCAAAACAGGCGCTCTCAGTTTTTTAGGAATATAAGCATCAAAAAACTTATTGAATCCGTCTTTGTACTCTCGTGCAATTATGGCTTCGACTTCTGCTGCAGTCAGCAAATTAATATCGATCAAGCTTTGGATCTCATCCCGGGAAATATTCCACTCTCGGTTCATGCGTCCAAAGGGTAATCGTTCCACCAGCAGCACTTTATAACCAAGTTTTGCCATCACCGCTGCATGAATCACACCGAGGGCGCCACCGATGTAAATCAGATCGTACTGAGGATTGGATGCTAAAGATTGAGTATCAAAAGTTTGTGTTTTTTGTTTGCCGTTCGCGTAGCGTGGCGGATGGCATTTTTCGGCTTGGGAAGCGTGTCGGATGGCATCACTCCAGTTTTGATAGTGGGAAAATACCACTTGAGCCGGTTTTTGGGGATTTTGCACTCCTTGACGCCAGCGTTGCTCCCACCAGTACACTCGCTTGAGGTCGTATTCTCCATTTGGCATTTTTTGAAAATACTTCACAGTTAATGGATAGTAAGGAGCTAACGCTTCAAAAATTGATTGTTTTGATAAATCAATTGTTGGTGGCTGGGGGTAATGATTGGGAAAGCGATTTCTGATGTCCGCAATCAGGCGTTTGATGATTTGCTGTTCTTGGGGAAAGGGTTGAGTTGACCAACGAAAAACTTTCAGATAGGTGGTTCGTTGCACTGACCAAACAAAAATAGAAAGTTCAATGGGTAAGTTTTGGGAGTTAATTTTGTAACTTTCTTGATTTTTCACGCTTCTGAGGCGAAAGCCATCTGGTGTCAGCACTTTTTCCCCGATTCCCGGTTCAAATTCGGTTTGCAGCCATTGACGTACCGTCGATGTATCTGGGACGGGAATTTCTATGTAAAGTATTTCTTTCATGTTTTCTCTATTCTCCGGCAAAGATATTCATTTAGACAGATTCCAAATCAAGCTAAGTTACGGTACAATCCGCCCTAATTATTGAATGAAAATTCAGTGAAGAATTTTTAAAATTTTGTCAAAAATAATTGTTCATTTTGTTTTTGTGTAAACTCACGCCATGAATTATCCCATCCCAGACAACACTCAAGAAATTATTGCTTTGCGGCAAAAGCCAATAGATGAAGAATTAGTGGCAGCAGCGATCGCCGGTGTGGTCAAAATCGTCCGTGCTCAAGGACAATCACTCGACGAACTAACAGCCGAGGTTTTAGCTGAAGATAGCCTTTTGGACCGACAGCAACGGCGTTGGCTAAGCCAAGTAGTTGCCCAAGCTTGGAAAAGTATGCCAGAAACTGCTTGAGCCAAGAATTTGCCAATCATCCTTTTTTAGTGTGGGAGTGAGAAGAAATATTTATGTCTGGGATTGGCAATTTTCAGCTTCCACCAGAAGCTTTGACCGTTGCTTTGGCTTGGGAATGCAGCCACAAACCATACTCTAATCCTTCCACCACTGCTTGGTAGGAAGCTACCAAAATATTGGTAGAAACCCCCACTGTTGTCCAGCGTTGCTGTCCGTTACCAGACTCTACCATTACCCGCGTCTTTGCTGAAGTACCCCGATCGCCATTGAGAATGCGCACTTTGTAATCTGTAAGTTCAAAAGTAGCAATTTGCGGATAAAAATTTTCCAAAGCTTTGCGCAAAGCTGCATCCAAAGCTGCAACAGGGCCGTTTCCTTCTGCTGCTTCTAAAATATCTTGACCATTGACTGTTACTTTGACAGTGGCCAAAGAGCTGGCTGTTTCTTCCCCTTGTACTAAAAAATTGCAGTGGACTTGAAAACCCTTGACTTGGAAAAATTGCTGGCGCCTTCCCAAAACTTGGTGCATCAGCAGCTCAAAACTAGCCTCTGCGGCTTCAAATTGGTATCCTTCAGTCTCAAGTTCTTTAAGGCGTTTGAGAATTTCCTGGGTTGTGGGATTGTGCTTATCTAAATTAATACCAAAACAACGAGCTTTTGCCAAAACATTACTAACTCCGGACTGTTCGGAAATAACTATGCGACGGCGATTTCCCACTCGTTCTGGCTGGATGTGTTCGTAAGTTGAGGGATTACGCTCAACAGCTGAGACGTGGACGCCGCCTTTGTGAGCAAACGCCGATCTGCCAACAAATGGTGCATGTTCGTTGGGGGCAAGATTAACAACTTCACTGACAAAGCGACTGGTTTCGGTAAGTTGCTGTAGCTGGTTGTCGTCTATACATTTGTAACCAAGTTTTAACTGTAAGTTGGGAATCAAGGAACAAAGATTTGCATTACCGCAACGTTCACCGTAACCGTTTATGGTTCCTTGAACCATGGTTGCTCCTGCTGCGACTGCAGCGATCGCGTTGGCAACTGCCATATCACAATCGTTATGCGTGTGAATGCCGAGCTGGATCTGCTGAGAAGACGTAGCTTTGGATACCTCTGTCACTATGTGGGCAATTTCCTGGGGTAAGCTACCGCCATTAGTATCGCATAAAACAATCCACTCCGCGCCGGCAGCGATCGCTGTCTCCAGAGTTTCAAGAGCATATGTGGGATTGTGCTTGTAACCATCAAACCAATGTTCTGCATCGTAGATGACACGGCGTCCCTGAGCGCGCAAGTACTCGATCGTATCTCGGATCATCGCCAAATTTTCTGCTAGTGTTGTCTGGAGACCCTCTGTGACGTGCAAGTCCCAAGACTTACCAAAAATTGTTACCCAGCGAGTGCCAGCAGCAAGAATTGCTTGTAACATCGGTTCTGTAGCTGCAAGACGATGGGGACGGCGAGTCGAGCAAAAAGCCACAACCTCAGCTTGTGTTAGTGGCTGCTGTTGCAGCTGCCAAAAAAATTGCACATCTTTAGGATTGGCCCCAGGCCAACCACCTTCTATAAAAGGAATACCCAATCGATCCAGTCTTCTGGCAATACGTAACTTATCTTCTATAGATACTGACAAGCCCTCACGCTGAGTACCATCTCGTAAAGTAGTATCGTAGATCCAAAGTCGAGGCAAAGAGTTTACGGTCATAAAACTCTGACTTGAAAGACAACTTTCCAGCAATGTGTAAACGCAGTATGGTAATGCAAATGGCCGTCAATACCAACTTCAGAAAATAAAATTTAGTACTTGCACTCAGTCTGTAAAAAGAAAATTTTGCTGCAAAATAGTATTGACCTCTACAATAGCGGTGCTAAGGTAATTAACTATCAGGGATCGGCAGTTGTTCTATACACCTAGAATCAAAAACCAACTCAAGTCAGGCAAATAGGTACGACAAAAGTTCAGTGCTTCCTACCTCCTCATTCTCCTACAATATACCTGTGCTGAGTCTTTTTAACTCAGGTTTGAGGTAATTTGCCAGTTACAAATATGATGAGTGCAGGAGGAAAGTTCTCAACTAGTCTAGATACCAGAAGGTTAAATTTAAGGAGAAAAACAACATGGGTAGATGGACACCACTAACTCTGATGGCTGGAGGCTTAGCAATTTTGCTGGGTACCTTACTAGGTATTAATTTTCCCATGGGTGGACAAAATACCGCACAAGCACCAGCCAATGGAAATAAAACATCGCGAGTTTTACCTGCTAATATCAATGTTAATAGTACGGCAGCGGGTAGCACTCGCGTCAATGGCAACGGGGACGCAGCAGCAAAAAATAATGTCTCTGATGACACAAAGGTCATGGGGGAAACAAAAACCGCTCAAAACACAACTACCGACTCCACCATTACCACTGACGACACTCAATCAAACGAAACAACTCAAAACAATCAACCAATTTCAGCTTTGTGGTAACCTTTGCTGTTGTCATACCAGCAGTAGAGAATTATCAGCTAGAAGTGATGAGTTAGGAGTTAGGAGTTATTAGTCAAAAGTCCATAGTTGTTATGCAGTCACAACAACTACTATTGACTCTTGACTAATTAACTTTTTTGTCGGTGGCAAAAATCTCATTTTCTACCCGCCACGGGTCTGCTTTGCCCCTACTAACTCTTGACTGTTAACTACTTGACTAATGAATAACGATGTCTTAATTATTGGTGGCGGCGTCATAGGCTTAGCCATCGCCATGGAACTAAAACTGCGCGGGGCAAAAGTCACTGTCTTGTACCGTGACTTTGATCGTGCTGCCACTCGCGCGGCGGCAGGAATGCTGGCACCAGATGCAGAAAAAATTACGAACACCGCCATGCAACAGCTATGCTGGCGATCGCGCTCTATGTACGCAAGCTGGGTGGAAAAAATAGAACAAATTACTGGCTTGGATACAGGCTACTGGCCGTGCGGTATATTAGCACCGCTGTTGGAAACAGAGAAACAGAAAAATCAAAACTCCTCACCAGCTCCCCATCCCTGGCTAGACCGCTCCTTCTTTCCAGCAGCCCACTGGTTAGACAAAGAAATTATTCATCAACACCAGCCAGGATTGGGTAAAGAAGTCATCGGCGGTTGGTGGTACCCTGAAGATGCCCAAGTAGACAATCGCGCCCTCGCCCAAGCCCTACAAAACGCAGCCAAATCCCTAGGCGTAGAGTTGAAAGAAGGAATTACCGTCACAGGACTTCAACAGCAACAGGGACAAATTGCCGGCATACAAACTAATGCCGGAGTTTGGCGTGCCGCACATTACGTTTTAGCTGCAGGTGCTTGGACAAACCAATTGTTTCCCCTCCCCGTGCGCCCGAAAAAAGGACAAATTTTGAGCGTGCGAGTACCAGAATTTTTGGCCGAATTGCCCTTGACCCGTATTTTATACGGCAATGATATTTACCTGGTACCCAGGCGCGATCGCCGCATAATCATAGGTGCTACCGTCGAAGATGTCGGTTTTACCCCCTACAATACTCCCGCAGGAATTCAAAACCTACTACAACAAGCGATTCGCCTCTATCCCCAAATTCAGGATTATCCGTTCGAAGAAATCTGGTGGGGATTTCGTCCCGCTACCCCCGATGAATTGCCAATACTGGGAACCAGTCCCTGTCAGAATTTCACCTTTGCAACCGGTCACTATCGCAACGGTATTCTTCTTGCACCCATAACAGCGGCGCTGATCGCCGACTTAATTTGGGAACAAAAATCAGACCCCCTTCTTGCTTACTTCCACTATTCCCGCTTTCAGGCTCAGTCATCTAGCTGCAACTCCTCCATGCTTGCGCCCTCTACCACTTCTTCAGCATTACAGTACGGACAAGTTTCCAAACCCGCTTTTTCCAGTCCTGTTCCCCTTTCCATTCCAGACTCTCCACTGGTCATCGCTGGCAAATCTTTTACCTCTCGCCTGATGACAGGAACCGGCAAATATCGCAGTATCGAACAAATGCAGCAAAGCGTCCTGGAAAGCAACTGTCAAATTGTCACCGTCGCCGTACGCCGCGTGCAAGCTAACGCTCCCGGACACGAAGGTTTAGCCGAAGCGCTGGATTGGACAAGAATTTGGATGCTACCCAACACTGCAGGATGTAAAACCGCTGAGGAAGCTATTCGAGTTGCTCGTTTGGGACGAGAAATGGCAAAACTCCTCGGACAAGAAGATAATAATTTCGTCAAGCTAGAAGTTATCCCCGACCCCAAATATTTACTTCCCGATCCTGTGGGCACCTTGCAAGCTGCAGAACAATTAGTTAAAGAAGGCTTTGCCGTTTTACCTTATATCAACGCCGATCCCGTACTGGCAAAACGTTTGGAAGAAATCGGTTGTGCCACTGTTATGCCCTTAGCAGCACCCATTGGTTCCGGACAAGGACTCAAAACCGCTGCCAACATTCAAATCATCATTGAAAATGCTAAGGTGCCCGTAGTCGTAGATGCTGGCATTGGAACGCCCTCAGAAGCAGCACAAGCTATGGAAATGGGCGCCGATGCTTTGTTAATCAACAGTGCCATTGCCTTGGCAAAAAATCCGCCTGCGATGGCAAGAGCAATGAGTATGGCAACCATTGCCGGTCGTCTGGCATATCTTGCCGGTAGAATGCCTCTCAAAGATTACGCCAGTCCTTCTTCACCTACCGCGGGTACAATCACCAATTAAGGACGCAGTTAGTAGCAAATGAAACCTGCTAGCTACTAACTATGAACTTTCGTAACGAATTATTTGTGAGCGTAAGAGCGTATGTTGCATTTATGTAACATAAAACAAACAACGACAGAAAGGAATTAGTTCATGCCCTACACGACAGAAGAAGGTGGCCGTCTCAATAACTTTGCCCGCGAGCCCAGGGTCTATCAAGCAGAACCTCCCACTCCCCAACAAAAGCGCAACTATATTTTCCTCGGTATTGCTGCCGCAGTTTTAGTTGGTAGTTTAATTTTTGTTGCTTTTTCTGTTTCCAATCTCAGTTAATAACTAAAGATTTATTTCACTGCCAAGCATGAAAGCTCGCTGTCGGGTTCCAACCAGCATTGGAACCTGGTTTTTTATAAAAAGTAAAATTTAATACTTGAAAATTTCCAAAACAGATGGATTCTAACTAGAGTAACAATTATTTAAACATCTATTTAAACATCACAGCCAAAATCATGGTCAAAATCATATTTACAGGCTGCTTGCACATACCCTTGAAGGCAATGTAAACTGCATTTTGGCTCTCTAGCCGTCATGAGCGTGAGTGAAACAGAACATTCAGATAAATTTGTGTGGAACCGGCAAGTATACCACCGCCTGAAATTAGCCCTGAGCCTGGGTTTGCGAAGACAAATTTTTCTAGCAGTATGTGACGATTTAAACCTGAGAAACAAGATTGCAGCGCGCTTGCACTCTACCTTGGCTTATCCAGTAGGGCAAGTATTATACCAAGCACCAGAACTGCAGGAAGCAAGTACACCAGCTTATCCGCGCTTGGTTACCTTGCGATTGAACAACAGCGATCCTAATCCGGTAGCTCAAATCAATCAATGGTTGCTCAACTATCCACCACCAATAGTAGGAGCATCAAAAGATTCGCCCGGGCGAATGCTACCAATACCCAGTTTTCAAATTGTAGGTGTAGAGCAGCTAACAAGGCAACCAGTAGCAATCCAGCGTTTATTTTTACATTACCTGCGTTTGATCGAACAGCATCTGGTAGCTCCAGAATCCAGTCGTTTTTTAGAAACTAGTTTGCTGTTGTGGGTACCGCGCCCTTGGTTGCATGCAATTCAGCAGTCAGCACCACAATTTTGGCGTAGCCGTACGGGCGTGTTTGTTTTTGCTGGCGAACCAACACCAACCAATAGTAACAGAAGTTCGCTTGCAGAAGGTTTTGCTGCTTCTGAAAGCTTAGATTTGGATGCTTTTGAGCAATCTGTTTTGCAAGAAGAATTTGATTTTCAGCCCCAGTTAGCCGCTGGTCGCGGACAAACAAACGAAGCACCTTCTGCCGATCGATCAGAGATATCAATACCAGAAGCACCACCGACGGAACTAACAGCTGAAACTGATGTTGGCGACGCGCCAGCGTCAATGCATTCAAACCATATTAGCAAAGAGTTAAAGGAATTAATACTAGCAACAATTAACAGCACCAGCGCTGAAAACGCAGAGGAAATTAAGCAACTTCTAGAAGAAATTAATCTCCTGCATTCTCAAAAGGCCTCGCCACAGACAATCTCAGATGCTTATCAACGCCTGGGAAATTTGTATCGGCTGCGGATCGAACGAGGACAAACCACTCTGGAAAATTTGATGGTGGCAATATTAGCATACCAGGAGGCGATCGCTGGCGACGAAACTTCGCCACAGGTCCCGGATATTCTCAATGACCTGGGAACCCTTTACTGGATGTTATACCGCACACCACCAAATGGGGCAGAAAGACAATCTTACATACAACAGGGAATTGAATTTTATCAGTTAGCTTTGAAGCTAATTTCACCAGAAACACAACCAGAAACCTATGCTCGCGTGCAAAATAATCTCGGGACAGCTTACGGAGATTTAGCGCGTTTTACTAACCCCGCAGAAAATTGGCAACAAGCGATCGCAGCATACAGCGAAGCACTGCGCTTTTGCAACCCACAGATGGAACCAGCAAAATATGCTGCTAATCAGAATAATTTGGGTACTGCTTATTGGCATTTAGCGCAACACAGCCAACCCATAGAAAATTTGCACAAAGCGATCGCTGCTTACAATCAAGCTGTGCAGCACTATCAGCCAGAACAAGAACCGCTCAAATATGGCATGATTCAGAATAATATCGGTACTGCCCGCTGGAATCTGTCCCAATATGAAAATCCTGCAGAAAACCTGCGACTGGCTATTCAAGCCTACGAAGAAGCTTTAAAATACCGCACTCCCGCTCGTCTTCCTGCAGCTTGTGCTGCTACCCAAAATAATCTTGGCACTGCTTGGTGGCATTTAGCTAACCAAGCACAGATAAAAAAGGAACAACAACAAAAGTTTTTAAATTTGTGCATTCATGCTTACTCCCAATCTCTAGCTTTAGCAGCTTCAGTGCCAAAGGAAAATTTGAGTTTTGATGTATTTGCTACTTACAACCATCTGGGATTGGCCCACTATCAATTAGCAACAGAACACTATCTACAAACTGACAAAGCTAGTTGCTCAAAACATTTGGAAGCAGCTTTAGAAAATCACCTACAAGCCTTAAATGGATTTCGCGAACAACCACAAGCTTATCAAATTTCCCTTGCTTATGTCTTAAAAACTATTCGTGCTTTTCATGCTGAATTTGGAATTAAGGGACAAAATTTGGCCTTATCCAAAGTTCCCGGACCATTGTTGCCAGAAATTCTTGCCAAATTGTAACTGCTGCTGTTGTTGATTCACTGGGAGATAAATTGGGAAATTAAGCAATCATCTCTGCTAAAGGACATTTTCATTGCCATTTCCAAAAGTTTGCGCACACCTTCTACACTGGTGACGTTTAAACCTGCTGTTTTGGCTTCATTGATAAACAAATCAACATCTTTGAGTAGGTGCTTGGTGGTACAATTGCTATCTATAATTGTTTCTAGCTTTTCGTCGAATAAAGGCGCGTACAAAGCGCTTTGACGCAGAACGTACATAAATGTATTCACGTCGATACCGTAACGCTGCGCAAATCCCACACTAACGGTAAAAGCCGCTATTTGGGAAGCGACAAGTTGATTTAATGCTAGTTTTAGTGCTGCAGCTGTTCCTGGCGAACCCACAAGCAAAGGCTCAGGACCGAAATGCTTGAAAATCTCTAAATAGCGCTGGTACTGTTCCTGGTGCGCGCCCACCATAACGATTAAGTTACCAGCTTTTGCTTCGGAAATGCTACCAAAAACCGGTGCTTCTAAGTACTCACCACCTGCAGCAACTACTGCATCCCTAATTTCTCTGCTTTCTGTGGGAGTAATAGTTCCCATTTGGATAATACCCCGCCCTGCCACAGCTTGGGAAGACCGATCTGAAAGCAACACACTATAAATAGCCGCTGCATTGGTGAGCATGAGAATTACACAATCGGCAGCTCGTATGGCTTGGAAAGGTTTTGTGACAACTTCTGCACCGGCTGCTTTTAAGGGTTCTAACTTTTCTGGGGTACGATTGTAGGCAATTAGGTCTACCTTTGCTTCTATCAACCTTTGCGCCATTGGCAGTCCCATTTGTCCAGTTCCCAGAAATGCTACCTTCATCTTCTAGTTACCTCTGGTTGAGCGATCGCCTTTTTTCAGTACTAACAGCTGTTTAGTAGTTAGTGTTAAGTACTACTAACTACTGGCCCGTTTTTTAGCCCCCTGCGGCAAAAGTAACCATGATCATTACTGAAAGTAAAATGCCGGGTATTAACAGCACAATGAGCATGATGAGGTCATGGGTGTTCATAGCGATCGCCTTTTTTTACTATCATTAGTCTGATGCTAAATTAACTATTACTCAATTGCTTTAATAGAGTTTTAAGTTATCAGATGAATACCGGCTCAGGAACGCTAAATCCCCGCAGCGGTTGAGAACTTTCTTTACTACTCAATCCCTTACTTTGCAGCAAGACACCAAATCCCCCCAGTCCTAAGGGATCTATAAGCTGGTGCAATGCATCCCTAAGGGAGAGTACCTTCGAGATAGATTGTTCGCTATCGATCGCACTCTTGATGCGATTGCCTAATCCCAACATCATTAAAAACACTTCTTGAGTTGTAAACCCAACTTTGTTTAATCCCCACTCCTCACCCCATTTTTCTAAAGCAGTAAAGTCAACATGAGCGGTGATGTCCTGTCGACCGATGTTGATATAGGGATTATCATGACGTTGGTGGCGCCAATAGCACTGCAGCGTACCTTGCCACCGCCTGGGATTGTAATAGCGACTGGCAGGATAGCCATAATCTATAGTTAACACATATCCCCGCCGCAAACGGTCTGCTACTACACTCAACCAATCCAAGGCTGCCAAATTAACTTCGCTGCGGTACCCTTGGGGATAAAGACCATTGGTTAGCTGCACGCCCACTAAATCAAAATATTCAGCTAGCCTCGGGGTAGATACAGATCCTATAACTTCGGCAAACCTGAAAACGCCACAGCCAAGGGATTCGAGAAGAGATTTTTCTTCGCTATTTTGCTTGTTTTCGCTGCCGTGAGAGCTTTCTTTGACAAGAGTAACGTAAATTTCTCGCAGTTGTCCTTTTTCTAAAATAAATCGGTGCACTGGCAAAGCGTCTACCAATTCGTTGGAAAAAAAGCAACCAGTAATCGAGTTACTGGGTATTTCATCTAAACTGCACCAGTTAACAACTTGGAAGTCTTGCAAGCGTTGCTGCTGTAGTTGCCGAAAAGCTGGTGATTTTTCCACGATTGTGTATCTCAAAGCCGCGAAAAACTGTGGGTGATGCTGCTGAAGATACTTTAAAATATCTAGAGCTAAGTAACCTTGAGCTGCACCCATTTCTACTAAAGAAAAAGGTACGGGTTTGTCAAGAATTTCCCACATTTGCAAAAATTGTTCCGCCAGCAATTCGCCAAAGTCTGCTCCCAGATGAACAGAAGTGAAAAAATCACCCTGCTTGCCAAGGTTTATCGCCTGGGTGGAATAATAGCCATACTCGGGATGGTAAAGCACTATATCCATATACTCGGCGAAAGTAATTCGCTGGTCAGGACTTTTGGCTATGCGATCGCCTATTACTTGACACAGTTGGGGATGAGAGTCCATAAACTCACAACTAGAACGTTTACAATTTTCATCTTCTATATCAATTATTTTGAGGAGATAAGCTTGTGCAAAACCAGAATTCGACAAACGAAAAGATTTACAAAAAAGGCAACTCCTTACCTTCTGGGTTAATAATTCGTTCGGGAAAATTTGTTTGGACCGCCCTGTGGCATTTGATGATGTCACAACTTGCTCCCCGCAATAAATCAGGAGAATACATCCGCCCTGCTAGCCAGTTTCGCAACTTTATCAGCACGCAACCGGGTAATTTGTATCAACCGCAAAGCGGACGCTACCGTCTTTTTGTCGGTCTGGGATGTCCTTGGGCCCACAGAACCCTTGTGGTGCGATCGCTCAAAGGACTTGAAGACGCTATCTCGGTCACCATCGTTTCTCCTTCACCAGACGAAGGTATCTGGGTTCTCAACCAACAGCAAGAAGGTTGCCGTACTCTCCCTCAACTATATAACCTCGCCCAACCTGGTTACAAAGGGCGTTGTACCGTTCCCGTGCTGTGGGATGCGCAAACCAAGACAATCGTTAACAACGAAAGCTCAGAAATTATCCTTATGCTCAATTCCCAATTTAATGAGTTTGCCACCAATCCCACACTAGACCTGTACCCGCAGGAACTACAGGAGCAAATTGACCGCTGGAATGAGAAAATTTACCATACAGTAAATAACGGTGTATATCGCTGCGGTTTTGCCCAAACTCAAGAAGCATACGAACGAGCTTGTAACGAATTGTTTGCTTGTTTGGATGAAATAGATACAGTGCTGGAAACGAATCGCTACCTGTGCGGAGACAAGCTAACGCTAGCAGATGTACGTTTGTTTACCACCCTGTTCCGCTTTGATATAGTCTACTACGGGCTATTCAAATGCAACCGCCGCCGAATTCAAGACTATAAAAACCTGGGAGCTTATTTGCGCGACTTTTACCAACTTCCAAAAGTTGCCGATACCTGTGACCCAGAAAGTATAAAACGCGACTATTACGGCAGCCTTTTTCCGCTTAATCCAGGGGGAATTATTCCTTGCGGTCCCGATCTAACCAACCTTATGGAACCACATCACCGCGAAAGCCTTGGCAATAAGTTAGCTCTTTGATATTTCTGATATATCGTTGGAACTTCCCTACCTAACTAAACCCGGGTTTGTTGTCTCTGCGTAAATTTTTCTCTGATTGTTTCTATACGTTTGCGATTTACACCCAAATCGCTTTGACCCAAACGAGAAGCAGAACGAACGTGAATAAAGTTGGCATTGCTATCCAGATAAAATTCTACATCATCTATAAATCCTAGCAAAGCACTTTTAAATTCCGCGTATAAATAGTTATCTTTTTCAGTAATAATTTTTGTTCTTGGTAAAGATTCAACCACGCTTTTGATGTCTGCCAGCGCTTTTTCGGGAGTAGAATTGTAGCTAAGAGGAGCGATTTGGTGAATAGAATCTGTACTCTGACTAGAAACACAATTAGGTGTATGAGGACAAGGTGCTAATTTCCCATCACAAGCACCTAAATTGCTTGGTCGTTTTCCAGCGAAAATCATTATTATCTTTCCTAAAAGAGTACATTCAGAAATAATTACCACTCAACGGCTGGATTTCCTGACTAAGAAAATCCAGCTTGTTTTTTCAGTGGGTTTACATGGCTATATTAACTATAGTCCAGTAAATAACAAGTATGAGAAAAACGCTAAGCCACAAAACGGCTTTATTCTGAAATAAGTTCGTTAGACGACTCATAGGCAAATTTTTAGAATCGGTTGTTAATGATGAAATTTTGGTTAAAGAAAGGAGAAAACAAGGTATGCATTTTCTAGTTGTCATACCTTGGTTCTTTGGTTAAACCCAAAGCCTATCTCTACGATTGATTTTCAAAGAAAGTTTTACTAACACTAGTAACTGCAGTTACCCTCGCCATTTCTTTTGTGTTGGCTTATTGATGAACTGCAAGCTCTAGTTAATTTCATTTTATAGCAATCTAAGTTGGTTTTCAGAAAACATTGAGACTAGTATTGACCCGATTTTTCCTTGCCCGATTCCTACGCACATTATCTAGATTTGATTCCTTTGTCATCTTCCCTAGGAAATATAAATCACAAATCTGCCCGTTTTTCAGATCCTAATGATTATTTTTTCATACCTGCAAGCAATTATTTCCTCACCTGGGATAGACAAAAAATTGCCAGCAGAACCTATAGAGTTTGTATTACTTTCTGTCTGACAATAAGTGTTTTCCGAACAAGTTCAAACGCTTTTCAGACATAAGGAACCGCCTTTAATTTTAGTTTTATTTTCAGGAGTATTTTATGCGCATAGCTCAGGTTGCCCCACTGTGGGAGAGGGTACCGCCTCCAGGTTACGGTGGTACAGAGCTAGTGGTAGGGTTGCTAACTGATGAATTAGTCAGACGCGGACACGAGGTGACGTTGTTTGCATCGGGAGATTCTCTGACTTTAGCCAAACTGAAATCAGTTCATTCCCGCGCTTTACGATTAGATTCTACCGTAAAAGAATACGGCATTTATGAAATGTTACAGCTGGCGTGCGTGTACGAGCAGGCAGAAGAATTTGATATTATTCACTCTCACATGGGTTGCAGCGCCCTACCCTATACAAATTTAGTAAACACACCTACGATTACAACGTTGCACGGCGTATTTACCCCTGACAACGAAAAGATGTTTTTACATGCTAAATCCCAACCCTATGTAAGTATCTCTGATGCGCAGCGGGAACCGCGGTTAGGGCTAAACTACGTAGCAACGGTTTACAATGGGATTGATATCAGCAGCCATAAATTTTATCCTCAGCCTCAAGAACCGCCTTATCTTGCTTTTTTGGGTCGAATTTCTCCAGAGAAGGGAACGCACATAGCTATCCAGATCGCCAAACAAGCTGGTTGGCGTTTAAAGATGGCGGGTAAAGTAGATGTTGTGGACAAAGAGTATTTTGAACGGGAAGTCAAGCCTTTTGTTGATGGGAAGCAAATAGAGTATCTAGGCGAAGCAAACCACGTTCAGAAAAATGCCTTGATGGGAGGTGCGGTAGCAACTTTATTTACTATTACTTGGCGAGAACCATTTGGACTGGTAATGGTAGAATCAATGGCAGCGGGAACACCAGTAATCGCAATGAATTACGGATCGGTTCCAGAGGTGATCGCTCACGAAAAGACAGGCTTTATTTGTAACAGCATCGAAGAATGCGTCAGTGCTGTTGACAAGGTAACAAAGCTAGACCGTTATACCTGTCGGGAGCATGTGGACAAACACTTCAGTGTCCAAAAAATGGTAGACGGCTATGAAGCAGTTTATCGACAAATTGTCGCAGAGCGTTTGGCCCAAAACGGAAAACTCATGCACTTTGATGATTTTAAACAAAAACAGCAACTAAGCGAACAAGCTCGTTTCTCAAAGCTACGTTCCAAAATGTAGTTTAGCTATCGTAGTTCGTAATTAACTTCATCAATCCTAATTACGAATTACGAATGACAATTGATTTTTTATTTTGGCTCAGTATAGCCTTGCAAGTTTTCCGGTTCAAATTGACGTAAAATGCGAGTGGCTTGACGAATTAACTGCTCGTTTCCCTTGACTACGATTAGATATTTACCTTCACGCAGACGATTGCGGTAAGGAAGAGCATCTCCACTACCAACAGTTAAACCCACTCCTCCACCAACCAGGAATGCACCAGCAGCACCTGCAGCAGCTCCTAGCAGTCCTCCGAGAAAATGATTACCAAGGTTACCAATGGGGATGATTTCGATATTTGTGAGAGCGTTGAAGGCGTAACCAGCGACAAATCCAAACGGAACCAGCCAAATCAACAGACGTTTTGCTCCTTGTTTTGCTTGTACCGTCGGATTGATTAAGCCATATTCATCGGCGCTTTTGTAGCCTTGACCAAGGATATCAATTTGATTGGTAGGTAAGCCTTCTTTTTCTAAGGCAAGATAGGCTTCTTCAGCTGCGATTCTGTTCGGTAAAACGGCAATAAGGTAATTCATAATTTATTTTGTCAAGGTAGTTTTTGTGTCAGTGAAAATTGTTTTTGGCTGATTTGGCGAGTGGAATTATCTAAGAAAGGTGCTTGCTACCTGCGTATATGTTGGTGAAATCTAATACAGAACATGATAGAAATATAGGCTGTTTAATAGCTTCAATCTCGGGAAAGAGTTTTATGAGGTGAAATACACAACTATCCAAAAAGTAGCGACAAATGTAAGTTAGTTGTGCAAGTTAAGTAATTTTAGTTAACTTCCGCACCTGGAAAATAAAATAATCATCCGGATAGGTATGCGGTAGTGCTGGCAATGACTACAATAAAGTAAGACACCTGACTGGAGTTGTAGCAGTGGGTTTATTTGATGAGTTAAGCCAGTTTTTAGAAAATCGTTTAGACGAATTCTTGCGCAATAATCCGCACTTAGAGTTGGAAGCATTGTTAGAACAACTGCGGGAGCAAGAAAAAGACACTCTCAAGCTGATTGCAGATTTACAATTGCAGCAGAAGCGATCGCAACAGGAAATTCTCTCCACTGCTCAAGAAATCCAAAAATGGCATCTTCGCGTCCAAAAAGCCCAAGCTAATAACAGACAGGATTTAGCAGCTGCTGCGCAAGAACGAGAAGCAGCATTACTGCGTCAGGGAAATCAACTGTGGGGACACATGCAAGGACTCAAGGAGCGCATCGACCAAGCGCAAGATTTACTGCGCAAAATTCAACAACGGCGAAAGGAAGTGCAAGCTAAAGCTGTAGAAGCTCAAACAGCTCGTGCCCAACAAGCCCAGCAGCGCTGGGAAACTTCTGGTTGGTGGAATCAGCTCCGTACCGATTATAGCGGCTACGATCCTTTGGAGGAGAAATTCCGCCGCTGGGAAACAGAAGCGGAATTGGAGCAGATGAAGCGGAACATGGGAAAGTAGGGGATTTTGGTACTGCAGTTGGCTACATTTCTCTTGGCAAGGGATTGTACCAGCGATCGCCTGCTAAAAGAAGTTTATCTGCTTGCGGCGGTCCCCATGTATTCGGCTCATATTCGTAAACGGGTGTAACGTTATCGAGAACAGATTGAACTATCCGCCATTCTTCTTCCACGGTATCCTCTCTGACAAATAGGGTGGGATCGCCTCGCATTGCCTCGCCGAGCAGGCGTTCGTAGGGTTCCATCTCGTCGCCTCCGCCGTAAAACGCCAATAATTCCACTGTAGAGCCAATCATAGCTTCTCCAGGAATTTTCGTGCGAGCACCCAATCCCACAATCACCTCTGGGTCAAGCAAAAAACGAACGTAATTGGTATTTTCCGTTCCCTCCTCCTTGAACACATCTAAGGGCGGACATTTTAGCTTGACCATTACCTCCGTAGTCTTGACGGGCAGTTTTTTTCCGGCTCTGATGTATATGGGAACTCCCGACCAGCGCCAAGTATCAATAAACAACCGCACCGCTGCAAAGGTTTCTACTTGAGAGTCAGAAGCTACGCCTTCCTCCTGGCGGTAACCGCGGTATTGTCCCCGAATCACGTCATTCGGTTCGAGCGATCGCACTGCTTTGAGAATCCGTTCTTTTTCGTCACGGATAGCATCTGTTGCTGTGCTAGCTGGAGCATCCATGCAGACTGATGCTAGCACTTGCAGCATGTGGTTTTGGACCACATCGCGAATGGCCCCTGTTTCGTCGTAGAACTTTCCCCGTCCTTCAATACCAAAATTTTCTGCCATGACGATCTGGATGCTTTCAACGTAGTTGCGATTCCAGATCGGTTCTAAAAAAGAGTTGGCAAATCTAAAATACAGCAAGTTCAACAGTGGTTCTTTGCCCAGATAATGGTCGATGCGGTAGATTGAGGATTCTGGGAAAACCGAGCGCAGAATTTGGTTTAACTGTCGTGCTGATTCTAAATCCCGTCCGAAGGGTTTTTCGATTACCACCCGAGCATGTCGTGCACAGCCAGATCTACCCAATCCTTCTACTACTTGTGGAAACAAGCTGGGCGGAATTGCCAGGTAGTAAAGAGGACAGCTGACATTACCAAGCACTTGACGTAATTTTTCGTAAGTTTCTAGTTGGTTGTAGTCTCCAGAAACGTACTGCAGCAGGGAAGAAAGTTTTGCAAACGCTATTGGATCCACACCACCGTGGTCTTCGAGACTCTGGCGCGCCCGTTCTCTTAATTGCTCTACACTCCAAGGTCGACCAGCAACTCCAATCACTGGAACGTTCAGATTACCTCGCCGGACCATGGCTTGCAGGCTAGGAAAGATTTTTTTATAGGCGAGATCGCCTGTGGCTCCAAAAAATACCAGTGCATCCGAGTGAGGAGTTTCCATCACGACAAGCCTTTTGTTGGAGAAGTAGCTTTTTCCTGATGACCGCCGAACTGATAGCGCATAGCAGATAACAACTTGTCGGCAAAAGTTGCTTCGCCGCGGGAACTAAAACGAGCAAACAAAGCTGCGGTTAACACGGGAGTTGGTACGGATTCGTCGATAGCTGCTATTGCGCTCCAGCGTCCCTCGCCAGAATCTGATACCTGACCGCTAAACTCTTCTAGGTTGGGGCTTTCTAGTAAGGCGATCGCTGTTAAATCCAACAACCAAGAAGCTATTACGCTACCCCGTCGCCAAACTTCCGCAATATCTGCCAAATTAAAGTCATACTGGTAATATTCTGGATGGCGCAGCGGTGTAGTTTCCGCATCGATCTCGCGCTGATTCTTACCTACGTTGGCGTGGCGGAGTATATTCAATCCTTCTGCGTAGGCTGCCATGATTCCGTACTCGATACCGTTGTGTACCATCTTCACAAAGTGTCCGGCGCCGTGCGGACCGCAATGAAGATAGCCTTGCTCGGCGGTACCGCCTACCTTTTCTCGCCCGGGAGTGCGAGCGATTTCTCCCCTACCCGGAGCCAAGGTGGCAAAAATAGGGTCGAGGCGTTTGACTGCTACTTCTTCACCGCCTATCATTAGGCAATAGCCCCGCTCTAATCCCCAAACGCCACCGCTAGTACCGCAATCAACGTAGTGAATGCCTTTGTCTTTAAGAGCAGCGGCGCGACGAATATCATCCTGGTAGTAAGAGTTGCCGCCATCTATAATTATGTCGTCTGGCTCGAGCAGCTGTTTAAGGGTGGCAATGATCTCATCCACAGCAGCAGCAGGTAACATCAACCATACAGCCCGGGGTTTGGATAATTTACTGACCAAATCCGCGATCGAGCTTGCTCCAGCTGCTATGACACCTTCGTTTACCATTGCATTTAATTTCTCGGTTCGGCGGACATACCCCACTACACGATGTCCAGCAAGTGTCAAACGTCGGGCCATGTTTGCGCCCATCCGTCCCAAGCCGATCATTCCAAGTTCCATAAACTTCTCGTCTCCTTGTTTTGCGCTATCGCATCGCCGACGGTAAGCTCAGTAAAAGCAAGTGTAGTTTTGCTGGTTATCTGCGCGATCGCCACATTTGATGGTAACTAAAGTTTTTGGAAAGTGCGATCGCTCGTTGCCATTAACACTGTAACACTATTACACTCCAACAGGGCACTTTTGTGGCTGCATGTTGAAAGTTGTTTTTGTAGTTTTTAGGTTACGACGATGTTTGAGCGCTCGTCCTTTGCGAATTGCCACAACTTTTTCCTTAGGTGTAATTTTTGCTGTCTGTTATCTTACTCAATTCAATTATCTTTTTGATAATTTCTCTGCAAATAATACACTTTTTCGTAACTAAAAATACTAGGAATATATTTTTTAATTTCCTATAGAATCTGAAAATTCTTGATAGTTTTTTGGAAAAATGTACCCTGAAAATTCCTTGCCTGCGCTATTATGTATTATTATCCTACCATCCTTCGGATGTTCCAATTAAAAACATGAAGCATGGAACATAGTATATTTGTAGACTTTTTATCCAGTTTGCAATTGTTGTTTGTTGGCTACATTCCTGCCGCGATTTTAGGAATTTTACTTGGAAGTATCATTGGCATTAATTCCTTTATTTATCAAATTGGCAAGCGGCTGCTGCAAATTCCCTCTAGCATTCCTCCTGTGGCTTTGATTCCAATGGCTTTAATTTTATTTCGAGAATTAGAAGTAGCAACAAGTATTGTTGTTTTTTTCAGTTCTATCTGGTCTTTAATGATTAATACAGCTACGGGTATACGAACAGCTCGCATCCAAGGTAACAATTTTCGTATTGCCATCAATTATATATTTAATGCTTTTCGAAACAGTATTTGGATAGCCTGGTTTACTGTCATTGCTATAGAAATGCTAACGGTAAGCAAGGGACTGGGATTTTTTATTTGGAACAGTTATAGGTCTGGCAATAATAATAATTTAGTTGCAGGTATAATTTATATCGGCACTATTGGTTTTTTACTAGATCAGATTCTGGATACGACTGGAAATATTCTTTCGCAGCTAATTTTAGGAAGTAAAAAATCGGAACTTTAAGTTCTAAAGTTAGAGAAAGCTTAAAAGTTGGCTCGTCTCTAGCTTCAAGTTGGCAACGAGCGTGGGTGGGGAGCGTCCTATTTGAACAGGATATTTGCTCTGATTCAATCCCCATCGACGATCACTACACCCTTACGCAATTACGCAGGTCTGTATGTGGTTGCACTCGCAATTATTCATCAATTTCACTAACGCGGCGGATATTGAGAATATCACTCATTTTCTTAATTTGGATGAAAACATGTTCTAATTGAGCGCGATCCCGGATTTCGATCCCCAAATTAATCAATGCAGGTTGACCAAAAGCAGTTTTAACATTTGCATGGCGAACGTTAATTCCTTGGTCACTCAGTCGCGACAAAATATCTTTTAACACTCCCACGCGATCGAGAGCTTCAATTTGCACGTTCACTTGATATGTTTGAGGACAAACGTTGTTTTCTGAGACTGGATTCCAGCTTACGGGTACTAGACGCTCGCATTCTACTTTTTCCAAGTTGTGACATCCTTGACGGTGAATGGAAATTCCTTTACCCCGGGTGACTACGCCGATGATTGGTTCGTCGGGAATCGGGTTACAACACTTAGCTAAATAATACATTAACCCTTCTACTCCCACGATCGGCGAATCCGTAGTGCGGCAAGAAGAGGTAAAAGTAGTCGCATCCCGGAGAGTTGTTTTCGCTGTTGTTGGGAGATTAGCGATAGTTTCAGCTTCGTTTGCTAAAGGTTGTTGCGCTTTGACTACCTCTCGCCAGCGGTTGAGCACCAAATTTAGCGTTACTTCCCCGTAACCCAAACCAGCAAGTAAATCTTCCACGCTATGGTAGTTACACTTTTCTGCTACCGCTTGCATAGGTTCGGATTTCAAAAAACTCTCAAAACCTGTTTTCCCCAGTTCTTTTTCTAGAATTTCTCGACCGCGTGCAATATTTTCTTCTCGGCGCGATCGCTTATACCACTGTTTGATGCGATTTTTAGCTGCACTTGTCCTGACAAAATTCAACCAATCCAAGCTAGGATGGCTATTTTTCTGGGTAATGATTTCCACTATATCCCCATTTTGCAATCGCGTCGACAGCGGTACTATTTTTCCATTTACCCGCGCTCCTGCACAGTGATTGCCAATTTCTGTGTGAATGCGATAAGCAAAATCCACAGGGGTAGAACCGGCGTTCAAAGCTACTAAATCTCCCTTGGGAGTGAAGACATAAACATCATCTTCAAATAGATTATCTTTGACGCTTTCTAGATATTCCTGGGCATCCTTTAAGTCGTTTTGCCATTCTAGCAACTGTCGCAACCAAGTAAATTTTTCATCGGCGGCGCTAAGATGGCCAGCGCTAGAACTTCCTGTTTCTTTGTATTTCCAATGGGCGGCGATTCCGTATTCCGCTATGCGATGCATTTCCAAAGTGCGAATTTGTACTTCCAAAGGCCGTCCCCAAGGACCGATTACTCCCGTGTGCAGCGATTGATAGCGGTTTGGTTTCGGCAGTCCTATATAATCTTTGAATCTGCCAGGAATCGGACGAAAAGCATCGTGAACCACTGCCAAAGCACGATAGCATTCCTCGTGAGTTTGAACGATGATGCGCAGTGCTGCCAAATCGTAAATTTCGTGGAACTCCTTGTTTTGCCGCTGCATCTTTTGGTAGATACTGTAAAGATGCTTGGGACGCCCGCTGATATCCAAACAGCGAATTCCTGCTTCTGCTAATCGCTGTCGCAAACCTTCAGCTACTTTTGCCAATCTTTCTTCCCGAGCTGTTCGTTTTTCTGACACCAGCTGTTGTATTTGGCGAAAAGCTTCTGGCTCTAAATATTTAAAGGCTAGATCTTCCAATTCCCATTTAAAACGCCAAATCCCCAAGCGATTTGCTAAGGGAGCAAAAATTTCTCTGGTTTCTAAGGCAATGCGCCGGCGTTTTTCCTCTGGCATAAATTCTAAGGTGCGCATGTTATGCAGGCGATCTGCCAGTTTCACTACAATCACGCGGATATCCTGCGCCATTGCCAAAAACATACGCCGAAAATTTTCTGCTTGACTTTCGGTTTTGCTTTTAAAATTAATTTTAGAAAGTTTGGTTACCCCTTCCACCAAACGTCTAACTTCTGAACCAAAACGCTGTTCTATTTCTTCAATAGTAACATCGGTATCTTCTACTACATCATGTAAAAATCCAGCTGCTATCATAGCAGCACTACCTCCCAAATCGTGGAGTAGGCTGGCAACAGCAACAGGATGACAAATATAAGGTTCTCCTGACCTGCGATATTGACCCTGGTGTAGCTGATAAGCAAATTGAAATGCTCGACAGATTAAATCTGTATCGTAGTACTTTCTTTCTTCTTCTGTTTCACCGCTACTGGAAGGTGGGGTGTACAAACAACTCTTCAGCCATTCGGGAAGAGTAATATCGGTCGGCTCGGTGACAACTACTGTGCTGCTCATCATAGGGTTCGGGACTGGGAGTCAATAAACAGGTGTAAGCTGAAAATTTGAATATAATTGACGGCATTGCCGTCAACAGAAGTTCGTCTTGATAGGGGAAAAAGAATTAGTCATCCGGATTTATACTTTTATTATCATCGTCTGGAAATTTAACTGCTGACAAATTAGCCCCAAAATTTTCGGGGCAATAGCAACTTCCTAAAAGTGAAGATTTTTCTTGTCTTTGAAAGATTACTTAATACTAATAGTATCTCAAGTGGCGCTGAATGTCTTTTCATGGGGATAAATATCAAACCTTCGCAACGTTGCTAGAGCAATTTCGCTCTCAGGTCGTTAGCCAGCAATTAGACGCACGTGGCATACAGCAGCAAATAATGTTGTTAAAGCAATTTTTTCAGCAACAAATTTTACCTTTAGATGAGGGACCATCGCCGGAGCAATCTTATCGAACAGAAATGAGCAAGCAACTGCACTTGCTGGAAATAGATACGATCTTCTTTCAAGGCGCGCGCCAAGCTGCTACTGCTGCTGGAAGACTAACTGCCATTAGCGATCGCCTCACAAAGCTAATTGAATACTGTCATGCTGTTACAAAATTATAATTAGCACTATTTCCACCTTGAACAATCAGACTATCTTTATTGACTGGTAGTTTTCTCCAGATACAAGCGCACTCCTTCGCTCATTTGCAACAAGTTGGGAACAATCTTTTTACCTAGAAAATCTTGGACTAAGTGTACCACACTACGAACCAGGAATTGAGGTACTCCTTTAATTTTCTTAGGATCGATAACCAGTTCGCCGCGATTTTCAACAATGGTCATGTCGCCATCTACGAGAAAGCGGTTGTTTCCGGCACAATGCACTGCTTCTGTAAAGGCGTGAGTTTTAATTTGCCACTCTAAGGTAAAGTTATTATTATTCCAAGTATTGTATTCAGTCCACGAGAGCATGTCTTCGCTAAGGAAAGCCCTAGCAGCGGTGGGAATTTCTCCACCTCCATGCCATTCGTTGACGGTATAAATTAGTCCGTTTTCCTCGCGACGGGACAGGACGCTAATATAGCGCACGTTCGGCATGTAGGGAACAAGTTCCACTAACTTGTCTCGGTAGGTAGCATAGACTAAAGCACGTGAAAAAGGAATGCGAGTGTCAGCAGAAATGAGCATTAGTTAATTTGGGTTTACAGGTGCAGTTGAGTTGTATTGTGCATCATAAACAAAACAATATTACTACGAACGTAATGTCTGCAACCGGGTAGTATTTTTGTAGATGTGGGAAACTAGCTGTGGCGGTCAAAAATCAAAAATTCAAAGGCTGAACAGTCAAGTCCTTCAGAGTAAGGGTAAAATGGCGTTGCTGTTTTGTAGTGATGAAATAAACAATTGCTTCGCAGGCGACGGCAACAGTTAAGATGACCAAATTTCGTGCCAGGGGATAATCGCAAACATCATCATTAGCATTGGAAGGGACGCGATAAGCATCATTCCAAATCACTTCCGCATAATCAGCGTACAATCCCACATGCAAACAAGGAATGCTCGATCGACAAGCATAATCCTTTAGTAGCTGCCTCGAGGTGCTGTTGTCAAATGCATCGACGAGGAGCTGGCTTTGTTTAAGTAGTTGGTTTACATTTGCCGATGTTAGTTCCTTTGTTATGGCATCCACCTTGCTACCGATGGCTCGGTAGAGATTGTTTGCCAAAATTCTCGCTTTCCAGGCTCCAATATCGGAACGGTAGTAGGGCTGGGTTGAAAGGTTACGCTCTTCAACCCAATCGCGATCGATAATCTGAAGTTTATCAAAACCAGAGCGAACAAGGTTTTCAGCAATATTAGCTCCCAAAGCTCCAGCCCCGCAAACAGTCACGGGATAATTTTTCAGCTTTGCCATCACAGCATCAGTGCGATAAAGCTGTTCGTGAAAAAAGATACTCATTGTTCCCACTACTGTTGTTCTACTACACCCACTAACGATTGCAAGTCAAAGTCGCGATCGCGTCCGCTCAAGCAAATACCAGCACTAATCACAGTCAAATCAGTTTTGGCGATCGCGCTAGTATGGCAAACACCATCAGCAGTTGTCCAATCAACTATCCAGTAATCACCGCGATCTTGGAATTTTTTTAAACTACCACCTCCCATCTGCAGCGCCCTTCTCAAACGTTTCTCATCCGCTGGTTCTATGCATCCACCTGCTAGCTGGTAACAAGAGCGAATTTCTGGAGTGATGTCCTTGAAGTGCAATTCCTCAACAGGAGTGAATTGTTTGAGGGCGGATTGCAAATTTTCAGCTATTGTCGGATCGCTACGGCGATCTAATTCCTCAAACCAGCAGAATTGTCCATTCCAACGGGCAATGATTTGCTCAAACACAACACCTTCCGTTACCAGATGCACTGTCGTTGGCTTCACCACCTTCAACCGCTGACGCATATCCGCTTCATTCACCGGGTATGCTAGCCAACTTTTGAAGCGCAGTTGGCGTGCCAAGCGCAACCGTATTTGGGGAAATTGTTGCATGTATTTGTCAATTTGGGGTAAGTCTGCCTCTTTGACAACCTTTGCTGTTTTTTCACCTACAGGCTGAAAGATGCCCCAACCCTCAAATTCACTCGGCTGGGGTGTAAAATTATATACTATTCCTGCCACCCGCGCGCAAATCCGTCCACCACGAAAGCAAGGTGCGAGGAATTGAGTATTGTACAACCGTGCTTGTGTGTCTGCAATTTCATCGATCAGCTTGCGGATGTCAGTCATAATTATATCCTCGTACATCCGGTGTGCAAATTGCTGGAGGATTGCCTGTTTTTGATTGCGTGTCTTTGACCAAGTAATTGAGATGCACCCTGATATAGTTTACTTATCGTCTCTTACAGGCAACGGTGTCTCCAAAATCTCCATCAGCAGCTGCAAACGAGAGGGACGAGCAAGCAGCGGAACTAGGTTTGGCAAACTGTAGTAATCCCCGGCAAAGGTGAAGGTTTCCACAGGTACTTGCTGCTGCTTTAGTTGCCTTTCCACCCAGTTGTAATGAAATCCAGGACGAACAATTACTACGTTGGGCATTACCGCTAACTCTTGGCAGTAAGTTTTGTAGACTTCACTAAAGTAAGGAGCAGTATTTTCTCCCTCATCCGTTACTAGGATGATTTGCTCGACTACCTGCTTTTTGAGCCGCATTACTTCCAACGCACAGCCAATACTAGTACTACCGTTTGCCTTGATGTGCTGGAAGGCATGCTCCCAATCAGTCAACTCCTTGCCCTTTGCTGTCACGTGGTAAGCAATGGTGTCAAAGGCATAGACAAATAGTTCTGCCTGAGTAATGCCAGAAATTAGAGCAGCTAGCCGCTTGCCAATCTCAATCGCATTCTCCATCGAACCGGATTTATCTATGAATAGGGCAGTGGAACGAGCGATCGCACCGCGTCTTAAGATCTGTTCGTTAGTTACTTTTTCCAGGCGAACAAGGATTTGATCATCCCAAAAAGCTGCATCTGCTGCTATCCGGGCTTTGAATGCTGCCACACGATCGCACCTTTGAGCTTCCTCCAACTTGGACTCTATCAACTTCTTGACTTCAGGGTGAGCCATTGCACCTCTTTTTTGCAGTGAGCTGAGGTTGTTTATGACTTCTTGAGGCGTCATGCTGTTAATCAGTGCAACCAACACGACTGGCGTCAGTTGCTTAACAGCACCAATAGCGATCGTGTAGGGAATGTTGAATTCCACGATCAACCGTGCCTGTTCTGCGGCGGTTTCTGCCTTGGCAAGCTGCTTGAACACCTTTGCTAACGATCCTTCTGGAGGAGTATTGGTAAACAAAATCGCATTCGCTCGCTCGCTGGGTCGAATGTGTAATGAAGCATACAGGTGCTTCATTGCCCGACGATTTCTTAAAGCAGAGCGATCGAACAAAACCAGATTACTTTCTCGTGTCTTCAAATATTGCCGCACGGCAGTGCGAGTCGAACGAGGTAGCTTATGTAGATGCTGCTTCATAAAATCTACTATCCGCGCTACCTGATAGGGTGGAAATGTCTGCAATAGAACAAATCCAGCATCTCGATGTTCTGTTAAATTACTTGTAAGTAAGTGCGCTACAAATACTTCTTTGTGATCGCGGACTTCACCATGACACTGGTACCATACTGCCAAATGACCGTAGAAAATAGGATCGAGTTCGATTGCTAACCGATGAATTTCTGCAACTTCCTCTAGCTTGCGATGAGGAGATGTTAGCAAGCTGTTGAGCAATTCCAAGCGCAGATCTCTTTCTGCAGCGTTCATGTAAACCCCTTACTTGAAAGGAGGCAGATGTTGCGCATCAACCAATTGAGTTACCGTGCAAGTTGGCTCTACAAGCTTCCGGTTTGGGCACGGCAACAACTGCCTGTTGTTAACAAACACTCCGTGCAAGTTGAAAAAGCTGTTAACTCACGTGAGATTCGAACCCACAATCCCTTGATTGAAAATCAAGTGCCTTTTCCAATTAGGCCAGTGTGTAAGCTTTTCCAGTTGGGGCACGCAGTGATAATTTTAGCTTTCAGAAAAATTTATTCGGCTTCTAATGGTGGCGATCGCCAAAAATAACGCTAATTATAATTCCGCGCAAGTTAGTAAAGCAGTTTTTACATGCCTTTACCAGTTTGGCTACGCTCCCGATGGTCGGGAGCGGTAGGATTCGAACCTACATTTCCGATTCCGGAATGTGTGTATGCTTTACAAGTCAGGGCGCGGACTTAAATTTCTAAAAAGACTGACTGCAAGCTGAAAAAGCTTCAACCGTAAACAGCTTCGGGACGTATAATTACATCACCGCTAGGACGCCGATCGACTACATAAGCATCAAGGCGTTCGCTGCTGACATCCAAATAGCGAGCAACTTGTTTCTTGACTGCTACATCACTCATGCCTGGCACAATTTCTAGCTGTGTTTGTGTAACTTCGATAGAACGTCCTTCAAAGCGAATGTGAACCATTAAAATCACCTGCTTTTAATGCAAATTGCAACCCCACCTATCCTGTTTTTCTGGTTGTGAGCACTTGTTGATTTTATACTACATTCGTAATACGAAGGCGACAGGATGTCAAGAGGATACTACAATTTTTTGGCAAAAGAGCGATCGCTTGTAAGAGTATGAGAAAAATATTGCTGCTAGCAGGGGGTATATTAATTAGTACTTTCGTACTAATATACTTGTTTTTTGATACTAGGTTAAAACAGACACATGCAGTTGCCAAAACCATAGAGTATGAACGGCGCATTTTACCACATAGCGTAGTCCATATTCTGCGGATTCCAGCTGGCAGTCGTTTTACAGTTACTCCTGCACTATCACCCCAGCTAAACACGGTAGAGGAATTTGCCAAAAAGTATCGAGCAATTGCGATCGTAAATGCAGGTTTTTTCGATCCGGTAAATCAGCAAACAACATCGATTGTTTTCCAACAAGGAAAGTTAATCGCTAATCCCAGAGACAATCAGCGATTGGTTAACAATCCCAAACTCAAACCTTACATGGCACAAATCCTCAATCGTACAGAATGGCGGCGATATATTTGCGCTCAAGCTATTCGTTATGACATTACTCCCCACGATCGGCCACTACCTGCTGGTTGCCAATTAATTGATGCTGTAGGGGGAGGTCCGCGCCTGCTGCCAGAAATAAATCTAGTACAAGAAGGATTTGTAGATAGCAGCAACGGACGCGATGCATTAGCTAGCGCTCAGCGCAATGCCAGGACAGCAATTGGTATTACCCGCGACGGTGGAATTATTTTGGTAATGATAGCCCAGAAACCTGATGTCCCCAATAACTCTGGGATGTCGCTACAAGAAGTAGCTGATTTGATAAAAACCTTGGGTGCGCGGCAAGCCATGAATTTGGATGGAGGAAGTTCGTCATCTTTATACTACCAAGGCCAAAGTTTTTACGGAAAGATAGATTCGGGGGGACAGTTTGTGAAAAGACCGATAAAATCAGTTTTACTTGTCCAAGAAAAAGAAAGATATGAAACTAGGGCAACAGCAACTCAACTGGGTGTGATGCGCAAGTAGCGGTAAACACATTGGTTGCCGGTTGTGCAAACTAGTGGTTCGTGCTAGCACTTGCCCTAAACCCCTTGGCAGTAAAAGCGCAACCACTCCTAGAGGCTTGCCCGATGCCTGTCTTGTGAGGGTTGTCCCTTGTTGGGTTTTCAGTAAATACAACACCTGAATTCTTTCTCAAGCAGATGCTGTTTTCTGGCCTTTGAGCAACTGTTTGAGCTCATCAGTACCATGCTTGAATTTCTAAATTTATAAACTCCTGCCGTTACTCCTTGTCTAATATCATCTGTCGCCCAATTTCGGAAAATGGCATTAGTTCTGCAAGTATACTTTGAACCACTCAGCCATCACTTGCACGTGGGGTGGAAAATTCATTGTAATGTGATTGCCGGGAACTTCGTGGATTTCTAATCCTTCCATTGCCAAATTTTGCCAACCAAGTTCTGGATTTTGGGGGTTAAAGGGATCGCGCAAGCTTGCCCGAAAGAAGATAACTCTGCCGGGATAGGGTTGGGGAACGTAATTTCGCATCGCTTTGAGGTTGATTTTGAACAAATTGTGGTGGCGGCGCAACTCGTCAATACCAAAATCAGCAGGCATTCTCAAGGCCATTTTGCCTTTTTCCAAAAAGTAATGCAGCTGCTCCTCGGTACATAGTTGTTGCAACTGTTCTGTGGGATCGGCAAGGTTAGCACCCACACCGAGAGCGTAAGCCATGATTTTGATATCATCATTGTCAATATTTTCGGAGGGCATGTGACCGACACCAGGAGTATCGATCAGGGCAAGTAAACCTATCTTTTCTCCCTGGGCCCGAAGTTGCTGTGCCATTTCATAGGCAACCGTGCCGCCAAAGGAAGATCCCCCCAAAAAGTAAGGCCCCTGCGGTTGGACAACACGTATTGCTTCGATATACTGAGTTGCCATTTCTTCCACACGAGTCACAAAAGCACTATTGCCATCAATAGCTTGGGCTTGCAATCCGTAAACTGGTTGCTTTGAGCCTAAATAATGAGCTAAATCTCGATAAATGTAAACGTGGCCGCCAACAGGATGGACGAGGAAAAGCGGTGGTTTGGAGCCGCCAGATTGAATTTCCACAAGTGTAGGAGGTAACTTTGGCTTTAGCTCAAGGTTTGCTGGTTGCGATGCCAAAATTAATTCAGCTAGTCCTGCAATGGTAGGTGCATCTATGAGGCTATGGGGTGATAGCTTAGTTTGCGTAGCTTCACTGATTTTGGCAATTAAATGAACGGCAATTAAAGAATCGCCTCCCAATTCAAAAAAGTCATCCTTAATTCCAATTGGCTCAACTCCTAAAGATTGCTGCCAAATTTGGGCTATAGTCTGCTCTAATTGATTGCGAGGTGGAACGTAAGCCTGAGTGAGTTTTGGTCTCGAGTGAATTGATGCTGTGGAGTTTGCCTTTTGCTGAGATTGTATCTGTTGCAATTCTTTAGTCTTGTTAAACTGCTCAAACCGCACCAGAAAATCCTGGGTTGATACCAAAACTTGCGGCAGCCTGGTGCCCAAAATGCGATTAAATGCCTCTATTCCTTCCAGAGGTAATATACCTTTTTGAAAATTGGCATCGCGCCACAGTTGGAGTTGTGCTGAGGCTCTGAGTTGAGTAGCTTGTCCAACCTCTTGCCAGCCGTCCCAATTCACGGAAGTAATTAAAGTGAGGCAGTGCGCAGAAGCTGGGGTCCCCCCCCAGGAGCAGCTGCCGTGATCGAAATAAGAAGTTGTTGTGGCTTTATAGTTAGCAAAAGCATCTAAAAACGAATTTCCTGCACAATGGTCCACTAGTCCTAGCGGCGCCAAGAAGGAATTGAGCGACGAGCAAAGAATAAAGAAATCTAAATCGAAATCCCGAACTAAAGCATCTAGAACCAAAGTTCCCATTACCTTTGGTGCTAGTACATCTGCTGCCATTTTTGGCGTTTTTAACTGGATTGTTCCTCCCGAGATAACACCGGCAGCGTGAATAACGCCGTGAATGGTACCTCCCAGCTTGCATGCTTGAGCGATCGCCGCTTGCATTTGTGCAAAGTTAGTAACATCCGCACTCTCCACTACCACTTTTGCACCTAACAGTTCCATCGCTTGTATTTTGCGGATCTTGGCACTGATGCTATCTTGTTCGTCATGGGTGTGGAGCCAGCGTTCCCACTCGTCTTTGACGGGAAAAGGCGATCGCCCAACCAGTACTAATTTTGCCTGTACAGTTTTTGCCAGGTATTCTGCCAAAACTAAACCAATACCACCCAACCCACCGGTAATCAGGTAAACTCCGCCATTTCTTAACCGAGGTGTTTGTTTGTAGCTTTCATCCAAGCGCACGGGTACAAAGGTTTGTACCCAACGGTAATTGCCGCGATAGGCGATCGCCACATCTGTTCGCGAAGCGTGCTGGATGGCATTAGTTGGAATCGTTAATTCTACCAGCAAATTATTAATTAATTTCTGTTGTTGCTCGGTTTCTGGCTCGGGTAAAACTATGTCAATACTGCGACAATTGATATTGACATATTCCTGAGGAATAACTTTACACGGGCCCAGTAGAGTTGCTTTTTCCGGATAGAGTTTCTCTTCACCTGTTACTTGTTGCAAGTGATTAGAGATAACTGCAATTTCCAGGCGAGCGTTGAGATCTTGTTTGCCGATTGCCTGCGCTAGAAATAGCAAACTCCAAAATCCTAAATTTTGCAGCTTTTCTAATCGTTCAAATGCAGTTGCAACAAGCTCGTTAGGCGTAACGCTCCATAAATGAATGATAAATTGCGGCATCTTGTTGAGTGCGTACAGTTGTTGCCACAATTTGTCGTAGTCTTGGCTTCGGCAAGGATTGAGTTTGTAGCCCTTTTGGCCATCGCTGCCAAACTCCTCTCCCACTCGCACAGCGATCGCATCTTGACCTGCAAGTTCTAATTGTTTGACAATGCCATCACCCAAACCGCAATCATCTACAAACACCAACCAACAGCAACGCTGTTTAGCAAAGTTACCCTCTGCTATCGGTATTGGTGAACGTTTCCAAGAGGGAATGCAGAACCAGTCAGCAATATCCGATTTCTTTGCCAAGCAGGTAGTATCCTGTTTTGATTCGCTAGTTTGTGTAAAAGCCCCAGCTACCGAGCCATCAGATGCAGATGCCTGAGCCAGGAAAATATGGTATCCAAATATATCAGTTTCCGGTATGGCAGCTACTTGAACAAATCCATGCTCCAAAAGAGCTTTTTGCCACTGTTTTGGGGATAAAAAGGGATTTGTTTGGGTGCGTTCTCCGTCGTGCAAAGGTTTCATCAACAAGCCATCGATGGTATCAAAGTATAATTGGGGTTGGGTAACTTCCCAAATTAAGAGAATACCTCCAGGAGCCAATAGAGAACGGACGCGATCTAAAGTTTCTCCGATATTTTGGGCAACGTGGAGAACGTTGGCAGCGACGATCGCATCAAAACTGTGCAACTGATAACCCTGCTTTTGCGGCGATTGTTCCATATCCAGCAGGCGATATTCAACAAAAGGATAGTCGCCAAACTTTTGTTTGGCCCGATCCAAAAATAGACGGCTGACATCTGTATATACGTAGGTGGCTTGCTGGGGTGGGACTACTGGTAGCAGATCTTTTGTTGTCAACCCCATCCCTGCTCCAATCTCCAAAATTCTCAACTTCACCTGCGATGGTATCGACTCGACCAAGCACTCTAGGATCCGGCGAGCGATCGCATTGTAGTAGGGAAGAATCGGACAATCTCGAGCAATACGCTCTGTGTGCTCTAAGGAGTCTTGAGAAAACAATAAATTTAAAGAGTTTTCTTGACCTGTTAGCAGAACAGGAAGCTTTTGACTAGCCTGAAGCACAGGCTCTACCCACAAGGGATTATCTGCCCATCGAAGTTTGACTTCTGTTACCAAAGCCTCAAAAGCCTCTACAGACAATGGCAGCAAATTTCTAAAAACTTCTCCCTGTTGCTGCAGCTGGCCGTGTTCTACAAGAACTTGCAGCCATCGAGACAACAATTGCTCGTGGCGAGGCAAGATTGGAAATTTTTGCAGTAAATCTTGCAGCGAGTATTGGAGAGCGGGATTGGCAAAAGCACCCAATTTTCTCAAGGTGAAGTTCATGTTAGCAACGCACAGTCGATCCAAACACTTTTGTTTTGTCCAATAACTAGGGCAATCGAATTTGGAGATATCAGCTAATGCTTGCTTGTAACCCGCCTCCACTGCTGTTTTCCACAGCCAAGAATTACTGGGAGTTTGCTGCTTTTTGGGTAAGGTTTGTGGCTCGATCCAGTAACGTTGCCGTTCAAACGGATATGTTGGTAACGGTACTCGGTAACGTTGTTGGCCAGCATAAAACTTTGACCAATCGATTTCTATGCCTGCAAGCCAAAGTTGTCCCAAGGTATTTAACAAAAATACCACATCTGATTGTCGGTCTTGGAAATGACCATCTGAAGAGAGAATCAGCGCTGTCTTTTGTCGAGCCGGATGTTGTTTGGCGATTGTGGAGAGCGTTCGTCCGGGACCAACCTCTAATAGAATTACCTCCGGGTTTTGCATTACCTGTTGCAGACCATCAGCAAAGCGCACGGGGTTAAGTAAATGTTGCGCCCAATAGCTGGGATTGGTAGCTTCTGCGGCAGCGATCCAAGTGCCGGTAAGGTTAGAAATGTAGGGAATTTGGGGGGGATTGAGGTTAAGTGTTTTTACCAGTTCCGTCAAGGGTTCCAGGACTGGTTTCATCATCTGGGAGTGAAACGCATGAGATACTTGCAGGCGGCGGCTGTGCACCTTTTGTGTTAGTAGCTGCTGCCCTAAGGCATCTATTGCCTCTGGCGTACCTGCAATAACGCAACTAGAAGGAGTATTGATTGCCGCTATAGAGAGGTTATCGTTGAGGAGCGATCGCGCTTGTTCCTGTGGCAAGGAAATTGCTAGCATTGCTCCAGGAGGCATCTGCTGCATCAATTGCCCCCGTGCTGCAACCAATAACAGCGCTTGTTCCAAGCAGAAGACGCCAGCAAGACATGCAGCTACATATTCGCCCAAACTATGTCCGATCGCGGCTTGAGGATGGACGCCCCAGGACATCCACAATTGTGCCATTGCATATTCGATGACAAACAGGGCTGGCTGAGTAATTACCGTTTGCTGTAAATACTGGGCGGCGACAGGTGCTTTTTCTTTATCAGGATATAAAATCTCGCGCAAATCCAATCCCAAATGAGGTTTGAGCAGTTGGCAACATTTATCGATTTGCTGGCGAAATATTGCTTCGGTTTGGTAAAGTTCCAAGCCCATATTCAAGTATTGGGAACCTTGTCCGGAAAACATGAATACGATCGGTCGTTGTTTGGATGATTGAGAGTGTGTCAAAACTCGCCCTGCATCGAGGTGAGAAAGGGCTGCAACAGCATCTTCGCGATCGCTGCAAACAACTATGCGGCGATGGTTGAAAGCCTTGCGACCAACGGCAAGAGTGTAGGCAACATCAGCTAAGTTCAGTTGGGGATGCTGTTTTAAATGTGCGAGCAAATTGCTTGTAGCTGTATCCAGTGCAGGTGTAGATTTGGCTGAAAGTACTAAAAGCTGGTAACTTCTTCCTTGGTTTTGTGCTTTTGTGCTTTCCTGCCAGCTTGTAGGTGGTGCTTCTTCTAAAACAATGTGGGCATTTGTACCGCCAATACCAAAGGAACTAACTCCAGCACGACGAGGACTGCCATTTGTTTGCCATTCGGTCAGTTTAGTATTAACGTAAAAAGGGCTGTTGGCAAAATCAATTTGGGGGTTGGGGGTTTGGAAGTGCAGGCTGGGTGGTAGAAAGTGATGTTTAAGTGCCTGAACAGTCTTGATTAAACCTGCAATTCCGGCAGCGCTGTCCAAATGTCCGATGTTTGTTTTCACTGAACCAATGGCGCAAAAACCCTTTTTCTGGGTACTGGCACGAAAGGCTTTTGTGAGTGCTGCTATTTCAATAGGATCGCCTAAAGGTGTTCCCGTACCGTGGGCTTCGATGTAAGTGATAGTTTCTGGATTGACATCTGCCATTGCCAATGCCTGAACAATAACTTCTGCTTGCCCTTCTACGCTTGGAGCGGTATAACCTACTTTTAAACAGCCGTCATTGTTAATAGCAAAGCCTTTGATAATAGCATGAATAGTATCGCCGTCGGCGATCGCCTCTTCCAATCGTTTTAAAACAACTATTCCCAGTCCGTTTCCCACTACGGTTCCCCGTGCTTGGGCATCAAAAGCCCGACAATGACCGTCTGGCGATAATATCATGCCTTCTTGGTACAAATAGCCAGTTTTTTGAGGCAAGCTAATCGAAACTCCTCCTGCCAATGCCATGTCGCATTGATAGTTGAGCAAGCTTTGGCAAGCCATACAAGTAGCGACTAAGGAAGTCGAGCAAGCCGTTTGGATATTAATACTCGGTCCTTTGAGGTTAAGTTTATAGGAAACGCGAGTGGGTAAGAAGTCTTTGTCGTTGGCAATTAAAAGTTGATAAGCACTATCCGAATTAGTTAATTCCTCGTTGCCGGAAAGATTGTTAAACAGGTAGCTACTCATTCCCATTCCTGCGTACACTCCAATGGCACCCGTGTAGGTTTCTGGGTTATAACCTGCATTTTCCAGCGCTTCAATGGCACATTCCAGAAACAGTCGCTGTTGGGGATCGGTAATAGCAGCTTCTTTCGCGCTAAAGCCAAAGAAGGCGGCATCAAATAACTCGATATCTTCCAAAATGCCTTTGGCCTTGATGTAGTTGGGGTTGTCAATTAATTTTGGATCGATGCCAGAAGCTTGCAATTCCTGCTCTGAAAACAAAGAAATCGATTCTATGCCATTTTTGAGATTCTGCCAAAATTCTTCTACATTTTTGGCACCTGGAAATCTTCCTGCTAAGCCTACAATGGCAATTCCTTCTAAGGCGTTGTCGGTTTTTAAGTTATTCATTTTTAGTTTTCCTTTGCATTTTTTGCTTTTGTAAATCAAGGGCTTGTTTTTGCTTTTTGGCACGGCTGTGGCTGCGGGCAAAAACAGCTTGTTCTTGGCTTTGTTGAGTTAAGTGTTGCGCTAAGGCACTGATGGTGGGATATTGAAATAGTTCTACCATCGAGATTTCTTGCTGTAATACGTCGCGCAATTGAGCGTGAACTCGAGCCATGCGCAGGGAGTGGCCCCCTAAGTCGAAGAAATTGTCATGCAACCCGATTTTGTCCACTTGCAGGACTTCCTGCCAAACGGAGGCGATCGCTTGCTCGATTTCTGTTTGAGGTGGAATATATCTGGTATCTAATTGGGAGCGCCGAATTTCTGGTGCTGGAAGTCTGTTGCGGTCAACTTTGCCGTTTGGTGTTTGCGGTAGGGCTGTGAGAAATACCAAGCGAGCTGGCACCATATACTCGGGTAACTTCTGTTTCAAGAAGTTTTGCAGATCTTCTGCGACTGGGGGTTGCTCGAGACATTCTCCTGTTTTGAGGAGATACTCTACACTTTGATTGAGAAGAGCTTGTTCCGACGATTCTATTTGAAATTGAATTTCTGCTCGTCGTTGTTGCTGCCAAAGTATTTTTCCTGAAAACCATTGAGCTTGCTTCAAACCTGGTAGCGTTAGGTACAAGCTTAGCGACTGAGCGATCGCTGTTTCTGGCAGTCCCGTCAAGCCGACGCTTAATGCCATCCAGCACTCTTGGCGAACAATACAGATGTCTGTGGTTTGCAGTTCTACTGTTTTGCAGCCGTTTAACTGTGCCAAACAATTGCTTTGATAAGGTAGCCGCTTTGCTGGCTGCTGGCAGACTATATAAGCAACTAAGGATTTATCACCCGCTACGTCTTCTCGGACAACAACAACCGCTTCTCGCACCTGGGGGTGCTGGCTCAATACCACCTCAATTTCACCCAGTTCGATACGGAAACCGCGAATTTTTACCTGGTTGTCCAGACGTCCCAGATATTCAATACTTCCATTAGGAAGATAGCGAGCCAGATCGCCCGTTCTATACAGTCTGGCAACTGGTAGCTGTTCGTTTTTGTTGACAATGAACTTTTGTGCGGTTAAATCTGGGCGATGCAGGTAGCCGCGCGCTAAACCAACTCCAGCAATGTACAATTCGCCAGGAACGCCAATAGGAACGGGCATCAGCTGGGGGTCGAGTATATATACCTGCGTATTGGCAATGGGATAACCGATTGGTAACTTGTTGTCCTGTTGGCTGCATTTAGCAACGGTGGCACAAACAGTGCTTTCCGTGGGACCGTAAGCATTGAAAAACTCGCGACCAGGTGCCCAACGTTTCACTAATTCCGGAGAACAAGCTTCGCCAGCAACAATAATTGTCTGTAAATCGGGAAGTTCTCCAGTTGGCAAAACTGCTAGGGCGGAGGGAGGAAGGGTAACAATTGTTACTTTTTGTTGGCGTAAAAGCTGGAACAAAGCCGGGCCTGGAAGTAACGATTCCCGTTCAGCCAAAACAAGAGTTGCTCCAGCTGACCAGGCCATGACAATTTCCCAAATAGAAGCATCAAAACTTAAAGATGCAAATTGCAAAATTCGGCTTGTAGGTTTGACGCTAAAAAGCTGTTGCTGGGCGATAGCAAGATTGCACAAACCGCGATGGGTAAGGAGTACTCCTTTTGGTTTACCTGTGGATCCGGAAGTGTAAATTGTATAGGCTAGGTTGTCAGGAGTCACTCGAGGTGTAGAAACAGGATTTTCCTGTTCCCAGGAATTTCCTTCCCAGTCGTCCAGATAAACAATTTTTGTCTGGGATAATGAATTGCGTAGACGCGCGAAGCGCGGCTTCTCGCAGAGATCGATATTTATTCCTCGCTGCACAAGCAGCACCGGTACTCGAGCATCTTCTAACATAAACGTCAGACGTTCCCCAGGATAGCCAGGATCGAGGGGGAGATAGGCACCACCTGCTTTGAGGATGCCCAGTATTCCTACTATCATGAAGAGCGATCGCTCTACGCAGATACCCACAAGCACTTCCGGACCTACACCGAGAGATTGCAGGTAATTCGCTAGCTGATTGGCTTTGCTGTTGAGTTGTTGATAGGTCAGTTGCTCTTGTGCAAAAACTACCGCCACAGCATCGGGTGTTTTCTCGACTTGGGCTTCAAATAACTGATGGATGCAGATATTGTCGGGATAATCGGCTTGGGTGTGATTGCACGATTGTATTTGCTGCCACTCTGATTGAGTCAGCAATGGCAAGTTGCAAATGTACTCGTCTGGATTGGCAAGCGAACCTGCTAGTAAAGTTCGAAAATGCCCTTCCATGCGAGCGATCGTCTGTGCTGTAAATAAATCGGTGCTGTATTCAAACACACCTATCAAACCGTCTGGTCTTTCCTCAAATGTCAGGGTTAAATCGAATTTCGCCGTGCCTGTATCCATATCTAATTGACTGTAACTCCACGGCGAAGTCAAGGCTGGCATTGGAGGTGTAATGTCAAAGGCAACTTGGAACAGAGGACTCCAACTCAGTTCCCGTTCTGGTTGTAGTGCTTCTACCAATTTTTCAAAGGGTAAGTCTTGGTGAGAGTCGGCTTCCAGGGTCACTCCCCGTACCCTAGCCAGCAATTGCCGAAAGGTGGGATTGCCAGAGAGGTCAGTGCGCAATACTACGGTATTGACAAAAAAACCAATTACCCCTTCTAATTCTGGACGTTGGCGATTGGCGATGGTCGAACCGACAAGAATATCTTCCTGGCCGGTATAACGATACAGCAAGGTTTTGAATACCGCCAACAGCATCATAAATAAAGTCACGCCTTCCTGACGAGCAAAGCTCTTGATAGCCTCGGTCAGCTTTGAGGATAGGGTGAATAAATGTCGTGCTCCCCGAAAGGATGGAACAGCCGGTCGCGGTCTCGAGGTGGGAAGTTGCAGCACCGGTAAAGAACCGCTGAGCTGGCGTTGCCAGTATGCAAGTTTGCGATGGAGAACTTCTCCTTGCAAGAACTGGCGCTGCCAAAGAGTAAAGTCAGCGTATTGGATGGGAAGGTCTTCAACAGGTGAGGGACGCTCCTGAGAAAAAGCTTCGTAAAGTACCATCAACTCTCGCATGAAGATGCCAATTGACCAACCATCCAAAATAATGTGGTGTACTGCAATTAACAAGGTGTACTCCTGCTGGCCAAGGCGGACAATCGTAACCCGCAGCAGCGGTCCCTGTTCTAAATTGAACGGTCTTTGCGCTTGTGCAGTTGCCAGGCGCTGAAGTTCAAGCTGGCGATCGGCGGCGCTGAAGTGACTGAGGTCTATTTCTTGCCATAAATAATGGCGCCGCAGTTGAGAGTCTGTTGTTGCAGGCGTAACAACTTGTACTGGTTCTCCGGAAGCAAGCGCAAAGGTTGTTCGCAAAATTTCGTGGCGACGAATAATTTCCTGAAAACTCTTTTCCACAGCTGCCACATTCAGCTGTCCGTTAAATTCTACGGCACCGGGAATATTATAAATGGGGCTGTTGGGAATTAACCGATCGAGAAACCACAACCTTTGTTGAGCAAAGGACAGAGGAAAGACAAAGACTTCTTCCCCATCACTGGCCTTTGAGAAGTTAGTAGAAATTTCTTGTATCATTTTTCGATCCTTAGATTGTTCGCTACCCTAACCATCGATCTTTTTTTTGAAAACAGATCGCTTCATGCGATAAGCGGCCCGAGAAACTGAGGTAATGGCGGGTTCTGATACTTTTTGTGCAGTAGAGCATTGTTGGGCGATCGCTCGAGCAAGTTCGGCTATGCTGGGACACTCAAACATCAAACGCAAAGGCAATTCCAACTGGAAAAGACTGCGCAAGCGAGAAATAACTTGTGTTGCAAGTAGCGAGTGTCCCCCCAAATCTAAGAAATTGTCATCAATTCCAAATTGGTCGTTTTTGAGAACTTCAGCCCAAACCCTTGCTACAGTTTGCTCAATCGAATTGCGAGGAGCTGTCAAAGTTCGTTGTACTTCTGCTTTGACCGATGGCACTACAGTTGCCGAACGTTGCAGCAAGGCTGTGCGATCCACTTTGCCGCTGGGAGTAAGGGGCAGAGCATCCAGAATAATAAAACTCGTAGGTATCATGTACTCTGGTAATTTCTGCTTGAGAAAATCTCGTAAATTGCCACTAACATTACGCTGCCAAACTTTTAAAAAGCCTTGCTTTTCAAGAAGGTAACGAACACCATGCTCCAACAATTCTTGCTGGCTGGGATTCAATTGAAACTTAATTCCGGCTGTATTGTCTTGCTGCCAAACCACACTCCCCAACAGCCACTGTTCCAGCTCGCAACCCGGTAATTGCAGCCGCAGGCGAACGGGTTGGCCTATTTTCACATCCGCAACGCCAACCAAACATACTCCATCCACACTGATGTCTTCGGTTTCCAGAATAGCTATTCCTACTCCGGTAAATTCCACTGCACAGGCAACCCGATAGGGAACTCGCTCAGGATAATTAATGGTAACAATATAAGCTATTAGTTGCTTGTGAGTGGTTTGTGTCTGGGAGATGACAACTACTGCTTGCCGCACATCAGGATGTTGGCTCAATACTGCCTCAATTTCACCTAGTTCAATACGAAATCCGCGCAATTTCACTTGATGGTCGAGGCGTCCAAGGTATTCGATACTGCCGTCAGGAAGATAACGAGCCAAGTCTCCAGTTTTATACAGCCTGTTGCTTGGCAAATTCTTTGCCGCTTTCGTACTGTTGCTAAAAGGATTGGGAATGAACTTCTCGGCAGTCAGTTTTGGTCTGTTGAGGTAGCCTCGCCCAACTCCAACTCCCGCAATGTAAATTTCTCCCGGAACGCCCACAGGTACGGGTTGTAAATGAGAATCTAAAAGATAGATTTGCGTATTGCTAATAGGACGACCGATGGGAACGGTTGAGAGATTGCTACCTGGCTGGCATTTCCAGGCGGTTGCGTCAATGGCTGTTTCGGTGGGGCCGTAGAGATTGTACAGTTCGGCGTCGAGTACGGCAAAGCAGCGTGCTTGCAAGGTCACAGGTAGTTCTTCGCCACTACAGATAATACGTTTAATACAGTTGCAAGCTGGTACTTTTGATTCTGCTAGAAAAACTTGCAGCATGGAAGGAACAAAGTGCAGCGTTGTGATTTGGTACTGGATGATGACCTTTACCAAGTAACTGCTATCTTGATGTCCCCCTGGTTGGGCAATAACTAAACGAGCACCTGTAATTAGCGGCCAGAAAAATTCCCAAACCGATACGTCAAAACTAAAAGGTGTTTTTTGCAAAACGCGATCGCTGTCTGTCAATTGATAAGCTTGCTGCATCCACAACAAGCGATTGCAAATTCCCCGATGGCTATTCATAGCTCCCTTTGGCTTTCCAGTGGAGCCAGAAGTGTAGATAACATAGGCTAGATTTTCAGAGCTAACTTGACTGTGGGGATTTTCTTGACTGAATTGGGCAATAGTTGACCAATCGCTATCCAAGCAAATAACTTGCCCTTGGTGAGATGGAACAGAAGAAATTAAATGGGATTGAGTAAGCAAAATCGGAACTCGGGCATCTTCAAGCATGAAAGCTAAACGTTCTTTGGGATACCCCGGATCCAAAGGAACATAAGCACCGCCAGCTTTTAATATTCCTAACAATCCTACGACCATATCCAAGGAACGTTCCATGCAAATACCAACTAGCACTTCTGGCCCTACACCTCGTGCTTTTAGGTAATGGGCAACTTGGTTGGCGCGCTGGTTTAGTTCCCGATAAGCAAGAGCAGGATTGGCACCTTGCAACCCATCAAAAATAACTGCAACAGCATCGGGAGAGCGTTCAACCTGCTGTACAAATAACTCATGCAAGCATGCTTTAAGAGGATAATCTGCTTGAGTATCGTTCCATATCTGGAACTGCTGTTTTTCTGCTACGGTTAACAAAGGCAATTCCCAAATTTTCTGTTCTGGATTTTTCACCACTGCTTCCAGTACTGTTTGGAAATGCCCTGCCATTCGCTCTATTGTTGCGGCGTCGAACAGATCGCTGTTGTACTCAAAATAACCTACTAAACCTTCTGCTCGCTCGTCCAGTGAGAGCATCAAATCCATGTTTGACGTCCCCGTATTCAAAATCAAGGGCCGTAAAGTCCATCCTGACTCTAAGGACGGCGCTGGTGGTTCGAGAACGAACATTACCTGAAACAAGGGATGGTAACCCAGATGACGTTCGGGTCGCAGAACTTCCACTAATTTTTGGAACGGTACATCTTGATTGGCAAAAGCATCTAAGGTAACTTTGCGCACTCGTCCTAAAATTTCTCGGAAACTAGGATGGTGAGAAAAGTCTGTTCGCAATACTAAGTTGTTAACAATAAACCCTATTAACCCAGCTAGTTCGGGACGATTGGCGGCTGAAACGATCGTTCCAACAGGAATATCCTCTTGTTGGCTATATCGCGCCAATAAGGTTTGAAAGGCAGCTAGCAGGGTCATAAATAAGGTGACTTTCTCTCGACCGCTCAGGGTCTTGAGTTCTTCTGTCAATTGTTTGCATATTGTGATTTTATGCCTTGCTCCTCGAAAGGTTTCCATGGGCGGACGCGGACGATCTGTTGGCAATTGCAGCATGGAAAGATGGGCAAGTTGCTTTTTCCAGTACTCTATTTGAGGAGCAAGAAGTTCATCTTGCAACCATTGCCGTTGCCAGCAAGCATAGTCGGCAAACTGAATTGACAATTCGGCTAAGGGGGTTTGGGTAGCCTGCTGGATGGCATTAGGTTTTTTTTGAGAAAACGCTTCGTAAAGCGCTGCTAGTTCTGGCAAGAAAACGTTGCACAAGGAAATGCCATCAAAGATCAGATGGTGAGCAATTAAGTACAACCGATAATCGGTCTGGCTAAACCGAAATAAAATCACCCGCATCAAGGGTAATTTAGTCAAGTCAAAGGGTTTTCGTGCCAGTTCGCTGGCTTGTCGCAAAGCTTCGGCTTCTCGTTCGCTGCTGGGAAGGGCTTGCAAATCTACAACAGGCAGTGGGATGTAAGGGGCAGGATGGATAACTTGAACGGGTTGTCCGTCAACGATTTCAAAGGTGGTGCGCCAAATTTCGTGGCGTCGGATAATTTCATTAAAGCTTTTTTCTAAGGCTGCTACATCTTGTAAACCAGGTAGGCGAATGTCTGCGGCATCGTTAGATACAGCTGTTCCGGGAACTAGTTGTTCGAAGAACCACAAGCGCTGTTGAGAAAACGCCAGCGGCAAGTTTTGATTTCGAGAAACAGGAACAATGGGAGGTGCTTGCAAGTCGGGTTGCTTGCCCCTAATCGTCTGAATTTGTTGGGCAAGTTGGGCGATAGTGGGCAAATCGAACAGCGATCGCATTGGCAAGTCTACTTGATACTTGTCGCGGATGCGGGAAACTATGGTAATGGCAAGCAAGGACTGTCCGCCCAATTCTAAAAAGTTATCTTCAATGCCGACTAATTCTATTCCCAATACTTCTGCCCAAATTTCTGCCAAGCTTTTTTCCAGGGGAGTGCGCGGGGGAATATATTTTTGTGCTAGCTCCGGTCGAGATGTATCTGGTGCTGGTAATGCTTTGCGATCGACTTTACCGTTGGGAGTAATGGGAAGGGCAGCCAACAACATAAAGCGATCGGGTACCATGTAGTCGGGTAGTTTCTCTTGCAAGAAGTTCCGCAACTCACGAAC